>Ga0334722_10000858_pt1 | contig 41679 bp, 42 predicted proteins | sample C3_bottom_MG_FD_207210 | JGI IMG/M metagenome (GOLD analysis project Ga0334722, IMG submission 207210) | Sediment microbial communities from Yellowstone Lake, YNP, Wyoming, USA - C3_bottom | ecosystem: Environmental > Aquatic > Freshwater > Lake > Sediment | place: USA: Wyoming | collected...
GCCAGTCGGCCTTCTAAAAAAACTATTCTCCCTAAAGCCCCCCCCCCGGGACAAGAATAGATTCACCCTCATTTGATTGTATTTAAATATATAAAAACAAGGCTATCGTCCTGTTTCTTGATTTCGCGTTTTCTTTTGTTTTTTGTTTGGTATCTAAATCTTATACCCTCCCTGTCTTTTGTCAAAGAAGACTTATCCCCACCTTTTGGCTTGACAAAGGGATAAATTGGTGGCGTGGTAAAAACAAAAAACTCCTTTTGGAAGGGAGTTTTAAGTATTATTGCTTGTTTTATCTGGCGGTGCGTAATATATGGATTTTAATCGCGACGGGAGCTTCTTTTTCCGCCACATCCAGATTTCTAACCGGAATTTTTTGCTCTTTTTCACTGCTCTCTTTTTCTTTCAGGAAAACTTTGGCTTTTTGCGAAATCGCGTAGGCCAGAAAAAATATATTTCCTACCAAAATTATCCAGAGCACTATAAGCGCGAGCGTTGCCATTTGTTCTTGGCCTAAAATATTCTTCAAAGACTGCCAAAGATAAACGACTTGGCTTCCCGCGCTTTTCCAGCCCATTCCATTTCCATTTTTGGGAACCACGGCTGGAATGGACAAGATATCATCCCGGACTAAATTATTTTCTTCTCCTAAAACCGCGGCTTTATTTTCTGGAAGGGTTTTTTCAGCGACCGGCTTTCCCGCCGGAATGAAATCCGGCCGGGAACCAAACATTTGGACGACTACCGTGGTGGACTGGCCGTCAATTTTTCCCTCTTCAACCGCCACTCCGATCTCCTGGTAATTGGAATTTAAAATATTTTTCCGGTGGCTTTCGCTTTTCATCCAGGCTTTTTGCTCGTCTTCGGCCGACGAAAAATTCATCGCCAGATTTTCACCGGCGTATTTGTAATCGTAATTGCTTTTTTCAATCCAATACCAGGGAGTTTTGTTATCAGGAGAGTTATGAGCGAAGTAATCATCTTTTATCATATCCTGGGCTTTTTCTTCGGCCGCTTTTGAAAGCTTAGAGTTTTCCTGGAGAGCTTTGAGACCTTCGCCGGTCCGGGCGTCATTGACCAGTTTTATGATATTGTCAGCCGTAATTGAGCTGGCAATGGCGTATCCGAGCGCTGAAAAGGCAAAAACACCGATAAATACGGCTAAAAGGGCAACTCTTATGCTTTTTTTGGTATTTATATTCATTTTTTTAGCTTGTATAAAACAAAAAGCGGGCATCACCCGCTTCTTTGCCTATATATACCCTAATTATACTCTATTTTAAGCCAAAAGTCAAGCTTTATTCAGCTTTTTGAAATAATAATCCACATCATCTATCCAGCTTCGCATGGCGGCCGCGCTATCCCAACCGCAGTCTCCGCATTTCCAGACAATCATTTTTTTCGGAGTATCCAGTTTTTCATTAGAAACCAGAAATTCAATTCGCTTGGCCACCGTGTTAACCGCGTCTTCAGGATTATCAAAGCAAGTGTGTCCGCCGGATCCCACCCGATTTTTTCCTATCCAGCCCCAGTAGTTATAGCAATCCTGACCTTGATAGACCGGCACATGCACTCCCCAGCCGGATTCTTTTTTGGCGATAGCCACAAGAAAGGCCGCTACGATTTTGTTTTTTTCGGCGATGTAGGGAATCATTTTTTCTATTGGATATCCTTTGACCATTTCTTTTATTTCCTGGGCAAATTTTTCTTTTTGGAATTCCTGGTCATCAGCGCTGTCATATTCCCGGAAAAGTTTCGTAATGGTCGCGTCGTCAATTTCATAGCTCGGACTTTTTTCCGTTTCCGCTCCCAGAACTTTTTCATTTTCCGCGATTTGCGCTATTTTTGTTTCTTCTATTTTAGCGGAGACGCCCTGGCCGAGATATTTGTAAATCATAGTCATGAGGAGCATGCCAAAAATTACGGAAGCAACAATGGAAGCGTTATAAGCCTTGGCAAAAGACATTCCTCTGGCTGAATCCCGCACTAAGCCTTCCAGCCGATCGCGCAGCTCTTCATATTTCCCGCGCAGAGCCCGAATGATTATATCTTCCCGGCCGATCGGATGGATTTTTGTTTTCTCAAAAGTTCGATCCGCCAGACTGTCCAGTCGTCCGACTATTTTTGCGATTCGCTCTCCGCGCTGGAGCGCTCGCAGTTCTTCAGGCGTCCAGTAAAGTTTTGAATCTTGGGTAAAAAAAGATTCTGTCCTCCCCTTCGGAGAGAACAGAACAGAAGATTTCTTGTATTTCAGGACGAATCTGGACAAGGGAAAATCAAAAAATTCTGACTTTTTATTTTTTCCTCCCAGGCTGTCTAGAAAAAGCGTTTGTTTCTTTTTTTGTTCACCCATAATTTATTGGATTCCCGCTTCTTGTTTGAAAAATGCTTCCACCTCCGGCGTTCCAATAAAACATTTTCCGCGGGCATAAAGAAATGGCACGCCCATTCCCTGTTTTTGCAAATTGCATTCCTCCCCTTTTTTTTGCATTTCAGCCGCGTTATCTGTATTGTGCCAAACTTCTTTTTTGGAAAAATTTACCTTTTCCGCGATTTTATTATCTTCCAAAAACTTAGCCACATCTTTGCAGTGCGGACATTCCGCGCCGTAATAATAAATTATATCCGCCGACTGATTTTGCTGGCCAATTTCTTCCTGGCTAACTGTTGGCGCATTGGCTTTTTCCGGCTGTTTTAGTCCCCAAAAAACAATCAGTCCTACGATAAGGAGAGCAACGGCTCCGGCTATGTATGTTTTTTTGTCTGTCATGGATATTGTATAATTTTTTCCGCCCTAGGCGGACCAGCCTTGGGCTGGAATTTTAAGTTTCTTACTCATGTATTATACCTTTTTTCGGACTTTTGGTAAATTGCCATGATTATAGCTGCCATAACCATTCCGGCGGAAAAAATCTGCCCGAGCGTAAAATATTTTAGAATAAACCCAATTTGCGGATCTGGTTCCCGAAAAAACTCAACGAATATGCGGAAAAAGCCGTAGAGAAAAATATAGAAGACAAGTAGACCCCCCTCTTTTGTCATTCCGAGCGAAGTTTTAGCGAAGTCGAGGAATCTACTTTTTCCGGAATTAGATCCCTCGACAAGCTCGGGATGACATTTCTTTTGTTTTTTATTTCTTAGCGCCCACAAAATTATAAACAAAACTAGCCCTTCTAGAACCGCTTCATAAAGCTGTGACGGATGGCGCAATTGTAGGGAACGCGGATCTGCGTTCCAAAAATACATTCCCCACGGTTTTGCAGTAATGCGCCCATATAACTCTCCGTTTAAAAAATTCCCGATGCGCCCGAAAAAAAATCCGGCTGGAATAGCGGGAACGACAAAATCCGCCCACGACCAAAAATTTAGTTTATTTTTTCGCACAAAATACCAAGTTGCTAAAATTACGCCAATGAGTCCGCCATGATAGCTCATGCCATAAATTCCTATCAGTTTTCCCGCCGCATCAAAAGGGTTGATGATTGCCATGGGGTCATTCCAGTAATATGGAAAATTATAGAACAAAACATATCCCAGCCGCCCGCCAATGAGCACTCCTAGAAAAGAATAAAAGATAAATTCTTCAACTACAGCTTGTAGGTTGTAGGTTGTGGGTTGTAGGTTTTTTGGAAATTCTTTATTTTTTATCCGATAAAGCAATAAAAGATAAACCGTCAAAAAAGCTGCGATATACATTAAGGAATACCAGCCAATTCTGAATGATCCGACATGAAAAGTCATCGGGTTAATGCGTTCCGGCAAATGCTGGTAAAAATTTAGCCAAAAATTCATTTAGGTTAAATAAGTTTTAGTTTAATTTTTATGCGACCGCAAAAAAAGTCAACTGATTGTTTTTTGGCTTTTTAGGCTAGCCCGAAGCGGGTTCTCAAAAAATGTTCGTTTTCCATTTTTTCCGCAGTAATAATCATTAGTTCCCCCTCTTTGAAGCGAAAAAACTTTTTAAGCTCCTCAACTTCGGGGCTGAAATCATAAGGATGAATCCAGATACTTTTTTGAAGCTGATACATCCCTAATTCTTTTATTTTTCCCCGGAGCGCTTCTCTTTTGATGCGTTCTCTTTCTGCAATATCAAAAATTAAAATTCTCCATTTATTGTCCCACTTTTTTGGAATTTTTATTTTCAAATCATCTATTTTGCACTTTTTTGCGATTTTTTTCCCTTCTTCGGTTAAGTATATATGGATTTGCTTTCCGGAATATTTTATATCTATCAATCCATTTCCTTTAAGATAATAAAAAGAGTTTTTCCATTGCTCTTCTTTCAATTTCTGAAGTTTTTTATACTTTAATTTTCGGAAAGAATATTTTAATAGCCTCCAGGCTGATCGCGGAAGCCCGGGCGAAGATCCGGCAATCACAACCGCGCCCGAAACCAGCAGGGAGTGTATTATAATTTTACTGGCTGTGACCGCAATCTTTTTAACTTTGTTTTTATCCATATTTTTAACCTCTTTATTTTGTTTTTAGTTCCTGTAGTTTAATTTTACTGCGACCGCAAAAAAAGTCAACTGGATATAGCTTGGTTTAATTTAAAAGCGCACTTATTTAATTTCATTAAATCTTTTAGTTTAATTTTTTTGCGGTCGCAAAAAAATTAAACTAAAAGATTTTTACTTAGATCGAGTTAGGCTAAACATTTTTATAAACATATTCGCTATTTTTTGGAATAAAAAAACGCCGTGACCATTTTCCTCACTAGATTCAGTGTAGGATTTGGTCACGGCTGGTTTGGCGTAGCGGTAATACCGCTACGGATTTACTTCAGTTAATCGCCAGTAAGGATGAGAAACGCGTCCCGGTATTTTTTCGCTGTTTTCTCGATCACTTCAGCAGGAAGCCTGGGAGCCGGAGGCTGTTTGTTCCATCCGATCTTCATCAGATAATCCCGCACGAACTGCTTGTCGTAGCTTTGTTGCGGCCCGCCTGGCGCGTAGTCCGCCGCTGGCCAGAAGCGGGACGAGTCAGGAGTGAGCGCCTCGTCGATAAGGATAAGTCGGCCGTTCAGCAGTCCGAATTCGAACTTGGTATCAGCTATGATTATTCCCTTGCTCAATGCATATTTGGCGGCAGATTCGTAGAGTTCGATCGCAGTAGTCCGCACTTGCGCCGCGAGTTTCTTCCCCAATATAGCTGCCATCCGACCAAATGAAATGTTCTCGTCGTGCTTCCCCTTCTCCTCCTTCGTCGCTGGGGTAAAGATAGACTCTGGAAGCTTATTTGCTTCTCGCAGTCCTTTTGGAAGCTTGATTCCGCAGACCTCGCCGTGCTCTTTGTATTCCGTCCATCCCGAACCGTAAAGATATCCTCGAACCACGCATTCCACCGGAAGCGGTTTCGCTTTACGGCAAAGCATCGCCCGGCCACGCAGTACATCGGCATGCGGAGCGCAAGCCGCAGGAAATTCCCGAATGTCGATCGTAATCATGTGATTGGGAATCATCCATGCGAGTTCCTCGAACCAGAAAGCTGAAATTCGATTTAGCACCTGTCCTTTCCCCGGGATTCCGTCAGGCATTACAACATCGTAAGTAGACAGCCGGTCGGTAGTAACAAGCATGAGCTTGCCGTCTACCTCATAGATATCGCGGACCTTGCCGCGACCGAGAAGTTTAATACTAGGACCTTCGATGTTTGTTTCCGTTAGCACCATGCTGGGCTTTTTCGAGATAAAACCACAGCCAGCCATGCCCTCATTAAACCTTTTTCTAGCCATCTCGTCGGACATCTTGCTTCACCTCCTAGGATTTGTTCTAACATAAATGACGCTGGGTTATTTTTCCTTCAGTATTGGTATCAATCCGTCCACCAGTTCCACATCGGTAACGATCGGTTTTTCTTTTCTTTGATTTGCGTACCAACGACCCAGCCCAGTTATAGCCCCCTCGCTTCCGAGCAGGGCGTAGATGTGACCAACGGCAAGAGCGCTGTTAGTGATGCTATGGCTTACGCTAACCGTGTTGAGACCGCAAGTGATTACAGGCGTTCCGGCCGGAAGGTCTTCAATGGCACTTCGCGCTGCGGCATCCAACGGGATGGCGAACACCAGTCTCGCAAACCTCTTGGCTGCGACGAGTATTGCCCTGATGAAGCCCGGCGCCGCCAGGCTCATCCCGCCGATGAAAACAATGATGTCGGCCTCAAGCCAGAGAATGAACTTCTCGAACTCGTCCTGGTTACGATGACATGACGCGTTCGAAACGCCATACGGAACATTTAGATCCCTTAAAGCCTTGAGAAACTTGTTCGCCGGCTCGGCGTCGTTCGGACTGCCCATAATTATTCTTATGGGCTTTAGACTTTTCCGTTTCATACCATCCCTCCCCTCACAGTTTATTTTCCGTTACTTGGCCATATGCCCTTTCGAAAATAAAATCTACGAACTTGAGCTTTTCCGCGAGATTGAAGCACTGCGCCAGTTCATCACGGTTCACATACTGCACGATCTGATCATCGGCCGCCAGCGCGATGAAAAAGTCAAGTTCAAAGTTACTTTTCCAGCAGCGCATAACGACTTCCCTGACCAGGCCGTAAGCTTCCTCTCTGGGCAATCCGCTCTTTTCGGCAACCAGCGCCTGGACATCTTGCGAGTAGATGAGTCCTTTCATCATGTTAATATTGTGCATCATCTGTTCCGGAAATACGATGAGCTTATCCAGTATCCCAGTAAAGCGGTTAAGTGCGTAGTCGAGAACAATGGAAGCATCCGGCAATATAACGCGTTCGTTGGCTGAATTGGTCAGATCCCTTTCGTCCCAGGTAATTTGGTTCTGGAATGCCACCGTCCAATACCCTCCAAGAAGGCGGGAAAGGCTGACGACATTTTCCAGTCCAATGGGATTTTTTTTGTGCGGCATCGCGGAAGACCCGCGCTGTTCGAAATCGAAGAATTCCATGACTTCCCGGATTTCGGTTCGGGTCAGACCACGCAATGTCGTCGCGAAACATCCGAGCGATCCCCCAATATTCGCCAGCACTCCGAGATATTCGGTTATGAAATCCCTGGGAACGATTTGCGTCGACAGGACGGGACGGAGCCCGAGCTTCTCGCATACGCGCGCTTCGACTTTCGGATCGAGCGTATACATGCCGACGGCCCCGGAAAGTTTCCCGACCGCGATGCAATGCCGCACCTCTATGAGTCGGGAGCGGTGCCGCTGCAATTCATCATGCCACTTGGCAAGTTTCACTCCGAAAGTGATCGGTTCGGCGTGAATGCCGTGCGTTCGTCCGATCATCGGCGTATCCTTGAATTCGAAAGAACGCTGCTTGATCACCGCCAGCAGCTTGTCGACATCGGCAATGAGCAATTCTAGGCTCGCTACCAGAGCCATGAACAGCGCCGTTTCCTGCGGATCCATCGAGGTCATGCGATGATGGAACCATGGCCGGAGATCAGTCGGCAGCTGGGGAGAAACATGCATCAGATACGAGATGACATCATGCTTAGTTTTTCCCTCGATGCTATCGATCTCGTCCGGATCGATCTTGATTGTTTTGATGATTCCTTCCGGAACGACAGCTTGTATTTCTCCTTGCTCGATTCTCGCTTCGATGGATGCGATTTCCACCTTGGTCCAGCCGGTAAACTTGGCCAATGCGATCCATAAGTCTCCCATAGCGTTTCCCGTATAGCGCTTCAGCATGATCTCCTCCTCTGGCATTTCTGCCCTCTTATAGTTTAAAACCACTAAAGCAAGCTTATTGCGGACAATTATATTAATTTTTCGATTTTTAAAGGACAAAAGCCAAGCCAAAATGGCTTAGCCTCCTTGGTTAGACTTTAGCGAATTGACCAGAATTATGCAAGATTTGTTTTAGCCTTCATATTTTGATAAAATGACTTGTATAATATCAATATAAAACTTAATGCTGAATCAAAAGTTGTCAGTGGTTATTCCTTGTCTTAACGAAGGAAAGACCATTTACGAAAATATAAAAAAAATAAATATTTACCTGTCCGGCCGGATCGGGTCTTTTGAAATAATCGCGGTCAATGATGGAAGCTTTGACAATACTTTGGCGGAGCTTCAAAGAACGCAGAAAGAAGTTCCCATAAAAATTGTCAACGCCACGGAAAATTCAGGCAAAGGCAAGGCGGTTCGAGACGGAATTTTGTCAGCTTCAGATGAAAGCGAAATTGTGATGTTTCTGGACGCGGATCTGGGAATTCCCGTTGAAGAACTGGAAAAATTTCTGGAGGAATTGAAAAAAGGCGCGGACATTGTGATCGCTTCGCGCTTTGTTCCAGGATTTAAGGTTACCCGCCCGGTTCTTTGGTATCGCAAGATAATGGAAAAGATATTCAGATTTCTAAGAAAGGTGATTCTCAACAGCTGGAAAGTTGAAGATACTCAATGCGGATTTAAGGTTTTTAAAAAGACAATTGCTAAAAAAATATTCGGCATGGCCACGATTGAAAGATTCGCTTTTGATTCTGAAATAATTTTTATCGCTAAAAAATTCGGTTATATTATAAAAGAGCTGCCCATAACGCTTCAAAATCCAAAAAAGAGCAGCGTGAGAATTTTGCTTGATCCGATAAATATGTTTTTTGCCCTGATTAAAATCCGGCTTTATGATATGCTTGGAAAATATAAATGGAAATAATGGCTTATTTAAGGGAAAATTTGATTATATCTTTTGACGACTTCGGCAAAAGCCGGGAAGGCAATCAAAAAATTCTTGAACTGGTCCGCTGGAAAAAAGCTGATCGAGTGGCAGTTCTTGTTAATGGAGCTGTGAATGAAAAAGAAATTTCAGAACTTCTAAATTCAGAAGTGAAAATTGATCTCCATCTCGATCTTGGAATTTCCAATGAGAAGGGCGACGCGCTTAGGCGGTCTTTTTTATTTTTGTTTTATTATTTTTTTTTCGGAAAAATTTCCGCCGGAAAAGTTGAAAAAGATTGGGAAGAACAAATGCAAAAATTCCAAATTTTATTCGGCCGAAATCCCGACGGACTAAATTCTCATCAGTATGTTCATTTTTTCCCGCCGTATTTTAAAATTATTTTAAAGCTCGGTGAGAAATACAAAATTTCATATTTGCGCTTCGGGAAAAATGGAATCGCCGAAAATGTCAATTCTATTTCTGGAATTTTAAATGGGCTTTGGAAAAGAAATAATTCGCAATTTCAAAAATTTTCTTTTGACTCTTCGGACTTTTTAGTAAGTTACAATTGGATCCGCGACTTTCCAAGCTTCTTAGAAAAACTTACTTCCGAAAAAACTGAACTAATCTTCCATCCAGAAAGAGAAAAAGAGTTCGAAGCGATAAAAAAATATTTCTGAAAATATTAGATCCTTCGACTTCGCTCAGGATGACACTTCGTGTCAAAATCTAAAATAAATTGAAAGCCCGAAAATGGCATGGATGGCGCCGAGAATTATCGTAAACACCGCCATCCGGGGATGCCATTTGAACGGGATTATTGTTATGCCTTTTAGATTCAGCGCGCCGATTGTCGCCGTTGAGAGCAGAGAAAGAAAAGTTAAAATTCCTCCATACATTATCAAGGGCTTCCCCAGGAAAAGATGAAACGCCAGACTGCTTACCATAGGTTAATTTTATTTAAAATTATTGTACGACTATAGTTCCCTTCATACTCGGATGGATTCCGCAGGAATAGGCGTAAGTTCCTGGACTTGAAAAAGTGAACTGAAATTTTTCTCTTGGAGCAATGTTTCCTGAATTGAATGTGGCGGAATTTACCGTGTGAGTGACCGAATCTTTGTTCGTCCAGGTTACCGTCGTTCCAACTTTTATTGTAAGGGATGCCGGACTAAATGCAAAGTTCTGGATCGTTACCGCGTTGGCCGTAGTTTCCGTTTGGGCAGATTGGCTTTGTTTTTGGCTGGATGAAGCAGGCGCGCCCGCATTTTGATTGCCATAATAACTGCAACCGCCGAGAAATAAAACGCTTCCTAAAATTATCGGTAAAAATAGTTTCCTTTTCATTTTGATTAATTAAAATGATTATGCTAAGTATGCTAAGTAATACCTTATTTGAAGCAAAATATTTCAATTAAAAACTAGATAAACTTTTTGGCCGTTTAAAATATTGTTCGCGTCCCAATCATGGATGGCGTTGTAGAGATCATTGAAAGCATAACGGAAGCCTTCCCCTTTTCTTGTTCCCGGATCGTTGGTAATAAATCCGTTTTTATCATAGCCTTTTATTACTAGCATATGATAGTTCGGTCCGCCGTTTCTAAAATTCGGATTGGGCAGAATTTTTCCCGCCGCTGGAACGATGACTGGCCGCCCGGCCGCTAATTCTTTTTTTATGTCCTCTATCGTCGCGTTATTTTTAACGCGCCCGGTTTGCATTCCCGCGTAATTTTTGGCTATTTGGTTTAATTGCTCCAAGGTTATGCTGATGCCGTAATTATTTTGCTCTTCGTATTGGATCATTTTTCTGATTTCCGCATCGCCGGAAGTTGAAGTTAGATTTCCATCTTTTTCCAAAAAATGTTTAACCATAATGAGACTGGCTTCTTCACAGGCGTCTTCATGAAGCGGGTCCCAGATCCCAAAGGGTGCTTGGGATAAAAAAGGAACATCCAAGGAAGCCTGCTGCGCGTTAGCTGCGGCTGGCAAACTCGCGCTAGAACTGCTTTTTTTGAAAGTGTCTGGAACGGGTCCTTCCGGAATTGTTTGCTGAACTATCTTTTTTATCGATTGGTTAGCATTGAAGTTAAAAAACAAAAGAAAAATCGCGCCAGCCAAAAACACCGCCGTTAAAAAAATTAATATTTTTTTTCTCCAAGTCATATTTTTTTTCTTTGCGCTTTGATGCGGTCGTTTTCCGTAAGATATTGCTTTCTTAGCTTGACGCTTAAGGGTGTTATTTCCAAATATTCATCTCCCGCCATAATTTCCAAACCAGTTTCGATGGAAATAATTTTCGGTGGCACCAATTGCAAAGCTTCATCCGCTCCGGAAGATCGCATATTGGACATCTGCTTTCCCTTGGTAGGATTAACCGACATGTCCAGACCTTTAGCGGTATTACCAATTACCATTCCTTCATAAACTTCGGTAGCCGGTGCGATATATAGAGTTCCGCGATCCTGCAAGTTGGCCAAAGAAAATCCCAGGGATTTCCCGCTCGCCATCGAAATCATTGAACCTGCGGAGTGTTTTTGTATATCGCCTGCGTATGGTTTGAAACCGATGACGCGCGCCGACATTATCCCCTCGCCTCTCGTATCAACCATGAATTCTCCGCGATACCCGAGCAGTCCCCGCGTGGGTATTTCAAAAACCATTCTTGTCTGCCCGCTTATTTGTTTCATATTTATCATCAATCCTTTTCTTTTCCCCATTTTTTCAATTACCGTTCCGGTTGAAATTTCCGGCACATCAATCGTCACTTCTTCAAACGGCTCCAGTTTTCGTTCCGCTTGCCCTGAGCCGGTCGAAGGGTCTTTTTTTATTATTACCTGGGGCTGGGAAACTTGCATTTCATATCCTTCCCGGCGCATATTTTCCAAAAGTATCGCGACATGCAGTTCTCCCCGGCCGTAGACTTTGCAGCGATCTGCCTCAAAGTCAATCCGGAGTCCGACATTAACTTCCAGTTCTTTTTCCAGTCTTTCCTTGAGTTGCTTATTGGTTACGAATTTTCCTTCACGGCCCGCGAATGGAGAATCGTTAACCAAAAAATTGAGACTTATTGTCGGTTCGTCAATGCTGATCGCAGGCAAAGGACTTTGTTCGTCCGATTCGCAAATTGTTTCGCCGATGTAGATGTCGGGAATTCCGGCTATCATCACGATGTCTCCGGCTGCAGCCTCTTTTATTTCTTCTTTTTTTATTCCATTAAAAGTGTAGAGTTTGGTAATTTTTCCCGTTCGCTTTTCTCCAGTCGGTTTTTTAATTAATACACTTTGCCCGTCTTTTATCTTTCCCTCATAAACTCTTCCGACGGCCAGTCTTCCCAAAAAATTATCATAGCCTAAGTTGAAAGGCTGCATGCGCAAAAACACCTTGGTATCCGCTTTTGCAGGCATTACTTTTTCCAGAATTGTTTCTAAAAGCGGCGATAAATCCTTGCCTTCTTCGTCCAAATGGAGTTTAGCAATTCCCGCTTTTCCATTGGTATAAACAACCGGAAAATCCAATTGCTCATCGCTGGCGCCCAGATCTAAAAAAAGTTCATAAACGGCCTCCTGAACAATATCCGGTTCGGCGGCCGGCTTGTCGATTTTATTAATAACCACGATGGGTTGGAGTCCCAGTTCCAAAGATTTTTTGAGAACAAACCGCGTCTGCGGCATCGGCCCTTCTTGCGCGTCCACTACCAGCACGACCGAATCAATGGCGCGTAGAACCCGTTCCACTTCCGATCCGAAATCGGCGTGCCCGGGTGTGTCCACGATATTTATTTTTGTATCCTTATAGAAGACAGAGGTATTTTTTGAATAAATCGTAATCCCCCGCTCTTTTTCTAAAGCGTTGGAGTCCATACTGACCGCTTCATCCGTTACCATTCCAGTTTGCCGCATCAAAGCATCGGTCAAGGTCGTCTTGCCGTGGTCAACATGGGCTATAATTGCAATGTTTCTAATTTCCATAGCGTGAGAAACAAAAATCTGCTGAACGGTCAGCAGAAAAATTCACTGGCTATATACAAATTTATCAGAAAAAATACTAAATGTCAATGTTGACAAAGCATCCTAACTACTGTATGCTTCTTAGAAGTTCCTTCATTTACAAGTCCAACTAAAATCCTCGCATACAGTCAAGACTGGGAAAGGAGTTTTGCATGGTAGCAAAGGTGCTCGGATATTACGCGGGATTGTTTGTTTTATTAACAGCGGGGGCAACTTGCATTGGCATTACCATCTTGCTTTATCTTCCGGATGGATATGTTGCTTCGGACTTCTTCGGATTCGGAGCTTCCTTTTTGTATTATTTTAGAAAACAGCTTAAAAAGGGGAAACTCTATTCGATTTCCCTTACGGGAGGAGACTAAAGTTCCTCCCGTGTTTTTATTTTCAAAAAGTTTTATTTTAAATTGGCGCCTGCACGGTGGCCTTCCTTTCAAATTTCCGCCAGCCGACTACTTTGCCCTTAAGCGCGGTAAGCGTTGTTTTGATGGCGACATAATACATAAGCTGTCGGTAGAAAAATCTCTGAAAAACCAGCCAAAAGATAAGCGTCCAGTTTTCTCCTTTTCTTTCCAAAGTAAACGCTAGAATGGCTGTCAAAAGATCGATGGCCAGGAAAAATAAATAAAATCCCAGTACTTCCCGGAAGGGATGCGTTACTGAATAATCCAGCGGATGGAGATGCTTCTGCCAGCCGGCCCAAGCTAAAGACAGCGCCAGCGCCAGATCCATGACCGGAGAAATGAGCGGAAAAAATACTTGAAAGATTAGAACATTGGGAATGGCGAAAAGTCCCATGGCTCCGTAGCGCGGGCGAAACCAGGTATCGCGGTGTTTCCAGACGGCCTGAAAACTTCCATACATCCAGCGGAATCTTTGTTTGATGAAATTTTTTACCGTATCCGGCGCTTCCGTAAATCCCAAGGCTTCATCTTCATACTCAACTTTATATCCGGCGCGAATGATGGAAAAAGTAAGATCCGTATCTTCCGCCAAAGTCAGACTGGAAAAGCCTCCGGATTCTAGTATGGCTTTTTTTCGCCATGCCCCAACCGCTCCGGGAACAACCGTGATGGAATTCATAAGATCAAAAGCCCGCCGGTCCAGATTCTGGCTGGTTATGTATTCCAGCGCCTGCCAGCGCGTCATTAAATTTATTCGATTCCCCACTTTGGCGTTGCCAGCCACGGCTCCCACTTTTGGATTGAAAAAGTGACGGGCCAACTTGCTTATGGTATCGGAAGCAAACAAAGTATCGGCGTCCAGAGTAACGATTATCTCTGCCTCTGTCCGCTCAATGCCATAGTTAAGCGCCATTGCTTTCCCGCCATTGGACTTGGTAAAAATTTTCACGCGCGAATTTGTTGAAAAATTTTCAAGAAGTTTATCATAGGTTTTGTCAGTTGACCCGTCATCTATAACTATTATTTCAAAATTTGGATAGTCCGAAGCCAAGAGAGAATTCATAGTGGCAACGATGACTTTTTCCTCGTTGTAGGCCGGCACAATTACGCTCACTTTTCCCAAATTATCTGAAAAATATTTGCAGCGGCTTCCCAGCCGGCACTGGCCCCACTGAATAACCGCCAAGGTGCCGATGAATATGAGCCGCAGTATGCCGAGAATTATTCCGAGAGCAAATAGAAATACCAAAGCGGAACCGACCCAATTTATAATATTAAAAGTCACGCCATTGAGATTAGACCGCAAGTTCTCGCTGGCAGAAACCGGCGGCATTATTTTGTCGCGCGGAACACCAAGCAAGTCTGAAACATTAACCAGTTCAAATCCATTGGCGCGTAGTCCTTCAATTATCCTCGGCAAGGCCGCTACGGTCTGGGTTCGGTTCCCTCCGCTGTCATGCAGAAGAACAATATTGCCTTGGCCGCTCTTGGCGCCCTCAATAACATTATTCACTATCTGATCCACCCCCGGACTGGCCCAGTCGCTCGGATCAATATGCATCGCGACAGTATAGTATCCGGCATTACTGGAAAAAAGGAGTGGATTAATTTGTTCCGGAGTTTCCGGTTCAATATCTTCGGCATAAGGCGGTCTAAATAAAAGCGTGTGTCTTTTTATAATTCCGCCGAGCAAGCTGTCCGTGGCGTTAAGCTCCAGCCGAAATTGATTATTGCTAATGGTTGAGATGTTGGGATGAGTGTAAGTGTGGTTTCCAATTTCCTGGCCGTCGCTTATTTCTCTTTTCAAAAGCGCAGGCATCTGGTTGGCATTGGCGCCGATGACAAAAAAAGTAGCTTTGGCATTGTATTTTTTCAAGATGTCTAAAATCTGCGGCGTATACACCGTGTCCGGCCCGTCATCAAAAGTCAGAGCAATTTTATTTTTATTTTGTTCTCCGCCGCCCCAGCGGGTAATTATATAGGAAGACGGATAATCGGTTATTTTTTGCCCGTTAATCATCCCGGTTTTTGCGTCAAAATTTATTTCCCGGCTTCCTTGCTTGGGGACTGAAGTTACTTTTAATATCTCTCCGTCGCCTTCATAGTCCACGGCATAGCCATAATCCAAAGTCTTGAGCGTTTCCGCCGCCCCTTGGTCCAGATTATTTATTCTCCCAAAAACTTTCCAAACGGAAGGATCTTCCGAGCCCAGCCGCCAGAGAACATATCCGGCCGGAGCGTATTTTTTGGCCGCAGTAATTTCGTTAAAGGTCGTGGTGGCGTCAAGATACCAGATATGTCGGAGTTTCCCGGCGCTGTCAAAATAATTAAAAGCAGGATTAAGCGAGGTCGGATCGGTTGAAGTATTGCTTTTTGATTCTTTGGCTATCCTTAGCGCGTCCTGAAAAGTTACTTCCTGCCCGTTTATGTTTCCATCCTCCCAGTCGTATCCGTAATTTCCGACAGAAATCAAATATTTTTCTGGAGGCAATTGAGCAAATCGGATCAAAAGTTTTTGAGCATACCAATTTTGATCAGCCACCGGCCCGGCCAGCGTATCATAGATTGAATTGTCGTCATAAGCCATGAGAATTATAAAATCGCTGGATTGTCCCAGAGTTTTGGCGTCAAAAGCCGGATCGTCCAAAGGAATATTTTGAGAAACTTCCAAGTTCAGAGGATGGAATTTTGCGTAAAGCTCTTTCATAAAAAGGATGAGTTGCGGCTGGCTGGCAGCCGGCACGGCTTCAAAGTCAATACTGATTCCATAGAAATTATTTTGTTGGACGAAGTCAAGAAGGTTTTGAATAGTTTTAGTTCTGCTAGTTGGACTCGCGAGCATTTCGGAGAGCACGGCTCCGTCCCAGTCTTGAGTTTGCTGGTTGAAATTGTTGATGAGCGGAACAATTGGTAGACTGGGACGATTTTGTCGAATGAAAGATAGCGCCTTGTCTTGTTGAGCCTGATCATCTACGACAATAGATCCGTCCGCGCCGTTAAGATGCAGCCATTCGGGTATTATTTCGTCCATGCTGTTCAAATTGCTTTTCAAAGAAGAAAGGCTGGCATCGTCCCAGTTCACAAAAAATCCAATTACTTTCGGTTTATAGGTTTGGCTGGAAGCGGCAACGGAATTCGGAACAAGCGCAAGATTTTTTTGCGCATTAGCGATATTGATTATGGAAGAATTTGCCGCACCGGCAGTTTTTGGAACATTGGGTGCGCCCCTAAAGGGAGGATTAGGATTATCCAGTTTCAAGATCGGAACGCCAGGAAAATTTACAACGCTAAAAACGGTAAAGCTTGAAAAAGCGATCAGTAAAAAAACTACCGATCCAATGATCCATTTTGAATATTTCCAGCGATGAAGCCCTTTATCGTAAAAAACCGGTTCATTTTTATATGCCATGGCTGTTTATTTATTATAATATATCAAAATATCGCTTTTTTGCTATATAATAGTACCTCTTATTAGAGTGAAAATTCCATAATAAAAGCGCCCTAAGGGCGCTTTTATTGGCTAAAAACAAGCTAGAGCCAGAAAATTTGGGAGGCGGTAATTACCTGTTTCCAGGGTCCGTTTGGAACACTTTTAGCTTCCACAAATTGCCAATCAGTTTTATCAATATCGGAAAGACCCAAATAATCCTTTATGGCCGGCGAAACATCCAGTCCGGCATTTTTATTGATTTTGCTTTTTGGCAGAGCTGTTCCGAAAACATAAGCGCCGTCATCTTCCTTGAACGGCCCGACATCTTGCCATTGGGCATAAGCTGTTTTTCCTCCTTTAGTAATTTTTATCCACTGGTTTTTACACATTGATTCCAGCTTTTCCCACTTTTTTGAGCCCGCCCAGGGAATTAGGCTGGAAACTTCTTTTTTCCTGACTCCATTGCCGTCAAAGTCATTGTAGGGAAGCGCGAAATAAAAAGGATTTTCTTTGGGCGTGAATTTGGCCGGAAAAATTCCATTTCGCTTGTCTGGATCGTCCACTCCGCCGAAGTGCTTTACCCATTGTTCGTCCCAGGCGCTGGGAAGATTGGATATATTTTTATTGTCCGCACCAGCTTCTTCGCCCGCCCAGAAATAAGTGGTTGTTATATTTTTGTGCAAAGAATAAGAACTTGCGTTCGGCGTGGGCTGATCTGAAGATAAGAGATTTTCATCTCCCTTTTTATTTTGAGAATCGGAATTTTGATTAGAATTCGGCAAAGGTTGCGCGCTGGTTAAGTTTTCCGCCGGCTGCGAATCAGCCGCGGTTTCTTGCTGTCCCGGTTGTTTTTCTTTTTTATCTTTATTTTTTTCTTTCGGCTGTTCGGTCTTTTTAGCTTCCGCCGTGCGTGCTTGTAATTTCTTGACTAAAAAACCGAAGGCCAAACTGCTAATTAGGAGAATCAACACTAATAGCAATCGCACGAGATACTTTTTTTTGTCAAACATAGTTTTTAGTTTATTTTTTCTTTTTAGCGCTACTTGCCCTTAGAGCATGGTTTCGTAAACAAAAAATTTGACCATAAAATACTAACATAAATAAAAAATCCTGCCAATTGCAGGAAAGGGAAGAATTATTGCAGTTTTTATTCTGGCAGAATTTTGCTTTATTTTAGGGTTAGTTAGGAATTTTAAAAGCATCTTGCAGGCTTCCATCCGTGGAATAGACATTTACCGTAACCTCCTTGCCTTTTACTTCCACAATTCCGTAGTTTTTCCCTTGATAGCTATAATCCGCTTCTCCGGCTTTTGGCAATTCGTGATCATACGCGTCGGTATTGCCAAAAACAAATTGGTAAATATCATCAACCTTCTTTCGGCTGGCAATATTCTCGTGTCCGTTGAATACTCCAGTTACTTTATATTTTTTCAAAATTTCCCAAAGAGCGTCGCGGTCTTCTGGCTTGACATCCAAACTTGAACCGATCTTATTGCTTACCGGATAAGACGGTTCGTGAAAAAATACAAACGAATTGTCTTTTTTATTATCTTTCAAATCTTTTTCCAGCCAGTCGCGCTGGTTTTTATCTACCGTGTGCTCGCTTGGTTTTTCGCTATTCAAAACAACAAAATGAGAGTTGCCAAAATCAAAGGAGTAGGCCAGCTCCTGATATCCTTCCGGACTGTTTTGAGGAAGCTCAAAAAATTTCTGCCAAAGCACATCGGATTTATCGGCACCCGCACGGTCATGATTTCCCATTATCTCATAGGTCTTGGGGTATAATGAGCCAAGAATATTTTTCCAGTCGCTTAATCCTTTTTCGCAGTTCGATTTTCCGTCACAGCTTGAAAGCAAATCTCCTTCCGCCATGACAACATCCACATTTTTGGAAGTTATATTTTTTACCGCTTTTTGCAAATTTCCATCTGCTTTGTTCGGATCAAATCTTTGGGTATCTCCGATGACAGCAAAAGAAAAAGAATCATTTTTATTATCTTCTTTTTTTAATTCAGGAGAAGTGTCAACTTCAGGATTGGCCGCCGGTGCTGGCAGATTTTCTTTTGGCTGTCCGGTCGGCAATGGCGGGACCGAAGTATTTTTTGGAGGAACGGCTTGATTCGTATATTTGGGATTTAGCGATTTTATTTCCTGCCCATCTTCCAGCGAAAATTGATTTTCGTCCGGCCCTTGAATTATTTTCAATCGCACTTCATTAGCAAAAAATCCGGCGCCCAAAACCAGTCCCAAAAAAGCTGCTGCCGCAAAAATGTAGAGAAGAGTTTTTTTCTGCATAACATATATTATACACTAGAGCATTCTTTCCCCGTTAGTTATGGAAAATAAAAGATATATTATTTCCAATTCTTCCACAATTCGCTGAATCAAATTTCTCTGATTTTCGTTGATTTCTGCAGAAAAAGCGCAGAAAGCTTTGATATTGAAGCTGTCCTGGCGCGAACTTATGACATGAATTCCGGGAATTTCTACCCCGTTGACCAATTCTTTATTGCCTATTTTTATGCTTTTACCTCCATTTTCACGATATATATTTTCTGTCAGCGTTTTGGCTTCCAAAATATTTACGATCCGCAAAGTAATTTGTTCGGATTTGGCAATCCCGGCCGCTTTTTGGGTCAGATCATTAAAGATATACTTAAATTCTTTTTTATTCTTTGGATATCTTTCCAGATCGGCGAATATCTCCTTGAAATTCTGAATTTCAACATTTGTCGTGCCAATATGTTGAAACGCCCTTATCAGTTCCTGATTGGACTTTTCGATCTCTTTCTGATAAAAGCGATATAAAACATATGCCACAAAAAACTGGATGGCGATAAGAACAAGCTCGGCTGTTTCTTCGTCTAATATGGAAATGCCGTCCCGAATGAGAATTGGGGTAAATATAATGACCGTGATTATCAGAATTATCAGCCCGAGATAAAAATTTTTGAGAGTAACAAAATCTTTTCGCATACAGAAATAGTTATGTAGTTTTAAGCAGTCTCTAGCCCGAAAAATTTAATGGCATGCTTCGCGATAAGCCTTGGATCGTTATCAATTACATGATCGCCATTATTAAAATAAACTATTTTATGATTAGCGGTAGAAAGCATTGACGCATATTTTGGGAGAATTCGATAATCAGTCACGCTGTCTTTTTTGCTATGAAGAAACAGTGTGGGCGTAGTTATTTTATCCAAATTTTCAAGAAATGTTCCTTCCATATAGTCAACGGCCATTTCGCTTGCTCCGATGGGAGAAAGCCTAAATTTTTTTATCTTTTGCAAATACTTCCAAACCGGATATATGATAGGGAAAAATTTTATTCCCAGTCTTATCCACTTTATGTTCCTAAGAAGAAAGGGCGTTCCGACGCTGACAATTCCGCTTAATCCGTTTTCTTTTTTCGCGTATTCAAGAAGCAATGCTCCTCCGAGGCTTATCCCGATTCCATAAACTGATTCATATTTATCGGCCGCTTTATTGATAAGCGCGGAAATATTGCTGATGCATTCGGCCTCCGTGAGCTTTGAAAAATCGCCTGCTTCTGCTTCTCCGTAAAAACTACCGATAGCTACGCCGTATCCCGCAGCTTTTAATACTTCGCCCAGATTCCATATTTGCTGCGAATCAGAAGAAAATCCCGCAATAAGAACGAAGCAGATTTTTGAATTATCGGTTTTCATGAGAAATTTTCCGTTTTATGCCATAAGTTATGATCTGGAGAAAACGCTCTGACAGCTATTCGAAAAATGCTATAGGTAATAAAGAAGGCCGCGAAAACATCTATGGAATAATGGAGATGCCCCAATATAACGCTAGTGCCAAACAATAACGACATGGCAATGGAAATGTAACGGGCTATTTTGTCTTTCCAGAAAATAAGAGCGATTAAAAAAGGCATTCCGGTATGGCCGGAAAAGAAATAATCCCTTCCAATGATAAGCCGTGAGAGCAAGTCGTTGGGATTGATAGAAGTTTCAGCGGGCACCGGCCCTAAATGGGTCAGGGTAACAAAAGCAGACCGAATAATAATGAAGAGGGCTAGGCTCTTAAGGGTAAAGGGAATTTTTTTAGGCTCTGTGACAAGAAGATAAATAACTAAAAGACTGAAGACTATAACTCCGTAATTGAGAATTCCATCAACATCAAATGTCGGCAGATTATCCAATAAGATGTCTGTTACATAGTTACTGGCTCTTACATCCGCATAATTGCTTGCCTGGTGACTGATGAAGAGACTTAGAGCAAAAAAAGAAATTCCCAGCAAACAGGAAATGCGGAATTCTTTTTGGTTCCAATGATATTTATACCTTGATAAAACTTTTTTCATATTTATCTATTAAGCTTTGATAAAGAGATTCGAATTCAAAAATCGAAGCATTAATATCATGCTCTTTGATCATTTCCAGACTTTTTTGGGACATTTTATCCCTTAGCGCGCGATTGGAAAGTATCTGTATAATATATTTTGCAACAGACGGAACATCCTCCAACTTGAACAGAAAGCCGTTCTTTCCGTGTTTGACGAGATGTGGGAGAGCCATGGCATTAACCGCAATTATCGGCAAGCCTGAAGCCATTGCCTCCATAGTGGCGATGCTTTGCAGTTCGGCAATTCCCGCAATAACAAAACAATCGGCCAGAGTGTATAAATTTGGCTTATCCTCATTTGATACAAAGCCGGTAAAAGTGACTGAATTTGCAATATTCAGACGTTCGGCTGTCTTTTTTAAATTTTTTTCTTCCGCGCCAATGCCTGCGATAACAAAATGAGCATCAATTTTTTTTAATGCCTGGGCAAAGGCCTCTATAAGCAGGTTGATATTTTTTTCACGATCCAGTCTCCCCAAATAAAGTATCAAGGGGTTTTCCGGTAAATGATATTTTTGCCTAAGATATTGTCCATCATTTTTGGGATTAAAAATATTAAGATCAATCCCGTTGGACAAAGAGTGAACCTCCTTGGAAAAGCCGATTTCTTTTAACATCTTCGAGCCTGTTTGGGTTGGCGTTGTGACAATATCTAATTTTTTGAAAATATCAAGAAATTGATTCCAGGCCAGCTTCCTGATATATTTCTTCGCTTTTTTTGGCAAAGGCAGGTAGTGGATCAGGTTTTCCGGCATAAAGTGATTGGTCCCAATGAGCGGAATCTTTAACTCCTTGGCGATGTTCATTGCTGTTTTGTTGAACAAAAAATGGCTCTGCAAGTGGATAACATCAGGTGAAAAATCCTTTATCTTTTCGCAAAGCAATTCTTTTACAAAAAATGATTGCGCTATTCTGAAATTATTTATAAATACTGGAAATGACCTGATGCCAAAAACTGATACCCCATCGGATTCATAAGTTTCGTGGCGCATGGATCTGGATGGAGCAATCACTAAAACGCCGTGCTCCCTTTTACGAAGATACTGCGCTAAGCGTTGAGCAAAATATGCTGCCCCATTGACATCCGGATAATAAGTGGGAGTGACAATAAGTATCTTCATATTATATTTTTTCCACTTTTTTCGCTATTATTTTTGAAACTAACATTGAGCCAAAATGTATTGCCAGGATAACTAGAACCACTAATGGAAATAATATTTGGATATAATGCAGATATTGGTTTATGTTATATAGCTGGCCGAAATAATATCCAATAAACAAAAAAATAATTGACTTGGGGAAAGTGATTGCAGAGCAATAATAAATAAACCTTCCAAAAGACAGCTTCAGATACCCCACCAGCATGAATCCCGGGACGGACATCAGAGGGGTAAACTTCAGGGCAACCATCGTTTTTCCGAAGTGTTTTTTGAGCTGATTTTCTGTCCGCCGGATCCGTTCCTGATTCAGTCCCAGACGATGGGCGATTTTTTCAATGACCGCAAAGCGCCCAATATATCCGATAAAATAATAAATTGAATCAGGAACCAAATCCCCCAAAATTGAAAGGATTAGGATGGCCCAGGGATTAAAATATCCTAGAGCGGCGGCAAAACCGGCGGCGGCAGTGATCATCGGCCCTTCTACGCACATGGCTAAAAAAATAAAAGTATAGCCGTGGGCGATTACCCAGACTAACACTTGCTGAAAATCGGTTATATTCTGAAGCATGTTTTTTGCTTTATATAACAATAATACTACACTTCCAGCTTAAGTTGAATGATAAGTTTAACTTCCCTGCGCCCAGCCCTATTCATACCTTAATGCTTCAATGGGACTAAGATTTGCCGCTCTTCTGGCAGGGTAAAATCCGAAGATTATTCCCACGCCGGCCGAGACTCCGAAAGCCAGAAGGATCGCCGAGACAGAAACTTGAGTTTGGAGCTGCGGAACAAAATTAGAAACAGCCAGCGATGCCGCCCAGCCCAAAAGAATTCCCAAGGCTCCGCCCAAAAAAGTAAGCAGTACGGCTTCCGCTAAAAATTGCAAATTGATATAAATTTTTCGCACACCCACCGCTTTTCTAAGCCCGATTTCGCGCGTTCTTTCCGTGACCGTGGTCAGCATCATGTTCATAATCCCGATTCCTCCGACCAAAAGAGAAATGCCAGCGATAGAAGAGAGCAGGATGGTAAAAGTGCTGGTAATGCTGGACGCTGTTTCAATAATGTCGGTCTGATTTAAAATATTAAAATCAGCCGATGCCGGATCAGAAATATTATGCCGCTTGAGCAAAAGTCCGTTGATGCCCTGCTGAACCGCCGTCATGGAATTTTGGTCCGCCGCCGCCACGCTGATGGTTGTCACAAAATTATCTCCCGACAAAAAATGCTGGGCGGTCGTCAGCGGAACATAAACGGAATCGTCAGGATTTTGAAAACCCGACCCTCCCTTGGAAGCCGCCACGCCCACCACTTCAAAATCAACATTCTTGATTCGGATGGTTTGTCCGAGCGGATTGGCGTTGACGCCAAACAGTTCGTCTCTGGCCGTAGATCCCAGAATCGCTACTTTAGATGAGCTGATTACCTGCGAATTCGTAATGAATGATCCGATATCCATTTTTATGTTGCGCACTTCAGTATAATCAGAGATGGTGCCAATGGCCTGGGTGTTGGTATTATTTCCCTTGGCAGTTATCTGATATCTTCTGGAAACTTCCGGCGCGACGGCTTTTACATTTTGAATTTCAGCTTTGATCGCGTTAGCGTCTTCTAGTGTCAGCGTCTCAGCACTGCCAACTCCCGCGCTGACTTGCCCGCTTCTTTGCGCGCCCGGCCGGACAATAATTAAATTTGACCCGATAGACTGAATGCTGGATTCAATGGAACTTTGCGCTCCTTGGCCTATCGCGACCATAGTAATTACAGAAGCGATACCAATAACAATGCCTAGAATTGTGAGGCCGGATCTCACTTTGTTTCCTGAAAGGGATCTGATTGTTTCGCTGAATAAATCAAAAATCATAGTTATTTTTTATCGCTTTCAATTAATCCGTCTCGAATAGAAATTATTCTTTTAGCGTAATTGGCAATTTCTTTTTCATGAGTAATTAAAATTATCGTATGTCCCTTATCGTTCAGTTCCTGAAAAGTTTTCATAACTATCTGGCTGGTTTTTGTATCCAAATTTCCCGTTGGTTCGTCCGCCAGAATAATGGCTGGGCTATTGATCAGCGCCCGGGCAATGGCTACTCTTTGCATTTCTCCTCCGGAAAGCTGATTTGAAAGATTTTGAAATCTACTTTCTTCCATACCGGCATATTTCAGAGCTTCCAGGGCTCTCGCCTCCCTTTCTTTCACTGAAGTTTTTGTATAAAGGAGCGGGAGCATGACATTCCGGAGTACAGTCGCCCGGGGAAGCAAATTGAAAGATTGGAAAACAAAACCGATTTTATTTTTCCTCAAATCAGCCAGCTGATCGTCGCCGAGCTTGGATATTTCGTATCCGTCTAAAAAATATTTTCCGCTGGTCGGCGTGTCCAAGGCTCCTAAAATATGCATGAGAGTGGATTTTCCCGATCCGGACGGGCCGATGATAGCCACAAATTCTCCTTTTTCAATTTTAAAAGAAACGCCGCGGAGTGCCTGCGTTTCCACATCGCCGTTTTTATAAATTTTTACAAGATTGTTGCATTCAATCATGTTTTTAATCGCGCCGGGATCCTCCGCCTCCACCTAATCCGGGCAGTCTTAATCCTCCGCTTTGCGCGGCCGAAGTCGCAGCGCCAGAATTAATCGTTTGCGTAATGATTTTATCCCCAACATTTACTCCGCTCATAATTTCCGTGTCGGTATTGTTAGTCGCTCCGATCTCTACCGGATGCCGCTTGGGAGCGTTATTTACCAAAAATTCAACATAATAATTATTGCCTTCCGATTTGACGGCACTATTGGGAACGATTATGACATCCTGCTTTACGCCGGTAATGATCGCGGCCGATACGCTCATTTCCGGCTTGATGCGGGGATCCAGCGTGTCAAATCCGATGGTCACATTGTAAGTCACGACGCCCTGCGTGATGGTTCCGAGTGAATCCATCTTTTCCACTTTTCCCGCAAGATTTAGCCCGTTAATTGCATCAAATTTCATTGTAGTTTTCTGGCCAAGGCTGACATTGGAGATATCCACTTCGTTGACCTGGACTTGCGCTTTGAGCGTTCCCAAATCTCCGATGATCATCGGAACTTGGCGGGAACTTCCCGAAGACAATTTGCTCAAATCGTCTCCGTTTTTTATATTTACCTCGTTGACCGTCCCTGTAATAGGAGCGGTAACATTTCTTTTGGCAGCATCGGTTTTTTTATTTTCATAATCAACTTTAGCCGCTTCAAAATTAATCTGCGTTATTCTAGTATGCGTTGCTTCAGAATCGTTGGTTTTTTTAGCCGAAAGATAAGAAGCCTTGGCCTTAATTAAGCTGGCATCCAAATCATCATTTTTGATTGTGAATAGAGCCTGATCTTTTTTTACCGGGTCGCCGATGCCTACCGCCAGATTAGCCACTGTTCCGGTAATGGTCGGATCAATATTGGCTTGCTGGTCCACAATGACATTGCCGGATCCGGTTATGGAAGTAGTTAGCGTTCCTTTTTCAGCCGTCGCGGTTCTATACTCAACCGGAGCAACCGCCGGATGCGTTTTTTTATACCAATAATAACCTCCCCCAATTATTACTAGCGCGATTGCTCCCCAAAGATATTTTTTCTTAGCCATGTTAATTGTTTACAGAATTATTAAATACGCGGATGAGATCGGCGTTAATAACTCCGTTGTCGCCGGGACTTCCGATGACCACGACTTGATCGTTTTGTTTCAGGTCGCCCAATTGGATGCTGTCGCGCCCCAGCTTGATAATTGTTTTGTCCGTCACGGCCACGGTGTTTTCTTTATTGTCGCGATCTTTAATGACCAGATTATTGTCCGTAATGGAAATTATGGTTCCCGAAAGTCCGTTGGCATTTCTGAAATCACGGCCAGTTAATTCGCGCATTATTTTTCCCATGAAACCACCACGGCCTTCCATCATGCCGCGGTCGCGATCAAAATCGAACCGCGAACCCATAAAATTGCGCTCGTAATTTTTTCCAAAATCATTGGAGAATCTGCCTTTTCTGAGCCCCACTCCCACGCCGGCGGCGAAAATTATTAAAATTATAAGCAAACTGCCCACGACGATTGCGACGATTTTTATTTTTCTTGATTTAATTGTCGGCAAACTAAACTTTGATTTTTCTTCCGGCTTGTTTACCTCTGGTGTTTCCATATAGTTATAATATTAAGAAATTATTTTCCGCCCTAGGCGGACCAGCCTTGGGCTGGGAATTAAAATAAAAATTTAGCGAAAGTAAAAATAAAAAGGCGGGTGTGATAATCAGAGCGGCATGCAAGGCCGGAAATGTTTCCATAAGCGAAAGGGCATAATCATACCAGTTTCCTGCGACAATGTTTATGTCTGAAAAAGCGAGAGAAACGATGCGCCAAAAATCCGATTGCAAAATTTCCTTACCGAAAATGGAAACCGCATAAACAGCGGCTACGGCCGAACCAAAAAGACCAGCAATGGCCAAAGCTTTCTTTTCCCGGATAATTTTATTCCTTTCCCGTTCAATTCTGGCTAAAATAAAACTTTCCAGCTTGGCGCTAGGTTCTAATTCAGTAATTTTTTTGAAGATTTGGTTTAGTTTTTTGGTCATATTATTAATACGACCGAGGTGGACTTTCGGACGCAAAAAATTATGCGGGTAAAATAAAAAACAGGCACGATAACTTGTGCCTGTCCTGGGGTTGAATTGCCACGTTGCGGAAATCTATCTCTGCTTGGCACCGATTTCCTTGAGCCTCTCTTGGGCTTTCTTGGAGTGTACGGACGCCTTCCGCCGAAGATACGGGAGATTGCACGACCGCCACTGGCCATCGCCTTCTTTCTCGTAGTAGCTTGCCTTGAAAAACGGGTTCGCCCGGATATGCTTTGCCAGCTGGGTAATGAAGGAATAGTCCACTATCCAGCCGCAAACCGTTTTTCTTCCGACCGGAATACGATCCATCTCCTGGCTTTCGGTTATTACGCCCTCTTGCCAAAGGTAGTGTGAAAGCTTTTGGTTGGTTTCCGTGGCCGGATCCGGAGAAACAAAGAACAGATATTTTCTTTTCTTCCTCATCGCGCGCCTCCTCATGAGCAGTTGGGATATTTAGTTTACAAATGATATAAGAAATTAGCACGATATGTGCTAATTGTCAATAATTATCTATCGCGGATTTTGGGTAATTAATTATGTACTTTTTATTTTTTCTTGCTTTTCTTGGTCATTTTTTTATAGTGATTCCCCACTTTTTCATGCACGCGGTATGTTCCTTGCCTCTGCCGCAGCTGCCGTTCTTTCTGTGCCGGGCTGCATGTTCGGCTGGCGTGACAATTATTCCCTTTTTTGACTTTTTCTTTATAAAATTATTTTTTAATTTATTTAAAAAAATAATGACTTTTGAATTACCTTTTCAGGATTTTTTTTTATTTCATGCTTTTTTATTTTAGAATTTTTCCATTTTTTCCTTTGCGATCTTTTTTATTTTCTGTTGAATTTTATCTTTAAATTTTTTGCCCACTTCATCAAACAGAGATAATAATTGTTCAAAAGTATTTTTCCCACCAAGAAAATTCCAGTATTCTTTACCTATTAAAAATTCTTTCTCTCTTTCCAATACTCCTTGTTCCGTGAATCTTTCATATGGTTGTGGGTGATAAGGATTATATGGAAACGCCAAAAATACCTTGATTGGACTTCTGCGACGCGCAACCCATTCTAAGAGTTTCGTTTTTGACTTAGTAAATACATCTATATTTGGCTTCACCGTCTTAATTTCAAAATAATATTCCTTGCCGCCTCGTTTCATATAGAAATCAGCAATTCTTCCTTCTTTTTGTGCCTTACCGTTTTTGGCTGACGAAGACAGTACTAATTTTACTTCTCGAGTATGATTAACTTTGCCATCACCATTACGAAGTCTTCTTACTATATCATCAATGGTAGATTTTTGTTCGCGAGAAATTACGCCTCCAACATCATATTTTGTAAAACATTCGTCGGCTGTTTCTTCCGCAATAATTTTAGAAACATCTTCATAAATTGACATTCCTAAAGTTGTGGCAATTGAGTGTATAAAGGAATAAGCAGCAACTTTTTCACTATCCTGTATAAGCCTTGTTAGAAATGGCATGGAGGAAGTTTCTCGTGCATAACGATGTAGCTTATTCTCGATTTTTTTTTCAAGAAGATCTGCTATTTTTTCTTTTTGCGAATTTGATAGTGCCATATTATTTTATGTTTTTTAAATGAAAAATTATTTCTGAATAGGGTGATTTATCCCGCTCGGTTCTATTTAATACTGGACGCTTAAATTTATTTACAATTTTCATGCCCGATTTATCTGCAATTTCTGGATAAAGATTATATTTATCATTTGCAACAATAAATACATCGAAATTATCAGCTAAGTATTTTCGGCAATTTAATAGAACTTTCGAAATTCCATCCACATACGATGCTCGAGCTGCCATGCCTTGTCCTTTATATAGAGGTCCTATTTCAGCTTCGTCCCGACGCTCAAATCCAAAAAGATCATATGCATAAGCGTGTTGTTCGTGGTAATCGATCTGTCCAACATAAGGCGGAGAAGTAAAAATTCCTTTAATTCTTTGCCTCTTCATGGCCTCTGAAAATTTTTTGTTTCTTTTTTCTACTTCCTTGAAAATATTTGCAGTTCGGGAATCCGCTGGAATAATTGCATAATGTGCTTTTGTTTTTAATTTCGAAAAGATTTTAAGACGGTTAAGCGTATCGATCGCATAACGATCAAACCATGGCTTAATTGAGAAAAGCGGTTTACAAATTTTTTTGTGTTTCCAACAATAATAAGTAGTTACTTGCGGATCTTTAAGGGTAGCTAAGTCTGAATGTGTTGTGGCGCGACAAGACCTGATTGTCCGACTTAAAATGACTGCCAAAATTTTCTTATGTTTTAGGTCTTTTATTTTTTTAACTAGTCCGAAGACAAAATTAATTTCCTTCCGTATATTTTTAATATACCATCTGTCTAAGAAATTTTTTGATGAAAAGTGATTTAGTTCAATATTATATTTTTTGACAAGACTATTATAAACTTTTAAAAATTCCCTTTCTTTTTCTTCTGAATACTTATCTTCGTCTATTTGTCTTTTTTGAATCTTGTATTTAAACTCTGGACTTGGAAAATATTTATTATTAAAATTAGATATTCTATCTGATAATTCTTTTTCAAAAATAGCGATTTTTTTATCGACCTCATAATTTAAAATAGCTTTTCTTACTTTTTCAATTTCATATTCTAGTAAATTTGAATTGTAATTAAGTAATTTTGTTTCAGTAATCATGCAATTAAAATGAGATATGTCTATTCCAATTGAATGCATGCCCATTTCATTTGCTTGTATAAGTGTAGTTCCTGACCCAGAAAATGGATCGAGCAAAACATCTCCTGGCTTAAAATAGGCATCCTTTTTAAAATCATCTGTGTGATTATCAATAAAATACTGGACGAGTTGCGGTATGAATTTACCTTTATATGGATGCAATCGATGAACATGTTTTGTTGTGTCTTTTTCTCTCAGATTGTCAAAAGATAATGCCCAATTTAAATCGTTGCCAAGTCTTTTTTTCCAGTTCATTTCTCGCTTTCTATGATAAGATTCGTAGTAATTTTTTAAATCTTCTAAATCAATATGTAAGGAATTTCTACTATTATATTTTCTCACTTTACCGTACTGAATTAGATATGAAATATTAGATTCACTAATGTCACGACTAAGAAAATCACTCGCCCAGCTACTGGCCTGTTTTATTGTCAGCAATTGATTTGTTTTTTGCTTGATATTCATTTTATCTATTTTACATTTTACAGTGATATTATATCACTATTTCCCAAATCGCGCCTGTGGATAACTTTTTTACTTTTTCCTCCAATTCCTCCTTATTTTTCAGCCAATAAGTTGGCAATTAATTTTATCATCATTTCCTTTTCCTTCGGCTGTCATATTGCTCAAGCGAGGTAAACGACTTGGCGTAGCCGTCCAGAAGATTGAGAAGTTCCCGAGATTGATCTTCCAAGGGTTTGTGGCTGGATTTTTCCCTAAGGAAAGATATGGCTTCTTGCAATTCTTTTAATTTTCCCATTTGTCCGGCTAATCTTTTTTCATTTATGGTATATCCTTCGACAAGATGGTTTTTTAGAATCTTGGTCGCCCAGATGCGGAATTGGGTAGCGCGCTTGGAACTTATTCTATAACCAACAGATAATATCATGTCAAGATTATATGCCTCAATCTTGCGCTCAACATGTCGCTTCCCTTCAATTCGAACTATCCGGAAATTCCGGATAGTTGCATTTTTATTTAATTCTTTCTCCTTATAGATATTTTGTATGTGTTCATTGACCGTTCTAACATCTTTATCAAATAATTCCGCGACTTGCTTTTGTGAAAGCCAAACCGTCTCGCCTTTAAGCTGGACCTCGAGTTTCGGGCCTTTCTTGGTCTTATATATGACAATTTCGCCTTTGTTTGAAAATTGCTTTTTCTTCGTCATATACTCCAATTTTACGCCAAAATCGGCCTTTTAACAAATAAAAAAAGCCCAAGCAAAGGCTACTTTTTGGCTTATTTATTTTCTAAAAGTTCTTCTTTGAGTTTTTGAAGCGCCCGAATATGCTGGCTTTTGATGGTATTGTATGGCACACCGAGAATTTCGGAAATTTCCGTGAGCGTCAGATCGTCCTTATAGCGCATAAGCAAAATTATCCGATAATTTTCCGGAATTTCTTTCAATTTTTTTTCCACTTCCGCGCTAATATTCTTTCTTTCTAAAATTTCATCCGGTAGAATTTTTTCATCCGTTATTTCTTCCAATTTATTATGCCCTTCATCATTTTCAAAAAAGGCAAAAGGCAGGGTTTTTTTCTTTTTGAGATGATCATAGGCCGTGTTTTTGGCAATGGCAAAAATCCAGACCTTGAAATTTTTACTCATATCAAATTGGCGTAAATTTTTCCAAGCTTTTATAAAAGTGGTTTGCGTCAGATCGTCCAAAGCCGACCAGTCGCCGACAAGTCGAAAGAGAAAATTATAAACCGGCTTCAAATATTTTTTGAGCAGCAATTCAAAAGCCGAGTCGTCCCCGGCTAAAAAATTTTGAATTAATTTTCTTTCTTCAATTTCCATTTTTTTATTCTATCATTATGCCCGCTTCCAGTTTATTTTCCTTATGCACTTTTATGCTTAAGGCTGCCACCGCGCCGATCAAAAGTAGGGCGGCGGACGAGATAAAGACCGTGCTATAGGCGGAGATTTGCGCCTTGAGAATTATGAGCCCCATGAATTGCGGCATAGTGGCCGCGTTTTTTATATTCACAAAACTTCCGCGCGCCAGAGTCAAAACATTGAAGTTGGTCGCGTTATTGAGAATCGTCGCGAAGATCGCGATGCCAAAAGCCCCGGCAATATTTCTGGCCAAAGCCAGAATTGAAGACGCGATTCCAATTTCATGAGTCGGCACGACCGAAGCAATGATATTGGTCCTTTGCGCCATCCCAAAACCGATCCCAAAAGCCATTATGGCCAACGGGATAATAATCTCAAAGGCGCTGGAACGCGCATCCAAAAAAGAAAAAAGGTAAAGCCCAATAGCCGCCACGAAAGTGCTGGCCGCGATGATATATCTCGGCTCAATTTTTCCGGTCAGGCTTCCGCCGAGCGGAGCGGCGATCATTATCATAAAAGCCATGGGAATAAACAAGACACCGGTTTGCGTCGCGTCATAGCCCAAAAATATCTGGGCAAAAATGGGAATGAGAAAAACCGCGCCGATCATTCCCATAAAAACGATAAAATTATTGGCTAGCGCATTTACGAAAACTCCCATTTTGAAAAATTTTAAATCCACAATCGGTTCCGGATGATTTTTTTCTATCTGGATGAAAATGGCGGTAAAAATGGCTATAGCAATGTATGCAGTGAGGCTATTAAGCGAAAGCCATCCCCAGTCCAGTCCCTTGTCCAGAACCAAAACCAGCGCGGAAAGAGCCGCGCCCAAGGTAATGGCGCCCCACCAGTCGAACAAAACGGTTTTTTTCTCCGAAACAGATTCTCGGATAAACGCCACCGCCATAAAAAGCCCGACGACGCCGACCGGCAGGTTGACCAAAAAAATAGAGCGCCAGCCAAAATTATCGATAAGCGGTCCGCCGACAAGCGGGCCAAAAACGGAAGCCGCCGCGAAAGAGGCCGACCAAAAACCCAGGGCTTGCGCCCGTTCTTTACCGGCCGGAAAGGTAACGGCCAAAATAGCCATGGCGGTCGGATAATCAGCCGAACTGGCAATTGCCTGTATGATCCGAAAGCCAATCAGAGAGCCGAGGTTCCAGGAAAGTCCGGCCAAGACCGAGCCAAAAATGAAAATCGCAAAGCCGATGATATAAACTTTTTTCCGGCCGATGGTATCTCCCAATTTTCCCCAAATCGGAACGAAAACGGCATTAGCCAGAATGTAAGCCGTGGCGATCCAACCGGCGGATGAAACGGTAATATTAAAATCAGTTATTATTTTCGGCAGCGCTAAGTTGACGATCGTCTGATCGAGCCGCCCCAGGAAAGTCCCAATGATAACCGTGAGCATCACCAGCCAGCGAAAATTGTTTGGATTTTCTTTGAGCTTCCTGAATTTTTTGATCATAAAAATTTAGTTTTTGTAGATCCAAGCCTTGGCGGACATTCCGTTTTTGAGTTCCGGATAATCCGCGACGCTGAAGCGGATTTTTACATCAAACTCTTTGGCTTCTCTCGTATTGGAAATATTAAACACGATATCTGAACTTCGAGAAGTGGGACTAATCTCATCAACGAGGCCGGAATATTTTTTTGATCCGAAAGCATCCGCGGTAAAATAGGCTTTTTGCCCAACCCTGATATCGCTTAAGCCCTTGTCTTCTTCCACCTGGACCACGACCCGCAAATCTTCAGGCTTTATCATTGTAGCGACCGGCTCGTCAGGCGCAAAATTTTTTCCGATATTATTATTGACGGAAATAATCACGCCGGCATTTTTAGTTTTCACAATATCGTTCCCGATTTGAGCGATCGGTTGATTTTCTTGAACTGCATCGCCGGATTGGATAAACAGTTCTTGCAAAAGCCCGCCGCTCGGCGAGGACAAAACGATGGAGGGAGCAAAGATTGAACTTTTTTCCACATAAACTTGATTTTTAGCCAGATACATATAAAAAATTCCAATCGCGCCAGCGATCAGAAAAATAAATGCCGCCAGAAACATCAGTTTATTTCTTTTGGCGCCGTTTTTGCCGGTTTGATTATTGTTTTCCATAAAAATTAAACTTATTTTATTTATTTAGCCCAAAAATTGTATCGCCGGCTTCGAGACCGGAAACTATTTCAACCATATTATTCAAACCGTATATTCCAGTCTGAATTTCTTTTTTGACCATGATATTCCGCTCCGGAACATAGACGAATTTTTTTCCGCCTTCTTCAAACAAAGCGCTCGGAGGAATGATTATCGTGTTTTCTTTCTTTTGTCCAACAACGGATATGCTGGCTCCCAGCCCCGACCGCAAACCGGCCACCGGCGCCAAAAAATTCAAAGTCACTTTATAGTTGGAAACATTTCCTTCCGGGCTTTCAGCCGGATCAATCGCGGAAATTTTGGCGTTATAATTTTTTTGCGGATCCCCGTCCAAAGTAATTTGCGCCAAATCTTCCGTTTTTAAGTTTTTCACTTCTATTTCAGAAACATAGACTTCCGCCTTGAATGCATCCCGGCTGATGAGAGTCAGTATCGGAATATTAGACTGGGCCACTTCTCCTATTTTTGCATCTTGAGCTGCTATAGTTCCGTCAAAAGGCGCGTTGATAATTGTTTTAGCGATTTGAGCCTGGGCGCTTTCCTGGTTAGCTAAAGCGGCCGAAAGTTTTTCTTTTTGAGAATCCACTTGCGCTTCACTGGCTTTTATCTGAGCTTTCTGCGCTCTCTTGTCCGAAAAACTCGCGCCCGTATTTTCCAGCGAATCTAATTCGGCCCTTTCCTTTCTGAGCAGTTGTTCATATTGCTCAAGATCTGCCTCGGCGCTTTTTTTAAGATCAATTGCCTGGCGGTATTGCGCTTGGAGGTCCGTAGCGTTAGCCTCTGCCAATATTGTTCCGGCACTCACAAAATCCCCAACTTGATGGGTCAGATTCGTGATTTTTCCGCCTTTTTCAAAACCCAAATTAGCATCCAATTCAGGCTTTATCTTTCCGCGCAAGCTTAGAGATTCTTCGATCTGCCCCCTCTGAACTTGAATGGTGGAATAAATCGGCCGCTCTGATAAATTTTTATAGAGAAAGCTTGCTACGATCCCGCCAATGATTAGAATGGCAACAATGCTAGTATAAAAAATATTTTTATTCATGCATTTAAAAAATTTAATTATTATTAGAAATTTTTTCCAATATTTTAATGAGATTTTCTTTTTCTTTGTCATCTAAGACGCTCAGTATTTTTTTCATCCGCCCGGCCATTTCATTAATGCTTTCCTTGAGTTCCTTTTCTCCGTGCCGGGTTATTTTCAGCTTCACAATCCTTCTATCTTCCCTGCTTGCCGCCCGCTCTACTAAATGCTGTTCGGCAAGATTATTGATGAGTACCGTAGCGGAAGGCGGCGTTATACAAAGAAAATCGGCAATTTCTTTCATAAGCGGCTGTTTTTCTTTTATATAGCGGAGTGTTTCCAGATTCAGCCGGGAAAAATGTTTGGTCCGCTCTGATCCGCGTCTTTCTTTGATGATCTGGCCGACGGAGAACATAAGAGAAATCGCCTTGTTGGTTGAAATTTCAGGGTTTTTGGCCATATTGTTAGATTTTAAAATTATTAGATATTCTAACTATATTCGCTTTCAGTTTTTTTGTCAATATCCATCAAAAAAGGCGCCCCGATTAATCGGGGCGCCTCTTGATATTTTTCAATTCATATCAGAAATTGCAATTTTTTTCCGATGCGCTTCCGGTGCAAGTTGGATAAAAAAGCCGGCTTTGATTAAGATGCAAATCTCTTTTACTCCTGGAAGAATATGTTCCCGATCCGCTGTTTTGGGTATTTGGATTTTGTCCGGAAGGCATCGTAGTATTGCCTATTGTCGTATCAACTACTTCTTTATTATTCACTACGGTAACTTGCTGATCTCCCGTTTGGGCCTGATATGTGAATTGCCCGTCCGGAGTGAAAGCAAAGCTGGTTATGTCCGTATATATTTTTCCGGCTTGCCCGTTGACAACCACATAAGTTCCCTTGTCGTCAACGACTTTGTAAGCGATACTTTTTCCATCCGGACTGAATATTATGTAAGTTGAGCCGGCTGAAGTTTGAAGCGGCGCTATTTTCTGATATGCCTTTCCTTCCTGACCATTTAAAACAATAACGCTTTGATTTCCTTTTTCCGCCAAATAACCCAGTTTTTTTCCGTCCGGACTGAAAATTATCTGCAAGATACTGTCATAAACTTGCTGCTGGACCGTATTGTCAATTACCACAAAGGCCTGGTCGTTTTGAACGGCGCTGTAGACAAATTGCGTTCCGTCCGGGCTGAAAGTGGGATTGGCCACATAATCGTAAGCCGCGCTTTCTTGCCCGTCTATCTCTACTGTCCACTTGTCGCCTTTTTGGATTTTATAAATATTTCTCTGGCCATTGGAAGCGAAAAGCAGTCTCAAGTCCTCGTTTTTATTTTTTGAGATCGCTGTTTTAGTTCTTTTGAGAATCTTGTTAGCTATGGCAAAATCTTCCCGGCTTAAAAAATAAATGGCAATCACCACGATTACCGCAAGTAAAAAAATTATCCCTAAAGCTGTTTCAGTTTTTATTTTTATGGCTGTTAATTTCATTTTTTAAAATTATTTTAATTCTCCAGCGCCTTATGTTCCATTTTTATTTTAGCACACTTTTAAAGTCTGGCCTTGTGTTTTTCCCATTCCACGATTTTTCCGGCTTGAATTTCAATTTTATCGGCTTTCCGTAAATTGCGGATTTGTTTCCGGTTTAGAATCGGAAAATGCCGAACTTCCGCCAGATATTCCGGAATGTAATCAATTTCCTCCCGGGTCGTCATCCAGCCGAGCTTATCAAACCGCTTGAGATTTACCGGCGGCGAAAAACTGCGAAGATTTTTTCGTCCTTTATTGTCAATGTATTCGTGAAAATAGCTCATGGCCAGTTCCCGGATAGAATTGTAAATCGGCTCGCGGTAGCGGAGCACCGAGTGATTAGTTTTGGAAATAGCGCCCCATTTGCCGTCTTTTTTAAAAAGCGCGATCACATGGTCAAAGTCGTGCTTGGCGGCCGTGAGATCCAAAACTAACGGCGGCTGGCCATGAACTCGCAAGGCCAAAGCCGCCAGAACCGCGCCTTCCGCGCAGTGGCATATTCTTTTTTTCAAAACCGACATTGGGGAGAGGCTGGTGTCGCCGTTCTCTTCAAAATTCATTTTCATCTTGTTCAAAAAATCCTGAATTTTTCGGGGAGTATTGAGTTTTTTCAAAATTTTCAGCTCTTTTTTGGGAAGTATTTTTTCCATAAGTTAATTATACCACCGATCAGATCTAGGGTGCGCAGACATACAAACACGGATCGAGCCAACCGGAAAGTTCCGCTTGATTTTGCACATAACCTAGAATATTTATTGAAGAACCTTTATGAAATCCCAGATGCAGATGCTTTCTTTCTCCGCTCGTTTCAGCGCTATAAGGCGCACCTAAAATTCCAATTGTATCGCCTGCATTTATTTTATCTCCGGCATTGTAATTTATGCTCGAGAGTTTCAAATGACCATAAATAACTGCTATCGGTTCGTTGTTAAGCGCGCAACTTTCCACCGCCACTCCGCCGTAGCCGGTCGCTGATTTTTTTATTAAAATATTTCCGTTGCAAACCGCTTTCACTGGCACTTCAATATTTTCTTCACCGGAAAAAATTTCAAAGTCCGTTCCGGTGTGATAGCCGAAAAATTTTTCCGGCTGGACCGGAGAATTTTGGGGCGTAACGAAAAGTCCGAAGTATTTCTTAGTCACTCTTTCTTTGGCCCGATCCAGAGGCGGCAAAAAATTCGCATTCTTATTTTCCGCTGGAATTTTATTTTGTTCAGTTGATATTTCTGGCGAAACCGGAGACGGCTGTATGCCCGAGCCATTATTATTTTTACTTCTAAAATACGCCGCGATTGCAGTAATAATTACAAAAAGAATTATGATTATAATAATTTTTTTCTTCATGAAAATAATGTTAACCCGTTTTTATAAATTAATACAATCTTTTCTTTCCATATTTTCAAATAAAAAACCTTGCCAGTTAAGGACAAGGCTTTTTTCAGAATATTTTTCTTAGAGTTTTTTATAATACAGATCGACATCATGGATCCAGTCGCGGACAGAAGCGGGATTGTCAGAAGCGCAATTTTGACCGCATTTCCAGACCACCATTTCTTTCGGCGTATCTATCTTTTGGGCAATAAGTTCTCCGATTCTTTCCCCAACCACGCTGACGGCTTGGCCCGGAGAATCAAAACAGCTATATCCGGATTCGGTCTGATTGTAAGTTCCGCGATAGCCCCAGTAGTTGTAACAATCCCGTCCGTCCTTTTTGGGAGAAAATTTTCCCCAATTGCTTTCTTTTCTGGCAATGGCCACGAGATACGCAGCTACTTCTTTATTTTGTTTGGCGATATGGGGTGCCATTTTTTGGATAGGACGGCCCGAAACCATTTTTTTAATATCCCTTTCCAGCTTGGATGGAACCTTATAATTCAACGCAATGGGTTTTTCATTTTTTACTTCTTCCCCAATACCGAATAAAAGCGCGCCGAATGTTGCGGAAAATAAAAGTAAAAAAACAAATAAAGCGTCTTCCAATGAAGGAAGCTTAAATTTCTTTTTGCCTATTTTTTTTATTGCTTTTCTAATGTTCTCTAATTTCATATAAATTGCCTTTAGCAAGCAAAAAACGGGCATTCACCCGTCTCTATTATCCACTCGCATTCTTATTGTAGCATATTTTAGAGAAAAAATCAAATAAAAAAGCCCCCCGTTTTTCCCGGAGGGCATTGGAATAACTGTTCGGTCGAAAGATGTTTTTTAGGGCAGACTCTGATAGTAAAGCATCTTCCCGACTCCCTTGCTGATCGTCACGGGATCAATCTTCCCGCTTATCCGCAGAGAATTTACATAGTTGGCCACTTGAGTAAGTACGCTTGTACTCATCTCATATTCGTCTATTGGATATTGAGCCATTTCATGAATGACCAACACCAGCAACTTCTTTCCGGATACTGCCTGGTCGATAAGCGACTTAATTGTGGTATAGGTCGTGGATTTGCGTATGCTCACTACATTGATCGCCCATTCATTGAATGTGGCTGGATCGTTAAATGCGCTGTCTTCGGTCCAGGCTTGCCTGGACGAAGTTACGAATCCAACCATCTTTAAGGCATTAACGACCCGGTTGTCATATTCGCCATATGGAGGAGCGAATGCTCCCGAACCTACGAGTCCGTGTTGCAGAAAGGCGTCCTGCGCTGCTTCAAGCTCGGCTTGAATTTGCGCGTCCGTCAGAGTTGGGAGATGCTGGTGAGAGAAAGAGTGATTTCCAATTTCCCAACCGTATTTCCAGTAATATGTCCAGAGCTGATCCCAGGTTAAATGTTCTCCGTCACCGATCCAGCTGGGAACAATGAAGGCCGTTCCCGAAATTTGGCATTTCGTTAAGATCGGCTGAGCCAGAAGAAGCGAATTCGAACCATCGTCGAAAGTGAAGCTTATCATCGCCCGATCCAGACTTTTTGCCTGACTTGCTTCTGTAAAAGCCATAAGACACAGAACTGTTGCCAACAGAACCAATAACTTTTTCATCACATCCTCCTTTTTGCTCCGAAGTTATACGGCTTCCGGATACTTGTAATAATTATATAATCGCCTTATCAAATTCTACGAAAAGGCGGTTTTAAAAGAACACCCTCCTTAATATAAACTGCTACATTCTTTGCAGTTGGTAATTTTTAAATTTCACATCCATAAAATCCGTTCGGATACCGGCATAGCCTTTATCCAAAAATATCGCATCTCCATTTTTTTTGTCCTTATCTTTTGCTTCCAAAACTAGTTGCCAATTTCCGTTTTGTTCTTTGTCAATATAAATTTTCAGGCTGACTGAATCGTTGTCTATATTTTCCACTTCGCTTTTAATCCCGATCCAGGCATTCTCCGGAATAAGATCGGGGTTTTTGTCTTTATCATAACTTGCATCGGCTGAAAAAACTTCTTTTTCCGCCAAAGTATAATATTTATCGGCGATTTTCTTCTTAATTACTGCGTCTCCATCCACCCGAAGCCCGATGTAGTAAAGATTGTCTCCGTCCTGGTAGCGGTTAAAGAGCAGAACTCCGTTGGATTCGTTCCTATATTTGCTTTCGCTTAAATTTATTTTTTCAATGTTGAAATAAACAGACTGAGTAAAATTTTTCCACCTGTCCCGGGTTACCAGACGGAATATGTTTTGCGGATAATATCCATCGTCCGTGTCACGCGAATTTGTCTTGGAATAAAGTTTTCTCCAGCGGGAATCTTCCGCCAGCGCCCCAAGATTGGTGCTGAATTCCTCTTTGCCGGAGAGCATTACTCCTCCGGAGTTAAGCCACCAGTCCGGACTCTTGCTTTTTTTCATTGCGCTGGCCTCTTCAAGAATGTTCTTGGCTCCATTTTCTTCAGTGGTGTTATTAATATTATTTTTTTCCGCGCCAGATTTAGAAGGATAGAAAAAAGAAGTTTTTTCCATAAAAGGAATATTGGCAAAAGAAAATGATTGCAGAATTTTTTCTTCAAAGGGCGATGGACGATTTCTGTCTTTATAAAGGCCGGCTGATATCAAAACAAAAACAAAAAGTATGGCCAGAAAAAAAATCCAGATCCATACGCGCTTTTTTTTAACGGGAGTGTCTTCGTCTGATTTTTCCATAAAGTTTTTTTATCGGTTTTGAATAATAACGCGTTTGCGGGTTCATGTCAATTGCCGGCCAAAATTTCATTGATTGCGTTTTCGTCCCGGCAGGAATATGCCATATCCGGAGAATAAAATCTCTTTTTCGGTCCGTAACATCCGCCGTTATTTCTGTCCAAAACTCCAAAAAAAGGCATAAGAAACCCCATGTTTTTTTCCCGGAAATAATTATACAAATTACCGAGAGTCTCGGCTCTTTTTTCCTGCGGCATGCGCACGAAAATGTCCAGATCATCGCTTTTTATCCCCGTCCAGTCAAGATGAAGCAAAACATTTTTGGCTACACTGGAATATTTATTATTCCATAAAAGCGCCCAACAGGATTCGTGGCTGGTTAGACACGGGCCGGACTCGATGTTTCCACTTTCATCAATTCCCACTCCGCCTTCAATGTAATCAAAAATTTTTATATAATTCGGTTCGGTAATGGCGCCGGTTTGCGCACCTATCACTATACTGATTTTTTTCTTCTTGGCGTAATCGCGAATTTCTTTCACGACTTTCGGCACATAATTTCTGCCATCGCCTTCCTGCAAATAGATCTGGCCGAAAGTAAAACTTTGAATGCCTAGATCAATCGCCCGCCGGGTTACATAACGAAGATACTCACGGTATTCGCCGCTTCCAAAATCCGCCCGGCAGGTATGCGGTCCCCAGACATCGAAACTCCCAACTTGACACATTTTGCCAAAATCAAATTTCCGGTTTTCCAGATTATTATAATACTCCGCTCCCGGATGAAGAGCTTCGGCCAAAAACATTCCATATACTATGTCTTTTTTATTTATCTGTCCCATTTGATATTCTATCGTTTCAAAATCCGGCGGCTTGGCCCAAGTTTCAATGGCGCGATGAAGATAGTAGCAGTGGGAACGATTGATGAGCGCCGCGAACTGTTCCCAGTCCGGATTGTATTCCGAAAGTAGTCCGTCCGCCACGCAACCCTGCCTTTTTAGCCGTTCCATGGAAACCGGAGCGGGCTTTGGCCGCTCTATTTTGGCAAAAGACTGGATACGATGCGGTCTTTTTTTTACTATGCTAACCGGGGCAGTTTCAAAACTGGCATAATGAGTTTCTATCCAGAGCAGGTTTCCGATAAAAAATGCCGCGGTTAAAATAATAAAAACGGCATAAGAAGTTTTTACTGGAATCCTTAAAAAAGTTTTTATTTTTTCCATAATGTTTTTCAAAAGCATTCTTTAATATACTTAATTTTAATACAAAATGCAAAACCCGCTCTTGCGATTTTTTCCACAAGCGCTTTTTTGTTCTGAAAAAAACAGCTGAATTAATTCAGAAATTAACTATGTATTTTAAGTGTTTTTCTAATAATATCTTTATCCCCTTCTAACACTGAACTCAGAGTTGTTAGGTCGCCAAAACAGACGCAAGGTTAAAATAAAAATACTGCCGTCAAACAACGCGTAATAAATAGGCAGTAGGACTGCTCCCAGCAAAATTGAAGAATGACTGCCTTAACACAATATCACTCCGGCAAAACTAAAGTCTGCATACGCTTAGCATATTTTAAGGAGCTAGTCTAGAATAGACTTCTTACTCTTTAACAATTTAGTGATTATTAAGCCTAAATCCTGCTGTCTGTGATTGAAACGAAATTCCATCTCCTTTAAATACAGGTAAAAGTGCTTTCTATCAA
>Ga0334722_10000859_pt1 | contig 41663 bp, 37 predicted proteins | sample C3_bottom_MG_FD_207210 | JGI IMG/M metagenome (GOLD analysis project Ga0334722, IMG submission 207210) | Sediment microbial communities from Yellowstone Lake, YNP, Wyoming, USA - C3_bottom | ecosystem: Environmental > Aquatic > Freshwater > Lake > Sediment | place: USA: Wyoming | collected...
TTTTTTAAAATTTGATCCAAATATGAGGAGAAAATAATCATGTTATGGGGTTGGGGGTTAAAGCCGCTGATTAAGCGCGGCCATTTGACAGTGACAGACGCCGATAACCTGGTTCATCATTATGGTGTTTCAGGTGGCGCTCCGGCGGTGTCCATTCGTCTGCGCGACCGCGCCCTGCACTGGAAACTGGCACTTAATCCGGGCTTATATTTCGGCGAAGCCTACATGGATGAGGCTTTGCTCATTGAATCCGGCAGCCTCCATGATCTGCTCACCTTGTTCGCCATCAATCTTTCCCAAACCAACCCATCCAGGCTTGATTCTCTGGTAGAGGGCTTGGATTTTCTTACCAGGAACTGGCAGCAATATAATCCAATTGCGCGCGCCTCGGCAAATGTCCGTCATCATTACGATCTCTCTGACGAGCTTTACAACCTGTTTCTCGATGCGGACATGCAATATTCCTGTGCCTATTTCCCTGACGAGGAGACAAGCCTTGAGGCAGCGCAACATCTGAAAAAACGCCACATCGCAGCCAAGCTCCGTCTTGAGCCAGGCATGCGTGTGCTCGACATTGGTTGTGGCTGGGGCGGGATGGCGATCTATCTGGCCAGGGAAACCGGGGTGGAAGTGACCGGGCTTACCCTTTCGGTTGCGCAGGCGGAAAAAGCCCGCGATCGGGTAAAAAAAGCCGGGCTGGAAAAGCAGGTGAAGATTTGCCTGCGGGATTACCGCGAAGAAAAAGGCGTCTATGACCGCATCGTGTCAGTCGGCATGTTCGAGCATGTCGGTGTGGGTCATTACCCGGAATTTTTTGCTAAGCTCAGATCGCTGCTCAAACCTGAAGGCGTAGCGCTGCTGCACTCCATCGGCCGTGTTGACGGGCCGGGGACGGCCAATCCCTGGCTGCGCAAATATATCTTCCCGGGCGCATATGCGCCGGCGTTGTCGGAAGTGTTGCCGGTCATCGAGCTTGGCAAGCTATGGGTGACGGATATTGAAATCCTGCGTCAACATTACGCGCGCACCCTCAGCGAATGGCATAAGCGCTTTAATGCCCGGCGCAGCGAAGTCGCGGCTATGTATGACGAACGCTTCTGCCGTATGTGGGAATTTTATCTGCTCAGCGCAGAGATGGAATTCAGTTATATGGGGACAATGGTCTTTCAGATCCAGCTTACGCGTGAGATCGACGACTTGCCTGTGACCCGTGATTACATGCTGGATTGGGAGCGCTCGCGGGATTACCCGACCGGCAAGCAGGAGCAGACAGTCTGATGCAGGATAACGAGTATAGCTTTTTCTACCCCGGCTCACTGAACAAGAGCGTATTGCTGATCCATGGGTTGACCGGCAGTCCGGCGGAGATGAAATATCTGGGCAAGCAGCTGCACAAGCTCGGCTTCACGGTGTATGCGCCTGTCCTTGCCGGACATTGCCGGGATGTGGATTGCCTGCTTGCCACTCCCTGGGAGGACTGGTACGCCTCGGTTGAGGCCGCTTATCAGGATTTGCGCAGCCAAAGCCCATTGCACGAGATCTATACTGCGGGCATTTGCGCTGGCGGGGCGCTTGGTCTGATCCTGGCGGCGAATCATCCTGAACTGGCTGGAGTGGCGACCTATTCTTTGGCCTTTCGTTATGATGGCTGGAATATGTCGCAGCTTCACAGGGTTACCATGCCATTATCGCTGGTTGCCGGGCTGCCTCTGATAAAGCGTATCCAGTTTGCCGAGAAAGAACCCTTCGGCCTGAAAGACGAAAGATTGCGGGCCAGGGTAAAAAATGGAGCGATGCGGATCGAAGGCGCGTTGGATTATTTCCCGATGGGGGGATTATATCAGATGTACCTCATGAACGAACATCTCAAGCGGGTATTGCCGCAGATTCATACCCCTGCGCTCCTGCTGCATGCCCTTGAGGACGATATGAGCCACTGGCGTAATTCCGAATATGTGGCAAAGCATATCGGTGGCAAATGTCGGATGCATCTGCTCGAAGACAGCTATCATATGATCCATGTAGATAAGGAACGTCGAAAAGTTGCTGAATTGACGGCGGAGTTTTTTGTTGCATCTTCTGATGGTAAAATTTAATCTGCCAAGATTTATATCTCCCGCCTCTTGAGGCGTTTCTGCTTAATGCCGGAAAAGAGCGAAAACCATAGATGTGTAACTGTTTAGCAGCGCTGCTTCGCTGCTAAACAGTTACAGCAAACGGAGCGCCGTATGTGCGGAATAGTCGGTTATGTGGGGCAGCGTCACGTTGTGCCCATTTTATTGGAAGGACTGAAGCGTCTGGAGTATCGGGGCTATGATTCGGCCGGGGTGGTGTATGTCCACGGCGGCAAGCTTCAGAAGCACCGGGCCGCTGGTAAGCTTGGTAAACTCGAAGAGTTGCTTGAGACGGTGCGGGACCGCGACAGCCATATCGGCCTGGGGCATACCCGTTGGGCAACCCACGGCGCACCTTCCGAGCTCAATGCGCATCCGCACTGCGATTGCAGCGGCGACCTGGTCGTGGTTCATAACGGCATCATCGAAAACTACCATACCCTCCGAGAAGAACTGAAGGGGCGTGGGCATGTTTTTTGTTCGGAAACCGACACCGAGGTTCTGGCCCATCTTATAGAAGAGCAGCTCGCCGGTGATCTGGTCAAGGCGGTGCGCCAGGCCCTGAAAAAAGTCGAAGGCTCCTACGCCATCGGGGTTTTGTGGGCTGGTCAGCCGGACAGGCTGGTGGCGGTAAGAAATCAAAGTCCCCTGGTTCTGGGGATTGCCGAGGGGGGCGGTTGTTTGATGGCCTCGGATATCCCGGCCCTGCTCCCCTATACCAACCAGGTGGTTTTTTTGGAGGATGGGGAGCTTGCCGTCCTGAAACAGGGGGAGTGGCAGGTGATGCACCTTGCCAATGGCCGAAAAGTGACCAAGGAGATCAAGACCATAGTCTGGAACGCGGCCATGGCCGAGAAAGCGGGGTACCGGCATTTCATGCTCAAGGAAATCTTCGAGCAGCCCCAGGCCATTCTCAACACCTTCCGGGGACGGCTCGACCCGGAAACCGGCAAGGTGCAACTGCCGGAACTAGGCCTGAACAACTCGGAGCTGAAAAAAATCAGCCGTATCTCCCTGGTGGCATGCGGCACCTCCTGGCATGCGGCCATGGTGGCCAAATACTGGCTGGAAAAATGGGTGGGCATCCCGGTGGAGGTGGATATCGCCTCGGAGTTCCGCTACCGCCGACTGCTGCTTGACGACACCGTGATGGTGGTGCCTATTTCCCAGTCCGGCGAAACCGCCGACACCCTGGCGGGCCTGCGGCTGGCCAAGAAGATGGGGGCCAAGGTCATCGCCATCTGCAATGTGCTGGGCAGCACCATCACCCGGGAGTCACACGGCACAATTTACACCCACGCCGGGCCGGAGATCGGGGTGGCCTCCACCAAGGCCTTCACCTGCCAGCTCACGGCCCTGCTGCTGCTCACCCTTTTTCTGGGGGAGATCCGAAAAACCATGCCGGCCAAGGACCGCAAGGCCATTGGCCAGGCACTCCTCGATCTGCCCGCTCTCATGGAGCAGGAGCTGCCCCGGTTGCAGGAGGAAACGGCCCGCATTGCCGAGATCTTTGCCCAGAGCCGGGATTTCCTCTACCTGGGGAGGGGGAGCAATTTCCCCATTGCCCTGGAAGGGGCCTTGAAGCTCAAGGAGATATCGTATATCCACGCCGAAGGCTATGCGGCAGGCGAACTCAAGCATGGCCCCATCGCGCTCATCGACCGGGATATGCCGGTTTTGGCTCTGGCCCCCAAGGACAGCGTCTACGAAAAGGTCATTTCCAACGTGGAAGAGGTCAGGGCCCGGAACGGCAGGATCATTCTGGTGGCCAATGCGGGAGACAAGAACTGCCAGCGGATCGCCGAGCAGGTGATCACTGTGCCGGTCTGTCACGAGGAGTTGAATCCGATCCTCTTTGTGTTGCCCTTGCAGCTGCTGGCCTATGAGATTGCCATTCTTCGCGGCTGTGATGTGGATCAGCCCCGGAATCTGGCGAAAAGCGTCACGGTGGAGTAGGCTTCAAACCGGCTATCTGCGAGTAGAGACAGGTCCACCAAATCGCGAGCGGTGGAAAACATAACGGCTCCATTGGGCCGATCATTGAAATTATAGAAAAATGGAATCCGGGCAATAATAATGTTAGGTATTCAAGGCATGCCCTGGCTTTATCTCGTTATCGCCATTGTTTCGGAAGTTGCTGCCACATCCGCACTCAAAGCCGCTGATGGGTTTACTCAATGGGCTCCGTCATTTGTGGTGGTGGTGGGGTATGCCTCGGCATTCTATTTTCTTTCGCTCACTTTGCGCACCATTCCGCTCGGCATCATCTATGCCATTTGGTCTGGTGTCGGGGTGGCGCTGGTTTCGTTCGTTGGGTGGGCTATTTATCATCAAGCCCTTGATGCAGCGGCGTTTATTGGCATTGCGCTTATCGTCGCAGGGGTGGTGGTTTTGAACCTTTTTTCGAAGGTGGTGATCCACTGAGTCCCCTTTTTTCACTCGCCCAGAATTTCCCGGCTTGAGGGCCGAGAATCTGGACGGCAAGGGGTTTCCCCCTGCGGTCCAGCAGCAGCTTGATCCGGCCTGGGCTTTCCCCCGGTCGTTATCCGTAAACTTCTCGCTCCAGACCGTATCGCCGATCCCGGCTTTTTGAGCGTTTTTTTCGTTTAAGCCGATGCTGGCCCTGGCTTGACCATAAGTTGGTTTTCAACCGCACACTCTCTCTGCTCGTCTTCCCTGTTTTTCAAGTTCGGTTTTTTGTGGATTTTATCAGTCAGGGGATCGACTCCGCCTTTTTTGCCGCGGAGTTGTCTCGCTAAAAAGTGTTTCCCGAAAGTCTCATAATTTGGCATGCTTTGGAAGCATTGCCAAAGTTCTCCAGCCAGACTTAAAAGTCCGACCTTGTGTTTAATGATACTTCCGTTACCATGTAGCATGGGGGCTGCCTCCAAAGGTTTTAATGGTTTTAGGTTTGCACCTCCATGAAAACCGCAGCCCTCGCTCTTTCAAGAACGCAATATGTCAGATCAAGCCGAACCTAACTCACTTTATAGGACAGCAGTGGGGGGCGATACAAATTGAAATCTTCGAAGAAATCCACAGGACAATCCGCTAACACTTCCATTACCCTGGATGAGCGTGTTGCCATCAATCAGATGCTTCTCTTTTGTCAGCAAAAGCATATCGTTATCGCAATGGCTGTTTCCATCCCCTGCATGCTCTTTTTTTTATGGGGGATTGCCCCGGCATATCAGTTGATGTTTCTACTGCTATTGGCAGCAATTGCCATTGTGTCTCGTCTCCGAGCCATTTCGGAATTTCCAAAACTCTCACCTTTTGAAATCGATACCCGTGCTTGGCAAAAGCGTTTTGTCCGAATGGCGGTTTATAGCGGGACCATCTTTGTTGTAATGGAAATGATCGGTTACATGGCGTTGAAGAGTGAATATTGGGGGTTCTTTGATATAGCAATCATCTCGGCATGCGGCGTAGCACTGGGCTCCATGACTCTTATTCCCGGGCTCTATCTGTACTTTGCAGTTCCGCCGTTACTTGTGATGGCAGTGTTCCATGCTGTTGAGGGAGGATTTTATAATTATTTTGTAGTCGTTGGCACGGTTGTGGCCTGTGCGTCGTATCTCGTCACATCCCGGCATATTGGCATGGCCGTCGGGCAATCCTTGCGTCTCCGCATCCAAAATGAAATTCTGACAGCCAGCGCCGAGCAGCAACACCAGCAGATGGCAGCCATTCTCAATAATTTGCCGGACGCCACCTTCGTCATCGACAGCAACGGCATTGTTACCGCGTGGAATCGCGCCGCCGAACAAACAACCGGTGTCAAAGCCGTAGATATCATCGGCAAGGGCAATTATGAATATTCTGTGGCGTTTTATGGAGAACGCAGGCCTGTGCTCATCGACCTGTTATCTGAGGCTGACAGGGAGTGCCAAAAAATATATGGCCATTTCACGAGGCGGGGAGACACCCTTTCCGGAGAGGGCTTCATTGCTTCGCGCAGCCTGTGGTTCGAGGCCAGCGCCTCGCCGCTGCGCAACGCCTTGGGCAACATCGTAGGCGGGATCGAGACGGTCCGGGACATCACCGACCGCAAGAATATCCAGATCGAGTTGGAGGCATCCAAGCACAGGCTGGCCGACATCATCGATCTATTGCCGGATGCCGCCTTCGTTGTCGACAAAGACAGCGTCATTACCGCCTGGAACCGTGCAGCCGAGCGAATGACCGGCGCCAGGGCAGCCGACATGATCGGGAAGGGGAATTACGAATATGCGATACCCTTCTACGGTGAACGGCGGCCGATCATGATTGACATGGTCTTGTCTCCCGCCCAGAAGGCCTATGAGAGATATCAGTACGTCCGGCTTGCCGACGACGTCATCTCCGGTGAGGCCTATATCCGTCCCAACGGCAAAGAGCTTTGGATTCAGGCCTACGCCACCTTGCTGCACGACGCCCAGGGCAACGTCATCGGCGGCATCGAGACGGTGCGCGATATAAACGAACACAAGCAACTTGAGGATGAGTTGCAGGCATCGGAACGCCAGCTGGCCCAGATCATCGACCTGCTGCCGGGAGCCACTTTGGTCATCGACCGCGACGGGATCGTCACCGCTTGGAATCGCGCCGCCGAACAGCTGACCGGCGTTGAGGCCGCCGACATCATCGGCAAAGGCGATCACGAATATGCCGTGGCGTTCTACGGCAAACGCCGACCGATTCTTATCGATCTGGTCTTCCTGCCGGAAGATGAACTGCTGCAGAATACCTACAGCCACGTCCGGAAAACGGGGGATACACTTTTCGCCGAGAGCCATGTCTCCATGCGTAACGGGCGCAATGCCTGGCTCCAGGGCAGTGCGGGGATACTGCGCGATGCGGACGGCAGAATTACCGGGGCGATCGAGGTGGTTTTTGACCAGACGGAGCGTAAAGAGTTCGAAGACGAACTGACCGCCGCCCGGGAGGCAGCGGAGCGGGCGTCCCAGGCCAAGGCGGATTTTCTGGCCAACATGAGCCACGAGATCCGTACGCCGATGAATGCCATCATCGGTATGTCGTACTTGACCTTGCAGACAGAGCTTACTTCCAAGCAGCATAACTACGTCCAGAAGATTCATCGCGCTGCCGACAATCTCCTTGGCATCATCAACGAAATTCTTGATTTTTCCAAGATCGAGGCGGGCAAGCTGTCGATGGAGACGATTGGCTTTCAATTGGAAGACATCATGGACAACCTGGCCAACATGCTCGGCATCCGGGCGGAGGACAAGGGGTTGGAACTGCTCTTCAATATTGCCCCGGAGATTCCCACCGCACTTATAGGCGACCCGCTGCGCTTGGGGCAAGTGCTCGTGAATCTTGGCAATAACGCCCTGAAATTCACCGAGTACGGAGAAATCATCGTCGGCATTGAACCCGTGGCACTCACCCCCCAGGAGGTGGAATTGCACTTTTGGGTCCAGGATTCAGGAATCGGCATGACCGAAGAACAGCAGCAGAAGCTCTTTCAATCCTTCAGTCAGGCCGATAGCTCAACAACCCGTAAATATGGCGGCACCGGTCTGGGACTTGTGATCTCCAAGAATCTCGTGGAACTGATGGATGGTAAAATCTGGGTGGAGAGCGAATACGGCAAGGGCTCAACTTTCCATTTTAATGCCAGGTTCGGCCTACAAGCCGAACAGACGCCGCGTCGCATGATCCGCGCCGATGAATTGGCCGGCATCCGGGTATTAGTTGCTGATGACAGTGCCGCTGCCCGGGAGATTTTGGCCACCATGTGCAGAACCTACGGCATGGAGGTTGAAGTGGCTACCGATGGCCGCCAAGCGCTGGAAATGATCGCCTTGGCGGACAGACAGGCTGCGCCCTATGGCCTCGTCCTCATGGATTGGAAGATGCCTTCCATCGATGGCGTCGAATGTATCCAGAAGATGCGGGAAGCGGGACTTGCCCATGAACCGAAAGTCCTCATGGTCACCGGTTACGGCAGGGAGGATGTGCTCAACTCCGCAGAGAAACGAGGCGTGCCCGTGCGTACGGTGCTGACCAAGCCGGTGACCGCCTCAGCCCTGCTGGAGGCTATTGGCGAAACGCTGGGCAAGACGATCATTAATCGCGGACGAATAGCGGCAAGGGCTTTGCAGCAGAGCGAAGCCATGCGCAAGCTTCGGGGGGCACGGCTGCTGTTGGTGGAGGACAACGAAATGAATCAGGAACTTGCGATGGAACTGCTGGGGAACGCTGGCATAGAGGTCGTGCTGGCCACGAACGGTCAGGAGGCGCTTGATGTGCTGGCCGGGGATGCCCGGTTTGATGGGGTGCTGATGGATTGCCAGATGCCGGTGATGGACGGCTACACGGCAACCCGCCAGATCCGCCGGAATCCGGCTTGGGCGACGTTGCCGATCATTGCGATGACCGCCAACGTCATCGCCGGAGAGCGGGAAAAGGTTCTTAGCGTGGGGATGTGCGATCATATCGGCAAGCCGCTCAACGTCAATGCCATGTTCGAGACCCTCGCACGCTGGATCGTGCCGGCCAACTCGGCTGATCCAGTGTCGGGTGCAGATACGCAGCCGATGACCGAAACACCCCCCGAGATGCTGCCGAATCTGCCAGGAATCGACACGAATGCCGGACTTTCCACCACCATGAACAACGCTTCGCTCTACAGGAAATTGCTCGCCAAGTTTCGGAGCAGCCAGGGCAACTTCGCCGAGGCGTTCGAACTGGCGCGGCGGGATCTGGATTCCACGGCAGCGGCCCGATCGGCACATACACTCAAGGGAACCGCTGGCAATATCGGCGCAAAGGAGGTGCAGCGTACCGCAGCCCAATTGGAATATGCCTGTCGCGATATGGCCCCACAGGACGAAATAGACCGGTTGTTGGCTGCGACGCTCGATGCGTTGCGACCGGTTATCGACGGCCTGACAATCCTGGATGCAGGTGCGGCGCCGACCTATGCCGCACGGATTGACAAGGAGCAACTGCAACCCCTGCTCGAAAGACTGCTGGCGCTGCTGGAAAACGATGACCTGGCGGCCGGTGATGCCGCCGAAGAGCTTGTGGCGGCAACAAAAGGAACGCCTCTGGCCGAGGAGGTAAAAAAGGTAGCTCTGGCCGTTGCAGACTTTGATGTTGATGCCGCCGTTGAGGCCTTGCTGGGCATCGTCGGGTCAATGGAAAGGAGGTAACATGGCAATGAAACCGTTCGATTCGCCCAAACCATCGGTCCTTGTCGTAGACGACACGCCCGACAATCTGACTCTTATGTTTAATCTGCTCAAGGAACATTACACCGTCAAGGGAGCCAGCAACGGGGAACGGGCTTTGAAGATTGCGCGGAGCGAAAACCCTCCCGACCTCATTCTGCTTGATATCATGATGCCGGGTCTTTCCGGTTACGAGGTCTGCCGGGCATTGAAGTCAGATCCGGTCACGGGCGACATTCCAATCATCTTTCTGACTGCGATGAGCGAAATGGAGGATGAGAAGCTGGGGCTGGAAATGGGAGCGGTTGACTACATCACCAAGCCGGTCAGTCCCCCCATCGTTCTGGCCCGTGTCAAGACGCACCTCGAAAATAAGGTAGCCCGCGATTTCCTCAGGGATCAAAATACCTTTCTGGAAAATGAGGTCGCTAGGCGAACGCGGGAAGTGACGGCAATCCAGAATGTGACGATCCTGGCCATGGCTTCCTTGGCCGAAACTCGCGACAACGAAACCGGCAATCACATACGGCGAACGCAACAGTATGTCAGGGCATTGGCTGAGAAGCTGAAAACGTATCCGCGTTTTTCCGCCTATCTGACGCAACGCCAGATCGAAATTTTGTGCAAATCAGCCCCGCTTCACGATATCGGCAAGGTCGGCATTCCCGACAGCATCCTGCTCAAACCTGGGAAATTCGAGCCGGAAGAGTTCGAAATTATGAAGACGCACACCACCTTGGGCAAGGAAGCTATTGAACGTGCCGAGATCGAAAGCGGCATGGAGGTAGAATTTTTGTCCTGCGCCAAACAGATCGCGGCCAGTCACCATGAAAAATGGGACGGCAGCGGCTATCCTCAAGGATTGTCCGGGGAGGCGATTCCCATTTGCGCCCGGTTGATGGCCCTGGCGGATGTTTTCGATGCACTGATCAGTCGCCGTGTATACAAGGAAAGTTTTTCCCACGAAAAGGCTCTTGAAATAATACTGGAGGGCAGGGGAAGTCATTTCGACCCGGAGGTAACCGATGCTTTTGCCGCTATTGCCGATGAGGCGAAGGCTATCGTCGGACGGTTCGCCGATTCGAAATGATTGCACATGTAGGGAGTATCCACATGATCTTGCCCGTTCCTGCCCGACCGCTGTTAATAAGTGGGAAAAATCCGCGCTAGCAGCGGTGATTCATGGGCAAACAGGGCCTTGTCTTGACCTTCTTGGTGTTCGCATAAACTCCCGCGCATGCCTGGAGCGGGCATGTCATTTTTGTCTTCGATGGCGACATCATATTTTTTACAGACTGTAGCTCCTGCCTCTGAAGCCAAAGAAGAATTTGAGGCCCTTGCGCACGGGAGCGGAAAATATTTTTTTGGCAAAAACCGCGCCAGCCACCCTTTTGTTGATCTCGCCCAAGGTGGGGTAGGGATGGATGGCCGAGGCAATTTTTGCCAACCCCAGCCCGCCGTTCATCGCCGCCACCCACTCGCCCAAAAGCTCTCCGGCCTGGGGGCCGATAATCTGAACGCCAAGAGGTTTTCCCCTACGGTCCAGCAGCAATTTGATCCGACCGACACTTTCTCCCTCGGCCAACCCCCGGTCGTTATTCGTGAACTCCTCGCTCCAGATCGTGTATTCGATCCCGGCCTTTTTGGCGCGTTTTTCGTTCAAGCCGATGCTGGCCAGGGCCGGATGGGTATAGGTGCACCAAGGCACCAGGCTGTAGTCGGCTTTTTGAGGCAGATGAAAAACCGCATTGCGTAATACAACTCCGCCTTCATACCCGGCAACATGGGTGAATTGATGGCCGCCGATGACGTCGCCTGCGGCATAGATATGGCGGTGATTGGTCCGCAGATAGCTGTTCACCGCAATTCCGTTATGGTCGCAAGGGATATCGATTTTTTCCAGGCCCAGGCCTGCCACGTTGGCGGCGCGGCCAAGGGCGACCAGAATCGCCTCAGTCGTGAGGCGTCTGGTCTCGCCCGCCGCGTCTTTCACCACCACCTCCCGTTCGCGCCCCAGATCCCCCACCCGGACCGTCGTGGTATTCAGGAAAAAGGTGACTCCCTCCTCCTTCAGCGCCTGCTGGACGATATCGGCCATATCCCGGTCTTCCTTGCTTAAAATCTGGCCGCTGCGCTGGACCACCGTTACTTTGGTGCCGAGTCGGCAAAAGGCCTGCGCCATTTCCACGGCAACGGGACCGCAGCCGAGGATGATCATCGAGGAGGGCAGCGTGTCCAGGGAGAAAAGGTCGCGGTTGGTCAGGTAGGGCGTTGTCGCTAACCCCTCGATGGTTGGGATGTCCGGGGATGAACCGGTGGCTATGACCCAGGCGCGGGCGGAAATGGTTTTCCCGCCCAGGGCAATGGCGTGTTCGTCGGTGAACATCGGGTTGCCGAATTCCACCCTGGCGCCGAGCTTGCAAAACCGAGCCACCGAGTCGTGCTCTTGAATGGTACTTATCACCGAGTTGATCCGGGCGGAGACTTGTCGGAAATCCACCCCAGGCGGGGTAAAGGCCGGAAGGCCGAATCGCGGGCCGTTCTTCATAAGATGATAAACATGGGCGGTCTTGATCAGGGTCTTGCTCGGCACGCAGCCATAGTGGAGGCAGTCGCCCCCCAGCGCCGCCTCTTTTTCCACCAGCAAGGTTCTGGCCCCAAGCTGCGCTGCGCCGGAAGCCACCGTGAGCCCTGCGGCTCCGCCGCCGATAATGCCCAGATCATAATCATAGTCTGCCATGCTGTTTTTTCTCCGTTTTGTCTGGTTTATGGCAGGGTTGGCTTGAGAATTTGCTGTTTCCATAGTAGGATGTGCCGCAGAATAGATACGGCGAGCCGCGCAGCGTGCGCTCCCCATGGATTCTGGATAAAGTATACAGTATTATTCTGTCGGCAGGCCAAGATAAAACCAGCTGAGTTTGCAGCGGCAGTGCATTAGGAGCAGGGATGAAGAAAAAAGCATTGATTACCGGGGTGACAGGGCAGGACGGCGCCTATCTGGCGGAATTTCTTCTGGAAAAGGGCTACGAGGTGCATGGCATCAAGCGTCGTGCTTCTTCTTTTAATACCGATCGTATTGACCACCTGTATGAGGATCCGCATCAGTCCGAGCGGAAGTTTATTCTCCACTATGGCGATATGACCGATTCCTCCAATCTGATCCAGATCATTCAGAAGGTTCAGCCGGACGAATTGTACAATCTGGCGGCCCAGAGCCATGTGGCGGTCTCTTTTGAGACTCCGGAATACACGGCCAATGCCGATGCCTTGGGAACCTTGCGGTTGCTTGAGGCCATCCGAATTTTGGGGCTTACCAAGAAGACCAAGTTTTATCAGGCCTCGACCTCGGAGCTGTTTGGTAAGGTGCAGGAGACACCACAACGGGAGACAACCCCGTTTTATCCCCGCTCCCCTTACGCGGTGGCCAAGATGTACTCTTATTGGATCTGCGTAAATTACCGAGAGGCTTACGGAATTTATGCCTGCAACGGCATCCTGTTCAATCACGAATCTCCGATCCGCGGCGAAACATTCGTGACCCGGAAGATCACCCGAGCGGCGGCCCGCATTGCCTTGGGATTGCAAGATTGTCTGCATCTGGGTAATCTTGAGGCAAAAAGGGACTGGGGACATGCCAAGGATTATGTCCGCATGCAGTGGCTCATGCTCCAGCAGGAGAGTCCGGAGGATTACGTGATCGCCACGGGCGAACAGCATTCGGTGCAGGAGTTTTGTGGGTTTTCCTTTGCGGAGCTTGGGATTGGCTTGCGTTGGCAGGGCTCTGGCCTTGAAAAAGTCGGGATCATCGCTTCCATCGATACAAAAAAAATTCCGCAAGGAATCGCGGAGAAAGCCCCGCAGGTGGGGGATACGGTTATTCGGGTCGACCCCCGTTATTTTCGGCCCACCGAAGTGGAGACCCTCCTGGGTGACGCCACAAAAGCTCGGGAGAAATTAGGTTGGGTTCCAGAGATCGCTTTCATGGACATGGTGGCGGAAATGGTGCGTAAAGATTTGGCCGATGCGCAGCGGGATGCCTTATGTCGGAAGGAAGGGTTCAAGACCTACCAGTATCATGAATAAAGAGAACAAGATTTATATCGCCGGGCATCGTGGGTTGGTGGGTGCCGCCATTGTGCGCCAGCTCCAGCGGGAGGGCTATTCCCGGCTCATTACCCGCACGCATGCGGAGCTGGATCTGACAAGTCAGTCTGCGGTGCAGGAGTTTTTTGCCGCAGCGCGACCCGATTTTGTTTTTATGGCGGCGGCCAAAGTGGGTGGTATTCAGGCCAATAACAGCTACCCGGCTGATTTTATCCGCGATAATCTACAGATCGAACTGAACGTCATTGACGCCGCGTATAAAACCGGAGCGCAGAAGCTGCTTTTCTTAGGATCTTCCTGTATTTATCCAAAATTTGCGCCCCAGCCCATGCCGGAAGATTGTCTGTTGACAGGGCCGCTTGAGCAAACCAACGAATGGTATGCCATCGCCAAGATCGCAGGGATCAAGCTGTGTCAGGCGTATCGTCGCCAGTATGGGTTTAACGCCATCTCTTTGATGCCCACCAATCTCTATGGCCCTGGGGATAATTTTCATTTAGCGAATTCTCATGTACTTCCGGCCTTGATCCGCAAATTTCATGAGGCAAAGACCAACGCGGCCAAGGAAGTGGTTGTCTGGGGCACAGGCTCTCCGCGCCGCGAGTTTCTGCATGTGGATGATCTTGCCGATGCGGCGGTATTCCTGATGCGGGAATATGCAGGGGAGGAGATTGTCAATGTCGGGGTTGGTCATGATCTGACCATTGACGAGTTGGCCAATCTGGTCAGGGAGGTGGTGGGATTTGCCGGAGAAATTGGTTACGATGTCAGCAAGCCGGATGGGACTCCCCGCAAGCTTCTTGACGTGTCAAAGTTGACAAAGCTTGGCTGGCAGGCGCACATTTCTCTGCGGCAGGGTGTTGAAGAGACCTATCGTTGGTTTTTGGAGAATCAGGATGCCTTCAGGAATTAATCCATCTACGTCTGAACTGTGATGGTGCAGAGTTGGATGCGCAATGCCGGGGGAAGCAAACCATTGCCGTCCCCCCCTGTCTTTTTCCTGCCCGGATGGGGATTTTCCGGACAGGTTCTCAATCTGGCAGAACAGCCTTCCCCGTGGGTACGACCGGTAGCCCCGTTGGACCCAGCCTCTGCCTTGTCTGATCTTCTGACTTTTCTTGCCGAACACCATCTTGGTGCCATCCACTTGGTCGGCTGGTCCATGGGCGCTTTTTTGGCTTTTGATTTTGCCTGCGCTTTTCCCGAAAAGGTGGCGGATCTCACCCTGATAGGCATGCGGGCCTCCTGGCCCTCTTCGGAAATCGCCGCCATCCGCGAGGGCCTTGCGGCGGATCCTCTGGCATTTTTGCGGGATTTTTACCGCAAAAGTCTTCTTGGCTATAAGAAAGAAGCCCGCCGGTTTGTGACCGAGCAGCAGGAAGCGTTGTTGGAATCTCTCGACATGCAGATTCTTGATCGGGGTCTCGACTATCTGGCTCAATGGCGTCTGCCTGCGCGAGGGCCGCAATGTCCGGTTTCTTGCTGGCATGGACGGTGGGATATCATCGCGCCGGTAACGGAATTAGCAATGATCCCAGGAACTCGCACCACCATCATTGAGCATGGCGGACATGCGCTTTTTCTTGATCGGGAGTTTCCCCCTTGCTGACCTCCTCCCGGAAGCAAAGAATTCTGCAGCGGTTTTCCCGCGCCGCCGAGACCTATGACGCCCATGCCGAGACGCAGAAGGATCTGGCGGCCCGGTTGCTCCGGGAGCTTCCAAATGGCAGCGGGCCGGAAAATATTCTGGAGATCGGCTGCGGCACCGGGTATTTCACGGCGTTGCTTGCCGAGCGTTTTCCAGAGGCCCGCATCACCGCTTTGGATTTTGCCGAAGGCATGGTTCAGATGGCTGAAAAGCGGCTGGAAGACAAGGGCAATGCCTCCGTGCTTTGTGAGGATGGGGAACGGTTCCTGGCCTCCTGCCTCGACGTCTTTGATGTGATCTGCGCCAATTCCACCCTGCAATGGTTTGATGATATCGGTGCGGCTCTAGTGAAAATTGGCCGTCTGCTCTCAAACCGTGGGCTTTTTGTCGGGGTGCTGTTCGGCCCCCGGACTTTCACCGAACTGGCTCAGGGGTTGAGTCAGGTCTTCGGCCAGCAGGTGCACCTGCCGCCCCATGACTTTTCCGCTGGGGAGCATCTGGAGGTCATGCTGAAGGAGATCTTTCCTCGTTTTTCCGTACAGGAAGAAAGCCGGGTCAGAAATTACGGGTCACTTCTTGATCTGCTGGATCATATCCGCAAGACCGGCACCGGCGGCGGCCAGCTGCCGGGTGCTTTGACCCGGGGGCGTTTGCGGCAGCTTGACGCCTGGTTTCAGGCAACCCATGGCGGGTATCCTGCCACTTATCAGGCCTTTGTTGTCAGGGGTGAGAAATGAGCGCGATTTTTGTGGCCGGCACGGACACCGATGTGGGCAAGACCCATGCCTGCGGACTGCTCCTTGATTTTTTGAGAAAAAACGGCAGCGATGTCTGGTATCAGAAATGGGCGGCAACCGGGCCGGAATTTCCGCCTGCCGATTTGGAGGCGTGCCTGCGGATGGCAGAAATTCCTCTTGAGCCGGAGCTGGTCAGCAGTCAGGTGGTCTATCATTTTGCTCTGCCTGTCTCACCCCACCTTGCTGCCGAGCAAGAGGGGAAGATCCTTGATCCGGCGTTGATCCGCGTCCGGTATCAAGAGATGCTGGCCTGCCATGAGCTGCTCATTGTCGAGGGGGTTGGCGGGCTGATGGTGCCGCTCAATCGGGAGTTGTTGCTGGTGGATTTGCTGCGGGAGCTGAAGATTCCTACTCTGGTGGTGGCGAAGAGCGGCCTTGGCACCATCAATCATACCTTGCTTACCCTGGAGGCCCTGCGCCACAGGAGCGTTTCGGTGCTTGGGGTGGTGTTTTCCGATGCCGCAGCCGAGGAAGACGAGCTGCTGGTTGAGGACAATATGCGCACCATCGCCGAAATGGGGCGGGTGCAAGTTTTTGGCCGACTGCGGCGTTGTGTTGATCCTGCCCAGGCCCGGTTGGATTTTGCTCCGGTCGGCAAGGCGATTGCCCAGGCGTTGAGGCTGTAATTGCCAAGAGACTTATTTCTGGCAGCAGCCTTTGCCTTCGCGGCTTTCCGGCACCCCGAGTTTCTTGAGGATGATGGCCATCGGGCAGAATTTGCTGAAACCGTACTGGAGGAGGTTGGCCCCGACAAAGGCGGAGAGGAAATACCAATAGGGATGAACCCAGGTGCCCAGAGCCAGGCCGATCAGGATGAAGGCGCCGGCAAAAACATGAACCCAGTCCGTGATGATCATGGTGCAGTCTCCTTGGTGGTGCTTATTGGGCAACGGTTACAGCTGACTGAAATCAGGCAACCTGGCAGAAGAGTTCCCGCATGGTTTTGATCAATTCGGTCACCCGGCCTTCCGCGATCCGGTTGAAAATGAAGTTGGCATCCTTGCGGTAGGCGATGATCCCCTGGTTGCGGAGGATGGAGAGATGCTGGGAGACATTGGCGTTGGTGGTGTGCACCTCCTTGTGGAGATCGCCCACGGTCATTTCCTTGTCCTGCAACAGGCAGAGGATCTTCAGGCGGATGGGGTGCGACATGGTCTTGAGGAGTTTGGCGATGTCCTCGATATGATTGTCCTGCATGGAGCTGTTTCCTTACCTTGAAGTTAAGCTGTGATTCTAATCCTGGGCTTCTTGTCTGTAAACAGAAAAAGGTCGCCCTTCCTTTCCTCGAGTCACCCGTACGGGATCATCAACTCCTGCCTCAAGAATCCTGGCGGCATTCCCATTGGTTACTGCCAGTTCAAGGTAGCCGCGACTGCCGATGAGCGCCTGGACCTGTCCGCTCGGCCCAGCGGCGTAAGCGCTTGTCAGTCCGGTCACTTGCTGTTGCTTATGAAAGATCTGGATGGAAGCCGGATCAGCTGTCAGCCCGGCAAGATCACGCTGGTGGATATTCGTGGTCAGGTTGCCGAAATGATCGATGTGGATCACGGACCCGGCTATGTTGCCATGAATCCGATCAATTTGCAAGGCGGGGGATGCAAGTTTTATAAGATTTTCCTTAAACGACCGGGCGCCAAGGTGGGAGAGCCCGACGCCATTGGCCAGGGCGACCGCGATTGGGGCGAGGATATCGCGGCCATGGAAGGTCGCGCTGAGCGGGGCAAGATAACGCTCTGGGCAATTGATGTAGATGGCTTCTGCAAAGAGAGGGTCGTGCAGAAAGGGACTCAGGATGCCGTTGTCCGGCCCGAGAAAAAACTGGTCCATGGCCCGGACTGCCAGGAGCTGCCTATCTGTGCCTACCCCAGGATCGACAATAGCCAGATGGATGGTGCCCTTGGGGAAATACGGGGCTGCCGCTTGGAGAATAAAGGCGGCCTGCCGGATATCCTGGGGCCGGATGGTGTGGCACAGGTCGACGAGTCGCGCCTGCGGAGCCAGGCCGAGGATGACCCCTTTGAGTACGCCGACGTATTCATCCTCCAGGCCAAAATCCGTAGTCAGGGTGATAGTGGCAGGCATGGCGTCATCCCTCAATGGACAAGGTGGGAGACCCCGACCATTTCGGTGCGGGTGCGCAGTTGGGCCTGGTATTGACGCAGGACCTCCACCGTGGCTGGGTAGGGGTGGCCGATACCCACGGCCTGGCCATGCTCCCCGGCGAGTCGGATCAGGAGGTCAAGCTGGGCCATGATCTTGGTGGGGCTCTGGTCGTTGTCGAGGAAAACGGTTCGGCGTTCGGCCTTTACGCCCATCTCATGGGCAAGATCATAGGCAACGCTGTTGGCGGCGGTCATGCTGTCCAGAAAAAAAAGGCCGCGCGCCCGCACGAGGGTCAGCAGGGATCGCATGGCCTGGGGATTGGCGGTGAAGCGGGAGCCCATGTGGTTGTTGAGGCCAATGGCTTTGGGGACTGCCTGCAGGTCTTCGCGGAAGAGGGCCTGCATGGTTTCCGGGGCCATGGCTGTGCTCAGGGCGCCGGGGCCGGGATTTGCTTTGGGATCCATGGGCTCAAGGGGCAGGTGGAGGAGGATGTCGCGGCCCTTGGCCTGGGCCTCCTTTTGCAGCTCCTCGGAAAAAGGGGTGAAGGGCAGGAAGGAGAAGGAGAGGGGCAGGTCAAGGGCGAGGAGAGCCCTGCCGGTATTCTGCCGGTAGCCCATATCGTCGATGACGATGGCTACGAGGGGTTTGTTTGAAAGAGTTTTTTTCTCCGGTTCTTTGGCGCGGGTTGCAATCGGTGGTGCCTGAAGGGGCAGGGCAGGTTCTTCGTAGGGGGGCGCAGGCAAAGGCTCGGCTTCCTGGTGCAGGGGCTTGTTCTTGGACTGCCCGCTCAGCAGGGGCAACGGGGCTCCCGGCTGCTTGCCGGGATAGAGGAACATGAAATAGAATCCGGCAGCCAGGGTCGCGGCTACAAAAAGAAACAGACAAAAGAGGCCAAGACGGCGGCCAGTATTCTTTCGACCGCCCCTTCGAGCGGATTTTTTCGGAGAAACCTTGGGCATGCCTATTTGTCCCGGCTCAAAACATAATGGGCCAGACCGATTAGAGGCTCTTGGGCTGCTGCCTCGTCAAAGATGGCCAGACCGGCCAGAGCTTCCGCAAGCAGCGATTCGGCCTGTGCCCTGGCCAGGGCAAAGCCCTGATATTTTTCTATGATGCCGTGGACCAAGGGCAACAGCCTGCTCCGTTCCTGCGGGGTTGCCTTGAGCAGGGCAATCAGCACCTCGCGGTCCCCAGCTTCGGCCCGAGCCAGGGTTTTGATCAGGGGCAGGGTCATCTTGCCCTCCTGAAAATCGTTGCCCACCGCCTTGCCGGTTTTCGCCGGGTCGCCGAGATAATCCAGCAGATCGTCAACGATCTGGAAGGCCAGGCCCAAGTTGGTCCCATAGGTGCGCAGGGCGAGGCGCTGCTCGGCGGAACCCTGGTTGTGGGCAATGCCCGCCTCGCAGGCCGCGGCAATGAGGGCGGCGGTTTTGCCCATCAGGACCTGGAAGTAGTTCTCCTCGGAGATGAGAATCTCGTGCGCGTTGTGCATCTGCAAAAATTCCGACTCGACCATGGCGGCGGTGGCCCGGCCGATCAGGGCCATGGCCGCGGGGCCGCCCACCTCGCTGGCCAGGGCCATGGCGTGGGCATGGAGATAATCCCCGGCCAGGATGACCGGCTCCATCCCCCAGATGGTGTTGGCGGTTTCAGCGCCGCGCCGCAGGATGGCATGGTCGATGACATCGTCGTGCAAGAGGCTTGCCGCGTGGAGATACTCAAAGGAGATGGCCAGCCGCGCCGTGTCGGCGGGGGGCGTGCCGACCAGGCTTGCCGCGAGCAGGGTGAGCAGGGGGCGGATGCGCTTGCCGCCCTGGAAGATGGCATGATGGATGATCTCAGCCAGCAAGGGGCTTTGGACGACGGCCAGATCCGCTTCCATCACCGCGTCGATCACTGCGGCCTTTTCTTTGAATATGGCAAGTAACTCGGCGTTGTTCATAAGGCGTCATCCTCCTGGAAAAAATCCTGCACAGCCCCGAGTTCACGGCAGATCGGGCTTTGGGGCAGGCTTTTGAGAAAGAGTCTGCCGTACTGCTTGCTGAATAGGCGGACATCGCAGATGGCCAGAACCCCCCGGTCGGTGGAGCTGCGCATCAATCGGCCCACGCCTTGGCGCAGGGTCAGGATGGCGCGGGGAATCTGGAAATCGTAGAAGGGGTTGCCGCCCTCGTTTTTGATCCGTTCCATGCGGGCCATAATAACAGGGTCCGAGGGGACTTCAAACGGAAGTTTGTCGATGATCACGCAGCTCAGCGATTCGCCCACCACATCCACCCCTTCCCAGAAGCTGGCCACTGCCAGAAGGACGGAGTGGGTCTGCTCCTGAAACTGCTCCAGCAACCGGGCCTTGGGCGCCTCCCCCTGCACCAGCACCGGAAATGGCAGGCGGGCCAGGAGAACCTCATGGGCGGCGCGCATGGCGCTGATGCTGGTGAACAGCAGCAGAGTACGGCCATTGGCGGCCATGATCAGCTCCTGCATCAGGTGCTGGGTAGCCGCAGGAAACTCACGGGCCGCGGGCTCGGGAAAGCCCTTGCCCGGCACGAACAACAGGGTGCGCTTTTCGTAATCAAAAGGGGTGGCCAGATTCATGGTCTGGGTGTCGGGGGGCAGGCCGAGGCGACTGAAAAAGTAGGTGAAGGTGTTGTCCGTGGTCAGGGTGGCCGAGGTGAAAATTACATTTCGGGTCTGGTCGTAGAGAAAGTCCTGCAACTCTTCGGCGATGTCTATGGGCGAGGCGGAAAGGGCCACGGTTTTTTCCCGCCGTTCGTACCAGTAAACCGAGGAGGTGTCCTGCGCCTCGGTGATGGCGTTGAAGGCGGCCAGCATTTCTTCCGCCCTCCGCTGCATGCCCAGCCAGGACTCCCCGTTCATGGCCGCCTTGGTCAGTTGATTGCAGAGCCCCTTGATCTGGTCGGCCATGCGTTGCCGCTCTTCTTCCCAGCCGGGGAAGCGTTCGATGAATTGCAGCAGGGAAAATCGGCCCCGCTCTTTAGGGAAGAGTTCGGCAAAAAGATCGGCCTGCTTGGCCAGCGCCCTGGCGGTCTGCACCACCCCTTCCTTGGCGCGGCCCTTCAGATCGGCCTGCGCTGCGGTTTCCATATCCTTGACCAGATCGAGCACCTGATACTGGCTGAAGGAGGTGCCGAAGTACCTGGTCGCCACCCCTTCCAAGTGGTGGGCCTCGTCGAAGATCACCGATTCGTAACGGGGCAGGACCTCTGCATGTCCGAATCGGCGCAGGGCAAGGTCGGAAAAGAAGAGGTGGTGGTTGACCACCAGAAGCTGGGCCTGGCCTGCTTTTTTGCGCAGCCGGGTGATAAAGCATTGGGAACCGTCCGGGCAGTTGCCGCCCAGACACTGGCTGGCTGAGGCGGTGATTGTCTGCCAGAGCGGGGCATTGTCCGCCAACCAGGCCAGTTCGCTGCGGTCGCCGGTCTCGGTTTGTTCAAGCCAGTCGGTGACCCGTTGGGTATCGCGGTCGTCGGCCAGGATATTGCGCTGGGGCGAGGCGAGGAATTGATACCAGCGGTAGAGGCAGAGGTAGTTTTGGCGTCCCTTGATGCAGAGGGCGTTCAGCCTCGGGGCGAGGTGTTTTTTGATGAAGGGGATTTCCTTGGTGAGGATCTGGTCCTGCAGGTTCAGGGTATTGGTGGAAACCACCACCTTCTGGCCGCTCAAGATGGCCGGAACCAGATAGGCCAGGGTCTTGCCGGTGCCGGTGCCCGCCTCCACCGCCAGCATCCCCGGCTGACCCGGTCGCTCGCCTTCTTCCAGCTCCAGGGTGGCGGCAATGGCTTGGGCCATGCGGAGCTGGCTTGGGCGCGACTCGTAGCCGGGCAGCTGGTTAGCCAGGATGCCGTCTTGGGCAAAGATGTCGGCCATGGCCTCGGACAGGGAGGTGGACATCGGGCTCTGCTCTGGATGCGGATTCAAGGGAGAGTCTCTCCTGTTGACAAGGGGAAAAGCATTCTGCTAGCCTGATCGTGGAGAGAGGATAACGGCCAGGTCATGGTCATGCCTACAGCTTGACATCTATACCATAAGGAGGGGAAATGAACGAAATTAAAAAGATTCTGGTTCCCGTGGATTTTTCGGAGAATTCGCAGAAAATCCTCCGCACGGCCGTGGACTTTGCCGCCAGATTCAAGGCGGAGGTGGCGATTGTTTTCGTGGTGCAGAGCTTTGATGATTATTCCGGTTTTTTTGTGCCCCACATGCCCATCATCCAGCTTGAGGAAGAGATGGTCAAGAGCGCTGGGGAAAAAATGAAGAGTTTCGTGGCGGAAACCCTCAACGGTTCTGTGCCGCACACCACGGCGATCCTCAGCGGCGACGTGGTTGAGGAAATCAACCGCTTTGCCGACAAGGAGAAGGCAGACCTGATTGTCATGGGCACACACGGCTACAAAGGACTCGATAAAATTCTCTTTGGCAGCGTGGCGGAGAAGATTGTCAAGACCGCGCCTTGCCCGGTGCTGACCATTAACCCCTACCGCTAGGGGCCAATCAGCTCAAAACCGCGAGAAGCCCGGTGGCCGACGAGGCTTTCTGCGGTTCGGCGATGGGGGTTCCGGTCAGGCTGGCAAAAAGAGCCCCGAAAGAGGCTCCTTCGTAAGCATAAAAGCGTATGGTTTCGCTTGGGCAGCCTTTTAGAAAAGGAAGGGCTGTCCGGTTCAGGTCGTTGCCCGTCCCTTGTAGCTCTGCCAGTAGCTCGCCGGAGATTGTTCCGTTTGCTGCAATCCCCATCAGCAACCGGTTGAAATGCTCCCTGGAAGTCCCGGTGGCTGCCCTGAATTTTTCAGCCAAGGCGGCATATCCCGTGCTTTCTGTCTGGGTCGGCAGGGCGAGACTGACCAATTGTCTGGGGAGTCTGCCGGTGAGAGCCTCATACCCTTCGGCGAGCAGACTCTGGAGTTCTTTGTGGGTCGTGACCAGCAGGGGGATTTCCGTTGCCTTGGTATCCCGGAGGTAGAGGTGGCCCCAAGCCTTGGCTAGCCGGGGCAAGTTGAGCGTTGGGCCGCTCAACGTTGTGGCGGCTGCGGCAAGCTCCCGCAGGGTCTGCTCTTCTTCTTCGTCCCCCCCTTCTTCTGTTTCTTTGCCCCGGATGGCGGCAAAAAGTTCGGCCTCTTTCCCCGCGATGGCCATGAATCCTTGGGTGATTTCCCGTTCCTCTTCCCGGTACATCTCTGCCAGCTTCAGGATGAGCATAGCCTGCCAAAGCGTTTCGTTCTCTGTCTTCTGAAGCGGGGCGGCTATCTTGCCGGAGCGCAGACTGGAAACCAGCGAACCCACCGAGGCCTCGTCTCGGTCGCCATATCCGGCGGAAAGAGAGGCTAGGAGTCCGCCATGAAATTCAGCCTCATGGCCCTTGAGTTCATTGGCAAGGGACTGGAAACGGGCTTGTTCTTCTCCTGAAAATTGCACAGGGGTGTATCCCGTCCACAGCTCCTGTTGTCCGGCCTTGCTGCCCGGCAAGGCGTAAAAAAAGAGCGCATCGCACAGGAGCCGGAAGGTCTGCAAATCAGCGGGATGGGGACTGGTTTCCGGAGAAAAAAGGGCGTTGAACGATTGTGTCATTTGTAATTCCTGTTACAATGGGCCGAAATTCTCCCCTGAGCAGGGGGCATCTTGAAAAATTTTTTAAAACAGGCTGCATATGCAAAGAATGATGGACTCGGAGAAAAGTGAAAAAGCCACAGGTCCGTGCCACGAAATTAAAGAGTGCTCAAGCAATAACTGTTGTAATCGCGGCTTTTTGCGATTTCAACAAAAAATATGGGAGCATATTCCCCTGGCTATTCTGGGCGTTGTCTATCTGCTGGCCAGTGTCCGGTATTTTCCCGGCCAGGCCATGCAGTCAATGGTGGAAACCCTGATCCATGTGCTGTCCGTGGCCCCGATCAACCTGGGCGCCACAGTGGTGATTGTCGCCATCCTGCAACGGTTGGTCAAGGAGCGGCTGCCATTCAGCAGAACCTTGCGCCTTTTTTTCGTGGTGGCCATTTGCCTGGAGTTTATCTTGGGCCTTGCTCATTATTTTGAGATAAACGGAACTGTCGTCTAGCGGATCAGCGAGTTGTTGGTGTGCCATCCGGAAGGCGCGGTGGTGTTGGGCAGGACAATGGATTTTCTGCCGAGCACCGTGCCGGGATTGGTCACCGCGTTGCAGCCGGTCTGGGCCTTGTCGCCCAATATTGCCCCAAATTTGCGCAGGCCGGAACCGATGGGGCCGGTCGGTGTTTTCACCAGAACGTCCCCGCCGGTGAAGCGCAGGTTGGCCAGCTTGGTGCCTGCCCCGAGGTTCACCTCGTTGCCCAGGATGCTGTCTCCCAGATAGGCGAAATGTCCGGCCTTGGCGTCATCGAGAAAGATGGCATGCTTGACCTCGGTGACATGGCCGACCACACAGCGGGCTCCCACCAGACAGTGGCCGCGCAGATAGGCGCCCTGCCTGATTTCGCTTTGATCTCCGATGATTGTCGGCCCCTTGATAAAAGCCCCGGATTCAACCAGCACTCCCTTGCCGATACTGAGCGGCCCTCCAGCCAGCACCACCCCGGCCATGAGAACGCTGGCCCCTTTCAGAAGCGTGCCCCCGCGGAAAACCTTGAGCTTGCCTTTGGTGGCATCGCCGAATTCGATGGTGAGATCGGTGGCCTCCAGCAGTATCGTCTCGTGGAGAACCAGGGTTGCCGGAAGCGGCCCAGGGGTTTGCGGCCAGGCGATCTTCGGCCAGGGATACTCCGCCATATAGGCCTTCAGCCGGGCCAGCGCCTGCCAGGGATATTCTTCCGCCGCGAAAAGAGAGGCATGGGCATAGCGGCTCAGATCAAAAAAAGAAGCGTTTGTAAGGTTCATCAGGATCGGTTGCCGGTTGTTTTTTGTTGGCCGTCATGGCATGATTGTGTAAATGATGTCTTTTATCCCGGGCTGGACGTTTTGCCGGTTGCAGGCCTACTATGGTGCAAAACACCGATTTCTTCAAGCATATTTCAGGGCTGGTTCCGCCTGCGGATATCGTCTTGACTTCACGGAGAGGGGTGCTTATGTTGCCACCACACTTAAACCCTTGTTCTTTCCGGCAAGGCCGGTTTGCCGATAAAATATAACCTGGAGGCATGTTGTGGATATTAATGATTCCATGACCTCAGAGTTGAACGATTTTCATGATTCCGAAGGGCAGGAGATCCCGGGAGAATTGCCGCTCATGGCGGTGCGTGATGTGGTTATCTTCAATTATATGATCATCCCCCTCTTTGTCGGGCGGCCTGCTTCGGTGGGCGCAGTCAACGACGCCATGAGCAAGGACAAGCTCCTCATGCTCGTTACCCAGAAGGATGCCTCCCTGGACGAGCCGCAATCCGAGGATATGTATGAGGTGGGCATGGTCTGCATGATCATGCGCACCCTCAAGCTGCCGGACGGTCGCCTCAAGGTGTTGGTTCAGGCCCTGCGCAAGGCGCGGGTCGTCTCCTTTGTCCAGGAAGAGCCCCATCATATCGCCCGCATCGAGCTGATCGAGGATGAAGAGCAGGAGGAGGTCTCGGTGGAGATGGAGGCTCTCATGCGCAATGTCCGCGAGCAGACGGAAAAAATCCTCTCGCTCAAGGGTATCATGTCTTCCGATCTCATGGTCATCCTGAACAACGTGGAGGAGCCGGGCCGACTTGCCGATCTGGTGGTCTCCAACCTGCAGTTGCGGGTTTCCGAGTCCCAGTCGGTGCTGGAAACCTTTGACCCTGCCCTGCGGTTGAAAAAGGTGGCCGAGTATCTGCAGAAAGAGCTGGAAGTCTCCACCATGCAGGCCAAGATTCAGTCCGAGGCCAAGGAGGAAATGAGCCGCACCCAGCGGGAGTATTACCTGCGCGAGCAGTTGCAGGCCCTGAAAAAAGAGTTGGGCGACATCGACGACCGTTCCCAGGAGATGGATGAGCTACGGGATAAGCTGGCCAAATGCCGGATGCCGCCCGAGGTCAAGAAGGAAGCGGCCAAGCAGCTGAAAAGGCTGGAGACCATGCATCCCGATGCCTCCGAGGCCTCCATTGTCCGCACCTATATCGACTGGATTCTCGACCTGCCCTGGCGCAAGGGCACCAAGGACCGGATTGATCTTAAGGTAGCCAAGGCGGTGCTGGACGAGGATCATTACGGGCTGGACAAGGTCAAGGAACGCATCCTCGAATATCTGGCCGTGCGCTCGCTCAACAAGACGACCAAGGGGCCGATTCTCTGTTTTGTCGGCCCCCCTGGGGTGGGCAAGACCTCGCTCGGCCAGTCCATTGCCCGGGCCATGGGCCGCAAGTTCCACCGTCTGTCTCTGGGCGGCATGCACGACGAAGCCGAAATCCGCGGACATCGCCGCACCTATATCGGCGCCATGCCGGGCCGGATTATCCAGGGCCTGAAAACGGTGGGGGCCAACAACCCGGTGTTCATGTTCGACGAGATCGACAAGGTCGGCGCCGATTACCGGGGTGACCCATCCTCTGCCTTGCTGGAGGTGTTGGATCCGGCCCAGAATGTCGATTTCACCGACCATTATCTCAACATGCCCTTTGATCTTTCCAAGGTCATGTTCATCACCACCGCCAACATGGCGGACACCATACCGGCTCCGCTCTATGACCGGATGGAGGTGATCCGTCTGGCCGGCTACACCCTTGAAGAGAAGATCGAGATTGCCCGCCGCTATCTGGTGCCCCGGCAGATTGAGGAAAACGGCATCACCGCCAAGCATGTCCAGTTCGACGATGTGGTGCTGGGCAAGATCATCAGCAATTACACCAGGGAAGCGGGGGTGAGAAACCTGGAGCGGGAGATCGGCACTATCTGCCGAAAGAATGCCCGCAAGGTGGCGGAAGGCAACAAGGGCCCGTTCCCCCTCACCGACCGGACCTTAAGCAAGTATCTTGGCCCGCCCAAGTACACGCCTGAGTCGGAAACCGAGATCATCGATCAGCCGGGCATGGCCACCGGCCTTGCCTGGACCGAGGTGGGCGGGGAGATTCTCTATATCGAAATCTCGATCCTCAAGGGCCGGGGCAACCTGACCATGACCGGCCAGTTGGGCGACGTGATGAAGGAGTCGGCCCAGGCTGCCCTGAGTTTTTGCCGCTCACGCCTCAAGAAGCTCAAACTGGCGGACACCTATTTCGAGGAGATCGATATCCACGTGCATGTGCCGGCCGGCGCCATTCCCAAGGACGGGCCCTCCGCCGGAGTGACCATCGCCACGGCCATGTATTCGGCGCTTTCCCGGAAAAAGGTGCGTCAGGATGTGGCCATGACCGGAGAGATCACCCTGCGGGGCCGGGTGTTGCCCATCGGCGGCCTCAAGGAGAAGGCCCTGGCCGCCCTCCGGGCAGGGATCACCACGGTGATCATCCCGGAGCAGAACAAGAAGGATCTGGTGGAGATTCCGGAGGATCTTCGCAAGAAGATCAAATTCATCCCGGTGAAGAATATGGACCGGATTCTTTCCCTGGTGTTTACGGATTGAGGCAGGAATGAAACCGCAGTGCGATTGCCCTCCGCTGTTTGTGTAGGGGACAATCGCCTCACTGTAAAAATCCGCAGGAGATGTGTTTTTGGGCCAGGGAAGGGGAGTCCGGAAAAAAGGCAAGCGCAGACCCAGCACCATTCGGCGCTTGGCAATCTGGCTGTGTGCCGCCACCTTCTTTGGGCTGTTCGGGTTTGGACTCTGGCTCTGGTCCTATGCCGGAACCCCGGTGAGCATCGCCGGGGCCAACCTCCATGTCTTGATTCCTCCTAAAACCAGCCTTGCCGGGATAGAGAAGATTCTTGCCGAAAACAGGGTGATCCCGTCCGGCCCGGGTTTTTATTGCCTTGCCAGGGTCTCCCGTCTCAGTCAGCGCTTGCAGGCCGGGGAATATCTGTTTACTCCCGGGCAAACCCCGTACCAAATCCTCCTCGCCCTTGCGACCGGATCCACCGTGCGTTGGTCGGTCACCATCCCCGAAGGCGCCAACATCTATCAGCTTGCCGACATTTTGGCTCAGGGCGGTTGGGGGGAACGGGAGCTTTTTCTCAAACTGGTGCGTGATCCGGACCTGCTTGCCCGGTATGGGGTGCGGGCGGCAAGCCTGGAGGGCTACCTGTTCCCGGACACCTATCAGCTGGTGCGCGGCCAGAATCCGAAAGAGATCATCGGCCTGATGGTTGAAAGGGGCAGACAGGTGCGGCAGGAACTGGGCGATTTGAGCAACAATCCCCTGGGCCTTTCCCCTCATGAGGTGCTTACCCTGGCCTCCATCGTGGAAAAGGAAACCGCAGCTCCGGAAGAGCGGCCCCTCATAGCCCAGGTCTTTTTTAACCGTCTGCGGCAGAGCATGCGGCTGCAGACCGATCCCACCGTGATCTACGGCCTTGCCGATTTTAACGGCAATATCACCCGGAAAGACCTGGAAACGCCGACCCCGTACAACACCTACCTGATCAACGGCCTGCCCCCAGGACCCATCGCCAATCCGGGACGCGCTTCCATTGCCGCAGTGCTGCATCCTGCCTCGGAATCCTATCTCTATTTTGTTTCAAAAAATGACGGAACCCATTATTTCTCCCGCGATCTCGCCGAGCATAACCGGGCCGTCTGCAAGTACCAGAAGAGCGGAAGCAAGCACTGATTCCGCCCCTCCGGCAATCAGGCGGAAACTCCGGTCAGCAGCTGCAGCTGCCGCCGCATGGCCGCAGCTTTCTTTTTTTTGCCAAGCTCCTCATACAGACGGGAGAGCAGGTCAAAGCCCCACGGGTTTTCCGGCTCTTCTCTGGTGAGGCTCAGGAGAAGCTGTTCAGCTTCGGTCAAATTTCCCTGCTCCAGAAGCTGAAAATGGCGGGCGATGGTCCGAACCAGACTCGGCGCTGTGCCAGGCGCCACCTCTTCCCGGCGAAAGCCTTCCCTGTCATGGAGTTCGGCCAGCGCCTGCTGGTATTTCTTTTTCCATTTCCGTGCCGAGGCGGGAGAATACAGCAGGATCTCGCCTTTGCCAAAGAACCGCTGCGGCTCCAGCCCCTGGGCAAGGCCGGTGCCCGGATACAGGGCCAGGGGGGAGGCCACCGCGTCAAGCAGCCCTGAATGCCGTATAAAATTGAGGGTTTCCGCGCCCTCGGCCTCGGTTTCATCCATCCCGTAGATAAAATAGCCAAAGGGCCGGATGGCCTGACGGCGCAGGGTGCTGATCGCTTTGGCTGTCCGGGCGGGCGAGCCCTGTTTGTTAAGCATCCCCACCAGCCTGGGCGGGATGGCCTCGATCCCCATCTGGAGCTGGTCGCAGCCAGCCTCGGCCAGGGTGCGGGCCAACTCGTCGTCGAGCAGGTGGGGCGAGCCTTGGGCGTTCCAGAGGTAGTGGAGGCCGCTTTGCTTGAGCGCTGCGGTGAACTCCTGCACATGCCCCCGATTGACCAGGAAATTCTCGTCCCGCAGGCTGAAGTAAATGGCTCCGGTTGCCCTGCGCAGGTCGAAGAGGTAGCGGAGCAGCAGGTCCACTTTGTGGTGGCGGACCCGGTTCTGCCAGAGTGCGGTGGAGGAGCAGAAGGCGCAGCGGTAGGGACAGCCCCGGGAGGAAATGAGCACGGCGAAATTTTCCGGCTGAACCCCATGGCAGTGGGGCATCACCTCGGAGGGCAGAAAGAAGCAGCGGTCGATGTCGGCCAACAGTCGGGTGGGAACCTCCTTGATTCCGGCGGAGGTGCGGAAAACCGCGCCGTGGGTCGATGATATCGGCCCTTGCCCGGAAAAAATGGAATCGAGCATGGCCACGCTTGCTTCTTCGCCTTCCCCCCGGATGAGAAAATCGATTTCCGGCATCCGCGTGAGGATCTCCGACCCGAGCACGGAAAGAGGGCCGCCCAGAATCACGGGGGCCGCGGGGGAGATCTTCTTCGCCGTTCTGGCCAGTCCGTATGCCTCATGGTGGCAGCCGAAAAAGGCGGAGAGGAGATAGGCTGCCGCGTCGAGATGGCGCAGGGTCTCGGCCAGCTTGGCGCGGGGCGTATGGGAGAGGTTGTGCAGACTGGCGTCGTATCCGGCCTCGCGCAGGCTTTTTAAGACATTGAAGAGCCCCATGGGGACAAAGGAGGAAAAAACATCTCGGCCCTCATGTTGCGGGCCGCGGTACAGCAAAGCAACCCGGATTTTTTCCCGTTTCATGCGTAGTGCTCCGAGAGTAGGGCTTTAAGCGGGGAGGCGGAACGTGTTGCGGAACCGAGGCGCATGCCAGTGGGCATGCGCCTCGGCGGCGGGATTTATTCCTTGTTGAAACCGCAATAAGCCGCGATTGCAACGGTTATTGCTTGGAACTCCTTGCTTTCATGTTGTGGACCTGTGACCTTTTTCCCTTTTTGCGAATCCATCATTCCTTGAGAAAATCGATCTTGCTCTCGGTGGGCGGCATGGCCGAATCCGGGATAATGCTGATCTCGACCTGATGCTCTTGCTCCAGCTCAATTAGATCCTGGCGTTTTTTGTTCAGGATGTACTGGGCAACCTCCATGGGCAGACGGCAGACCACCCGCTTGATATCCTTTCTGGTCACGCCGGTCTGGATATGCCGGAAATGCACCAGGGCCTGGGTTTCCACGGAACGGACCATGCCGCGCCCCTGGCAATGGGGGCAGATTCGGTAGCTGCCCACCGCGACCGGAGCGGCCATTTTCTGCCGGGAAATCTGCATGAGACCGAACTTGGAGATCTTGGAGAAATCCACCTTGGCCTTGTCGCGCTTCATGCAGTCGCGCACCTTCTTTTCCACCTCGCGGATGTGCTTGGAATCCCGCATGTCGATGAAGTCAACGACTATGAGGCCGCCCAGGTCGCGGAGCCGGAGCTGGCGGGACAATTCCTCTGCCGCCTCCATGTTGGCGAGGAAGATGGCGTCTTCAAAACTCTTGTCCTTGCCGGTGCGGCCGGAATTGACATCAATGGCGACCAGGGCCTCGGTGGGATTGATGACAATGGAGCCTCCGGAATGCAGGGGCACGGTGGGTTGATAGATTTGCTCGATCTGTTTTTCCACATGGTATTGGTGGAACAGGGGCTGGATTCCCTTGTGCAGCTTGGCCACCGTTGATTTGCGCTGGGCCGCGGGCAGCAGTTCGAGGAAGTTATTGACCTGAGCCAGGGCCTCTTCCGCGTCCACCAGAATCTCTGTGATCTCGGAGGTAAAATGGTCGCGCAGGAACCGGGAGACGATGTTCTGTTCCTTGTGCAACAGGGCCGGGGCCTTCTCTGTCTGGCCCTTCTTTTTGATCTCCTTCCAGAGGTTGAGCAGGTAGCGGACATCCTGGGCCAGCGCGGTTTTGGTGATCTCCTGGCTGGCAGTGCGGACGATGTAGCCGATGCCCTCGGGGATGCTGACGCTCTCGATCATCTCCCGCAGCTTGTTGCGTTCTTCCTCGGACTCGATCTTTCTGGAAATCCCGGCGCTGTCGCTGCCGGGCATGAGCACCAGGTAGCGGCCCGGCAGGGAGAGAAAGGTGGTGAGGGTCGCGCCCTTGTTGCCGGTGGCTTCCTTGACCACCTCAACCAGCACCTCCTGCCCCTTGCTCAAAACATCCTGAATGGGCAGGTCTTTCCAATGGGTGTCTGCCGCAACTTCCGAGGCGTAATATTCCGGATGGATGTCGCCGAAGGGCAGAAATCCGTTTTTTTCCGTGCCGTAATCGATAAAGGCGGCCTGGAGATTGGCTTCCACCGCTGTAACTCGGCCTTTGTAGATGTTGCCCTTGGTCTGCGCCTGGCTGACGGTTTCAACGTAGAATGATTCCACCCGGCCGCCTTCCAGAAGGACAAGGCGGCATTCCTCCGGTTCATCGGTGTTGATCAGCAACTTCAGGGAGGAATCCCCCTTGGCTGGCGGCCTGCTTTCGGAGGGTGCCGGGGCTTCCTTGCTGTGTTCCGCGTCTTTCCGGGGCCGGGGTGGGCGCTGGCGCGGCGGTCTGGCGGGGGCGGCGGATTTCGGTCTTTCCGTTGCTTCAGCCGGCGCTGGAAGGGGTTGCCCCTCTGCGCCTGGTTCCGTTTGCTGGCCTTCCGGCCTGGCGGATTTTCCCCGTCTCCGGGGCGGCCGTTTCCGGCGACGGGGTCTGCCGCCCGTGGGGGAAGCTGCCTCGCCCTCGGGCCGGGGGGCTCCGCCGGAAGCCGGAGCGGAATCTGTCTGGTCGGAAGCCTGGGCTGTCGGGCTGGAGGTTTGGTCAGCGGACGGGCCTTCTTCTTCGCCGGGTTTGCCTGGTTTCTTCAACCACTTGCTCACCCGGGAAAGGATGGAGCGCTCTTCCCCATTGTTTTCACTGCTCTGGCCGTTTGGCCGTTCATCTGTTGGTTTGGTAGTATCGTTTGTCATGGTGTGTCGTCTCTATGATGCGGCCGCTGGCGGCCAGTTGTTGTAACATGATCTGCGTGGTGTCCGGGTCCAGATTGAGGGCCTCGCTGACATCGTTGGTAGTGCAGGGGCGTCTTTTCAGCATTTCGATAATTTCGTCTTCGGAAAGATTGCGGAATTTTTCCCGATCCCGGGTGGTGAAATCAACCAGGATCTCCACCTCTCCAGGAAGCTGGCGGGCAACACCTTCCAGTTCCGCTTGGGTTAGCGGTTTGGCAAAGCTTTCCAGGGGCGGCCGGGCCACGGTATTGAGCTGCACCTTGTCCGGCCTGATTTTTTCCACCGCCGCAACCAGGGCGGCGATGTCTTCCGGGCTGTCGTTGATCTTACTGGCCAGGAGAATTTCCAGCCAGAATTTTCCGGAAAATTCTTTTCGGAAGGTGATAAGCCCTTCGATCAACTCGGCCAGGGGCGAGCAGGCGGCCGGCCGATTGATGCGGCGGTAGCTTTCCTCCCTGGCCGAATCCAGGGAGGGGATGACGATATCCGCTGCCATCAAGTCTTGGCGCACTTCCGGGAGAAAGAGCAGGGAGCCGTTGGTCAGGACTACCACCGGCTTGTCGGACTTTTCCTTGAGGTAGCGGATCACCTGGCCGATGCCGCTGTGCAGGGTGGGCTCCCCGCTGGCGGTGATGGTGAAAACATCAATGTGGGCCAGGAGTTCCCGGTCGGCAAGGACCGCGTCGATCTCCGCCAGCAGCTCGGGCAGCGGAATATACTCCTTGCGGGTACAGGTGTGGGTGGTGGTGGCGCCGATCTCGCAATAGATGCAGTTGAAATTGCATATCTTGGGGGGAACGAGATCAATGCCTTGTGAAATTCCCAAACGGCGGGAATTAACCGGGCCAAATACATATTTCATGGGGTTCTACGGGTCCGAGGCGAAACGGCTGAGGATAAAGGTCTGGGCGTCAAGGGTCGCAGGTCATTCCCTCCGCTGGTAGGGGATTTTTTCTTGTTTGGCAAGGTATAACAATCCGGGGCTCTTGGCAAGGCAAATTTGCCGATTCACAATGCCCCCGCCATCAATTTCAGGCGGCCAGGCGTTGGATGGCGGCGAGCTTATGGACGATGGCCTCCCTGGCCTCACGCACCGCAAACTCATCCTGTAGCCCCATCCAGAACTGGACCGAGTTGCCAAACGCCTGTGCCAGACGAAGAGCGGTATCCGCCGTAATGGCACGCCTTCCCAGGATAATCTCATTGATGCGGCGCGGCGGCACGCCGATGGCGCGGGCCAGCCCATTCTGGCTGATCTGCATCGGCTTGAGGAATTCCTCAAGCAGGATTTCGCCGGGATGAATGTTTTTTAGTTTTTTCATGTGCTCGCACCTCGTTGGGGTCGCTTGTTCAGTAGTAATCCGTGGTCTCAACTGATTTTCCCTTTTTCCCTTGGCTACGCGGCGCGGCGCATCTCTTTTTCCAGGGCGGCAACGATCAGGCTGTTCAAACTTACGCCGCGTCGCGCTGAAGCGATGGATGAAGCGGGGTAGGAGAATGTCAACTAATCACCAAGCGTCTCCTTCCTGTGCAGCAACTGCGCGGTGGTGTCGCGGAAAAACATCATTCCTCGCTCTACTATCTCCATGTCTTTCAACGGCACATGTAATTCTTTAAGCGTGTGAGGGTGCATGAGCCTGTCCCGAATCTTTCCTGCGGCTCTTAAGCTCTGCCAACCCTGTCCGCCCTTGTCTAGCTTAACGGTTTCGCCTCTGACCTTAGCATATGTGAGAAATGCGAATTGAAAGTTGAGCAAGAGGGAGATTTTTTTCTTCTTGATCTCCACTTTGCCGTTATTTCCAACATGAACCTCTTCTTCCCTGAGTAGGGTGAGTTCTTCTGGCGTCAGCACAGGAGGCTCATTGATCTCATCAAAAAGCACGGCGGCTGATTTCATTACTTGGATCACGCCCTCCACAAGAGCAAAGACTGTTCGGACATAAAGCCGATGAGAGAATTCATCTCCTCGCTCGTGCCAGATGTCAGTGGCGCAAATGACGTCCTCCACGAGTTCGTTGAACAACGAGTCAATACTGCGTGCTTTCGTGGTCAGTTCATCACGGTTCATGTTTATAAGAGCCTAAATAAGTGGATGGGCGGAATTTCCGCATATTCTTGTATTAATCTTGAAAAATAAACGGGTCCGTGGTCGTTGTTTTGCAACTTTCTCTGAAAATTAGGTGCGCTTCCCCATTCCACTATTTACAGATCAAGCGGCCACGTTCGGGCCGTGTGAAATACTCGCAGGATTTCAATCTGTTCATCATGTATCCGGTAGGGGATTATGTATGGGGTTTCCGGGATGATGAGTTCGCGGGTGTCTGGCACTCTGCCTGCTCGGCCCATGGACGGTTGACCGGCAAGCAGATTGACAGCGTTTTTGATTCGGGTCAGTGTTTTTCCGGCGGCGGTTGGGCTATCTCGGGCAATATATTCTGCTTCGGCGGCGAGATTGCGCAGAGCCGTTCGGGTCCAGCGGATTTTCATTCAACCGGCCATTTGGCAAATGCCGCTTCTACTTCTTCTTCCGCGGCAAATTCCTTGCGTTCCGCTTCTTGCAGCCCATTCTGAATCTCCGCCACCTGCCAGGCGTTCAGTTCCAGGTATCGGTTCAAGGCCTCGGCTGCGAGCCATGATTTGCTGCGGTGCGTGGCTTCGGCAAGATGGCTTAGCTGTTCCTTGATGTTCAAGGGAATCCTGACCGTTATTGTTGAGGTTTCCATGCGGTTGTCTCCTTTGTGTACAATATAACATAACCATGGGGGCGGGAGGCATTTTTTTTAATCGGGAGCGGGGTGTGTTATTTAGCGCGATTTGGCACGCGCCATTCTCGCCAAAATTGGGCGGCAGGAGACTTTTGCCTTGACAGCAGGCGGTGTCCTGCTAGTATTCTCAAGTTTTGATGAAAACATGAAAAATTTAGGACAATTGACGGGAATCGACCTATGAAAAAGATGCGCAGTGATGCATTACGCAAAGGGGTGGAGCGGGCGCCGCATCGTTCCTTGCTTAAGGCCATGGGCTATACCAACGAGGAGATCAGGCGGCCTCTGGTCGGGATTGCGCATGCCCACAGTGAAATTGTTCCCGGCCATATGCATCTTGATAAGATTGTGGAGGCGGTGAAAACCGGGATTCGCATTGCCGGAGGCACCCCAATCGCCTTCGGGACCATCGGGGTCTGCGATGGTCTGGCCATGAACCACAAGGGCATGAAGTATTCCCTGGCCAGCCGCGAGCTCATCGCCGATTCGGTGGAGATCATGGCCATGGCTCACCCTTTTGACGCCATGGTGATGATTCCCAACTGCGACAAAGCAACGCCCGGCATGCTCATGGCCATGCTGCGGGTCAATATCCCGGCCATCATGGTGAGCGGCGGGCCCATGCTCACCGGGCGTTTCCGGGGCAAGGACGTGCATCTGGTCAGCGTCTTTGAAGGGGTTGGCCGGGTGAAGGCCGAGACCATGAGCGCGGAAGAATTGGACGAGCTTGAAGATCATGCCTGCCCTGGCTGCGGCTCCTGCGCCGGGATGTTCACCGCCAATTCCATGAACTGCCTCACCGAGGCCATTGGCCTTGGTCTGCCGGGCAACGGCACCATCCCGGCGGTGGCTGCGGCCCGGATTCGGCTGGCCAAGGAGGCGGGCATGGCGGTGATGCGGCTGCTGGCCGAGGACATCCGGCCTCGGGATATCGCCACCCGTGCGGCCTTTGAAAACGCCATGGCCATCGATATGGCTCTGGGCTGCTCCACCAACACCGTGCTCCATGTGCCTGCCATCGCCAAGGAGGCGGGGGTGGATTTGCCTCTGGCCCTGTTCAATGAGGTGAGCGAACGGGTGCCCCATTTGTGCAGTTTGATTCCCGGCGGGCCGCACAGCTTGCAGCAGTTGGACGAGGCCGGCGGAGTGCCGGCGGTGATGCGTGAACTGACCAACACCGAGGCAGGGCTTAATCTGGAGGTCATGACCGTTACCGGCAAGACCCTGTGCGAGAATCTGGAAAATGTTCAGGTGAGGGATGCCGATATCATCCGGCCCGTGGATGAACCATACCACCCATTTGGTGGGATTGCGGTGCTCTACGGCAATCTGGCCCCGGACGGCTGCGTGGTCAAGCAGTCGGCGGTGTCCGAAGAGATGCTCAAGCACAGCGGCCCGGCCCGGGTGTTCGAATCCGAGGACGAAGCCCAGGCTGCTATTTTAGGCGGCAAGATCAAGGCCGGAGACGTGGTGGTCATCCGCTACTGCGGCCCTAAAGGTGGACCCGGCATGCCGGAGATGCTCTCCCCGACCTCGGCCATTGTCGGTATGGGGTTGGGCAAGAGCGTGGCCCTGATCACCGACGGGCGTTTCAGCGGCGGAACCCAGGGAGCGTGTATCGGTCATGTCTCGCCGGAAGCAGCGGATGGCGGCCCCATTGCCTTTGTTGAGGAAGGAGACAAGATCACCATTGATATCCGGCACAAGTCCATTGAGCTGGTCGTGGCGGAAGGGATTCTTCTTCAGCGGCAGGGCAATTGGCAGCCGCCTGCGCCCAAAATTACCACCGGTTACGTGGCCCGCTATGCCAGGATGGTGACCTCCGGCAGCACCGGCGCCGTTTTGAGAGATGATGCCTGCAACCGGCAGGCGGATTGAGGGTAAGGGCAGAGTGTCCGGCGGGGAAAAAATGGCAGACAAACGGATAACTCCAGGCGGCGTCCTGTGTATCGTGGTGACCTTGGCCGCCCTTATCGGCTCCGGCCAGGCGTCGGCTAAGCCCATTCCCTGGGAGATCACGGCGGACAGCATGGTTCATCTCAATGACCCGGACAGTATTCTGGCCGAGGGCAATGTTGTCGTGATCCGGCCCAAAAGCCTGGGGCCAGGCGGCATGTTCATCAGGGCGGACTGGGTCCGTTATGATAAGGAGCACGGCACGATCAAGGCACGGGGCAATGTCTACATACTTTCGGACGCAGACGAGATCACCGCCAACCGAGCGGATATGAATCTTGAGACCGAAACCGGCACCTTTACCGATTCCACCATCTTTATGGCCGAAACCCACATGTTTGTCACCGGGGAAGAGGTGGAAAAAACAGGGGAGTTCACCTACACCCTGAAAAAAGGCTGGGCCACCGCCTGTAAGCCCGAGGAGGGCAAAAGCACCCCCTGGTCGTTTACCAGCACCACGACCAAGCTCACCGTGGACGGCATGGCCCAGATGACCAACGCCGTCTTCCATGTGAAGGACGCGCCCCTGGCCTACACCCCGTATTTTACCTTTCCCGCCAAGACCAAACGTGAAACCGGCGTGCTTTTTCCGGAATGGTCGCACTCCACCCGGAGCGGGGCCGGCCTCATGGTTCCTGTATTCCTCAATGTCTCCCCCAGTACGGATATCACCCTGTATCCCGGCTATCTCTCCAAGAGAGGCGTCCAATATGGCGGCGAGTTCCGTTATGTGAAAGGGCCTGAGTCCTATGGAACGTTCATGCTCAGTTATATGCACGATGATCTTAAGGACGGCGCGGATATCACGGAGGAATATAAGCAGGACGGACTTGTCCGGCGAGAGGCCAGCCGTTACTGGCTTCGGGGCAAGGCCAACCATGATTTCGGCGACCATCTGACCGGTAGGATTGACCTTGATCTTGTTTCCGATCAGGATTACCTGCAAGAATTCAAGGAAGGCTCCTTTGGCTATACAGCGAGCAGGCTCCTGTTTCTTGATGAGTTTGGCCGGGACTTGCAGGAGGAAACCATTGTTGAGCGGGAGTCTTCCTTCCAGCTGATCAAATCCTGGTCCAACATGATTGCCAGCGCCGAAGTGCGGACCAGGCAGAATACGGCCAATGATATCGGCGTGGTGGGGGGGGAGCAAGTCTTTTTGCCCCGTCCGATCAGCCCCTTGCAGGCTTTGCCCCGGCTTGATTTCACGGGGCGTATACCCATCAGCGGGACGCGGATGAGCACGGCCTGGGAGTCGGAGTACGTCAATTACTGGCGCGCAGATGGGATCGGCGCCCAGCGTCTGGATCTGCACCCCAAGCTGATCACCTTTTTGCCCCGGGGCGGATGGCTCGAGGGCAAGGTCAGCGGCGGGGCGCGAGAGACTGCGTACCAGGTCGAATCTTACGGAGATTCCTCCTGGGACAAAAACAGTTTCCAGGACCGGCAGGCCTACGATTTTACCGGCAACATGGCCACCATCTTTCTTCGCGATTTCGATCTGGGAAATAGCGGCTGGCTTGAACATATGGTGCGGCCAAACCTCCTGTACGAATACTTGACGAGAACCCAGGAGCTGCCAAGCCTTGGTGACTCCATAGGGTATTTTGACAGCGTGGATCGTCTGGAGAGAAGAAACTGGCTGACCTGGCAGCTCAATAATTATTTTGAAGCCGGTGGCACCACCGAGCGCGGTGGGTTCTGGAACCGCAATCTCGGTTTGTTCAAGATCTTGCAGACCTATGACCTGCGGCAGAAAAATCCGGAAAGTTTGGGTTTGCCAGAGGAAGGCAAGCGGTATGACTGGTCCGATCTCAGGTTTGAGACGACGGTGTACCCGGTGCCAAACTGGGCGCTCGGCTATCAGACCAACGAGAGCATGTACGGGAAAGGCGTGACCCGGTATGAGTTGCGCAATCAGTACAGTCTTGCCGGCGGGCTTACGCTTGGCCTTAATTATCGGTATCTGAAGGACAGCGGCATGGTCGCCCCCTATTTCTACACCGATCGCGGAGAGTCCACCCATGACCTGATCGGCTCGGTGGGAGCGCGTTTGACCGAAACGCTCACCGCCTCCTACTATCTGGTTAAATCATTTTCCGAGAGCCATACGGTGGAATCCCAAGCCCGCCTGATCTATCAGCCCGCCTGCTGGATGATGGAACTGGAGGCAAGCAAAACTGTCGATGACCAACGAGTCATGCTCATTTTCTCCCTTGATGGTGTTGGCCGCGTTGCCCGTATGGGCAAGAGCAATCTCTGATTTCCTGATCCGAAAGGCAGGGAAGCTTACGGCGGCGATTGCATGACCACGGCATATTACGATATCTTCAACGGCGATGCGGACGGCATTTGCGCTCTGCACCAGCTTCGCCTGGCGGAACCCAGGGAGGCCACGCTGGTGACCGGGGTCAAACGGGATATCCGCCTTCTTGACCAGGTGGCCTCGGTGCGGGGGGCCGAACTCACCGTGCTGGATATCTCCTTGGATAGCAACAGGACGGCCTTGCTGCAACTGCTTGAGTCCTGCCGGGTTTTCTATGTGGATCACCATTACGCAGGCGCTCTTCCGCCCAGCCCCAACCTGATTGCCCATCTTGATCCCAGCCCCGAGATCTGCACCTCCCTCATTGTCGATGGCCTGCTGGCCGGTCGTTTTCGGGCCTGGGCCGTGGCCGCCGCCTTTGGTGACAATCTGCACGATTCGGCTCGCAAGGCCGCAGCCATCCTGCATTTGGCCGAAGCCCAAGTGGAGCGTCTGCGGGAACTGGGCGAGTTGATGAACTACAACGGCTACGGCCAGCAGGTGGCGGATCTGCATGTGCCGCCCCAGATGCTTTATGCGGCGGTAGAGCCCTATGTCGATCCCCTGGTCTTTTGCGCCGAGGCCGAACTCCTTGGCCTGCTGCGCCAAGGTTTTGCCGATGATCTGCGCCGGGCCAATGCGGTGACGGCCTTAAGGGAAACAGCCCATGGCCGAATTTTCGCTTTTCCTGCAGAGAAATGGGCCAGCCGGGTAGCCGGGGTGTTCAGCAACGAAAAGGCCAGGGAGAAGCCGGACATGGCTCACTCCCTGCTGGTGGACAATGGCGACGGCACTTTTATGGCCAGTGTGCGTGCGCCCCTTGCCCGGCGTGCTGGGGCCGACAGCCTGTGCCGCGCTTTTGCCACCGGCGGCGGCAGGGCTGCGGCCGCCGGGATCAATGCCCTGCCCGCCGGGCAGGTTGAGGATTTTTTTCAGAAATTTTTCGAGGTATTTTCTCCATGAGTTTTTTCGTGTCGCATAGAACCGTTGTTGTTGCGTCTCTTTTTTTGTCCTGTGGCGTCGTTTCCTGTGGTCCTTCGAGTTTGGTAAGGACCGATTCCGGCGTGGGGCAGCCGCCGGTGGCCGTCGAATCCTCGCCGCCGCCCTCTCCCGTCGTTAAGCCGTCGTTGCTGTCCGCTGGGCGGGTTGAGGATGGCCAGGCCATTGATCTCACCAGTCCGCGCTATCAGGAGTTGTTCCAGGAGCTGATGTCGCGGCACGGGTTCAGTCAGGAAGAGCTGGATCGGCTTTTTGCCGGGCTCACCATCAAGAAACGGGTGCTGGAGCTCATGGACACCCAGTGGGAGGCCAAGCCCTATTTCGATTACGCTCCCCGGTTTATTACTCCGCAGATGGTCGAGCAGGGCAAGCGGCTTCTCTGCGAGCACCGTGAGGTTCTGGACCGGATTGAAAATGAGCTGGGAGTCGAGCGGGAGGTTGTCGTGGCCATCTGGGGGATCGAAACCCAGTTTGGCAAGCATAAAGGTGCCTTCAGCATCTTTCAGACCCTTAACACCATGTTTGACGCCTATCCCCGCAGGAGTAAATTCTATCGGGAGCAGTTGATCGAATACCTCCTGCTCTGCCGGGAAAACGGGGTTGATCCGCTGACGGTCACCGGCTCCTACGGCGGGGCCTTTGGTCAGACCCAATTCATCCCCTCAAGTTTCCGCCTCTATGCCATGGATTTTGACGGGGACGGCCGCCGCGATGTCTGGGAGTCGGTGCCCGATGTCCTGGCCAGTATTGCCAATTATCTCCACCGATTCGGCTGGACCTTCAAGACGCCGATCTACCGGGAAATCGGCAAGAAGTTGAAGGGAGATAAGCTGGAAAAGGCGTATGCCCAAGGGCGAAAAGGCTTTGTTTCCCGCGCGGAGGTGAAAAAGATTCAGGGCGTTGACCTGCCGCAGTCTCCGGAAGACAAGGACCTCACCATTGTCGGTCTTGAGCTGCGGGGCGGCGGCATGCGGTACGTGGCAGGCTATCCGAACTTTCAGGCCATCACCAAATGGAACAACTCCAACCGCTATGGCATGGTGGTTGCGGAACTGGCGGAAAAGTTGAGGGAGTAAATGCCAGAGTAGATTTTCTGTGTAGGTGGGTATAAAAAAAGGAGCCGGGAAAATCCCGGCTCCTTTTTTTGTATGATCAAGAAGGACTGCGCTTACTGGTCTCAAAAAAGGTTAAAGCCCCCGCCTTTAGGCGGGTAGATTTATCACTTCCAATAGATCGAGTATAATGTCTCCGAAGAAAGGAGGCTTACGATGGAATACCGATATGGGAGTCATACT
>Ga0334722_10000860_pt1 | contig 41614 bp, 39 predicted proteins | sample C3_bottom_MG_FD_207210 | JGI IMG/M metagenome (GOLD analysis project Ga0334722, IMG submission 207210) | Sediment microbial communities from Yellowstone Lake, YNP, Wyoming, USA - C3_bottom | ecosystem: Environmental > Aquatic > Freshwater > Lake > Sediment | place: USA: Wyoming | collected...
AGGATCGTCGGCACCCGCTTGGCCAGCATCGTCTTTCCCGATCCCGGAGGCCCGATCATGATGATGTTGTGCGAGCCTGCGGCGGCGATCTCGATGGCCCGCTTGGCATGCTCCTGGCCTTTCACCTCGAAGAAGTCCTCTTGGTACGCGGAGTACGCCTCGAAGGCGTTCCGAACGTCCATGGAGACGGGCTCGACGGTTTGCCGGCCCATGAGGAACTCCACTACGTGCGGCAGCGTTTGCATGCCGAAGATCTTTACGGATTCGACAACGGCCGCCTCTTGCGCGTTGTCAGCCGGGATCACCATGCCGCGGTAGCCTGCTTTCTTCGCGAGCACTGCCATGGAAAGTGCGCCGCGAACGGGCTTGACGCGTCCGTCGAGCGCAAGCTCTCCCACGATGAGATATCCCGACACCTGCTCCTGGGTAAGGACGCCTTCGGCGATCAGCATGCCGATGGCGATCGGCAGATCGAAGGCGGAACCTTCTTTTTTGATATCAGCGGGCGCCAGATTGACGACGACCTGTTTCAGCGGAAAGTCAAAGCCCGTGTTCTTGAGAGCGGCGCGCACGCGCTCCTTGCTCTCTTTGACCGCTGCGTCGGGAAGGCCGACGGTCGAGAAAAAGGGAAGCCCCCGGCTCGCAATGTCGACCTCGACCTCAACAGGGTAGGCGTCAATGCCGAGCACTGCCGAGCTGATGACCTTCGAGAGCATAGGGCTCCTTGTATTCAATTGCGGATTTCGGATTGCGGATTGCGGAATGAGAAGCTGGGCTCCTGATCCGATAGAGGAAAGATATGTGTAGGAGAATAGCAGAGAACAACGAGGGATGTCAAACCGAAATTCAGGTGTTGAGGTTGAAGGCTGAAGGTTGTTTAGGAGAAGGACGTCGATAATACTTAGCCACCCATTTCAAGTGACTTGGTCTTTTACGATATTTCTGGTTCTTTTCTTTACAGTCTTCTGCCTTCAGTCTGTCAACCTGAAAGCTACTGCTCGAACCGCGTCACGAAGGCGCCGATGAAGCGCATGTTCTGCACATACTGGGCAAAGGGAACTTCCTTCACGACTCCGCCGCCGGGACGGTCGGCACGGTCCTTGTCGCCTGCAGCATGGATCAGATAGGGTTTGCCCCCTTTGATATGGACGATCGAGAGGTGTGCCACGATCTCTTCGACGACGCGTTTCTTCGGATCCTTGACCCAGTAGATGATGTCCCCGTCCTGCAGGTTCTTCTGGAGACCCCGCATCAGGAGCGTGGACTTCGACAGAATGTCGACCTGGTCCTTGCCGCGCGAGCCGGGGATCGTCTTCGTAGGGCCGAGGTCCGCGGTCACGTTCCTGCCGAATTTTCCGCCGAACGCCATGTCTTCGCCGTACTGGTAGCGCTGGTCGTAGTTCGTGACCAGACCGTCCGCCAGCACTCCCGTGGCAGGGAACCGGAGTGCCAGCGCCTGGCTGACTGCATCAAAAGGCGTACTGCTTCGGGCAAGCTCGACTGAGCGGAACGTGAGGTACATGCAGTCCACCTTCTCGTCGGCCACAATGCGGTTGGTGCGCACATAGAGGCCGAGCGGGTCGGGATCATAGGGTGTGCCGACAAAGCGGCCGGCCCAGTAGACAATGCGCTTGTTGAGCGGAAGCCGCGCGGCACGCGCCTGCGCGAGCAGGATCTCGTCGGCGGTCATGGCTGCCGGCACCTTGTTCTGACCCGGTTCGGCTCCGATGACCCTGAGCCCGTATTGGAGGGCATGGGCGCCTATGCTTGCAACCTGCATCGTGCGTTTTTTTGCGGCCTGCAGGAACCGCCCGTTGCCGAGCGCAAGTCCGTTGCTCTCGCCGGAGAACACCAGGATGTCGCCTGCCTGAATATCTTTTTTATCCACCCGTGCCGCATGGGTTTTGAATGACGAACGGTCCGTTCCCAGCGTCATGCCGTGGACCCGGTAAACGATATAGATGAGTCCGTCCGTGTCCATGCCCTGGGACGTGAGCCCTCCGTCGTGGTGGCTCACGCCAACGAACTGCATCGCCGTTGCGGCGATCTCTTCCGGCGTCGTATCGTTCATGATCGGATCGGAAGACTTGACGGGCATCACATCTGCCGCAGCGATGACGGCCACGGTGCGGTCGGGAAACTGGACGGTATAGTCCTTGGTTGTGCGCTCGAGCACGGGCAGACGCGTGCCGGCGTAGAGCGGTACGTTATGGTTCCCGGTCTTATCCAGGATCAGGGCTTCGGTCTTGGCCCGGGTAATGACGATCTTCTGGCGGGAGCCGATCGCGTGGGCGCGGTCTTGGAGCGCGAGCACGGCCTCCTGCTGGATCCAGCCTTCACGGCCATCCTGGCTTGGAATGGTAATGTGGTAGCGATAGTCCTTTTTTTCCACAATGCGCACCTCGTCCCCCAGAAGCACCTGTGTCGCCAGCCGGGATTTTGGCAAAGGCGCTTCATGGACGTTCGCCAAAGGGACCGAGATAATGCCGCGGCTGCCGGTTTTCGGCTCCTGGGCATGCGCAAGGGATAGGACAACGAAAATGATACTGACGAGGACGGCTATGGGGAAAGGCTTTTTCATGGTGAGCGAACTCAAGGATAACGGGAAGAGAACCGCGCCGCGCGCGGCATTCGGATAAAAATGGTGCCGAAGGGGGGAATCGAACCCCCATGGGTTGCCCCACACGCCCCTCAAACGTGCGTGTCTACCAGTTCCACCACTTCGGCATTTTTTCTACTGCGTATGTGATCCGAGGACGTCCGACGGTCGCTGAGGGAAACCATCGGGAGTGCTGGCCGTCCTGCGGTGCGGGGCCTATTTCTTTGGTGTTACGTACGTGAGCCACTTCTTGTGCTTGCCTTCGCGGCCATAGACGCAATCGAAGTAGGCGGTCTGCAATGCTTTCGTTATGGGGCCCGGTTTGCCCGTGCCGATCGTTCTGTTGTCCACTTCACGGATCGGCGTGATCTCGGCAGCCGTGCCGGTAAAGAACGCTTCGTCGGCCACATACAGCTCGTCGCGCGTGAACCGCTCCTCAACAAGCTTCATCCCGCGCTCTGCTGCAAGCGCTATGATCGTCTCCCGCGTGATGCCCTCGAGGATCGACGTAAGGGGCGGCGTTTTGATCACGCCCTTGCGGACCATGAACACGTTCTCGCCGCTTCCCTCGGCCACGTAACCGTCGGTGTCGAGCAGCATTGCCTCGTCATACCCGTCCTTGAGCGCCTCGCGCTTGGCAAGGAGGGAATTCGCATAGTTCGCCGTGGTCTTGGAACGGACCATGGTCGAGTTCACATGAGGCCGGGTGTACGAAGATATCTTGACGCGGATACCGTTATTGAGCCCTTCTTCGCCGAGGTAGCTGCCCCAGGGCCAGACCGCGACCGATAGCTGGACAGGATTTTCCTTGGGAAAGATCCCCATGGCGCCGTAGCCCAGGTAGGCCAGCGGCCTGATGTAGCACGCATCGATCTTGTTGACGCGGATCGTTTCGAGGATCGCCTCGACAACCGCTTCGCGGGTGAAGGGCATCTCCATCTGGCAGATATGGGCTGACTCGAACAGGCGGTTCACATGTTCCTGCAACCTGAATACCGCTGAGCCAGAATCGGTCTTGTAGCACCGAATGCCTTCAAACACTGCCGTTCCGTAATGCATCGAGTGCGTCAGGATGTGCACTTTGGCATCGTCCCACTTCACGAACGTGCCGTTCATCCATATTTTCTCGGTTGCCGGAAGCATAACAGAGGACATTTATAACAGCCTGAGCCATAATTGTCAACCGTTTTTTCCATATAAATTGAGTTTTTTTAAGCTGATGGGGACGGACAGTTCCATGTCAAAAGCGTTTGAAATCAGGCGGGTTCTGCTGCAACGGCGTGCACACTGTCCCTGTCAGGTTTATGGTTCTGCTCACGCCGGATAGCGGTTTGACATTGCGTCCCATGAGAGATACACTTTACCCGTATAGAGCATAAGGAGGCCTCATGCAGATCAAGACCATTCTTTTCCCGACCGATTTTTCCAATGGTGCGCGCGCTGCCATGGACTATGCGCTGTCTTTGGCGCAGGATTACCAGGCGAAGCTGATCCTGCTGTACGTCATTCAGGACATCAGTATCGCGGAATGGTACATACCGTCGACCCTGTCGGTGGCCGACCTCGTGGAGGATATGCAAAAAAGCGCATGGAAGGAAATGGAGAAGTGGGCGACAGAAGCGGGTGCGCGGGTGAAGGACCTGGAGAAGATCGTGGAGCGGGGCGTACCCTTTGTGGAGATCATCAGAACGGCAAAAGAAAAGAGCGCGGACATGATCGTCATAGGGACCCACGGCAGGACCGGCATCGACCATATGCTCTTTGGCAGCACCGCCGAGAAGGTGGTGCGCAAGGCGCCCTGCCCCGTCCTGACGGTCCGCATCGCAGGCAGGAAATTCAAGATGCCTTGACCGCACCAAGCTGAAAAAATCTTTGACAGAATGACAGTATAAGATACAGTACAAAGCATTTCATCGAAGTAATCCTGTCCTTCCTGTTATCCTGTCAAAATGGCTTGATTCTTTATAACAGAAAAAGGCCCCGCATAACGGGGCCTTTTTGTATTAGAAATAGGAGTTCTTATTGCCCGAGCAGCGTGGTAAACGTATCGTGGTGGCTCTCTTCTTCGGAAAGGATGCTCTCGAAAAGCAGGCGAGTGGTCTCATCCCCCTCGGAGGCGGCCTGCTTGATGATGTCCTTGTAGAGCGTGATAGCCTCTTCCTCGGCCTTCACATCGGCCTGCAGCATCTGCTCCGGCGTGCCGCCCTTGGCGATCGGGTTCGGTTTGGTCGTTGGGCTTACGTCAAAATAGAAGAGCCGCTCGGCGATCTTCTCGGCATGCTTCATCTCGTCCATGGCAACATCCTCGAACACATCCATGAGCGATGCGGAGTTCATGCCTTTGACCATAATGTGATGCCACATGTACTGGACGATAGCCTGGAGCTCTCCGGCGATCGCCTGGTTCATCATTTCCGTCAGTTTGGGGCTTGCCTTCTGTACCATAATAATGTTCCTCCTTGTCTGTGCCGGATCATTTAACGCAGCCTCCTGCGTGGTTGTCCGCAGATAGGTAGACTATAGCACAGAATTCCGGCCCTTTCCTGACGAGCAGGGAGCATTTCAGACACCAGCGGCCTTTTTGCGTTCAGCCTGTTCGACGATACAGGCGATCCCTTTTCCCCGGAGACCGGGGCGGTAGCAGCCGTTGCACGAGATACAGCGGCTGCGCGCCCTGCCGCCTTCCTGCCATTGTTTGACCAGCTCCGGCTCGCGGATAAACGGCCTCGCCAGCGAGATGTAATCGGCCGATCCCTTTTCCACGACCTCCTGCGCCAGATCGTAGCTCCGGAACCCGCCGACAACGAGAACAGGGCAGGAAACCGATCGTTTGATGCGCTCCGCCAGAGGAAGGTTATATGCCTCCTGTTCCCGCGTGTCGATCTTTTTTCGCACGGGATTGTTGTCTCCCGACGCAGGTGTGCCGCTGCTCACTTCGATGGCATCGATCCCTTCACGGTCGAGGGCAACGGCCGCAGCGCAGGCCTCATCGATCTCAAGGCCCTGGGCGAGGAAGTCCGAGCCGTTCAGCTTGACCAGCACGGGGTAGCGGGGGCCGACCGCTGCTCGCACGCTCTGGTAAACTTCCATAAGGAACCGGCGGCGATTCTCGGTGCTGCCGCCGTATCCATCGGTCCGCTTGTTCGTGTGCGGCGACAGGAACTGGTTGATGAGATAGCCATGCGCCGCATGCAGCTGGACGGCGTCGAAGCCCCATTTTTTCGCCCTGCCTGCACTCATGCCAAAGGCAGCGACCACCTCATCGATGTCCTTCCGGCTCATCTCGAGCGGAGGCGACGTATACTGCTCAGCTTCAATGGCCGACGGCGCGATCAGCTTGTTCCCGCCCTGTGCCCTGCCCTGTCCGCCCGTATGCACCAGCTGCATGCAGAGCCTGCCTCCTTCATCATGCACGGCCTTTGAGAGCGCCTGCATCTCCGGGCCAAAGTCATCGCTCTGCGCGCCGATGGACCCCGGCATCTGTTTGCCGTCAAGCCGCACGAAGGCATAGCCGGTGATGATCAGGCCGACCCTGCCGCGGGCAAGCTCCCGGTACCAGTTCGTCAATTGTTCTCCGGGCCGGCCCTGCTCGTCGCACATGCCTTCCCAGGTGGCGGAGCGGACGAAACGGTTTCTGAGCGCCATGCCGTTGATGATCGTTGTGTCGAAAAGGTTGTTCATATCGCCTCTTTGCGTCCTAAAAGATGCCGGAATGTATCACAGCTCACCGGTCAAGTCAAAGCAGAATCTGCAGGGGTGGGGTAGCGCCTCCACCGGGCCGGCAACAAAAAACGCGCTGAACGCTTCAGCGCGCTTCTGCCCTTCGACAATAAAAAGACCCTATGCCGTACGCTCCCAGTCAACGCGGGCCAGTTTGTTTTCATGGGAAAAGTGATATGCCACTTCTCCGTGGAAGGCCTTCTTGATGGCCTTGCCAAGCCGCTGCGCCAACCGCTCGTTCGTCGTGGTGATGACGAGGCTCCCGCCGCCATTCTCCTTTATTGACATGACCCGCTCCAGGGGATTATAACCGCGCGCCCGCTCTTCCTCGTTCTTGACGAGGTTCAGCAGCTCCTGTTTGTGCGGCAGCACATAGTCTCCCTTCAGCGTCACGACGCCCCCGGGCATATCGTCCTGCGTCTTGTGGCATGCGGGACATATCGTCAGCGCCACGACCGGGTCCTGCATGGCAAGATCGTACCGCTCGGTTGACAGGGACCATCGCTTGTTGCTGTTCACGGCATGACACCGCTCGCAGACCGAAACTTTCTTGCCGGCCCCTTTCGGGAGATAGGGATCAGTGGTGATCGTTTTCTTTTTATACGAAGGCTTGTAGTTCTTTACCGTGCTCGCATTGATCTTCATAAGTACCGCCTCCTTCTCACGCATGTGCGGTGACCAGGAAATGCCTACTTCAGCTTCCGCTGGATTCGGGGTACTGCTTTTTGAACTCCGGCATGTTCCGAGCCAGGAACATTTTGAGGGTCTTGAATTCCGCCTTGAGGTCCTTGATCTCTTCGTCGAACTCTTTTTCCCGTTTTTTCATGCTGTCCGCAAGATTTGACAGCGCCTTTTCCTGGATCTTGAGACGCTCCTCATTGCCGTTCGTACTCTTCCGACCGTTCATGCCGTACCCCCGATCAGCTATTTTTGCAGCTTCATCCCGAGCGTCTGTTCAACTGACTCAACCTTTTTCCCGATCCGCTCTTCCTTGCCCTTGCGGTCGTCGATCTTGATGCTGGTGATCGCCCGGTCAGCGTCCTTCATCACCTCCTGATGGCACTGTTTGATGATATCCATGACCCGATCCCATTCGCCTTCGAGCACGGTTCCCATGGGATTCGCCTTGTAGGAAATGCCGCTCTCGACAATGATCTTCATGACCCGCGCAACCACGGGGCTTATGCTCACGCCCTTGCCCATGGGTACGATACTGAACTCAACGAGGATGCTCATGCTTTTCTCCTTCTGGTTCTTGAACAAATTTCGTAACCCTTAAGTATGCATCAAGTTTCTAGTATTACTTCCCGCGAGTACAGCCCTGTATTCCAATGGGTGAATATGCTGAATAGTTCCTTGATTTCTTTGACACTTTCTTTCATGACCGGCTTTGCTTCAAGTATACCGCTCCCGCCAGGGCATGTAAAGGCGGGCAGTCCGCCGCTTTTCGCGCTTGTAAGCCCGCTGACGCTGTGCGATAATGAATTGCTTTTTTCGTTCTTGAAGGGATACTGCCGGGCAGCCATGATCAGAGCTCTCTTCAAAATAACGGGGACGCTTGTCCTCTTTGCCCTCTATCTGCTGGCGTCTATGGCTGCGTGTTCCCTCCCGATCAAGGAGCACACCCGGCGGGTCTGGATGACCAGGTTGGTGGCATTTTTTGCCGGGCTGGTGCTCCGGCTCTACGGCGTGAGCGTTGCTGTAACGGGCAGCAGGCGGCTTGTACCGCCGCACAAGGGGCGCCTGGTGGTGTGCAACCATATGTCCTATGTGGACGTTCTCGCGATCGCATCGATGGCGCCTTCGGTTTTCGTCACATCCGTGGAACTGCGGAACACGCCGCTTTTGGGCCAACTCGCCCGGCTCTCCGGCAGCCTGTTCGTTGAGCGTCGGAAGGCATCGGGACTCAGACGGGAGATCGACGCCATCGCGGCGGTGCTCAAGCAGGGATTTTCCGTGGTACTTTTCCCCGAGGGCACCACGTTCAACGGCGACCATGTGCATCCGTTCAAGCAGTCGCTCCTGGACGCCGCAATAAAGGCCGACTGCAGCATCCAGCCGGTCTGCATTCGCTACCAGCGCGTGAACGGCCGGCCCCTTACCGCTGCATCGCGAGATGCGGTATTATATTACGGCGACACCACCTTCTTCCGGCATTTCCCCCGGTTCCTCACACTCAGATCCGTTGAGGTGAAGATCTCGGTCCTGCACGCGATACGTGCGAAGACAGACGAATCGAGGAAGCATCTTGCCGGGCGCGCCCATGAGGCGATCAGCGCGGAGTATGAAGCGCTGGCATAGACTCAGGTAGAATTGATCGAACGGAAAACTCCGGAACCTAAGGACCGAAGTAAAGGCGTCTCTCGCAATGGTCCCAGACCACGATGAGCCCGCCAAGGGCGCCAAGGAAACCTTAAAGAGCAAGCACATATCCCGAATGCCTGTCCGTAGAGGAGAAAAATGCAGCTTCACTTTACCAGAACGAACGGCCCTGTCGATGATGCCATCGACCGGCTGATGCAGGAGGCGGGCGGCGTCCAGCGCCCCGAGATCGTGCGCGAGATGGTGCTGTCGGCGCTGAAGGCGGGTCAGGAGGACGATGAGCGCGCCGACCTCAAGCTCATGAACACGACGCTCAAGGAAATGCGCTTCACCGCCAAGGTCTTCGGACCCTACCGCAGCGTGCGCAAGGTCACGGTCTTCGGGTCTGCGCGCACGAAGCCCGACACCGCCATCTATGCCATGGCGTGCGACTTCGGCAAACAGTTGTCCGAAGCGGGCTACATGGTCATCACCGGCGGGGGCGGGGGCATCATGCAGGCGGTGAACGAAGGCGCGGGGCCGCAACATTCCTTCGGCGTCAACATCCGGCTCCCCTTCGAACAAAAGGCTAACCCCGTGCTCGAAGGCAATCCGCGCCTCATCACCTACAAGTACTTCTTCAATCGCAAAGTGGCGTTCCTCAAGGAGGCCCATGCCGTAGCGCTTTTCCCCGGAGGCTTCGGCACCCTCGATGAGGCCATGGAAACGCTCACCCTGGTCCAGACCGGCAAGCGGGACCCCCTTCCGCTCGTGCTGGTCGATGAACCGGGCGGCAGGTATTGGGACGGACTCGTCAAGTTCTTCAGCGAGGAGCTCAACTCGCACGGGTATATCGATGCAGAGGATTTCAAGCTCTTCGAGCGCGCAGCATCAGCGGAGGAAGCAGTCGGCAAGATCACCCGCTTCTACCGTCGCTACCACAGCATGCGCTATGTGAACGGCCACCTCGTGCTCAGGCTCACGTCGGCGCTCGAACCGGAGATGGTGGCCGGTCTCTCGGAACAGTTCGGCGATATCCTTGTGCCCGGAGGCGGCATGGCGATCTCGGGCCCGCTGCCTGCCGAGGCCGACGACCCCGAGCTTGCTCATTTGCCCCGGCTCGTGGTTGATTTCAATCGCAGGGATTTCGGGAGAATGCGAAGTCTTATTGACCGGATCAATGAATTTTGAGATCACGGTATTTCTACTTCGTTGGACTTTTCATCGGCAACCCATCCTCACCTTAATAATACCCAATACTGCCCCTCACCCCGCCCCTCTCCCTCTGAGGGGAGAGGGAATAAGGGAGGAGGTGCTTTATAAATGGTAAACTCCTTGACTTTTTGGCCCTGAGTTGTTATTTTACGTGGCTACGTAAATACGCAGCCCACCTATCATGGACTATTCAGACGAAATACAGAAACGACGCACCTTCGCCATCATCAGCCACCCTGACGCAGGAAAGACCACGCTGACCGAAAAGTTCCTGCTCTTCGGCGGCGCGATCCAGGTTGCCGGCGCGGTGAAGTCGAACAAGATCCGGAAAAGCACGTCCTCGGACTTCATGGACATCGAACGCCAGCGCGGCATCTCGGTCGCCACGTCGGTCATGGGTTTCGACTATAACGGCCTCAAGATCAACCTGCTCGACACCCCGGGCCACAAGGATTTTGCCGAGGACACCTACCGCACGCTGACCGCTGTGGACAGCGTCATCCTCGTCATCGACTGCGCCAAGGGCGTGGAGGAGCAGACCCTGCGGCTCATGGAAGTCTGCCGCATGCGGAGTACGCCGGTCATTGTCTTCGTGAACAAGCTCGACCGCGAAGGCAAGCACCCTTTCGAGCTCCTGGACGAGCTGGAAGTAAAGCTGAACATCAAGGTCCAGCCGCTCTCATGGCCCATCAGCATGGGCACCTCCTTCAAGGGCGTCTACAACCTCTACAACAACAGCCTCCACCTCTTCCGTGCCGGCGGCGCAACGGTTGCCACCGATGTGCTGGAGGTCAAGGGCATTGCCGATCCCCTGCTGGACCAGCAGCTCGGCGACTATGCGGTGAAGCTCCGGGAGGACGTGGAGCTCATCGAAGGCACGCACAATCCCTTTGACGTACAGGCATATCTTAACGGTGAGCTGGCGCCGGTCTTCTTCGGCAGCGCCATCAACAACTTCGGCGTAAAGGAGCTTCTGGACACCTTTACCCAGATCGCGCCCACGCCCGGCAGCCGCCCAACGGATCAGCGCACGGTCAATGCCGATGAGCCGGATTTCACCGGGTTCGTGTTCAAGATCCACGCGAACCTGGACCCCAGGCACCGGGACCGCATCGCCTTTATCCGCGTCTGCTCGGGCAAGTTCGAACGGAACAAGATGTTCCTGCATGTGCGGCTCGGCAAGAACATCCGCTTTACCAGCCCGGCGAGCTTCCTGGGCGCCCGGAAGAGCATCGTGGACGAGGCCTTTCCCGGCGACGTGATCGGCCTGTACGACACGGGCAATTTCAAGATCGGCGACACCCTCACCGAAGGCGAGAAGCTCATGTTCCAGGGCATCCCGACCTTCTCCCCGGAGGTCTTCAAGGAGCTGGTGAACCGCGACCCGGGCAAGTCCAAGCAGCTCGCCAAAGGAATCGAACAGCTCACCGACGAAGGCGTGGCCCAGCTCTTCACGCAGCACCAGGGCAACCGCAGGATCGTCGGCACCGTTGGCCAGCTGCAGTTCGACGTGCTCCAGTACCGGTTGGAGCATGAGTACAATGCAAAATGCAGCTTCGAACCCATGGCTATTTACAAAGCATGCTGGATAACGACAACGGACATTGCGGAAATGGAGAAGTTCTGCAGGTTCAAATCGGACCGCATTGCAACTGACAAGGACGGCAACACGGTATTCCTCGCCGAGTCGGAATGGGTGCTCAGGAATATGATCGAAGCCTATCCTGCGGTGAAGTTCCACTTTACGTCGGAGTTCAAGCGGGAGATGCAGGACGCGAAGAAGTAGTTCGAATCCCTTAAACTGCAGACATCTGCAAAAGCACAATTTCAGCCTGCCTCAACGAGTATCCCAATCGATCTGCTATAAGTGAACCCCCATTTCACCGTCCTTCTTCATTTTTCCTGGCGAAAAGGTTCTGCTCCAAGTTTCTGATGCTAGCTTCCCTTTTCAGCAGATTTTTCTTTTGGATAAATCGCACTTGTCGCCAGCGAGAGGATCATTGTGTAGAGGGCAAGCAGGACGCACGTAACCCATTCCCAAAAATCAAAACTTAAGTATACGGGCATCCCGCGGTCGCGCCAGGAGAGATTTACCCAATGCAGCCCCGGGTGCGCGTAGTAGACATACGCCTGGGCCACGGCCGCAAGCACGATCGGAAACACCGCTGCGCTCGCCACGATGGCTGCATACCGGCGTGCATGACCGCTGAACCTGCCCGTACGCCTCACCAAGAACCGCCCAATGGCCTGGAACATGAGACGGATCATCCCGAAACATAAGCCGCCAAACGCCAATAACGTGAGGATCTCGTGCCCTCTTTCTATCCTGAGCAGCCACGGCGGCAGAAGTGATCCTATGGTGAGAATATATCCGAACTGCAGAGCCCGTATCCCGCTCGGCCGGCCTTCCGCATTCTCATGATTCCACAGACGGGCCATGAGCACGGTCCAGCAAACCCCGCACAGGCTATAGAGCACGATGCCCGCCGATGCCCACAGATATCCGGCGGGGTCGCGAACGGGAGAGAGCAGGTTGGATACCGGCATATATCGCCAGTCGTATTCGGAAGGGTAGCGTTGCGCAGCCATCACCATGCCGACCCAGAATGCGAGCACTCCCAAAAGCGCCGTGCCTAGGGAGGCCCGTCGCAGGTTTTGCCGGGAGTTGTTCATGATGAATAGCATTGGGGTCACGTCCTGATCCAGTTGTAAGGCTTATGCACATACAGAAGGGTATCGAGGACGGAAACACGCTCCCGATTGTCCTTGAAGGCCGGGGTTTTCCTGTTGCTACGGGAAGTGATGTGGCCTCCTGCACCAGGATGTTCGATTTCCATGGGATAGTGCATGTTTTAAAAATAACGTATGAAAAAAGAAATGTCAATCTGCTCTGGCGGGAGCCGGATTTGCCGGAACAGGTAATCCTTTAAAAGCATTTGGACAGGGATAACCAAAAGGAGGCGCTTCTAAGCGACACGGATAAGAGCCTGATAACGGCGGATTACTTCTTTTATAAGAGGTTTACCCAGGAGGTGAATGCTTTGCTTTAGAATTTATCTTCTTTATATAAACCGTCTTCTCGACCGACGCATGGACCACTCCGAGCCCATCAACAAGTTCGACGGAGTACGCCCGCTCAACAGGCGCGCCTGATGCCGTCCCGTCAAGAATGATCCTCAGCTCTTCCGCGGTCAGAACGAACCTGGCATACAGCGTGCTCGTTCCCGGCTTCCTGAATCTGATCGCTGCGGTCTTGTCCCATACAACATACTCCGGACCGAGAATTTTGATGAGCATTACCATATACAGGGGATCAACCGCCCCGTACATGCTGCCGCCGAAGATCGTGCCAACGATGTTCCTTGTCCTCCAGTTCAGCGGCACCTTGACGCGCACTTCCTGCCAGTCATGGGCGATGTAGGTGATGCGCGCACCCGTGCCGCGGTAGGCGGGAAAGAAATTGAATCCCCAGCGGGTGAACTTCGTTGACAGCGATTCCGGCATGGTGTGCTCCTTTGTTCGCTGCTGATTTTAGCGAATCATGCATGTCCTGGCAAGCACGAAGACTGCGCGAGCCCTGGTTGCACTCTGTACGTGGGCAGATCAATTTGAAAGCGAATTTACCGTTCCCATGCTCCCGCAGGTTTATTGCTATAAATAGCTTGTCAAGTACTGAACTTTATGGAATAATCGCAAATAACTTCAGTTTTGACGCAGCAGCCTTACATCGGGGGATTGACCGTGCTCTCCCTCGATCTTGAATCACCCGGTTGCAACAGGGGGTCCTGCATGGCAAAGGCAAAGATTCTGCTGGTCGAGGATAATAAAACGCAATCAGCACTCATCAGTGCTTTTTTGATCAAAAGCGGCTATGATGTCGTGACCGCTGACAACGGCATGTCGGCCATCAGGGTCGCCAAATCCGAAAAGGTCGACCTCGTGCTGCTCGACCTCGTGCTTCCCGATATCGACGGGAACGAGGTCTGCCGGTGGCTGAAGCTGAACCACGATACCATGGCCATCCCGATCATCATGCTCACGGCCAAGGGCGATACCGACCACAAGGTCGCCGGTCTTATGGCCGGCGCGGACGACTATCTCCATAAGCCATTCGACGAAAGCGAACTCAATGCGCGCATCGATGTGCGCCTTCGCGCAAAGTCGCTGCAGGACGAGCTGCGGTTCAAGAACCGCCAGCTCGAGGACAAGCTGACGCACGTCGAGACGCTGGCGATCAGGGACTCCCTCACGGGGCTGTACAACCGGAGACGCTTCGAGACCCTCCTTGCCAGTGAGTTCAAAAAATCCGTGCGCTACCAGCTTCCCTTAAGCTGCATGATGATCGACATAGACCACTTCAAGGCGATCAATGACTCCTACGGTCATCAGGCCGGTGATATCGTCCTGCGTGAAGTGGCCCAGGTGATCGAGGCAAACATCCGCGAAGTGGATACTTCGGCGCGGTGGGGCGGCGAGGAATTCGTGGTGCTCAGCCCGAACACGCCGAAAGCGAACGCGGTCCGTGCCGCGGAGCGGATCCTGGGCGCCATGGCTGCGCGCAAATTCTCCGGCATTGGCAGCCGGACCCTGAGCGTCAGCATCGGCCTTGCGGGCATACCCGATCCGTCCATAGACACCATGGAACAGCTGATCCATACTGCCGATCTCGCCATGTATGAGGCGAAACGAAAAGGAAGGTCGCGCATGGAGATCGCAGCAGTGGGCGGCGCTAAGAAATAGTGATACAGCACACTCATACCGCCTGCTCCCCGGCATCACTACAGGGCCGATAGATCCCGCCTCCCTGGCCGCACAATCCCTTTGGCGAACATTAGACGCAAGCGACATCGGTTGCAAAAGCCTCCTTTTTTCTGTACAATCAGTATTCGGTACAAGCAGGAGTCAGAAGAGATTGCTCACTTTGGAGGTCGCTGCATGGAGCTCGATGTAAAAGTTGCTGGTAAATCTTTGTCAATCCCGATCTCTGATCCTTTTCGACTGGACCTTGAATCCCTCGTCGGTAAGATCGAAAGCTTTCTCTCTGTGCAGGGCGCGGAAACGACAGGGCTTGATTTTCGCGGGCTGGTGCCGAAACTGATCAAAGGCATTGCCGGTTGCGAGGGCGGCTGCCCTGCCGATGCCCAGAACTTCGTTTCTCGCGGGTTCACCAATTTCAAGCTGGCGTATATCGAAGGCGGCATTCTCCAGGCGCAGGCGAAGACGACCGACGGCAAGGATGTTTCCCTGCGGATGTTTCCGGACTTTTAAGAGTAAAGCTCGGGCGTATCCCTTCTCAGGAGGACCAGTATGACCGACTTTGTAAAGGGTGATCTGGTGCGTCACGACGAGCACGGAATCGGACGTGTCCAGGATGCGTCCGGCGGCGACTGCACGGTCTATTTTCCCCGGCGCGAAAAACAATCGCTGGTGACCGAAGATGAACTGCAGATGCTCACCGAGGCAGAGACCACTGCCTACGAGATGATGAAACTTGCCGCCTTTGAAGTGAGCCGCGAGGAGCTGCCGAGGATCGAACTGGGGCCCCGCTGGAAGAACGGCGAGATGATCCTGAAGCCGGGCGATTCCGGTCTGGCGTCAAAGAGCATCCCTATCGAGACCTTTTTCCACAAGATCGTGATGGCCCGCGACCGCCTGCGGGTCATGGAAGCGCAGATCAACGCCCACAAGGTCCTTTCCGACATGGAGAAAGTGGAGCTGCAGCAGTACATCACGCGCATCTATGGATCGTTCACCACCTTCAATGTCCTGTTCAGGGACAAGCAGGATTTCTTTGTCGGCCAGAAGGGCGATTCCTAACGCCTTTGAACAACGCTCCTCAAGGTGTCATCCTGAGCGAAGTGAAGGATCTCAATTCTCGGGAAATAGATTTTCGCTTCGCTCAGAAAGACGATCGGAAAGAAATGCCATGGAAGAACCGTTAAGCAGAACCGAGAAAAAAAAGGTAGCAGTGGCGCAGCAGGACCTGGGAGAGCAGCTGGTGAAGCTGTCGAACGAACAGCTGAAGAGCCTCGATCTGCCTGAGAACCTCCTTGCCGCCGTTCAACTGGCTAAAAAGACGACCAAACATGTGCCGCTCCTCCGCCAGATGCAGTATATCGGCACGTTAATGCGGAAATACGACACTGCGGCGATAGCAGAATTCCTTCACACTATCGAGGAAGGCAATCACAAGCGGACGATCGAGTTCAAGAAGATCGAAACGTGGAGGGATGAACTGGTTGCCGGCAACGACGAGGTGCTTGAAACGGTGCTGGCGGAAAGGCCTCAGGCCGACCGCCGCCGCTTGAGCGACCTGGTCCGGAAAGCCCGGGACGAGCGGAGCAGGAACGCGCCCTCGCCCAAGGCATCGCGGGAATTATTTCGCTATCTGAACAGCCTCTCGCAGGAGAAGGGCGTCCCGGGAAAGGATTAATGCCCCTCCGGTACGGGCTGCTGCTCCGTGCTTTCCGCACCCTCTGACTTGTTCTTCTCCAGCTTCCGCTGTTTTTTTTCCTCGTTCTTCTTCTTCTTTGCCAGTTCCTTCTGGCGCTTTTGAAAATCGAAATTCGGTTTCGCCAACGTGATACTCCTCTCAATGTTTAGTGCCTTTATTATACTGGGATAGGGTCAGGATGTAAATATATTTCGCGGCAAAAACGGCCTTCGCATGCGTCGATCGCGGTCCCAGGGGACCGGCGTTACCAATAGTGACGCAAAAAGCAATTTGAGATGAACTATTGCGCGGAATTAGAATTTGACAGGTCTGCACCGGAGTGCTATAGATTAAACAGATATGAGAATACGGTCCTGATAAAGCCACCCCCTTCGCGAGGAGGGCGCGGAAAGCTTCGGATCTTTTTAACGAGAAAGATAGCCGGGCTGCCAAAGGATGTTGATTTGGCATGCCCGGCTTTTTTATTCCGCTCAAAAGAGGAGGTACTGCATATGCCTACGACAATGACGGTTGGTCAGGTGTTAAAAAGCAAGGGGTACGGTTTCCACGGCATTGGGCCTGATGCCACAGCCTATCATGCGCTGGAGCTTATGGAAGAAAAGAACGTGGGCGCGCTTCTGGTGGTTGAGGCCGGTGCGCTTTTGGGCGTGTTCTCCGAGCGCGACTACGCGCGGAAGGTCATCCTGAAAGGGAGGTCGTCGAAGACCACCACCGTGCGGGACATCATGAGCGGACCGCCCATCGCTGTCAAGCCGGACCTGTCCCTGAAGGACTGCATGGTGTTGATGACCCGGAACCGGGTGCGCCATCTGCCGGTCGTGAGCAACGATGCGATCATGGGCGTGATCAGCATCGGCGATGCAGTCAATGCCATCATCTCCGATCAGGAATCAACGATCGAGGAGCTGGAAGAATATATTGCAGGGACCGGCTATCGGGCGTAAGGGGAAGGCCGATGCAACCTTGCATGCAGACCCGGGACGGAGAATCCCCCTCACCTTTATCGTCTCCCTTGAGGGGAGAGGGTAGGGTGAGGGGTACATCGGCAATGTGACGAGTCCTGCATGAATGCTTGCCTTCCCCGTTAACTGCCGTTGATTCATCTTCTCCGCGTCCCCATGCTTTTTCTGCTTACAGCCTGCGCAGGCCTTCCGCCCTAAGCAGCGACTCGTCTCCGTCCTTGATAAATTGCTTTATCATCGCAACCGCACCGTCGCGACCGGATGGCATCCGGACCCGGAGCGGCAGATAGTTCGATGCATGGTTCGAAAAGAAAAGCCCCCGCATCTCCGTATGCTCCAGCATCTCGCCGAGCTCTGCCAGTATCGCGAAGGGCGATGCCAGGCGGAAACCGCCGGCCTGCTCGAACTGGTGAAGCAAGGTGCCGGGCACGACCATGGTCGTGAGCGCGCCGACATAATCCGGGTCGATCTTCGACAGCAGACGCCCCGTTGCCCGGGCATGCCTGCTGCTCCGCGCGCTCCCGCCGATGCCCAGCAGGACCGTGACCGAAAGCTTGATCCCCGCCGCCTTCACCCGGAGACCCGCCTCAGCCATCTCTGCCGCATTCACCCCTTTTTGCATCCAGGCAAGCAGCTCATCATCGCCGGACTCAATGCCGAGATAGGCGATGCCGAGCCCCTGTTCGCGCAGCAGCGCAAGCTCCTCAGTGCTTTTACCCAGAACGCTCCTGGCGCCGGCATACATGCCGATCCGCTGAAGCTTCGGGAAATGCTTTCTCAGAAGCGCAAACAGGGCAAGCAGTTCCTCCTGGGGAGCTGCGAGCGCATCGCCGTCTGCCAGGAATATCCGCCTCGTATCGCCGAGAGCCGCGCTGCAGCCCAGCACGTCCTGCTCCATCTCGTCAAGGCCCCTGATGCGGAACTGCTTCTGCTTATATGCAGTGCAGAAGATGCAGCGGTTGTGGGAACACCCGATGGTGTACTGGAGGATGAGACTGTCGGACTCGCTCGGAGGCCGGATGATGAGACCGTCGTATTCTGGCATGTCTGTTATGCCCCCGGAACATTCCCCTGCTGTCCCATTCTTATTGTTCCTCCGGCGGAACTGCAAGCTCTGTCGCGGTCTGGATGCCCGAGGCGATCTCGGGTATGATCCCCTTCTGTCGGTAGATGGGGAGAATATGTTCGCGCAGGCTGCGGAGGTTGCGCGCGAAGACGAGCGACCCCAGGAGGCAGGCCGAACCGCCCAGAAGCATCGTGGCAGTGACGCCGATCCTGCCTGCGAGCGCTCCGGCCAGCAGGCTGCCGAAGGGCGCCATGCCCATGAACGACATGGTAAAGAGGCTCATGACCCGGCCGCGCTTGTCGTCATCGACGACCGTCTGCAGTATCGTGTTGCTCGAAGCGATCTGGGCCATCATGCCGAGGCCGGCAAAGAACAGCAGCAACAACGACAGCCAGAGCGATCGGGAGAGCGAAAAAGCGGCCACGGCAATGCCGAACAGGCCTGCGGCAAGGGGAATGATCTTGCCCAGGCCCACCACGCTCTTTCGCGACGCCAGCAGGATGGCGGAAACGAACGCGCCGGAGCCCGCCGCTGCCATGAGAAACCCGAAGGTGTGCGCCCCGCCGTGCAGGATCTCCCGGGCAAAGACCGGCAGCAGCACGGTGTAGGGCACACCCATCAAGCTGACCAGCGCCAGCAGCAGAAGGATGGACCTTATGGGCGGGAAGTTATACGCATAGACGAGGCCTTCGCGCAGTTCGTGCAAAACCGAAGCCTTCACTGCCTGCGGCGCTCTTACCTTCACGCGCATTGCAGCCAAGGCCGCGATGACCGCAAGGAAGCTTGCGGCGTTCAGCAGAAAACAGACGCCTTCTCCGAAAGCGGCGATCACGATGCCGGCAAGGGACGGGCCGATGAGACGCGTGCCGTTCACCATGGAGGAGTTCAGGGCGATGGCGTTCCCCAGATCCTCCCGCTTCTCGATCATTTCAATGAGAAAGGACTGGCGCGCCGGGATATCGAAGGCGTTCACCGTGCCGAGGAAAAGGCTGAGCGCGACAATATGCCAGACCTGCACCTGTTCGGTGAATACGAGCGTGGTCAGGACCGAGGCCTGCAGCATGGAAAGCGTCTGCGTCCAGAGAAGCACGCGATGCTTGTTCCACCGGTCTGCCAGAACGCCGGCCACGGGCGCCAGCAGAAAGGAGGGCACCTGGCCGGCGAACCCGACCACGCCCAAAAGGAGCGCAGAGCCCGTGAGGCGGTACACGAGCCAGCTCATGGCCACCTGCTGCATCCAGGTGCCGATAAGCGACAGGGTCTGGCCGCCGAAGAAGAGACGGTAGTTCCGGCTTTGCAGCGCGCGCATCAAGAGCCTCATGCGCTCTGCTGCTTTTTCGATGTATGATCCACTCTGCATAGCAATCAGTCCTGCTGGAGCACCATGATGCCTTTGAATGAGGCGAATCCGGGTATGAAGAGTTCAGACACTGAACACTGAGGATTTATTATGATCAAGCCTGATAAAACCTTGACCTATCCTTAGAAGATCATAGCCTGATCCGACCTTATGTTTCCTGCTTTTCGGGTTTTTAGGATCGCTTTTCTAGGACAACGCGCTTTTACCGTTCGTATGCTTGTGCATGATCTTTTCCAGCATGCGTACAAGCCCGGTGCCGAGCGTGAACAGCGAGTCGAGGGTCAGGTTCTGCCCGGCAGTGTCATCGAAGAAAACATGCAGCTTCGATCCCATGCCTTCCTCGGGCTTCCAGTAGCATATCAGGATCGGCACTTTCGGAAGCGGATGGAGCACCACGGCAATGTCCGAAGAGAACTGGTCCGTCGAGGAGCTGCCGCTGAACATGCTGATAAGGTCCTCGAAGAGCTCGGCATGGGCATCGGCGATCTGCTTCAGAGGAGCCTCGCAGCGCCTCTCGAACAAGGGCCCCCACTTGCTTCCCTGCTCCAGCTCCCGGAACGGCACCCATCGCCCGGAAAGGGGCAGCCCTTTGCTGTAGAGAACATAGGTGAGCAGCGGGATGGAGAACCATGCATGGCTGTGGCAGGACGACAGTACCCGGCCCTCTGAATCGACCTCGAAGTCCTTGCCCAGGCAGGTGACCGCGATGGTGCTGCCCCTGCTCTGCGCTCCCAGGCGTTCGGCGCGGGCAACAATATCTACCGTCCTGATCTGATCCTGCAGCTCCCTGAACGTTCTTTCCTGGATCTTTTCGAGATTCACCGGCTGCTCGATCTTCCCGTTGTGTTGCCCAAGGACCTCCTTATCCAGATAGGGACAAAGGGTCAGCTGTTTCTCCTGCTTGATGACCGCAGCTGCAAAGGCCATGCAGGTCGCGATCCCGCATTCTCCGCAATTCGTCTTCGGCAGCAGCTTATAGACCTCCAGTGGCGTTCTCAGTCTGGTCATCAGTACGGGGACCTCGCATCAGAAAATACCTGTCTGAACAAGGTACCTCAAGAAAACGATTATTGCAAGAGGTTGTGCCGTGCGGGGTATCCGGGGAAGGATCTGAGGGTTTTCTGAAATCAGGAAACAGTGCTCCTGGGAGGCTTAAATCGCGCCGTGAAGCCGTCTCTGTATTCCGTAACAGCGGGTAACGCTCACCGCAGAGGCGAGATCGAGGCGAGATCGAGGCCGAGGAGACGGATCTTCTGCTGCAGGTTCTGGCGATGGACATTCAGGAGCCGCGCCGCCTCCGAGATATTTCCGCCGGACTCGACGAGCGCAGCAATGATCAGGCTTTTTTCGAACTGGCTCTTCGCATCCTTGAGCGGCATGATCGGCAGCTTTTGGGCTTCGTTGCTCAGCCTTCTGTCCTCAAGGAGATACTTGGGCAGATCGTCTTTCGCGATCTCGGGGCCGGCGGTAAAGGCGATGGCGTATTCGATGGCGTTCTCAAGCTCCCGCACATTGCCCGGAAAGTGGTAGTTCAGGACCGCCTGCATCGCGTCTTTGGCTATGCCGGTGATGTTCTTTTCAGGCGCCTTGGACCGGTGTTTCCCGATAAAATGGTTCACCAGGAGCGGGACATCCTCCTGCCGCCTCCGGAGCGGCGGCAGCTCGATGGGGATCACGTTCAAACGATAGTAGAGGTCTTCCCGGAAAAGTTTGTCCGCGATCGCCTTCTTCAGGTCCTTGTTCGTGGCAGCCACCACGCGCACATTCACCTTTTGCGTCTGAGTGTCGCCGATTCGCGTGAACTCCCCTTCCTGCAGCACGCGCAAAAGCCTGACCTGCAGGGGCGGCGAAAGTTCGCCGATCTCGTCCAGGAACAGCGTACCCTTGTCCGCCTCCTCCACGAGCCCCTTCTTGTCCGCAATAGCGCCGGTAAAGGAACCCTTCACATGGCCGAACAGCTCGGACTCGATCAAGCCGTCGGGAATAGCGCCGCAGTTCACCGTAACGAACTTCCTGCGCACCCGCACGCTGTTCGAATGGATGGCGCGGGCGACCAGCTCCTTGCCGGTCCCGCTCTCTCCGGTCACAAGCACGTTGGACTCGCTCGATGCGGCGTGGCGCATGATCCGGAAGGTCTCACGGATCTCGGGGCTGTTGCCGATGATGCTCTGGAAAGAATAGCGGGTCTCGAGCTGGGACCGGAGCACGATGTTCTCTTTTTCCAGCTTGCGTTTTTCCATGGCCCGCCGGAGCGGCGCCCGGACCTCGTCCGGCGTGAAAGGCTTGGGAATATAGTCGTAGACCCCCCGCTTGACCGCCTCTACTGCCGAGGGTATGGTCCCGAAAGCGGTGATGATGATGAAGATGCTGTCCGGAGCCGCGTCCTTGACTGCGTCGTACAGCTCAAGCCCGGTCATCTTCGGCATCTTGAGGTCCGAGATGATGAGGTCGTAGGCGTTCTTCTTGATGTCTTCGGCAGCGGCAACGCTGTCGGTGAAGGAGGTCACGTCGATCCCTTCGAGCTCGAGAATGGCCTTCACTGCTTCGCACACGCTTGATTCGTCGTCAACGACAATGGCTTTAAATTTTTCCATAATAAGCCCCGGACTCCTGCTCCGTACTCCGAACTCTTCGCACTGAACGCTACCCGGTATTGATCGGCAACCTCACCGTAAATGTCGTTCCCTTGCCCAGGGTGCTCGCAACTTTGATCTCGCCGCCGTGCTTCGTGATGATGCCATAGCTTACCGCCAGTCCCAGGCCGGTTCCCCTGGTCGCATCCTTGGTCGTAAAGAAGGGGTCAAAGATCTTGTGCAGATTCTCCTCGGGGATGCCCGCGCCGCTGTCGGTGAACTCGATCTCGACGTTCTTTCCGGCCCTGCGTGTTGCCACCTCGATCCTGCCCGGCGGGGTGATGGCATGGATCGCATTCAGCAGGAGGTTCATGACCACCTGGCCGATCTGCGCCGGGTCCGCATTGACCTCGGGGAGGTCGTCGCCGAGCTTCATATCGAGCCCGATGCCCTTGAACGCGTCCTGCGCCACCAGCGAATCAGCGATCTCCGAGACCGGTTGATTGATGTTGATCTTCTCGGGTTTGATCACGGTCTCGCGCCCGAAGTTCAGCAGCTGGCGGACGATGGTGCGCGCCCGGTTCGTCTCCCGCGCCATGAGCTTCAGCTTGTCATGCCGGGGATCACCGGGCGGGCACTGCTCCAACATGAGGTTCGAGAAGGTGAGCACCGACGTGAGCGGATTGTTGATCTCATGCGCGATGCCGGCGGCAAGCTTGCCCACCAGTGCCAGTTTTTCCGCCTCCACGAGCTGGTCCTGCTTTTCCTGGAGCTTCTTGATGGTCTCCTCAAGCGCGGTCATGGCATGGTCGAGCTTGTCCTCCATCTGGTTAAAGGATTCGGCCAGCGAAGCGATCTCGTCATGCCCGTCGACCTCGATGCTTTCCGAGAAGTCGCCGCGGGTTATCTTTTTGGTGACCCGCTCGAGATTCCTTATGGGCCTTGCAATGCTGGTCGCCAGCTTCATATTGATGACGATGCCGACGATGACCACCAGGGCCAGGGCCATGACCTGCAGATTGATGGACATTCTGATCGTCGTGGCGATGCTCGTCCGTTCTTTTTTCGAGATATTCTGAGTAAAGGACTGGATATCCCGTGCGGTTATGCGCACTTTTTCTATTGCCGTCTTTTCCTCTTCATAGAGACTATACAATCTGGTCACGTGTGACTGGTAGTTCCGGATCTCCGTCCCGGCCGTAAAGGGCAAGGCGTCATAGGACCGCCTGAACACTGCATGGGAGTCGCGGTTCTTGTACAGCATGATGTTCTTCTCGTATCGCCTGAGAACGAGAAATGCCTCAAGGTTGGCGCCCGAAAGCTGGCGCTCCGCATTTCTTCCCTTGATCCGGACCAGCTCTTCCTGCTCGTTCTGGAGCCTGAAGTTTTCAGCGATGACCGCGATCAGGCGCTCGAACTCGGCGATGGCCAGCTTCATCATGGCGTAGTTGTCGCTGCCGATCTCGAGAACGATCTCTGCCTGGATGGCGTCGATGTCCTTTTTAAGGGTGTTGAGATATTTTTGCAGTTCCTCGAAGCTTGCGGGGTCCCTGAACAGGAGAAAGTTCTTCTCGTAGCGACGTACTTCCAGGATGGTGTTGGTAAGATCGTCGGCCGTCTCGACGAGGGTGAGCCGCGTGCCGATCGTCCGGAGCTCCTTATAGGCAAAGAAACCGAGGATGACCGCGAGGAGGATGTAGAGCCCGAAGCCGAGGAACAGTTTGTCCCGTATCTTCATAGAGCGCCATTATAGCGTAAGCTGTTTTAAAAAGAAACAGGGGTTCGATGTTTCCACCGAACCCCCTGTCTGCAAAGCGTCTTATATCCAGGCAGGCTCCCGCACCACATATACGCACGAGAGGCTGTGGCGCACCACGTTCTCCGCCACACTGCCGAGGTGGAAACGCTGGTTCGCGCTCCGGCCCCTGCTTCCGATCACGATAAGGTCGATCTTTTCTTTTTCTGCATAGGATACGATCTCCATGGCCGGTGAAGGCGCTGTCGCCAGGATGGTGCTTACCCTGCTCACCCCGAGGGATTGCATCTGTTCCTTAGCCTTGGCGAGCAGTTCTTCGCCCCGGCCCTTCATGCTTTCAAGCAGCCGGTCGCGGTCCGACGCGGAAAGTTCGAGGTCGATGTCCGCCACCGACGGAATAACGGTGATGAGATGCAATTGCGCATTTTTTGCCGTGGCATAATGCGAAGCAACCCTGATACCTTCTGATGAGTGCCGGGACCCGTCAACGGGAACCAATACTTTCATGCCGCCTCCTAGACCTCTTTTTTCACCTTGGCTTTTTTCATGGTGAGCCCGATGCCGTCGAACATGTAGAAGATGGCGAAACCCCACCACATGGTGTAGGCCACGTAGAAGAGGAGCAGCCCGGTCATGATACCCGCTTTTTCCGATACCTGCTGCGGGATCACGCCGTAGTAGTTGTAAGCCGGCTCCACCGCCTTCTTCATGACGTCGGAGATCATCTTCGCCTCTTCGATCTTTCCCTGCTTTTTCAGGTCCTTGTCCATGACCTTCAGAACATTCCACCACGAAGCCATGACCTCCTTTTCGTTCACGCCATAGCGGTCGACGAGCTTGCTGCCTTCGTTCTTGTACATGTCGTCGGCATCCTGCAGGACCTTGGACATGAGCACACCCAGGTTCGCATTGATCTGCAGCTCGGGGCTGGCTGTTTTGGCATCAGCACCTGCGGCTGCCAGGAGTTTGATCGTCAGTTCATTCTGCTCCGGTTTGTCGAGCTTCACCGTCATAGCTATGGTTGTGGTGTTGAACTTTTCGTTGCTCTTTGCCACCTTGGGTATGAAGTAGGACGACCCCTTCGAGAGCTTGTTGAACATATCATCGGAATACACCAGCCCGTTCTTTCCCTCTCCGAACACAGGCGAGAAGATGAGGGCGAGCACGCCGAAGAACGTGAGGGCGAGAAACACCCCGATGCTGAACGTTTTATTATTTACCACGATCATGGTTATGCCTCCTGCCGTAATGTTTTTATGTTTTGGAAGAACTTGCTGAAGATCCAGAGACCGAAGATCGCGACCACGACCCAGAATATGTAGTTCCCCACGGTCTCGATTGCATTGATCGAACCTTTGGACAGGGAAATGTATTCGAGTTCCACCATTTTCTTCGGCAGGGTGGCTGCGCGGTTAACGAATCCTGCGAGGATCGAGACCGCGTAAAAACCCCGGATGTGGATGCCCTTCACCACTTTGGTCGTGAGCGCGCCGACCTGAATGCCGATGAGCGAGCCGATCAGCATGCCCATGGCAAGCGTATAGAACACATAGCCGTAGATGGCATACTGGGCGATGGAGGCCAAGCCTGCGGTAAAGATGATCTGCAGGATGTCGGTGCCGACCGTTGTTGCCGTGGAAACACCGAAGGTGTAAACGAACATGGGGAAGGTTACGAACCCGCCGCCCACGCCCATGATGGCAGCCAGTACGCCGACGATCACGCCGCCCATGGCAACGAACACGCCCGAGATCTTTTTACCGCCTTCTACATAGTCCTCGTCAAAGGTGATCATGGGCGGGATGTTCATTTTCTGCAGCTTTTGTGCGAAGTCCGTGGTGCCCGTTGACCCGCCGTGAGCGTCGCCGCCCGTTGCATTGCGTGAATTCCAGAAATCCATCATTGCATAGACTCCGAGGAACCCGAGAAGAATGGCGTAGACCAGGCTGATGAAAGCTTCCGACAGCATGGGGTCCTTGTCATAGAGGTACCGGTTGATGCTGCCGCCGATGAACGTACCGGCGCCCGATCCGACGAGGAACGCCAGGGCGAGCTTCGTGGACACGTTCCCGAGCTTCTTATGCACCGTGGTACCCATGATGGCCTTGGCAAAGATGTGGAACACATCGGTGCCCACGGCAAGGATGCCCTTGACGCCGGCGGCCATGAGCGCCGGGGTGATGATGAACCCGCCGCCCGCGCCGATGCAGCCGGTGATGAGCCCTGCTGCCAGGCCGATGGCGATTGACACCATGAAGATGCTGGTGGAATAGAAGGCCGGGGCATAGGCGGTCTTTCCGCCGAGCATGCTGCCTGCCTCCACCCACGATACTGCCACGATCGGCAGGAGCAGCAGCAGCATGATCCACATCTTCTTCCTGTTGTGGATGATGCTCATGGAGACCTCATAGTCCCACTTTGCATGCGCGACTGACGCGGCTTTCAAATATTCATACGTGCTTCTCATTGCTCCCATGTCAAACCCTCCTTGTATGGTATTGGTACTGTCGCTAATTGATCTGTCTGAGCTCTGTCTGTATCTTGTACTTCCTGCCGCCTCCCATCAGCCGGGTATAGGCGATGGGCTGCCCGTCGATCCCGACCAGGAGCCGGTGCAGCAGGAGCACCGGTGTGCCTTTATCGGCCTTAAGGATCAAAGCTGCGTCTTCGTTCATTTCGGCGATCTCGATCATCTGGACGACCTTGAAGATTTTCTTGACCGCCCTTTGCTGCATCATTTCGTAAAAAGGGGTCTGACAGACATCCACCTCATCGATGTGGGGGACGCTCTCAAGGGGTATGAACGATTCCTCGAGGTATGCCGGTTCATGGTTCACGACCCGCTTGCAAAGGATGTAATAGATGTCGCTGTCGGACTTGAGATACCCTTTCACGTCATCAGGCGTCATCTTTACCCCCTTTACCAGAAGCTCCTTGCGCGCGCTCACCCCCTCTCCAAACATGTCTTCGGTCAATTGCGTTTTCATGGTGATGCCGAGGTCCGGCAGCGAATGCATGACGAACGTGCCTTTGCCCTGCAGTTTTTTGAGATAGCCGCATCGCACCAGATCTGCGATCGCCATGCGAACCGTTGCCTTGCTGACGTCGTAGGTCCTGCAGAGCTCATCCTCCGTCGGGATCTGCGATCCCACGGGCCATTCGCGCTGCTCGATCCTCTCCTTGATAATGGAGAACATCTGCACATACAGTTTTTGCTGGCTCTCTCGATCAACCGTTTTTTCTGTCAACATAAGATCATCTCGTCAGATTGTTATAATGATTTTTCCGGGGCAAAAAAATTCCGGGTTCTCTTTATCAAAAGGTCCCGAAACATCACCGGTCCTGCTGGTTGACAGAACGGTGACTACTTTAAATAGCTCGTCTGATCATCTAACCGTTGCAGATGCTGGTGTTGACATCTTTTCTTCCTGGCTCAGCTCGTTACCAGCGATCCTGTTCGCCTCATCAAACTCTCCGGCTTCTGCAAAAGTGATTGCCACCATGACGTCTTCAACCATTTTCATGAGCTTTTCCATTGGCAGCCTCCATTAGGATTTGTCCTATGTATTACAATAGACGTGCCATGTTGTAATACATTGAAAATAATGTATTTTATCGATTTGCATTTTTATGGGGCAATTTAATGTTGCGCTTATTGCGGCAGAAATGATAGCTTGTGAGGTAGTTGGTGCAGGATTATGTTGCGCTCTTGCGTGCTATGTTGCTATTTTGTACTGCTTAATTTTTCTCTGGAGTTGTTGGCGAAAGATTCCAAGAGCGGTAGCTGCGCGGGAGATGTTGCCGTTGGACTCGTGAAGAGCGGCAACGATCGTTTCTTTTTCAGCAGCCTCAATGGCGTCACGAAGCCTTTGTGCAGCGGGACGGGGCTTGGCGGGCGTTGCCTGCAGAAGATCGGGGGGGAGGTCTGTGGGCAGAATGTCCGAGGTATTCGCAAAGGATATGGCGCGTTCAATGATGTTTTCCAGTTCCCGCACATTGCCGGCATAGCTATGGTTCATGAGGATATCAAGGGCATCGCTCGTGATCCCCTTGATCATGATGTCCTTCCGCTTGACCGCGTGCTCCTGGATCAGATGTTTTGCCAGAAGCGGCACATCCTCGATCCGGTCCCGGAGCGGCGGCAAATGGATGTTGATCACGTTCAACCGATAAAAGAGGTCTTCCCGGAAGGAGCCGCGCTGGCAGGCGGTTTTGAGGTCTACGTTGGTTGCGACTATATAACGCACATCCACTTTGAGCTGCCGCATCCCGCCGATGCGCATGATCTCCCCTTCCTGCAGGACCCGCAGGACCTTGGTCTGAAACATCGGCGACACATCGCCGATCTCGTCAAAGAAGACCGTACCGCCGTCAGCCTGTTCCAGGAGACCCTTCTTCAGGTACTGGGCGCCGGTGAAGGCTCCCTTTTCGAAGCCGAAGAGCTCCGATTCGAGCAGGGTGTCCGGGATGGCGCTGCAGTTGATGGTCATGAAGGACTTCTCGCTGCGCGGGCTCCAACGGTGGATCGCCCGGGCGATCAGTTCCTTGCCCGTGCCGCTCTCGCCGGTGATCAGCACGTTGCTCTCGCTTGCCGCTGCTTTCTTGATCAGCCCGAAAATTTCCTGCATGGGCCTGCTCATCCCGATGATCTCGTCGAACCCGTACTTATGGTTCAGGATCTGCTTTTTGTGACCTTCGATGACCTGGCTCAGCGTGTCGCCGGTCAGCGGTTTTTCCAAATAATCGCTGGCGCCGAGCCTCATGGCCTCGATGGCCTTTTTCAGGTCAGGAAGGGAGAAGGCAATGACCGGCATACTGTGGCGCGCATCGAGCAGCCGCTGCTGCCAGTTCTCCGTGTCGAGGTCCAGAAAGGCGATATCGTAGCCTTCCGCCTTCGGCGGCGCTGATTCAGAAGCACTGTTCGGCTTTGAGGGATTGTGCGTATCGGGCTGGAATCCCGTTGCCTTGAACAGAGAAGCGATGTTCTTCGCTTCATCGGATATGATAAGGATATTCAGCATAGTATTTCAGCCGCGAACAACGTAAAGAATTTTGACGGGATAACTGGATCTACCGGATGGAATCGGAATTGGTATCGTCCTTATCCGACTTGTATCCTGTCATCCTGTCAATGGTCTTTTCTGCATTGTTGCGGGCACAGGCCTTATTTCCCTTTTACCACCAGCACCGCGCAGGACGACATCACGATGACGCGCTCAGCAACGCTGCCCATAAGGAGCCTGTCGATGCCCGTCCGTCCGTGGCTGCCCACGACGATGAGATCGGCAGCCTTGTCCTTCGCAGTTTCAATGATCGCGTCAGCCGGCTTGCCGGTCATGATAAAGGCTTGAACAGCAACTCCCGCTTTTTGTGCCGCTTCCTTCACCGCTTTTGCGTTCTTCTCCGCAGCTTGCATCTCTTTTTCTCCAAGAAGCTCCATCCCTGCGGTGGCGAAATCGACATCCGTAGGCGTCGCGAGCTCTGCGGGGACCACGGAGATGACCGTCAGCTTGCTGTTGTTCTTTTTAGCAAGACCGATCGCCTCTGATGCCGCAGCCGTTGAGTAGGGCGAACCGTCCGTTGCCACGACAACGCTCTTGAACTCAAGGACCGCCGCCCGCGGCACCACGAGCACGTTGCAGGGCGCATGGCCGATCACGCGGGCAGCCGTGCTTCCCATGGCGAGCCGCTTGAGGCCGGTCCGGCCCCGCCTGCCCATGATGATCATCGATGCCTTGTTTTTCGCTGCTTCTTCGCTGATGTAATTGTAGGAATCCTCGCCTTCAAGAATGCTGGTGCTGCAATCCACACCCTCTTTTTTTGCCTGCGCTTTCACCGACTCCAGATGGGCACGGGCCGTCTTCTCCGACTTTTCAAGAAGCTGCGGTGCGATGGTCGCATATTCTGCGTTGTTTTCGATCACCGATATGGCCGAAAGCCTGCTGGAGCACTTTTTTGCAAGGCGGATCGCCTCCCGGATGGCGCCTTCGCTGAACAGCGAGCCGTCTGTGGCTAAGAGCAACTTCTCTGTATTGCTGACCGGACAGATCTCTACCATAATGACCTCCATATAAGGGATTAGCCTTCCATTTACTTTTATTAACTCCAGTTGGCAACATATTGTTGCAGCATGCATGTTGCTGCACCTGGTACATAATAGTTGCAAATTGCATCGATGTCAACCACCTTAAGTGCCTTTGTGAGATCCATCACAGGAGCGGCTAAAAAACAGGCAGGAAATAGGAGCAACGTTCCCGACCTAGCGGCGGGAGTCATGGTCAAATCGATCTGTAACTTTCCTGAACCTAAAAACGGCAATTGGACAGGTCAGGGCTGAAACATCTGATTACACCGATTGGGAACCTCTTATGCTCTTATGAATGAAATAATCCGCTGTTATCCGGCTCTTATCCGTGTTTATCCGTGTCCAAATGCTTTTTTAATGCTGAGAACCTTTCCCCTATCGTCTTGACATGGACCAAGGCTACCCTTATTATAATATGCCGCTGGACATTTGCGAAAAAACCGAAAAGAAAGTAACGGCCATCTCATGGAAACAGCACGCTTACGCAGCATCTACCAGAAACTCGTCCCCTATGGAGCAGGTCCCGACGATATTTATCTTCTGGTGTCCATCGAGGAACAAGCGCTCTTCCTTTGTTCCCATGACACCCTTGTCGAACGATACGACGCCTCGACCTCCCGCTTCGGCATCGGGAACCGCGAGAACTCGCTCATGACCCCGCTCGGCATTCATCAGATCAAGGAGAAGTTCGGAGCCGGCGCGCCGGCAGGCCGTGTTTTCAGGGACCGCGAGGATACGGGCGAAGACTGGGACCACAGCCAGGTCGGGGACAATCTGATCCTGACCCGCATCCTGCGGCTCGAGGGCCTGGAGCCGGGGATCAACAAAGGCGGGAGCGTCGATACCTATGAACGCTACATCTACATTCACGGCACCGGCCGGGAGGACTTGATCGGCAGTCCCCTGTCGCACGGGTGCGTCTGCATGCGCAATCTCGATGTTGCCCGTCTGTTCGAAACAGCGCAAGAAGGCACCCTCGTCTACATCGACCCTCCCCCGATCGTTGTCAACAACACCCCATGCCGCAGCGTCCATTTTACCGGCATCTTCGGCAGCGGCATGAGCGCGCTGGCGCAGTATCTCCGCTTTCAGGGCATCAGCGTATCAGGCTCCGATCGTTTCCATGCAAGCGAGGATACGGCCGCTCTCCGCGGGTCTCTGGAGGGGCTCGGCTGCTCGATCGTTCTTCAGGACGGTTCGGGCGTGGGCGCGGACACGGATGTCGTTTGCATCTCGACCGCGATTGAGGACGCCAATCCCGACATCGCTGCCGCCAAGAGGCGCGGCATCCCCGTCATCCATCGCTCCGACCTGCTGAGCGCGATCATGAACACGAAAAAGACGATCGCCGTGGCAGGCACGAGCGGCAAGTCCACGGTAACGGCAATGATATTCGAGTTCCTGACGGCATGCGGAAAGTCGCCCTCGCTCATTAGCGGTGCCGGACTGCGCAGGCTCGAAAAGCAGGGCCTGATAGGGAATGCCTTTAACGGCGGCTCCGACCTCCTGGTGGTGGAGGCCGACGAAAGCGACGGGACGATCGTTAAATACAGCCCGGCCGCTTCGGTAATCCTGAATGTATCGAAGGACCATAAAAGCGCTGACGAAATAACCGGGCTTTTCGAAACACTTGCTTCCCGATCGGCCTGGACGGCTTCCAATGCCGACGATCCGATCCTCGCATCTCTCCCTGCAACCGTGCGCTTTGGCCGGAATGGCTCAAGCGCATGGCACCCGGACCGGGAAGAGCTTCTGCCGACGTCGGTCAGGCTTGTCCGGAGCAACACTGAATATCTCCTGCCCCTTCCGGGCGAGCACAATCTTGAGAACCTCCGCGCTGCGCTCTGCGTGTGCGAACATTTCGACTGCGACAGGGAAGCGCTTGCCGAGGCGGTAAAGAACTACGAAGGCGTTGCCCGCCGGTTCTTTGTGACCAAAACAAGGAGGAACGTGCATGTGGTGGACGACTTCGCGCACAATCCTGCAAAGATCGCCGCTGTTGTGCGAGCCAGCCGCGGGCTTTCGGACCGCATCATCGCCATCTACCAGCCCCATGGTTTCGGTCCTACTCGATTCCTGAAGCAGGACTACATTACGACCTTCAAAACTGTTTTCCAGCAGCAGGACTCGCTGTATCTTTTGCCGATCTATTATGCAGGCGGCACGGCTCAAAAGGATATTTCCTCGGAAGACATCATACAGGGCCTCGGCCCCGTCGCCTTTCATGCGCAGGCGGTAAAGGATCGCGATGAGCTCCTGACCTTAGTGCAGGCTGATGCAAGATCAGGAGACTGCGTGCTTCTGATGGGAGCACGTGACCCGTCGCTTGCTGCTCTGGCAAAGAACCTCGTGGCGGTGTTCGGGGGCACGAAAATCGCACCTGTATAACTTCTTGCCTCTGTGCTCTCGCTGCATTCTGCTGCAAATCTCGACTTCTTACGACTCCATCAACCTCGGAACAAGGCTGCAGATATCGTCTTGCTGTGCAAAATAAACACGCTCCCGGCATAGGGCAACACTTCCGGTATCTCCACGGCCGGATCAGACAAAAAAACAACCAAAAAAATTATGGCAGTTTAAAAAGGATTTTATGTTTTACCCACAATGACTTGACACTCCAAGGAAACCTTAGGTATACTAAAGCACGACATAAAATCGACGAACTGTTTTGCAAGAAAATGCAACCCGCAACCTATTGATTATGGATAAAAAAAATTCGTTCTTCAAAATAGGGCTTATCGTCGCTGCGCTCCTGCAGATGCTTTCCTGCGGCGTAGGTGACAATCCATCCCCGGAAGCAGGCAGCGGACGGGGATCGGTCGCTCTTTTCATTACTGATAACCTGTCGGTCTATAAGCAGGTCGTTTCGTCGATCACGGGAGTCCGGCTCATCAACTCCGGCACGGGCAGCATCTGCACGGTCCTGGATAACCCGGTGACGCTCGATATTTCGAACCTAGCGGGCTTGGCCCAGTACACGAACCTCGCTGAATGCCCCCAAGGCAGCTACAACAGGATCGATGTCGATTTCCGCCAGGCGGTCCATCTGATGGACCAGCTGGGAGCTGCGTCGGACTGTGCCTATACCTCGTATAGCAACAAGCGCAGCGAACAGCTGCCGCTTGCGTGCGATCCCTCCACCGGAATCTGCACGCTCAGCATCAATAACGCTGCCCGGAGCGTACCCTTCCTGGTCCAGGAGGGCCGTTACAACGACCTGGGCATCGATTTCGATCTGAAGCAGTTCATTGCCACGGACTTCGGAAACCCGGCCTGCGTCGTCAACATGAAGGCCGTCGTGGTCAGCGCCACAGACATGAATTCGAACGGAAGGTCGCACGGGGTCACCGGCAGCATGCAGGGCCTGGACATGGCGAATGGAGTCTTCACGATGCTCGCCAGCGGCGTAACGCTGACGGTAGACTATTCCGGCGTCAATTCGACGCTCCAGCCGAACCTCGATACGCTGCTTCAGATGGCTTGGAACAGCGGTTTGGCAGTGAACGTCCTGACAGGCGGCATCGACCTGAAAACGGGAACGATCGCGGCGAACCGCGTCTTCGTGAAAGCCAGCGGGACGGTATCGGGTGTTATGGACCAGCCCCAATGGACCTTCGACCTTGTCTCCGGAGTGACGGGCACGATCGCGGGAAGCCATAGGACGCCGGCTGATGTGCAGGGCGCATTCGTTAACAACGCCTGGGTGAATGTGAAGTTCGATGGCTATGATGATAAGAAGGCCCAGTACCTTGCAGCCTCGATCGAGGTACTGCCCGCGGGAACGGTGCTCGATGATTGAGGTCGCACCGGCCTGCTCCGGCAGGAGATTCACGAGGGTATGAAAAGGGGCGAAAGCCCCTTTTCGTTTTTCTTTCCGGCTTTGGCAATGCCCGCACGGGGCGCACGCTTTCCAGCCTGTTCATGAATCCAGCCGATCTTATGATTATTTGAAGGAGAGGAACGATGCCGTTCTTCCGCATGCCTGAACGAATGTCAATGCTCTTCCCGGTCGTTCTGACGGCGTTCTTCATGGCCTCGGGATCGCCTGCTCTTGCCCTGGACAGCGCGCCGGGACAGGACCGGCGTCAGGACCTGCAGAGCCTCAGCCTCGAAGAACTCATGGAGATCGAGGTTCAGACCGTGGTCAGCGCCTCCCGGTACCGCCAGAAGGTGAGCGAGGCCCCCGCGTCGATCACGATCATCACCGCCGACGACATCAGGAAGTTCGGCTACCGCACGATGGCGGACATCCTCCGGAGCGTCCGGGGTCTCTACACCACCTACGACCGCAACTACGAGTACGTCGGCATCCGTGGCTTCGGAAGGCCCGGCGACTACAACACGCGCATCCTGCTCCTCGTCGACGGCCACCGGGTGAACGACGCGATCTATGCGGCCGCTCCCATCGGCACCGAGTTCATCCTGGACGTGGACCTCATCGAACGCGTCGAAGTGACCCGGGGACCCGGCTCGTCGCTGTACGGCAGTAACGCTTTCTTCGGCGTCGTGAACGTCATCACCCGCCGGGTCAGGGGCCGGTCTGGCAGGGAGCTCTCCGCGGAGGCCGCGAGCGAGGAGACCTACAAGGGGCGCCTGACCTACGGGACCCAGGCCAGAGGCGACCGGGAGGCGCTTCTTTCCGCGACCGGGTTCACCAGCGCCGGAGGACGGCTCTACTTCCCCGAATATGACCAACGGAACCCCCTTGCCGACACCCGGGCAGCGAATAACGGATATGCCGTCGACGCAGATCTTGATCGGTTCCGGAGCAGCTACGCAAAGTTCTCCTCCGGGGGATTCCAGCTTTCGGCTGCGGCTGTCCAGCGGACGAAGGTCATCCCCACGGCATCGTTTGGCACGGACTTCAACGACCCGGGCAACCGCACAACGGACGAACGGGCGTATCTCGATGCGCAGTACAGCATGCGCTCCAGCAGCGGTGCCGAGTACACCTTCCGCGGTTACTACGATCTCTACCGCTATAATGGCGACTATCTCTATGTCGGGACCCTGAACCAGGACCGGGCCTATGGCGCCTGGTACGGCGGCGAGGCCCGGGTCACGGGAAAGGTCCTGAACACCCACCAGCTCATCGTGGGCGCCGAGTATGAGACAAGGGGAAGGCAGGACCAGTGGAACGGCGACACGGGCGTCGCGGGGACCGTGTACCTTGACGACCGGCGCAGGTCGCAGTCCTGGGCGGCCTACGCGCAGGACGAGATCACGGTCTCTCCGATCTTCCTGCTCTACGCCGGAGTGCGCCATGACCAGACGAGCCTGTTCGGGGGATCGACGAATCCCCGCCTCGCTGCGGTCATCACGCCGATCGAGAACGGCACGCTCAAACTGCTTTACGGCAAAGCCTTCCGGGCCCCTACGGTGTACGAGATGCGGTACCAGGCCCCGCCGTCCATGCAGAGCAATCCCGGGCTGAAGCCGGAACAGATCGAGACCTATGAACTGGTATATGAGCACGACCTGGGACAGGGACTGCGCGTGTCCCTGAGCCGGTTCAGCTACAGCATCAGGCGCCTGATCACGGAGACAGCCGATGCGTTCGGCAACACGTCGTTTCAGAATCTCGCGCGGGCCGAGGCCACCGGCACGGAGCTTGAGGTCCAGAAAAGCTGGCAGAACGGCATCCAGGGCAAAGCGAGCTATGCCAACCAGAAGGCCCTGAATCCGGAAACCGGCGAACTGCTGACCAATGCTCCGGAACAACTTGCCAAGCTGAACCTGGTCATCCCGCTCATGGCGGACCGGTTGTTCGCCGGGCTGGAGGAACAATATACAGGACCGCGGTTCACGCTGTCGGGACAGCGTGTTGACGGATTTGTTCTAACGAATATCACCCTGTCCGGCAGGAACCTGCAAAAGACCATCGAAGCGTCGGTAAGCGTCTATAATCTCCTGGACGTCAAATACACGGACCCGGCCCCCCTGGACCTGCATCCTCTTGATAGGGTCCAGCAGAACGGCCGGACCGTTCGGGTGAAACTGACCTATGCGTTCTAGGAGCCCAATGCATAGACGATGCATGGCGCTGCTGTTCCTTGCGCTGCTTGCGGTCCCCCTGACCGGGAGGAACGTGCATGGCGCGGAACGGAACGGGCCCTCGGAATATCAATTGAAAGCAGCTTTCGTGTATAATTTCATTAAGTTCGTCGAATGGCCTTCCGGGGAGCAGCCTGCGGGTGACGCGTTCCGGGTCTGTCTGCTCGGCGAGATGCCCGCCGCGCCCTTCGAAGACCTGAACGGCCGGGAGGCCCTGGGAAGACGCTTATCCGTCTCTACACTCAGGTCGCCGAAGGAGGCGCGGGCCTGCCAGGTTCTTTTTGTGGACGCCTCGCAATCGGTCCGGCTGAAGGAGGTTCTCGATGCTCTCAACGGAGCTCCGGTCCTGACGATCGGCGACACGGACGGATACGCGAAGCGGGGAGTCATGATCAACATGTTCCTTGAGAACAAGCGCGTCCGCTTCGAGATCAATGCAGAAGCAGCCCGCTCTTCGAGGCTGCGGATCAGCACGAAACTGCTGAAGCTTGCCAGCAACGTGCATGGTGCAGTGCCGGGCGGAGAATGACATGACCGGAACGGGTCAGCGATCCCTGAAGCAACAGCTGGTGTTGATGAACATCGCCGCTACCGGAGTGGCGGTGGTGGTGGCGATCGCGCTCCTGTTCATTGTCGAGCTGCGGACCTGGAAAGAGGCATTCGTGCGGGACATCGGCATCAAGGCGGACATCATCGGGGACCAATGCACGGCAGCTCTCACCTTTGGCGCACCAGCGGATGCCGAGGAGATCCTGGCAGCCTTGCGGGCGGACTCCCGGATCGAACAAGCCGTAGTGTACACGAAGAAGGGCCAAACCTTCGCCCATTACCACGGCGGCCATGCAGCCTCGTCGATCCCTGCTGCTCCGCCGCCGAGCGGCCATTACTTCGGATCGGACCACCTGGAACTGACCCGGCCCATCCTCCTGCGCCAGGAGCAGATCGGGACGATCTCGATCCGGGCGAACCTTGATGACATTCGCGCGGCGCTCATGCAATACGCTGCCGTGTCCCTGACGGCGCTCCTGCTCGCCCTGGCCGTGGCCTCGGTCCTGCTCACGCGGTTTCAGCGCGTGGTCACCGGTCCCGTCACCGATCTCGCGAAGCTCATGGAGGGGGTTTCCCGGGACAAGGACTATGCCAGGCGGGCGGGAGGGCGCGGCCCGGAAGAGCTGGCGTCGCTGGCGCAAAGCTTTAACGAGATGCTCGCCGCCATTCAAGGCCGGGACCATGAGCTGGCGCGGTCCTTGGCGGAGCTGCAGAGCGCGAACCGGAAGCTCAAGGACCTCGACCGCCTGAAGTCCGACTTCATCTCGACGGTGTCGCACGAGCTGCGCACGCCGGTCACCTCGATCAAGGCCTTTGTCGAACTGCTCCTGATGAAGCCGCACATGCCGGAGCGCCGTAAGCAGAAGCTCCTCGAGACCGTCAATGACGCGAGCGACCGCCTGGCGCGGCTGATCAACGATCTTCTGGACCTTTCCAGCATCGAGTCGGGTGGCATTCATTGGAGAGACGTGGATGTGGCTCTCGGGGAGGTCGTCGCGACCGCGATCTCCGACATCCTGCCCTTGGCGCAGAAAAAGGGGCTGACGATCGAGCGGTCGGACGGGAGCGATCTGCCCGTCCTGCACGTGGACCGCGACCGGATACTGCAGGTCGTGATGAACCTCCTGTCCAATGCAGTCAAATTCACGCCGCCGGGAGGCAGGATATCGGTGCTCACGCGCCGCACCGGCCCTCCGAACGCGCTCGAGCTGTCGGTTGTTGATACGGGCCCCGGCATTCCCGCCGGCGAGCTGTCCCGCATCTTCGAAAAGTTCCATCGTGCCGGGGACGTGATGACTACCGCTGTCGAAGGCACGGGGCTGGGCCTGACCATCTCCCTCCAGATCGTGGAACATTACGGCGGCCGGATATGGGCGACCAGCGAGCAGGGCAAAGGGAGCGTGTTCACGTTCACGCTTCCGCTCGCCAATACCGACGGCAGGCGGGCAAGATCGAGTCGTCAGAATACGTCTGATCCCCGGAGCTCAAGTAACGGGCTTTAGTAATCCGGCTACTTTCGAAGAACCGCCTGTCTCTGCAAAAATTTTCCGTACGGAGGCTGCCCGATGAGCAAGATCACGATCGAGAAGAATCAGTTCTGCCTGCCCTGGACCCAGACGCTGCTCGGCTCTCTGGTGAACGGCAAGGTCAATTTCATGGCACTGGACTGGCTCACGAGGGTCAATTTCCAGCCAGCCATGCTCGGCATCTGCGTGGGCAAGGGGCACGCGTCGAATGCGGCCATCCGGCAGACGGGCGAGTTCAGCGTTAACGTCCCTACGGTGGACATGGTGGGAGTGACCGACTACTGCGGCATCGTCTCCGGGGCAAAGGAGGACAAGTCAGGTCTCTTCGACGTGTTCTACGGCGAGCTGAAGTCAGCGCCGCTTATCAGGGAATGTCCCCTGAACATCGAATGCAGGCTCGTCCAGACCGTGGACCTGCCCACGAACACCCTGTTCATCGGCGAGATCATGAACATCTACTCCGAAGAGAAGTACCTGGAGAACGGCAAGCCTGATGTGAAAAAAATCCGCCCCTTCCTCCTGACCATGCCGGATAATCGATTCTGGTCTGTGGGAGAACAGGTGGGGAACGCGTGGAAGGACGGAGTGAAGTTCAAAGAGAAGAAATAGGAGGCTTTTCAGCCTCCGACATCGATCGAAAGGAACGGTCCCATGAAGGCCTTTCTGGCACGCTCCTATGGCGGCCCTGAAGTGATGTCCCTTGGCGAACTCCCGGAACCCGTGCCGCTCAAGGGAGAGATCCTGGTGGCGATCAAAGCGTCATCGGTGAATCCCGTGGACTGGAAAGCGCGGAACGGTGAGCTGCGGCTCGTTACAGGCCGGAAATTCCCCAAGGTATACGGAACCGACCTGGCAGGCGAGGTGCGGTCATTGGGTGCAGGGGTGACCGGTTTCTCGGTCGGAGACCGGGTTTACGGATCTGCGTCATTTATGTTCGGCAGACAGGGCGCGCACGCCGAGCACGTCGCGGTCCCGGCAAAGCGTTTGCGCCACCTGCCAGGAGAGATCGACTTTGAACAGGCTGCGTCCCTGCCGGTTGCGGCGCTCACTGCGCTGAACGGCCTCAGGCAGTGCGGCGATCTCAGGGGCAAGGCGGTCATGATCAACGGGGCCACAGGCGGTGTCGGTCACTTTGCTTTACAGATCGCGAAGGCGCGGGGCGCTTTCGTGACCGCGGTCTGCAGTGGACGCAATGTGGACCGGGCGATCTCCCTCGGTGCGGATCGCGCGATCGATTATCAGGAGAAGAGCGTCATGCGCAGGGAGGGTCGCTACGACGTGGTGTTCGATGTCTTCGGCCATCTTGGTTTTTCCGCTGCATCGCCGATGCTCTTGCCGCGGGGATGCTACGCCTCCACCCTGCCCGGGCCTGCAATGTTCTTAAACGCTTTCCTGCAGATGCTGCGACGAGGACAAAAGATCATATTCGCGAACATGCGTGCTGAGCAGGAGGATTACGAGGAGCTTGAAAAGCTCATGGCGACCGGCGGCGTAAAACCGGTCATCACGAGGGTCTTCCCGCTGGAGCAGGCTGCTGAGGCTTTTGCCGCCCTGGAAGCCGGCGGTCTCGTTGGCAAGGTCGTTGTTCGGATCGCATAAGCCCTTCGATCGCGGCGTATTTTTTTCGCTGGAAGCGAAGGACATTCCCGAGACCGGAGAGGATACTTCCCTCCGGTTTTTATAATTCTGCTGATTCTTTGCCCTCCGCACAGAACGCTATCCCCGTGCATCGTCACTCATCGTCTCTCATCCTTGACAGAGTAGCTGGCCGGCAGTATGCTTTAAACAGGATGTTATTCATCCTGTTAGGCCTGAGAGGGGGCCCGTTTTGGCAGGAAGGAGGACAACCTTCATGAGAAAGGTGATCGTGTTCAATCTGATGACCCTGGACGGCTACTTCGAGGGGCCGGACAGGGACATCACGTGGCATAATGTAGACGGCGAGTTCAATGAATATGCCGTTAATATGCTCGATTCCATGGATTTACTTCTGTTCGGACGGGTGACCTATGAGCTCATGGCCGGCTTCTGGCCGACCGAAGAAGCGATAAAGACTGATCCTATCGTTGCAACAAAGATGAATTCTTCACCGAAGGTCGTTTTTTCCAGGACCCTGAACAAGGCTGAATGGAACAACACCAGGCTGGTGAAGAGCGCGATGGAGGAAGAAATACGAAAATTGAAGGAGCTGCCCGGAAAGGACATCGCGCTGCTCGGCAGCGGCAACGTCATGTCGCAGCTTGCACAGCAGGGACTGATCGACGAATACCGGATCATGATGAATCCCCTCGTCCTGGGGCGCGGCACGCCGTTGTTCAACGGCATCCGGGAAAGGATCGACCTGAGACTGCTGAAGACAAGGACGTTCCGCAATGGGAACGTATTGTTGTATTACGAACCGGCAGGAAAGGAGAACTACCATGGCAACAAGAACGATACTTAAGACTGCAAAAGAACGAACCCTGAGATCTACAAAAGCAAAACAAAGACCCGTTGTTAAAACATCGCCGCAGGATCTTAGTATCACTCGCATTTTCGACGCGCCGCGGGAACTCGTCTGGAAGGCCTGGACAGAACCTGAGCATTTGAAGAAGTGGTGGGGACCGAAACACTTCACCGCGCCGGTCATCAAGAACGATCTTCGCGTTGGCGGCAAGTACCTCTATTGCATGCACGGTCCCGACGGCAGGGACTATTGGAGCACGGGCGTTTACCGCGAGATCGTTCCTTTGGAGCGGCTTGCCGTGACCGATAGTTTCGCAGATAAGAAAGGCAAGGTAGTGCCGGCTTCGCAGTACGGAATGATCGGCGACTGGCCGATTGAATTAGTCGTGACCATGACGCTGGAAGATCTTCATGGGAAGACGAAGATGATCCTTCATCACAGCGGCATACCGGAAGGCATGATGCGGGATCTGACCAGGACCGGCTGGAGCGAATCCTTTGACAAGCTCGCCGAAAGCATCGTTGCCGGCGACCGTACCAGGATCATTGCAGAACCGGGAAAGCAGGAGGTCGTCATCACCCGGGTCTTTGATGCGCCCCGGGACCTCGTGTTTCTGACGCTCCTTGACCGGAGCCTGGTAGCGCATTGGTGGGGACCGGGGCGTTTTACGACCATCGTCGACAAAATGGACGCGCGGCCGGGCGGCAGCTGGCGCTTCATCAACCGCGATGCAGCAGGAATAGATTTTGCGTTCCACGGCGTATATCATGATATCCTTGCGCCCGAGCGGATCGTGGACACCTTTGAGTTCGAAGGCATGCCGGGCCATGTATCGCTTGAAACGTGCACGCTGGAAGACGTCAACGGCAGAACCAGGTTGACGGTCAGATCTGTTTACCAGTCCGTTCAGGACCGGGACAGCGCGCTCAGTTCGGGTATGGAACAAGG
>Ga0334722_10000861_pt1 | contig 41526 bp, 44 predicted proteins | sample C3_bottom_MG_FD_207210 | JGI IMG/M metagenome (GOLD analysis project Ga0334722, IMG submission 207210) | Sediment microbial communities from Yellowstone Lake, YNP, Wyoming, USA - C3_bottom | ecosystem: Environmental > Aquatic > Freshwater > Lake > Sediment | place: USA: Wyoming | collected...
AACGGTTCGCAGACTGTAACATTTGGCTCCCTGGGCAGGACTCGAACCTGCAACCTAGTGGTTAACAGCCACCCGCTCTGCCGGTTGAGCTACCAGGGACCGAAAAAGCGGCAGACGAAGACTATAATCCCGCCCCCCTCGCAGCGTCAAGAGGATTGGGGGGCGCCAAAGCCAGCCTTCCACTCGCGGTCTTTGGGTCCTGTGGGAAGCCCCAGTTCGAGCCAGGCGTCGAAGCCGCCGTGGAGGACGCTCACCCGGTTGATCCCCCGCTTGATCAGTATCCGCGCCAGACTGGCGCTGGTGGCTTCCCCCGGTCAGGTACAGTAGAAGACGAGGTCCCGGTCCGCCGGCAGGTGGTGGGCAAACCGGTGGAAGGTCGCCGGCCGCAAGCGATACGACCCGTCGATCATCCGGTTGGACCGCTCGTAATCGTCGTCCCGCCGAAGGTCCAACACGAGGGGCGGTTCCGGCCCCGACAGTCTCCGGTACAACTCATCCGCCCCGATCCGGGGGGAGTTGTAATGCCGGATCAGGTAATACCGGTAGGCGATCCGCCACACCAGGTAGGCCGCCAGGCCGACGACCAGGATCCATCCCATCCCCCCGTGGAGCGTCTTGGCGTGCTCGGCGATCTCCTTCCCGAAGATCCGTCCGAGCCCCGTCCCGACCGAGGCCCAGAGCAGCGCTCCGATCAGGTCGGCGGCGAAAAACCGGTAAAGCGGCACGGCGGCCACCCCCGCCAGCGGGGGCATGATCGTGTTCACCCCGGGGAGGAACTTCGCGAACAGGATCGTGGCGATCTTCCGGCGGTGGAACTGGTCCACGGCGCTCTCCACGCAAACATCCGGGTTGAACGACATCCGGCAAAGGGTCACGAGGATCCCCCGCCCCCGCCATTTCCCCACGGCGTACCAGATCAGGTCCGCTCCCAACGCCCCCGCCACCGCCCCCGTCACGACCAGAGGGAACGACACGGTCCCCGGGACCGAGAAGGCGCCCCCGAGCATCAGGAACGGGAAGGCGGGGAACGGAAGGCCGATGTTCTCCAGGAAGCTGACGAGGAAGATCGCCGCGCCGCCGTACTGGGCAATCATCGTCGGAAACCAGTCCAAAAGAACGGCTCCTTTCGGGAAAAATCCTTACAAGATAGATGACCGGCACTTCCGCAGGGATGCGCCCCCGGGGGGGTCTATCGTGGGGCGGCTTGCGTCTTGCGATAGGTGATCCACCCCGACGCGGCCAGCAGCAGGATCCCCAGAAGGAAGGGAGGAAAGGAGAACCCGGAAGGGATTCCTCTCCCGTATCCGATCTTCTTCCACTCCAGGATGTAGGTCGCGATGACTGCGGCGGCGCCGGCCACTCCGGACGCCCAGCCCGCAAGACCGGGGGCAAAAGGGGCATCCTCGGGAGCTCGCAAGAAAAGAATCGAAAAGGCAAGCATCCCCGCACAGAGAAGAAGCACCGACCAGACGGGGCCCACCCAGGGAAGCGGGATCAGGAACAGGATGTCCCAATCGGTCACGCCGGCGGGCCATCCGGTCGTTACGTAAAGCCACAGGTAGTAGAAGACGTCCCAGACGGCGAACGCCAGGAGGAACCCCCCGAGTCGCCTCGCCCCCCCGCGGACGGCAAGGGAGGCCGCACAGAGCAGCATGACGAGAGTGGCTCCCTCCCGGGCGACCTCCACCTTCAGGAACGCGGGCGGGAGATCTTTCATCGGGAAGAGCGGGCCGCCGCCGATCAGCTCGCGAAGGTAAGTGACGACCGCCGCCTCGACGAAGGCCATCGCTGCGGCGAAGACGACCAGGAAAGCGATTTTCTCCCTCATCTCCCTTTTGTCGCGTCGCCGCGCAGCACCGAGCAGGTAGAGGACGCCCTCGCCACCAGCTTCCCCTCTTCGCTGGTGACGTCACACTCGACCAGTCCCACCGTCTTTCCCCGGTGCGCCACCTTCGCCTTCGCCGTCACCTTCTCGTCGAACACGGGCCGGAGGAAATTGATCTTGAGCTCAAGCGTGGTAAACGACTCCCCCGGCTCCAGGGTAGACGCGAAGGCATACCCCATCGCGGCGTCCGCGATATCGCAGAGGACGCCTCCGTGGACCGTCCCCATGGGATTATGATGGCGCCGGTCGGCTTTCATCTCCAGCACGGCTTCGCCCTCGCCGAAGGATGCGATGCGCATTCCGATGAGGACGGCGATCGGCGGGGTCCGGGTCTTCTCCTTCAGCCGGTCGGAAAGTGCCTTTTCCATTCTCCCCTCCTGTGATGCCCAGAGGCGGGTGATAGGAAAATTATCGCATGGATTCTCCCTCTTTCCCGAGAGCTTCGTTCAGTGCCTTGAGCAGTCCGTCGATATCGACGCCATCCCGTTTCGCCGTCGTCTCGATCGGCGCCCCGCCGCCGCAGCAGGAGTCCACCTTGTAGTCGTTGAAGACCTTGATCGTCTTGGGGAATCTTTTTATGACGTCGTTGATGATCATGTTGCGGGTGATTGTTTCCATTACCGATTCCTCCCTGGATGCGTTAGCTCCCGGCTTTACGGCCTGGGCGCAATGACGGCCAGCAGGACGGTTTTTTCCACCGCCTTGAGGCCGTGTGGTTCGTTCGGTTCCGTGACGACGAAAGCCCCGGCCTGGGCCGCCCGCTCGCCGCTTCCGGTGATAAAAGCGCCCTTCCCCTGCACGATGTGGAGCACGACGCGGGAAGGCGCCGTGTGGGGCGGGATCTCCTGTCCCGGCAGGAGGCCGAAGACGACGACGCGCATCGCGTCGGAGTCGTACAGAAGCTTGGACACGGGCCTGTCGGGCGAAAAGCCCGCCTCTTTCCGAGCGTCAAACATGGGAAACCCCCTTCCTTTCTTATCCGGGCGCCGTCACCGGATCGTGAGCCAGAGGTTGACCACCCCGAGAACGATGCCCGCAAGCTGCGCAACGCTTCCGATCCAAAGGAGAATGGCGGCAGCCGGAGCGATGAAACCGATGACCATTCCCGCCGTGGCGAGCGACGCGATCCAAAAGTGGGCGGTGGCCCACGCCTCGCTGCGCAACGGTTTGCCCGCGAAGCGCGGAAGGATATGGTACGCGATCCCGAAAATGATCATGACGACGAAGCCTGCGAGGTTGAGATGCGTGTGTGCGAGCCTCCACTGCGCGCCGGGCGCCTTGTACAGGAAATCCCGGGTGACCGGCACGGCCAGCAGGGTCCCCAGCAGCGTCCCCAGGATGAAATAGGCCATCCCGACCTTGAGGAACCGGATCGTCGTGGGACTCATCGCACCTCCTTATTTTATTTTGTGCGGTCGAGGAGCGAAGAGCCGAAGAGGAGCCAAAAGTAATCCTCCCGGTTCCGGATGTAGAGATTCCCACCGCCAGCCATGTTTTCGCCGGCAAGCTGCCCCTGCTTGATGGCGCTGCGCCAGCCGAAGTTGATCCGGACCTCGTCGGTCTTCTCGTCATACAGCTCCGCACAGTCTCCCGCCGCATAAATGTACGGTGCGCTGGTCCGCAGGCGGTCGTCCACGACGACCCCGGTTCCGACCTTCACCCCGCTCCCTTTCAGGAAAGCCACTGCAGGGAGCCGCTCGGTGGCTGCCACGATCATCGAGCAGCGGATCTCCTGCCCGCTCAGGTCCCGGACCTCGAAGGCGCCATCGTCGATCTCGCGGATGGAGGCGATATCGTCCCCCTCCTGGATCCGGACCCCCCGGCTGCGGACCTGGTCGAGGACGCTCGCCTCGAATTCTCCCGAGAACGGATAGCCGAACCGGGGGAGATCCGGCTTGATCCACACCACCTTCCTTCCCAGTCGCGCCAGAGCCCGGCACGCCTCGATCCCCACATACCCCGGCCCGTACACGACGATGGGCCCGGGCCTTGCCGAACGCTCTCGGATCCTCTTGGCGTCGCTCAAGGAATCGAACGGAATGACCGCCTTCGGGTTCCGGTCGAGCGGCACTGGCAGCACCGGCTTCCCTCCCGTGGCAACGAGCAGGAAGTCATACGCCTCCTCGGTCCCGTCATCGAAGAACACCCTTCTCCCGTCCGCGTCCACTTTTCGGGCGCTCTTTCCCTTGCGGACCTCGATCCCATTCGAGGCGAGATCCTCCCCCTGCGGGTCCGCCAGGGCGGCAAGCGTGATGTCTCCAGCGATGAAGTCGGACAGCAGGGGCCTTAAGTATGGCTGGGTGAACTTCTCCTCCGTGGTGATGACGATTCCCGCGTCCCTCTCCGCCTTGCGGATAGCCTTCGATGCGGCGATTCCGGCCGGGCCGCTTCCCAGTATCAGGTAGCGCATGGAATACCTCCGGGGATCGAGTTTGAATTCCGAGGCCGCCCCCATCGAACGGAGAAGCGGCCGGCGGCCGAAACCTCCGCGGGGGATCTCCCCCCACATCGTGCAATGTTTAGTGTTTATGCTCCGCCGCGTGGGCCGCCGGCTCGGGGTGCCCGGCTGCCGCGTGCGTCCCTTCCCCGGCCCCGTGCGCAATCGGCGTCGTGGCGTCCAGGTACAGCCGCTCGACGAAATGCAGGTACGGCACGTAGGCCTGGACGTAGGCGCGCCCTGCCTCCACGCTCTCTCCCGCGTGCGCCTTCTTCTCCTTCGCTTCCATGTAGTACTTGTGGATCCCCGCGTGGATCTTCTCGTTGATCAGTTTCAGCAGCGGGCCGGGGTTGCCGGTCTCCAGCGCCTTGTCGGCGGCGGGAATCGCCGGACCCATGTCAAGCCCTGCGGGTTTTAACCCGGTGTAGGGCGCCCCCTCTCCCTCCCGATGGACCCGCACGAGCGTCTCGAAGAAGTACGTGTCTGCAAGTTCCCTCTCCTTGTCCCCTTTTCCGCGGACCGCCATCGTCAGGTCGAACGCCTTCCGGATCTCCGTCTCCTTGTCCGCCGCCACCCATGGCAGGATGATCTTGACGTCCCCCTTCGCAAGGGCTTGCCGGGCGAGGTTGATGACGGGGCCGTCCAGCGTATCGCAATGCGCCAAGGCGTTCCCCGCTGTCCCCAGAATCAGGATGATGACCGCCGCCACGCTTCCGATGCCAGTCCACTCTTTCATTTTCTCCTCCTTCTCGCGGTTCCGCAAAGGGCCGGTGAGGATGTTCATGGACCCACTGTCGGATGGGAGATAAATCCATGCATTGATCTATATCAATACAAGCGCCGCCCTAAGCAGGCAATTCGAAATCCCCGCGGGCGATCCGGCCCGCCATGTCGCCGTGATCGGCCTGCGTGGGTGGAGGTGACACCACGTGGAGGATGACCATGTCGGTTTTCGCCTTCACCCCCCGTTTCATCTTGCGCGGAACGACGACCAGGTCGCCTTCCTTGACGCGTCGGCGCTCCTCCCCCGCCACGACCTCTCCCTCGCCGGAAAGAATGTAAATGACGACGTGCACATCGGGGGTGTGGACCGGGATGAACTGGCCGGCCCGGAAGGTCGCCTGGACGACCTTCATCTCCGGGCATTCGTACAGCGGCCTGGCAGCGAAGCGGTTGGGATCGAACTCGACCTTCTCCTTGGGGCGGGTAAAAACCGGCGTGCTCATGGGGCACCTCCTTCGGGGTCCGTTCCCTGCAGTTATCCCATAACTCCCCCTGGCCGCGCCTTGACGTAGATTAAGTCCCCCGTCCATGTATCTTTATATACCAAACGGAAAGCGCGCCGCACCCGGCAGGATTGCGGTGCTTCCCGGCCGCGTGAAATAATGAAAATCGAAAACCACCTCCGGAATCAGGGGGTCTTGGATGGACCGTTGGCCGTTTCGCGGAATCGCCGCAACCCTTGTCCTGTTCATTGTTCTCGCGCTCCTCGCCTACAGCTGCGCCGTCAACCCCGTCACCGGAAGATCCGAGCTGGCCTTCGTCTCTTTCTCCGAGGAGGAAGAGGTGGCGCTTGGAGCCAAGGCGTACACCCCTGCGGTCCAGCAACAGGGCGGTTTCTACCGGGACAAGGCGCTGGAGGACTATGTCCAGGGCGTCGGCATGCGGATCGCCCGCGTTTCCCACCGTTCCAATCTGAACTACCGGTACCGGGTCCTGAACTCCTCCGTTCCCAACGCCTTTGCGCTCCCCGGCGGCTACATCGTGATCAACCGCGGGCTCCTGGTTCACCTTTCGAGCGAGGCGGAGCTGGCGGCCGTCCTGGGCCACGAGACGGGGCACGTGACCGCGAAGCATTCCCTCGCCGGGTACCAGCGGGCGATGGCCGCCAACCTGCTGCTCGCCGGCGTATCGGTCGCCGCCGGGGGGAAGACGGGCGTGATGCAGCTCTCCGGCGTCACCGCGTCGCTCGTCGAGAACGGCTTCTCCCGGGACCAGGAGCGGGAGGCGGACTGGCTGGGGATCGACTACATGGTCAAGGCGGGGTACAGCCCGGAAGGGGCGGTGAAGCTCCAGGAATACTTCTACCGGCAGCTCGAGGGAGGGAAAAATCCCCTGTTTGTGGAGGGGCTCTTCCGCACCCACCCGTTCTCCAAGGAACGGCTGGACAATGCCCGGGCCCTGATCGCGCAGCGGTACCCCGACACGGTGCGCAACCCGAACTACACCTTCAACGAGACGATCTTCCTTCAGAAGACCGCGCGGCTTCGGGAGGTGCAGAAGGCGTACGACATCTCCGACAAGGGGGACGGCCTGCTCAAGGAGAAGCGGTACCCCGAGGCGCTCGAAAAGTACCGGGAGGCGATCTCCCGGGAGCCTTCCCAGGCGCCGTTCCACTCGTCTGTCGCCCGGGTGCAGCTGATCCAGAAGAATCACGGCGCCGCCGAGGTCTCCCTGCGCGAGGCGATCCGGCTGGACGACGAGTTCTTCGAGCCGCACTTCCTGATGGGCGTGCTGCGCTACCAGGGAAAGGATTACCGGGGGGCGATCCCGGAGCTGTCCCGCAGCATGGACCTCCTGCCGACGAAGCAGGCGGCGGCCTACCTGTCGAAATCGTACGAGGCGATCGGCGACCGGCAGAACGCGAAAAAATACGCCCAGATGGCGCAGTAAGCTCCAACTCTGCGGGAATTCCATATCCCGCGGGAAGCGCATCGTTTATAATTAAAAGATTGCCCAAAAGGGGCAGACGCCCCTGTCTTACGCCGGGAAAGGATGCCGCGTGCCCAAGGAAGAGTTCATCCCGAAATGGATCGCCTGGGAGGTCACCGGGCGTTGCAACCTGAACTGCATCCACTGCCGGGCCTCCTCCTCGATGGTCTCCCACGACACCGACTTCACGACGGAAGAGGCCAGGAAGCTCATCGATGACATCACCTCCTTCTGCAGCCCCGTGCTCGTCCTCTCCGGCGGGGAGCCGCTGTTGCGAAAGGACCTCTTCGAGATCGCGAGATACGGGACCGAAAAGGGTCTGCGGATGTGCATCGCGACCAACGGGACGCTCGTCACCGACGAGGTCTGCGCGAAGATGAAGGAGAGCGGGATCAAGATCGTATCGCTGTCGCTGGACGGGTCGACCGCCGCGATCCACGACGATTTCCGGAAGCAGCCGGGCGCGTTCGAGGGAACGCTCCGGGCCGCGGAGACGTTCCGGCGCAACGGCATCCAGTTCATCGTCAATTCCTCGTTTGCGAAGCGGAACCAGCACGACATTCCCAACGTCTACCGGCTGGCGAAGGAAATCGGCGCCCACGCCTGGTACATGTTCATGATCGTGCCCACGGGCCGCGGCAATGAGATCCTCGACGAGCTGATCAGCAAGGAGGACTACGAGGAGATCCTGGAGTGGCACTACCGGATGGAGAAGCAGGAGGCCGACATGCTGGTCCGGCCGACCTGCGCTCCGCATTACTACCGCGTGGTATTGCAAAAAGCCAAGGAGGAGGGGCACAAGTTCCAGCGCCGGTCGCTCACCTTCTCCACGGGCGGGGGCAAGGGGTGCATCTGCGCGCAGACGATCGCCTTCATCGACTCGAAGGGGAACGTCCAGCCCTGCTCCTACTTTCCCGTGGTCGCGGGGAACGTAAAGAAGCAGTCGTTCAAGGAGATCTGGGACCATTCCGAGCTGTTCGAGTCGCTTCGCGCCTTCGAGAAGTACAAGGGGCGGTGCGGGGAGTGCGAATACCTGAACGTCTGCGGCGGCTGCCGCGCCCGGGCCGACGCGGTGCTCGAGGACTACCTCGAGGAGGAGCCGTTCTGCTCGTACGTCCCGCTGAAGACGCGGAAGCGGCTCGCGCAAGCCGTCGAGACCGGGAAGACCGCCGGGGAACGCAAGTAATCCCTAAGAACCGGGACGTTGCTAAGAAGTCGATGGTTCCGGCTGACGCTGCAGTTCTTAGGAACGTCCCGGTTCTTACTATATCCGAGAGGGAAAAATGGGCGATTACCGATTTCTGAAGGCCTGCCGGCGGGAGCCGGTGGACGTCACCCCCGTGTGGATCATGCGCCAGGCCGGAAGGTACCTCCCCGAGTACCAGCAGGTCCGCGGGAAGAACTCCTTCCTCACGATGTGCAAGACCCCCGAACTTGCAGCGAAGGTGACGATCCAGCCGGTGGAGCGGCTGGGCGTGGACGCGGCCATCCTGTTCTCCGACATCCTTATCCCGGTGGAGGCGATGGGCGTCCCGCTGGAGTTCCACGAGGGAAAAGGGCCGATCCTGGGGAAAGAGATCCGCGGGCAGGCCGACGTCGACGCGCTCGCCGTTCCCGATCCGGCCGACAAGGTCCCTTTTGTCCTGGAGGCGATCCGGATCCTGCGGAAGACCTTTGAGGGAAAGGTCCCGTTGATCGGCTTCTCCGGCGCCCCCTTCACCCTGTGCTCCTACATCGTGGAGGGCGGGACCTCGCGCAACTTCATCAAGCTGAAGACCCTCATGTACCAGGCTCCCGAGGTCTACCGCTCGCTGATGAGCAAGATTGCCAAAACCGTGATCGCCTACCTGAACGCCCAGATCGAGGCGGGCGCGCAGGCGGTGCAGATCTTTGACACCTGGGCGGGGGTGCTGACGCCGGGCGACTACGGGGAGTATGCCCTCCCCTACACCCGGCAGGTGGTCGAGGGCCTGAAGCGGGACAAGGTTCCCGTCATCCATTTCGCCAACGACTGCGCCACCCTCCTGCCGGCCATCCGGACGCTCGGTGTGGACGTCATTGCCGTCGACTGGAGGATCCCCCTGGACGTGGCCGCGGTCGTCGTCGGGCAGGACGTCGCACTCCAGGGGAACATGGACCCGACGATGCTTTTCCATCCGCCGGAGAAGATCGACGAGTGCGTGCGCGACGTGCTGCGGCGGGGGGATTCCGCCGCCGCCCACGTCTTCAACCTGGGTCACGGCATCTTGCCGCCGACCAACCCCGAGCACGCGATCGCCATGGTCGAGGCGGTTCACCGGTTCGGCCGGAAGGAGTAACCCTTCCGCGAAAGGGGAGCTGCCATGCCCGCCACCGCCCCGCTCACGGGCGTCGTGCTCTTGAATATGGGAGGGCCGGACAGCCTTTCCGCCGTCCGCCCGTTCCTGGCGAGGCTTTTCTCCGACCGGGACCTCATTCGCCTGCCCGCCGCCTTTCTCACGCAGCCGGTCTTCGCCTGGCTGGTCTCCGGGTTGCGTGCCCGGAAGGTGAAGAAGTATTACGAGGAGATCGGAGGCCGCTCCCCGATCGGACACCTGACCGGGCTCCAGCGGGTCGCGCTGGAGGCGGCGCTCCGGGAGACGGGGGGAAACTTCCGGGTCTACGTGGGGATGCGGTACTGGTACCCGCTGGCCAAGCATGCCGTCCTGGAAATGAAGGAGGACGGCGTTGCGCGGGCGATTGCCCTCCCCCTCTACCCGCAGTACTTCGCGGCGACCACCGGGTCGAGCCTCAAAGACCTGAAAAGCTGGATGTGCTGGGCAGGGGCCGACTTCCCCCTTCGGGAGGTCCGTTCCTACCCCGACCACCCCGCCTACATCTCCGCGCTTTCGGAGAAGATCGCCGAGACGCTGCGCGGCGTCGATCCGGGAGAAATGCACCTGCTGTTCAGCGCACACGGCGTCCCGAAGTCGTTCATCGACGCGGGCGACCCGTACCAGGAGGAAGTCGGACGGACCGCGGCGGCCGTCATGCGGGGGTTTCCGGGGATTCCCCATTCGATCGCCTACCAGAGCCGTGCAGGGAGGACACCGTGGCTCGCCCCCGACTCCATCGAAGAAGTCAGGCGGCTGGGGCGGGAGGGAATCAAAACGCTGGCCGTCGTCCCGGTGAGCTTCGTCTCCGACCACATCGAGACGCTGCACGAGCTGGACATCCGGCTCAAGGCCACCGCGGAACAGGCCGGGATCCCCGCGTTTCTGCGGGTTCCGGCGCTCAATGACTCGCCGGCGTTTATCCAGGCGCTGAAAAAGATCGTGCTGGCGGAGGACACGTAATGCCGCGCATCGTCATCGTCGGGGCGGGCATCTCGGGGCTGTGCACGGCGCACTACCTCGTGAAGATCCTCTCCGCCGCGCGCAGGGAAGCCGAGATCGTCCTCTTCGAAGCCGAGAAGGTTCCGGGCGGCAAGATGCGCACCCTCCGGGAGGACGGATTCAACCTGGAGTGGGGGCCCAACGGATTCCTCACCAACAAGCCCTATTCCCTGGATCTGGTGAAGGAGCTGGGGGTCGAGAACCGGCTGGCGCGCTCTTCCGACCTTGCCCGGAAGCGATTCATCTTTTCCGGCGGTACGCTTCATCGCCTCCCCGAGACCCCGCAGGCGTTTTTCACTTCCAACCTTCTCTCCCTGCGCGGCCGGCTCCGGATCCTTTGGGAACCCTTTGCGCCGGGGCCTCCTTCCGGCGTGGACGAGTCGCTCGGGGATTTCGCCCGCCGGAGGCTGGGCGCCGAAGCGCTGGAGAAGCTGCTCGACCCGATGGTGACGGGAATTTTCGCGGGGGATCCCGACAGGATGTCGCTGCGCAGCTGCTTTCCCCTGATCCACGAACTGGAGCGCAAGTACGGAGGGCTCGTGAAGGGGATGATCTCCCTCCAGAGGGAGCGCCGGCAGGCCGGGGAGAAGCGCGAAATGTCCGCGGGGCCGGGCGGAGTGCTCCTGTCGTTCGACAACGGGGTGCAGACGCTCACCGACGTCCTGGCGGAGCGGCTCTCGGAAGGTCTTCACACCGGTGTTGTCGTCGAGAGCGTGAGGCGCCGCGACGGCAAGTTCCTCCTTTCGCTCGTCGAAAACGGGCTGCGGAACGAGATTGACACGGACGCCCTCGTGCTGGCGACGCCGGCATACGCCGCCGCGGCACTCCTTGGAGCGCTCGGCCCGCAGATTTCGGAAGCCCTCTCCGACATCCCCTACTCTCCGGTCTCCGTCGTGGCTCTCGGGTACGAACAGGCCACGCTCGGGAACTCCTTGGACGGATTCGGCTTCCTCATCCCCCGCCTGGAAAGACGGAAGATCCTGGGCGCGCTGTGGGACTCCAGCGTCTTCCCGAACCGCGCGCCTGCGGGAAAAGTTCTCATCCGCGCAATGGTCGGCGGTGTCCGCAATCCCGAGCTTGCCGCACTGCCCGCCGATGAGCTCATCGGACTCACCCGCGCGGAGCTCACGGCGACAATGGGGATCACTGCCGCCCCGGTTCTTTCCCGCGCCTTCTTCCACAGCAAGGGGATTCCCCAATACCTGGTGGGGCACGGAAACGTGCTGGAGCGTATCGACGGGCGGCTCTCCGCGTTCCCCGGCCTATACCTCAACAGCAACGCCTACCGGGGGATTGCCTTGAACGACTGCGTCCTGCAATCACGGCTCACCGCGGAGCGGATCGCAAAGGAACTCTACTCCTCCATGTAACGCAAGGATCCGGTTTTTCAAGACCCTTGCCGGTTTCCGGAAGAAAAGGGTCGCATTCATCAGGAAAAAGTTTCTCGATCGATCGTGATAAAATGCAAAAATAGGTTTTTGTAGCCTCCGGAGCGGGGGATTAGCCCCTCCGGTTGGAGCGAAAGGCCGGACATGGGTCTCCTCGATCCCTTCGGAAGAAAGATCAACTACCTTCGTCTTTCGGTCACGGGGCATTGCAACCTGCGCTGCAGCTATTGCAGGCCGCATGGCGGGGAAGAGGATCCGGCGGCCGGCGAGATTCTCTCCGACGAAAACCTGCTTCTCCTGGCCCATACGGCGGTTGGCCTCGGGATCGAGAAGGTCCGCGTCACGGGCGGTGAGCCGCTCCTGCGGAAAGGCATCGTCAACCTCCTTTTCCGGCTCGGCGAAATCCCCGGCCTGAAGAAGATGGTCCTGTCCACCAACGGCCTTCTTCTGCAGGAAATGGCGGAGGACGTGCAAAGGGCCGGCGTGGAGAGCCTGAACATCAGCCTTGATTCGCTTCGTCCGGCGCGGCTCGCCCGCATTACCGGCGGCGGGGATGCGCGGCGCATTCTGAAAGGGATCGAGAAAGCGCAGAAGTGCGGATTTTCTTACGTGAAGATCAACGTCGTGGTGATGCGGGGGGTCAATGACGACGAAGTGGTTCGGTTCGCCGCCCTTACCCTCGATCGGCCCCTGGCGGTCAGGTTCATCGAGTACATGCCGTTGAACGACAGGAATTGCGGACCCTGGTTGACCGTCCCGGGCGAGGAGATCCTGCGCAAGATCCGGGAAAAATTCCTCCTGATTCCTCGAGAAAAGGAGGACTTGAGCGGGCCCGCCCACTATTACCGGATGGAGGGCGCGGTCGGGGAGATCGGGATTATCACCCCGGTGTCCTGCCATTTCTGCGGAGACTGCAACCGCATCCGGGTGACCTCGGAGGGAATCGCCAAGGGGTGCCTCTTTTCCACTCGGGATGTCGACCTGAAACCGTTCCTTGCGAAGGGGGATGTCGAAGGCCTGCGGAGCGCCCTTCGGTCCGTCATCGGAGGCAAGCCTTCCGGGCACCTCTTTCCGCGGGAAGGATGCCGCGGAGAATCGGTCAACATGTCGCGGGTCGGGGGATAGGGAGGCCGATCGATGAACGGCACGGTCGTGGCCGTATGCTTGAGCGGAAGGAAGGGGGAGCGGAAGCAACCGGCAGAGTCGGCACAGCTGCAGGAGAACCACGGCATTGCCGGCGACGCCCATGCGGGGGACGGAGAGCGCCAGGTCAGCCTTCTCGCCGAGGAAAGCATCCGGAAAATGCGGGCGAAGGGGCTCGATGTGGGGCCCGGGGACTTCGCCGAAAACATCACCACACGGGGAGTGGAGTTGATGGCCTTGCCGATCGGGACGCGGTTGACGGTGGGCGAGGCGGTCCTCCGGGTTACGAAGATCGGGAAGGAGTGCCACAGTCGCTGCGCCATCTACCTCAAGGCGGGCGATTGCGTCATGCCGCGGGAGGGAATCTTCGCGGTCGTGCTCCGGGGCGGCGCCATACGGGCCGGCGACCGGATTGCGGTGGGCGACCCGGCGTCGACGGGGCGCTCCTCCGGCTAAGCGGTTCTTCCTGCCGTCTCAGGGGATGGGAGGAGAAGCGCATTCGCTCTCGTCCCCTCGAATCTTCGCCACGGCGTGGGGTACCGCGTCCCACACCGCCTCCAGGTTTTCCACCGCTCCCTTCGGGCTGCCGGGCAGGTTGATGATGAGCGACCGTTTCCGCACGCCGGCGATTGCGCGGGACAGGATCGCCGTCGGGGTCTTCTCCAGGCTCTTGCCTCGCATCCGCTCTCCGAACCCCGGGATCGTCCTTTCCACGACCTTCAGGGTCGCCTCGGGGGTAACGTCCCTCGGGGACACCCCGGTTCCACCGGTGGTGAGAATAATTTCGAACTCCTCCTCGTCGGCCCATTTCCGGAGCACAGGGGCGATCCGGTCCTCTTCGTCCGGGACGATCTCGAGCCGCCCCGTCGTCACCCCGCGATCCTCCAGCCATCGCTTAAGCGCGGGGCCGCTCGCGTCCACTCGTTCTCCTCGGGATCCCCGGTCGCTTACCGTGAGAATTCCCGCCTTCATCGGGTTCCCTCCCGCCGGTACGATCCGCTCCTCCCCCCTTCCTTGGATAAAAGGGCCACCTCCTGGATCGTGATCCGCCGGTCCGCACCCTTGCACATGTCATAGACGGTCAGCGCCGCAATGGACGCCGCAGTCATTGCCTCCATTTCGACGCCGGTGCGGTCGAACGCCTTGACGGACGCTTTCACGCGGATCGACCCCGCCGCCGGGTCGGCATCGAACTCGATGGACACCGCCAGAAGGGCCAGCGGGTGGGAAAGCGGGATCAGCTCGGGGGTCTTTTTCGCAGCCGCGATTCCCGCGAGGCGGGCGACGCCAAGGACGTCCCCCTTGACAGCCCTTCCCTCGAGGATCATGGCCAGGGTCTCCGGCTTCATTTTCACGGTTGCGCCCGCGGCGGCGACCCGCAAGGTCGGTTCCTTTCCGCCAACGTCCACCATCACCGCCCGGCCCTCGGCGTCGAAATGGTTGAAGTTCATCGGTCACCTCCTCTTCCGTCCGTGTGGCTCCCCCTGTTCCTCCCTGCTCTTTGGCAGAAAAGAGAGGTCGTTTCCATTATAGGTTCCGGAAGCTGCGTGGGAGAAAGGAAAACGCCGGGTCCTCTCCAAGATCATCTGCGAAGAATGGACCCTCGGCCTGCCAGCAGGGGCAGGAGGGGAAAGAACAGCGCGAGGAGATTCGCCGCCGCGGAGCCGTTAAAGGGGCTCCCGACGCCGCCGGCAGCCACTGCGCAACCTCCGCCTCCCGACGCCCCGGCCGGCACGCCGGAACCTTCACCGCTCACAGGCAGATTCGCCGGGGAGCCCAGGAAGGCATGCGTCTCCCCCGAGGCGGTTTCCCCCGATCCCGCCACCTGCCCTAGATCGTTCAACGAAACCGCTTCCGTCGATTTCCATCCGGGAAAGGAGAGTTCTTCATATTCGGAGCCGGACCGAAGGAAACTGCGGCGACCTGCGGAAGATTCGCCGTATCCCACCACCTGGGAACTGTTGTTGATCGCCATCGCGTTGGAGGACGACCAACCGGGAGGAGTCATGAAAACGTAGAAGCCGCCGGAATAGACGAACCCTTTCTCGGTATTTGCCTGTCGGGAGGAAACCGCAACGAGCCCGGATTCATTGAGCCCGCCCGGCACCGCTGCGCTCGCTCCGGGAGGGCAGACCGTGAGGTATCCCCTTCCGGGAAGGAACAGCCTGGCCGTGTTCTCGGCGCTTCCCAGGAGCTGCCCGGCAGCGTTCGCGCCCACCACGGCCGTGAATCCCGGCAGAAGCTCCGGAACGAAATCCCGGGAGATATAGGCCCCGAACTCTCCGGTCCCGGCGACAGCCCCGTCCTCGGCAACGTAGGTGGCCTCGGAGAACGCCCATCCCGGCGTGGGATCCAGGTAACTTCCGCCGCGATAGAGGAATGCGCGGGTGCGGCCGCCGATGACGGCGGTCCCGGCGACATCTCCCTGGCGGTTCACCCAGGCGGCTCTGGCGGAGTTCGCTCCAGGCGGTAGAAGTTCCGTAAGCACACCGGATGACCACAGGAACCCTCGCTCCCCCGAACCGCTGACCCCGTAGCCGGCCACCTCTCCGCGTGCATTCACAGACGTCGCATGCGTCTCGATCCAGCCGGGAGGATGAAGGTCGATATAGGAATAGGAGGAAAAAACCTGCGCGGGGAACAACCAGAGGCATGAAAGAAAAAGAAGGCTCCAACCGGTTGCTTTCATCGATCCCCTTTCAACGGCGAATTCCTGCCGGATAGGGAAGCAAAGACCGGTCCCTCAGAGAGGTCATCTTAAACTTCCATTATTTAAAGAGATTTTTGCCGATGCCGGGAAATCGAAAGGAGGTGTTGGGTAAATATTTTCACACTTTATCCCATTATGGGTAAAATATTTCCCTTATGTCCTGTTTTGCCGGTATTACGCCGTCTTCCGCAGCGGCGATTCCTGCTCCTTCGATCGTGCCGACGCCTCTTCCTCGGGGATCTCGCGGCGCGGACGACCTTTACGGGCGCCTTCCGATGCAGAGGGACGGCCCCCGAGCCCGCCGGACAGGTAGTCCGACAGCGAAAGCGGCGTGAATCCGAAGGCGGAATAGAACGGCTCGTGGTTGCAGATGTTCTCCGCGAGGAGCATCTCCAACTGATTCGTCGTGAGGGGAAACTTCCTGAAACGTTCCATCCGCCGGACCACCGGGCGCAGGAGCGAAAGCGGGACGTGGACCTTGCGAGCCCGGCATCCGACGCTCGCCGCCACCCTGTCGAGCAGATCGTCATAAGAGATCCGCTCCGGTCCGCCCACTTCGTAGACTCTGCCTTCCGTCCCGGCCTTAAGGAGCGCATCCGCGAACCCCATCGCCACGTCGCCGATGAACACCGGCTGCAGGCGGTAGGACCCGTCCCCCGGCACCGGCAGGAAGGGCGCCTTCCGGAGAATCGCCGCCAGCTCGTTAATGAACCGGTCTCCCGGCCCGTAGATGACGGAGGGCCGGAAGATCGTCCAGGAAAGCCCGGATTGCCGGACAATCTCCTCGGCGCGGCCCTTGGAGTCGGAGTACCCCGTGGGGCCGCCGGGACGCGCCCCCAGTGCGCTCATGTGGAGGAACCGGGGAATCTCCCACCGCCTGGCGGCGTCCACGGCGTTGCGGGTGGCGGCCACGTGAAGCCGCTCGAACGTGACGTCCTGCCGGGGGAACTCCCGGATGATCCCTACGAGGTGCACGATCGCCATCGTTCCCTGGGCTGCGTACTCCACCGCTTCCCGGTCGGCGACATCCCCCAGGGTCACCCGGCAGGCGTTCCGGACGTCCTCGGGGATGCGGCTCTCCGACCCCACGCGAACGAGGAGCCGCGGTAAAAACCTCCGTGCGATCAGGGCCCGGCACACGTGGGTCCCCACGAAACCGGTCCCCCCGGTGACCAGGACTTCCCGATAATCCATGGCGGCTCCCAGAACCATGCGCTTAGGATGCCGGAAACGGGCCTGTCATTTCATACTCCTTGCCTATGCCCCTGCTTTATGGCATCTACATCATGGGGACCCGGAGCCCGTCTTCCGATGCTCCGCGGAAGGAGGAAAAAATGCCGACCTATTCTTTTCAATGCAAAAAGTGCGGCAGGAAGTTCCAGGAAATCCTTTCCTTCCGGGAATATGGGGAAGGGAAACGGAAGTGCCCGAAGTGCGGCAGCAAAAGCGTCGCGCAGCTCCTGGAAGGGTTCTACGCCAAGACATCGAAGAAATCGTAGGCGGGAGGCTTCGTGGAGGAGTTCGCGGGAACGGAAACGTGGCGCGTCTTTCGCATCATGAGCGAGTTCGTGGACGGGTTCGAATCCCTCCGTGACATCGGTCCCGCCGTATCCGTCTTCGGGAGCGCGCGCACCAAGCGGAACGACTGGGCCTACAAGACCACGCTGAAAACGACCGAGATCCTCTCCCGGCGCGGCTATTCCATCATCTCCGGCGGCGGTCCGGGCATCATGGAGGCGGCCAACCACGGCGCCAAGCGCGGGAAGGGGCTGTCCATCGGCCTGAACATCCTGCTCCCCGCGGAGCAGAAACCGAACAAGTACCAGGACAAAACGCTCGTCTTCCGCCACTTCTTCTCGCGCAAGGTGATGTTCGTCAAGTACGCCTCCGGCTATCTCATCATGCCGGGAGGGTTCGGAACGCTCGACGAATTCTTCGAATCCCTGACCCTTCTCCAGACCGGGAAGATTCGCCGGTTCCCCGTGGTGATGATGGGGAAGAAGTACTGGGAGGGACTCATCCGGTGGATGGAGAACGTGATGGTGGCGGAGGGGACGATCTCGGCGTCCGACCTCGAGTACTTTTACCTGACCGACGATCCGCACCAGGCCGCAGAACACATCGTCAAATTCCACATGGAGCGCATCCGTCCCGTAGGCGAGCGGAGGAAGACGTCTCCGCTCCCCCCCGAGGAACCGCCGACCCTTTAACGGAAGGGCGCCGTTCTTAAGCTTTCAGTAAAAAGGAAAGCACCTCGCGGTTGAACGCTTCGGCGTTCTCCGCGAACAGCCGGTGGGGTGCTCCGGGCAGCAGCACAAGCTTCGCGCCGGGGATGCGCTCCGCGATCCGCTCCGAATTGACCGGCGGCACGAGGAGGTCCGCGGTTCCCGCGATCACGAGCGTAAGCGCGCGGATGCCCTTCAACCGGTCCCCCGCGGCATGGCCGACGGCCGCCGCCAGCTGCGCAGCGTATCCTTCCGCGGACGCCGGCGAGGAGAGCCTTCGCGCGACGAACGCCTCGATCTCTTCGGGATCTTCCCTCCGGAACCGCTCGGTGTAGAGAAAGGGGATCATCCGCCGCAGTTCTGCTTCCCGGTCCCCTCCGGAAGTACGGATGAATGCGGCTAGCGCTTCGGGTGACGGGCGCGCCGATACGTTTCCCCCGGGAGATGTGCACGCCAGCACCAGCCGCTCGACCCGTTCCGGATGGCGCAGGGCGACCTCCTGCGCGATCATTCCGCCGAGGGATGTCCCCAGCACGTGGGCGCGCTCCACCCCGAGGAAAGAGAACAGCCCCGCCGCGTCGTCCGCCATTTCCGCCGTGGTGTAAGGCCCCGGCGGGGACCCGCTCTCCCCCGAACCGCGATTGTCGAAGACGATCACCCGGAAGTGCCGTTCGAACGCGGGAACCTGGGCGAGCCATTCCCGCCGGTCGCTCCCCAGCCCGTTGATCAGCAGCAGCGGGAAGCCGGTCCCGCGGACCTCGTAGGCCATCCGGAATCCCGGGGCATCGGTGAACGGCATGGGCCCATTATAGATCGGGGCGGATCCGGCGTAGAATGAAACCGCGATGGACGCCTTTCTCCTGAAACAGGTCGTGGCGGAGCTCTCGGGGGAGCTGCGCGGGGCGCTCGTCTCCAAGATCCACCAGCCCGCGGAAAAGGAAATCGTCCTTACCCTTTGGACGGGCAGGGAGGAGAAGCGGCTCCTTCTCTCCGCCGACCCGGAACTCTGCCGCATCCACCTCTCCACACGGAAGGTCCCGAATCCGCCCTCGCCGCCCCGGTTCTGCCAGTTCCTGCGGCGCCACCTGGAAGGAATGCGCATCGAAGGCTTGTCCGCCGCGCCGTTCGACCGGCTGGTGCGGATGGACTTTATCGCGACGCGCCCGGACTCCGTCCACCGGCGAACGGCCCTTTACGCCGAACTGTACGGGCGGCACGCCAACCTGATCTACGTGGACGAGGACGGGACGATCCTCGATCCGCTACGGGCGGTGGCCCCCGAGGAGAGCCGGATCCGGGAGGTCGCCGAGGGGATCGCATATCGTCCGCTTCCCCGCCCCGAGCGGATCTTTCTCCGGGACTTTACCCTTGCCGACGCCGAGCGCGTCTCCGCTCTCTCCTTCGAGGGCTTCCCTCGCACGCTCCAACAGGAAATCTCCGGGCTGGGTCAGGAGTTGGCCCGGGAGGCGGCCGAGCGCGGCAAGGGCGGCCCCGCAGACCTTTACGCGGCGATCCGGGAGTTCGTGCGCCGGTACGAAGAGAGCGACTTTTCCCCCGGGATCGGGACTCTTCCCTCGGGGAAGAAGCGGCTCCTCCCCTTCCCCTGCCCCGCGGCGGGCTTCACGGGATTTACCCCCTTTCCCGGCGCCAACGCGGCGGCCGACACCTACTACTCGGAAGCGACGGCGGCCCGGGAACTGGCGGTTCTCCGACAGCAGCTCCGCTCGCGCATTTCCGCCCTGCTGAAAAAAGAGCGGCACAAGCTGGAAAACGTCGGGGGAGACGAGGAGCGGCTCGAGGAGGGACTGAAAGGGGGCGAGCACGGGGAGATTCTCAAAGCCCACCTGCAGGAGTTGCGGAAGGGGTTGACGGAGTACGGAAGGATTCCTCTCGACCCCGCGAAAACTCCCGTGGAAAACATGAACCGGTACTTCCTTCTCCATAAAAAAGCGAAGAGGGCGGTCGACATCGTCCGGAAGCGGAAGCGGGAAGTGGCCGAGACGGTGTACTACCTGGAGTCCCTGGAAGGCCAGCTCGCGGCGGCGGAGAGCCGGGAGGATCTGATCGCCGTCCGGCAGGAGCTCTCCCAGGCGTTCGCGCCGAAGAAGGCGCGGAAGAGCGGGAAAAAACAACGGCGCCAGGACGCCCCGAAACCGGTGGTACCGCAGGTGGACCGCCTGGAGTTTGCGGGTTACACGATCCTCGTGGGAAAGAACAACGTCGGCAACGACCGGATCGTGAAGGAGCTCGCGGCGCCCGGCGACTTCTGGCTGCACGCGCAGGGGATCCCGGGGAGCCACGTCCTCATCAAGGTCAAGCCAAAGGAAGAGACCCCCCCGGACGTCATCGAGGAGGCCGCGCGCCTCGCCGTGCTGCACAGCAAGGCAAAGGGCTCATCGAACGTGCCGGTGTTCCTGGCCGAGGCGCGGCACGTCTCCAGGTTCAAGGGGGCCAGGCCGGGCCTGGTCCGCATCGCAAAATACCGGACCGTCACCGTCCGATAGGAATCGGAAAAGGAGGTTTCCCATGGCGGAAAAGATGATCACGACGGTCATCGGCTCGTACACCGTACCCGACTGGTACCCCATCCTTCAGGGAGCCGTCGCGGCGGGGAAGATCCCCCCGGAGGCGTTCCGCGACGCCAAGGCGGTGGCGGCGCGGGCGGCGATCAAGGACCAGGAGAGGGCCGGTGTGGACATCGTGAGCGACGGAGAGCTGTTCCGCCGCGACGACAACCGGTTCGGGCCTCCCAATGCGATGATCAACCACTTCGCGGCCAAGGTCCCGGGATTTTCCGGCGAGCTGCGCCTGAAGACCGGCATCACCCCGGTCGCCCCGGACGCTTCCCTTCCGGCGCCCGTGGTCGTCTCGCGCCTTGAACCCGCTCCGCTCGGGCTCCTGGAGGAGCTCCGTTTCCTGAGGGAGACTACCGACCGCCCCGTGAAGATCGCGATGACGGGGCCTCACATGTTCGCCCGCGTCGCCTGGGACGAGCATTACCGCAACCCGGAGGCGCTGGCGATGGACATGGCCGCGGTCATCAACGCCGAGTTGCGCCGCCTGGACGGGGCGGGCTGCGACGTCATCCAGCTCGACGAGCCGATCCTGTGGTTCCTTGCGGACGACCAGTCGTGGGGGGTCCGCGCAATCAACGCCTGCTTCGAAGGGGTCGGGCGCGCCAAGAAAGCGCTTCACGTCTGCCAGGGGAACTACAACCCCGACCCGTCCGCGCACGTGGGACTTCGGATCTTCCCGGCGGAGTTCGCGGCGATCCTGCCGGTCCTTCAGGGCGCCACCGTCGACGTCGTGTTGATGGCCTTTGCCTCGCTGGGAGTCAACGATCCAAGCGTCCTGCGCGACTTCCCCCGGGGGAAGACGCTCGGGGTCGGCACCGTGGACGTGCAAAACCACCGGGTCGAAGCCCCCGGGGAGGTGGAGCAAACCATCCGGAGCGTCGCTGAAGTCGTGGGCCCCGAGCGGATTTGGGTGAATCCGGACTGCGGGCTGAACCACCTGCCGCGCGACGTGTCGTTCGGCAAGCTTGCGGCGATGACGGAAGGGGCAAGGCTCGCAAAGCGCCATCTCGCCGGCGGGTAAGCATCCCTGGCTTTCGCTATTCTTATGCGAGGTTCTGCCACACCCCGACGACGCGCCCGACGATGACATCCCCGCCGGTGACGGACTCGATATCGTACGCGGGATTCTCCGACACCAGCAGGATCATCCCGTCCTTGATCTGGACGTGCTTAACCACCGTGCCGTCGTCTTTCCTCACGGCCCAGATGGAATCCTTCGGGACCTTCTTCCCCTCCGGCCTGGCCTTGGTGTCGATGCAGACGATGGCGCCGTCGCGCAAGACCGGAGACATGCTGTCGCCCTTGACGATGGTGCAGATGTAGTCCCGGGCGCTCCTGCGCTTGAGCGCCCCGCGGTGGATGAAGACGATGTCGATGACCTGCTCGCTCGTCACGGTTTCCGGATTCCCCGCGGCCACACGCGGCTCGACGATCGGCACGGGGAGATAATCGGACTCCCTTTTCCGGGGGAGATCCGGGTCCTCGAATTTTTTGGAATAGGTGATCCGCACCGGGATCGGGGCCGGCTTGCCCCAGGGCAGGATGCCCAGGGCCTTCGAAAGAGCTTCGATATGGCGCTCGTTAAACCTTGCTTCCCCCTTCAGCAGCCGGTTCAAATAGGAATAATCCGTCCGGGTCATTCGAGCCAGATCGGCACGCCTTAATCCCCGGGCTTTCATCGTTTCCAAAATCATTTCCCGAAAACGCTTGAACATGCCGTGAATAGTAGGCATTTCCTCTCGCGCCCCGCAATCGGACAATACGGCCGTTTTTCCTGTTGACCGACAGGACAAATCGTCCTATATAAAGGATAAGCACAGCGGGACGCCGGGCGGCCTTGCGAACGGAAAAAATCGTCCAACCCTCTACAGGAAGGTCACGGATGGATCGACGGAATGCCCCTTCTTTGACGGGACCGGAGCGCCCCTGCAAATGCTGCGGCCGGATCATGGAGATCGGCGGCGTGAAACCCATCGGCATCCTGGAGGGACCGGACGGGAAATCGTCCCTTATCCTTTACCAGTGCTTGTGCGACAACGTCCGGGGGATTCCCTGGGCGCAGGCGCCGGAGGAGATGAGGGAGAAGGCAAGAAAAACAAAACAGGATCCGGAAATTCCACTCGAATAGCCTTACCCGTTCGATCGCTTCGTGATGGGCATGCGGCGGTCCTTCCCCAGGGCGCGCGGGGTGATCTTCACGCCGGGCGGGGCCTGGCGGCGCTTGTATTCGCTCTTGTCCACGAGGGAGACGACCTTCCGCACGACCTCCTCGGGAAATCCCTTCGCCACCATCTCCGGGATGCTGCGATCCTTCTCCACGTACATCCGGAGGATCGGGTCGAGGACGTCGTACTCGGGCAGGGAATCGGAGTCCTTCTGGTCGGGCCGCAGCTCCGCCGACGGCGGGCGCGTGAGGACCCGCTCCGGGATGACCTCGCCGCCCCGCTTCTCGTTGGAATACCGGGAGACCCGGTAGACCATCGTCTTGTAGAGATCCTTGATGACCGCGAACCCGCCGGCCATGTCCCCGTACAGGGTGGCGTACCCGACGCTCATCTCGCTCTTGTTCCCGGTCGTCAGCACGAGCGAGCCGAACTTGTTGGAGAGGGCCATCAGGAGCGTCCCGCGGATGCGCGCCTGGATGTTCTCCTCCGTGGTGTCGGGCGGGCAGGCTCGGAACGGCCCGGCAAGAGCCGCCAGCAGCGCCGAAAAAGGCTCACGGATGGAGAGATCGATGCAGCGGATCCCCAGCCGGTTCGCAAGCGCGTGGGCGTCCTCCACGCTCTGCGGCGACGTGTAGGGAGACGACATCGTCACTCCGGTCACGCGGGAAGGGCCCAGGGCCTCCACCGCGATCACCGCCACCAGCGAGGAGTCGATCCCGCCGGACAGCCCGATGATCGCGCCGGGGAACCGGTTCTTTTCGACATAGTCGCGCGTTCCCAGGACCAGCGCGTCGAAGACCTCCTCTTCCTCCCTGGGAACGGGAGCGATGGGCCCCCCCTGTCCGTCCCCGTCCACGTCGCAGACCAGGAGCTCCTCGGTGAACAGGTTCGCGCGCGCCAGCAGCTCCCCATTCCCCGAGACCACCATGCTCCCGCCGTCGAAAACAAGCTCGTCTTGCCCCCCCACCAGGTTGCAGTAGGCGACGGGCCTCCCGGTGCGCCGCGCGTGCCCGGTCACCAGCTCCCTGCGGGTCTCCCACTTCCCCGCGTGGTACGGCGAGGAGGAGAGGTTGAGGATCAGGCGAGCGCCGGCCTTCGCCTCGCGGGGGAGCGGGCCGCCGCGGACCCAGATGTCCTCGCAGATCGTGACGCCGACGGCCGAACTCCCCGCCTGGAAGAGGAACGGCTCCTTGCCCCGCCGGAAATACCGGAACTCGTCGAACACGCCGTAGTTGGGCAGGTACATCTTGTGGTAGACGCCGCGGACGCGCCCCCCCGAGGCGATGCCCGCCGCGTTGTAGTTCCGCCCGTCCTTCCCCCGGTCGACAAACCCCACGACCGCCGTGATGCCGGAGATCCTCCGGGCGAGATCCCGCCAGGCGGAAAGGTTCTCCTCGATGAAGGAGGCCCGCAGCAGAAGGTCTTCCGGCGGGTATCCGGTCAACGCAAGCTCGGGAAAGACAACGACACGGGCGCCCTCTCCCCTCGCCCGTTCCGCCGTTTCCAGGATTTTCCTCGCGTTGCCGGCGACGTCCCCGACCGTCGTGTTGATCTGCGCCAGCGCGATGCGAAGCGGCTTCATATCCTCATTCTCCGGGAAATCGGTCCGGGGGGGAAGCCCGGAAGGGGGGCGGGTGGAAAAATTTCCATCGCCCGGTATAGTACCCTGTATGTCCCGATCCCTCTACGACCGGAACTACATTCTGCTCAATGTCTCCAACTTCCTCTACTCACTGTACTCCACGGTGTTCATCTTCCTCCCCCCGTTTCTCTACCAGCTGAACGTCCGGGAGGGGGAGATCGGCCTCCTCATGGCGACGGGGGCGCTGGTGTCGGTGGCGTTGAAGCCCGTCAACGGGCTCTTCGTGGACCGCGGGGGGCGCACGGCGTTCCTGGTTTCCGGAGCGCTGCTCGCCTGCGCCTCCACCCTCCCCTGGCTGTTCGTGACGGAGCGGGGGGCGCATCTCTTCGCCATCCGTATCTTCCAGGGAGCCGCGTTTTCCTTCTTCGCCACGGCTTCGTACGCGTACATCGCGGCGGTGGCGCCGGCGGACCGGCGGGGCGAGGCGCTCGGGGTGTTCGGGCTTTCGTTCTTCATCCCGACGGCGCTTGGAGGATGGCTCGGGGAGTGGGTGATCGGGCGGGCGGGGTTCCATGCGCTCTTCCTGTCCGCTGCCGTCATCGCGCTCCTGGCGGGGATCCCCCCTTTGCGGATGAAGGAGCCGAAAGGGAATTCGCGGCTGTCCCCCGCTTCCCTTCTGGATTTCCTCTCGCGCCAGTACTTCATCCCCAACTTCGCCGGGTTCCTGTTCGGGATGGCGTACGGCTCCCTCTTCACCTTCCTGCCCGTCTTCCTGCTGATCCGGCGGATCTCCTCGCTCGGCATCTTCCTGTTCGTTTACGCCTTCTCCGTCATCGGCACCCGGACCCTTGCGCGGAAGCTCGCCGACCGGATGCCGCGGGAGCGTCTGAGCCTGATCTCTCTCCTGCTCCTGGGGACGGGCATCCTCGCCATCCCTTTTTTGTCAGGGCCCATCGGGCTTTCCCTGGTGGCGGTGATTTCGGGGACCGGGCACGGGTTCCTCTTCCCCTCCTTGTCGGCGCTGATCCTCGACCGCGCGGGGAAGGAGAAAGGAGGGATCGCGATGGCGATGTTCACTGGAGCGTTCGACATGGGGGGGGTGATCGGGGCGGCGGCTTTCGGATTCGTCGCCGAACACCTGGGATACGCCGTCATGTTCTTCTCGGCCGCGGCGATCACCGGTGCCGGTTCTTTCTTCTTCTTCACCCAGGATCCGGCGTTCCGGAAAGCATCGCCTCCCGAACCCGGAGCATAAGCTCCGGGAGGTCCGCCGCGCTTTTCCCCGCGGTGGGAATCGGCGGGAAGATTTCGATCCGCACGTTCCCGGGCCGGATCCGGAGCGTGTCGGCGGCGACGATCTCGCGCGTCCCGGAAACCCGGACGGGAACGATCGGCAGGCCCGCCTGCAAGGCCATCCAGAAACCGCCTTTCTTGAGCGGCTGGAGGTTCCCGTCGCGGCTGCGCGTTCCTTCCGGGTAGATCATCACCGAGTTGTTTCCGGCGAGCCCGGAGAGCGCCTCGACCAGGGACGCCTTCGACTTCTCCGGGTCGGACCGGTCGACCATGATCTGTCCGCCGGCAAGCAGGATCCATCCGAGGACGGGGATCTTCGACAGCTCCTTCTTGAATACCCAATGGAGGGGGTGAGGGATGACGGAGGCCAAAGCCGGCGAGTCGGCGTGGCTCACGTGGTTCGACATGAAGACGTACGGCCTCCGAAGGTCGATCTTCTCGATCCCGCAGCATGCCACCCTGACTCCGAGGGCAAACAGCAAGATCCGGGAGTAGTTCTTCGAGACCCAGAGGAACAGTTTCCCCTTGAGCGCCTTTCCGGGCAGCAGCAGGGCCAGGAGGGTTCCCGGCACCCCGAAGGCCAGCGTGAGGAGGCCGACGAAGAACAGCTGCAGAGCGTTGCGAAGGGTCATCGAAGCAAAGCGCGCTTCTCTCCCGTGCGCCGTTGCCCTTCCGGGCATACCGGCAGCAGCGGGCATCCAGGGCACAGGGGGGTTCGCGGGCGGCAGATTTCCCTCCCCAGGCGGATCAGGTTGATGTGGAGCGGCATCGACTCCCCTCGCGGCACGTGCGGCTCGAGGAGGAGCGCCGCGCGGGAGAGGTCCGCCGAGGGGGGAACCCAGCCCAGCCGTTTCGTCACCCGCAGGATGTGGGTGTCGACGGGAAACGCCTCCATCCCGAAGGAAAAGAGCAGGACGACGTTGGCCGTCTTCACGCCGACGCCGGGAAAGGAGGTGAGGTAGCTCCGCGCTTCGGCCAGCGGCATCCCGGCGAGGAAGTCCAGGGAGTATCCGCCCCGCTCCCGGTGAATGCGGGACAGGGCGCCGAGGATCGCCTTCGCCTTGGCGCGCGCCAGCCCCCCCACCCGGATCGCCTCTTCCACCTCCTTCGGAGAGGCCGCGGCAAGGTGCGGGAATGCGGGAAACCGCTCCATGAGGGTTGCAAAGGCCCGGTCGCGGTTCGCGTCGGTCGTGTTCTGGGAGAGGATGGTAAGGACGAGATTGCGCAACGGGTCCGTCGCGTGCGCCGACCGTCGCGGCCGGCCGAACCGCAGGGAGAGCCGTCCCGACACGTCGCGCAGCCGCGCCGCGAGGGTCGTTCGCGGCCCCGGGCGCCGGGTCACCCCTTGCCGTCCCCCTTGACGGAGACCGCCAGGCGAAGCCCCGTTTCGCTCAGGCGGACCGCCGGCTGGAGCTCCCAATATTCGATCAACCCTCTTGTCCGCAATCCCCGGATCGCCTCCTCCAGCTCGTGCCGCTCCAGCCCCGCCTCCTCGTCCAGGCCGGAAAGCCCGGGCGTCGCGGCGGGCCCGATTTCCCGGTAAAAGTCCAGGAGGCAGCGCAGGAGCTTCTCCTCGACGGGGGAAAGTGCCGGAGGGTTCACGGGTTCACCGGAGGCGGGGAGCCGGACGGCTTCCGGAGAGAGGCGACCTCCTCCTCCAGCTCCCGGACCCTGCGGCCCCGGCGCAGCAAACCCGGAATGCCTCCCAGAAAACCGACGAGAACGCCGATCCCGAAAGCGACGACGATCACCACCAGGAGGGAAGTGCTGGCGGAGAGGTGGAGGAACTGAACGGTGAGGATCCCGGGGTTCTGGACGGCAAACGTCGCCACCAGCACCAGCAGGACGACGATCAGGATCAGCACGGCTCTCATGGCAAAAAAATTATACCATGCGATCGGCGGGGTCTTTCAGGCTTCGAATCTCCCCCAGGACCCGCGCGCAGTGGTCCATCCCGGGGCACTCTACGTCGCACGGGTCGATGTGGGTCACCACGTGCGCGTTCCCGAGGGCCTGCTGGACCTCCTTTTCCAGGTGGTCGGCCACCCGGTGCGCGTCCTCCAGCTTGTACTCCCGGCAGATCACGACGTGGAAATCGACGTGCTTCTCCGACCCCGCCCGACGGGTCCTCAAGTCGTGGAAGTCGACGACCATCGGGCGGTGCTCGTCGATGATCCGGCGCACCAGCTCCACGGTCTCCTCGGGGAGCCCTCGGTCCATGAGGTCTTGGATCGCCGAAAGGAACAGCCTCGCGGCGGTGACCAGGATGTAGATGCCCACGAGGATCGCCACCCCCGGGTCCAGCCACGCCCAGCCCGTAAACCGAAATATCAGGAGCGAGCCGAGAATCCCCGCGTTCGTGTAGACATCGGTGGCGAAGTGGACCGAATCGGCCACCAGGGCGGAGGATCCGGTCTCCTCCCCCGCCTTGCGGATCCGCTTCGAGATGTACCAGGAGGCCGCGAGGGCGATCGCCATGATGACGATGCCTTTTTCCGCGGATTCCGGGACCCTCCTCTCGATCAGCCGGTGGACGCCTTCCCAAACAACCCATCCTCCCGTGGCGGCGATGACGACCGCCTGGAACACGGTGGCGAGCGTTTCCGCTTTTCCGTGTCCGTAGGGGTGGTTCGTGTCGGCGGGATCCATCGACTTCCGGATGGAGAGGAGGTTGACGGCGGACATGAAGATGTCAGCCAGGCTGTCGAAGGCCGACGAGAGGACCCCGAGCGAGCCGGAGAGGACCCCGACGACGAACTTGGCGGAGGCCAGGATGACCGCGCTGCCAAGGGAAAAATAAGCGGTCCGGAGCCGCTTGCGGTCCGCATCGAAGTTGCGATGATTCTCGACCATCCCATTCCCGCGTGAATTGACAGGTTTCGATATACTTTGCAAGAATAGCACATCAAGTCCCCGGGAGGTCCGACGTGGTCCAGAAAACGAAGAAGATCTGGATGGACGGCAAGCTCGTCGACTGGGACGACGCCCGCATTCACGTGCTGGCCCACACGCTGCACTACGGCGTCGGCGCGTTCGAGGGGATCCGCTGCTACAAGCTCGAAGACGGTGCTTCGGCGGTCTTCCGGCTCAAGGAACACGTCGACCGGCTCTTCGCCTCGGCGCACATCCTGACGGTGGACATCCCCTACACCCCCGAGGAGATCTGCCAGGCCGTCCGGAAGACGCTTCACGCCAACGGCCTCGTCGAAGGGTACATCCGCCCCATCGCCTTCTTCGGCGAGGGGGAGATGGGGCTCTTCGCGCGGACGAACCCTGTCCACGTGGCCATCGCCGTATGGCCGTGGGGGTCGTACCTGGGCGAGGACGGACTGAAAAAAGGGATCCGCGCCAAGGTGTCCTCCTTCAACCGGCATCACGTCAACGCCGCGATGACCAAGGGGAAGATCAACGGGTACTACGTCAACTCCATCCTCGCCAAGTGGGAGGTGGTAAAAGCCGGATACGAAGAGGCGGTCCTGCTCGACACGGAAGGATACGTCGCCGAGGCGTCGGGGGAGAACATCTTCATCGTCCGGAACGGGATTCTTCAGACCCCGCCCCTCACCGCGATCCTGCCGGGGATCACCCGCGACTCCGTGCTCACGATCGCCCGCAAGATGGACCTCCCCGTGAAGGAGGCGCGCTTCACGAGGGACGAGATGTACATCGCCGAGGAGATGTTCCTCACCGGCACGGCGGCCGAGATCACCCCCGTGCGGGAAGTCGACGACCGGCGGGTGGGGACGGGAAAACCGGGCCCGGTCACGAAGCAGATCCAGGAGAAGTTTTTCGACATCGTGCGCGGAAGAGACGCGCTGTTCCTCCACTGGCTGGACACCCTGAAGTGATGCCCCTCTGCGAGCGCAAGGGAACTTGTTCCACGGGGCGGGTCCGGCATTTGCTACAATCTTAGGAATGCTTCGCGTCACCGAGATCTTCGCCAGCATCCAGGGGGAAACCTCGTATGTCGGGCTCCCCTTCGCATTTGTGCGGCTGACCGGCTGCAACCTTCGGTGCCGGTACTGCGACACGACCTATGCCTACGACAGCGGGGAGGAGTTCTCCCTCAAGGAAGTCATCTCACGGGTGGAGGTTTTCGGCATCCCGAGGGTCACCGTCACCGGCGGGGAGCCGCTCCTCCAGCCCGAGGCCTACGATCTGGCCACGGCCTTTTTGGACCGGGGGTTCACCACGCTCGTGGAGACCAACGGTACGGTTCCTCTCGGCGCCCTTGACCCCCGGGCGGTCAAGGTCATGGACGTCAAGTGCCCCGGCTCGGGGGAAGACCGGAAGATGCTCTGGGAAAATTTCTCCTCGCTTACCCCCCGCGACGAGGTCAAGTTCGTCATCGCCTCCGAGGAGGACTACCGATACGCCAAGGAAATCATGGCGAAATACTGCGTAAAGGCTCCGTTCACGGTCCTGCTATCGCCCGCCTTCGGGTTCCTGGCGCCCGAAAAGCTCGCCGGGTGGATGGTGGGCGACGGGCTCACCGCCCGGTTCCAGCTCCAGCTCCACAAGCTCGTGTGGGGCCCCGACGCGAGAGGTGTATGACCGTTCCGCCCAAACCGAAAGGGATCGTGCTCGTCAGCGGCGGGATGGACAGCCTCGTGCTGGCGGCTTTCGCCACCCGGGAGAGTGACATCGCCCTCCTGCACGTGAATTACGGCCAGCCCACCCAGCAGAAAGAACTTTCCTGCTTCCACGCGATCGCCGACCACCTCAAGGCCAGGGACCGGCTGGTGGCCGACATGGGGTATCTGAAGACAATCGGCGGCAGCGCCCTGACCGACTCCCGAATCGCCATCCCCCAGGCCGATCTTTACCGCGACGGGGTTCCCGTGACCTACGTCCCCTTCCGCAATGCGCATTTCCTCTGCATCGCCGTGTCGTGGGCCGAGGTGATCGGGGCGAAAAACGTGTACATCGGGGCGGTAATGGCCGATTCCTCCGGCTATCCCGACTGCCGGCCCGAATTCTACGAGGCGATGAACGAGGCGATCCGGCGGGGGACGAAGGAGGGAGGCGGGATCGTGATCCGGGCCCCCTTCGTTCACCTGAGGAAGAAGGATCTCGTCCTGATGGGGAAATCCTTAGGCGTGCCGTTCGAGCACTCCTGGTCCTGTTACCGGGAAGGGGAAAGGGCGTGCGGCCGGTGCGACTCGTGCGCATTGCGATGGCGGGCCTTCGTGGAGGCGGGCGTCCCCGACCCGATCGAATACGAGGTCCGGCCCTCCTCTTGAGCCGGCAACGAAAAACCTTGGGTCCCGGGACCGACATCAAGCAGCTTGCCCGCCGCATCTCGCAGGGGGCGTTCCTCCTTCTGTTCTTCGTCCTCCTCATAAAGACCGACTACGACGGGAGGAACGAGCTCGGCTATCCGGTCAAGATCTTCCTGGACGCGGACCTTCTCGTCTTTCTCACGTCGCTCCTTTCCGCCTACAAGCTTCCGGCGGCCCTGTTTCTCGCGCTGCTGTTCCTCCCCGTGACCCTGCTGTTCGGGCGCGCGTTCTGCGGATGGGTCTGCCCGTTCGGGACGCTCCACCACGCCGTAAGCTTTACCGGCAGGAAGCTCGTCCCGGAGCGGGGAATCAAGACGAAGGGAGCGCGGTGGAAGTTCGCCATGCTGATCTTCTTCTTCGGCGCGGCGTTGCTGGGTCTCCAGCTTTCGGGCCTGCTCGACCCGATCTCGTTTCTCATCCGGTCGCTCTCGTTGTCGGTCCTTCCCGCCGTGAATTATCTGTTGCGGGGGTTCCTCGACTGGGGTTTCCGACTTCCGTGGCGGCCGGTTTCGGACGTCTTCGACGGCACCTACACGTTCCTCCGTGCCCATTTCCTCTCCTTCTTTCCGGCACGCTACGACCAGGCGCTCCTTTTCTTCGCTCTCTTTCTCCTGTTGCTCTCGCTCAACCGGTACCGGACGCGCTTTTTCTGCCGCTTCGTCTGTCCGCTCGGCGGCCTGCTCGGGCTCTTTTCCCGCGCCTCGCTGATGCAGCTCTCGATGAACGCGAAGTGCACCCATTGCATGGCCTGCCGCGACGTCTGCGCCGGCGGGGCCAACCCGCACACGGAAAAGAACTGGTCCCCCTCGGAATGCGTGACCTGCTTCAACTGCACGGCAACCTGCCCGGAAGGGGCGCTGGAGTGGAAATTCTCGATCGCGCGGGGGACGGAGGACCGGCTCGACCTGCACCGGCGGGCGGCATTGGCGGGCCTCGCCGCAGGCGTTGCGGCGGCGGCGGTGATGAAGACCTCTCCCGCGGCGGCCCGGCCCGCCCCCGAGCTCATCCGTCCCCCCGGGTCGCGGCCGGAGGACGACTTCCTCTCCCGGTGCGTCCGGTGCGGCGAGTGCATGAAGGTCTGCATCACGGGGGGGCTGCAGCCCACTCTTTTCTCGGCGGGATTCGAGGGGATCTGGACCCCCACGCTGGTGTCGAAGATCGGCTACTGCGAATACAACTGCACGCTGTGCGGGCAGGTGTGCCCGACTTCCGCCATCCGGAAACTCTCCGTGCCGGAGAAACAGAAAACCGTCATCGGGCTGGCCTTCGTCGACCCGTCGCGCTGCATCCCCTTCGCGCAGGGGACCCCCTGCATCGTCTGCGAGGAGCATTGCCCCACCCCGAAAAAGGCGATCGTCTTCACCGAGCGCCCGGGAAAAGGAGGGCGCATCGTGAGGGTCCCCGTCGTCGTCGTGGAATTGTGCATCGGGTGCGGCATCTGCGAGAACAAGTGCCCCGTGGCCGATCTGGCGGGGATCCGGGTAACCTCGGTCGGCGAATCGCGCAACCCCCAGAACCGGCTCAATCTGCCTTCCGGACCCTACGTATCGTAATTTTTTCGATTTTCCCTTTGACAATTCCAGGCCGCGCCTATAGGATTCATTCGCAAAACAGCCGGGGGGGATTTTTTTACTGAATCTTTTCCCCTTCCCGTCCGTTCTAATTAGCAGGAGAAGACGACATGGCGCACTTTTATGAAAATAAACGGGGGCAGCTCGCCAACTGGGAGGACGTGGGCGGCTTCAACGTCCAGCTGCTGATGGAGATCCGGAACGCCGTTCTGGACGTCGAGTCGGGGGCCGGCCCTCCGCCCGCGGTTCAGGGGATGGCGTCGGATTGGATTAAACGGCTTCCGTTGTTCGACTTCCCCGACGACGAGATCGGTTAACCGGGCAGCCCGAGAACTTTCAGGTAGACCTTCCGTATCCCTTCGGTTTCCTTCCTGTACCGTTCCATCGCCGCGGGGTCGAATCCCGCGGGGTCGAATTGCTCGATGGACGCGTCGTGGGAGAGGCGCAGCCGGATCTCCAGGGTGCGAAGGAACCGGTACCCGCCGTCCAGCGCCTGGAAATCCTCGACGGAGATCTTGCCCGCCCGCATCAGCTCGTAGAGGGCCTTGAGCGTCGAGCGGGAACGGAGGACGGGAACCTTCGGGGCGTGCAGCAATTGCAGGTATTGCGTGGCGAACTCCACGTCGACGACTCCGCCCCGGCCCACCTTGAGATTCAACCGGTCGGTCCGCTCCCGGCCCAGTTCCACCTCCATCCGCATCCGGAGACGGTGGATCTCTTCCGCCGCCCCGGCGGGGAGCGGCCGGTCGTAGATGAATCGGGCCACCTTCTCCTCCACGTTCTTCCCGAACTCGCGGTCCCCCGCCACGAAGCGGCACTTGAGCAGCGCCTGGCGCTCCCACAGCTGGGCGGAATGCTCGTGGTACGTCTCGAACGCGGCCAGGGAGGAGACCAGCGGCCCGGCGTTGCCGGAGGGGCGCAGGCGGGTGTCGAGCTTGTAGACGTACCCCTCCCGGGTCGCCGTGGTGAGAAGCGTGATCAGCCGCTGGGCCACCTTCGCGAAATACTCGTGGTTGGTCACCTTCCGGAATTCCGACGGGTCGGCATCCGGCGCGGGGACGGTTTCCCCCGCTTCGGAGTAGAGGAAGATGATGTCCAGGTCGCTGTGGTACGACAGCTCCTCCGCCCCGAGCTTTCCCATCCCCAGCACGCAGAAACGGGACTCCTCTTTGCCCGCGTTCCCCGCGACCGCGGGATCGCCGAACCGCCGCGACACCTCGCGGCGGGCGAGGAAGAGCGCGTAGGAGAGCAGGACTTCCGCGAGGGCGGAATGCTGGTACATCCCTTCCTCAAGGGAGAGATTACCCGCCAGATCGTGGGTCCCGATCCTCAGAGTCTCCAGGTTCTTGAACCGGCGCAGTTCGTCCATCTCCTGCTCGAAGTCCGCGCAGGCGACCAGAATCTCTCCCAGTTCCCGGCGCAGCTCGGTCTTCGTCTTTACAACCGCGGCCAGGTCCTGCTTGAGGAAGGTGTCCAGGAGCTCCGGGTGGCGCAGGAGGTATCCGGACAAGAAACGGCTGCTCCCGAACAGCCGGATGAGCGCGTCGATGACCCGGGGGTTCTCGAAGAGCATGGCATAGAACATCGTCCGCGCGCCGATCGCCGCCAGGAAGCGCTCGGTGTGGGCGAGCGCCATGTCCGGGTCCGGCGTCCGGATCACGCGGGCGAACACCGCGGGGGCGATCTTCTCCAGGTACCGCCTTGCCCGGGCGGAAAGACGTACGAACGGGGGGCCCTCCCGGAGGGAGGCCAGATTCCTGCGGGCCGTTTCGGGATCGGAAAACCCCAGCGCCTTGAGCCGGGAGGCCGCCTCCTCTTCCTCGAGCTCCGGGAAAAACAGCGCCTGAACGTCGGGAGGAACTTCGGAGGGAACCTCCTCCGCAGCCCCCCGGAAGAGCCGCCCGTAGATCGTGCGGACGTTCCCGGTGTGCCGGTCCAGGGCGGAAAAAAGCGCCTCTTCCCCGGAGAGTCCCATTGCCCGGGCCAGACGATGGAGATCCTCCTCCCTCTGGGGGAGGACGTGGGTCTGCCGCTCCTGGTGGACCTGGATCCGGTGCTCCAGCGACCGCAGAAACGCGTACGCTTCCCCGAGGGAGGCGTGCTCCTCTTCGGAGATGATCCCCTGCTGCGTCAATGCCGAAAGTGCCGGGAGCGTCCCGCGGACGCGCAGCGCCTTGTTCTTCCCCCCATAGATCAGCTGGTGGGCCTGCGCGAAGAACTCGATCTCCCGGATCCCCCCGGCGCCCAGTTTCAGGTCCCTGTTGCCCCTTCGGGCGCGCGTCGAGGCGAGATTGATCCGCTCCTTCATCTCCTGGATCTCTTCGATGGAAGTGAAATCGAGGTATTTCCGGTACACGAACGGGGTGACGGTCCGCAGGAACTCCTCGCCCACGGCGGAGTCTCCTGCGACGGACCGGGCTTTGATCAGCGCCGCCCGCTCCCACGTCTGGCCCCAGGACTCGTAATAGATCTCCGCGGAGCGGAGGGAGTTGGCGAGATCCCCCTTGATCCCCTCGGGGCGCAGCCGCAGGTCCACGCGAAAAACGAAGCCGTCCTCCGTGATCTCGGAAACGATGCGGGTGATCATTTCCGAAAGACGGACGAAGAACTGGTGAAAGGAGATCGGCTTCCCCTCCCTGCCGCCCTCCGTCATCCCGGCGTCGGTCTCGTAGAGATAGAGGAGATCGATGTCGGAGCTGAAGTTGAGCTCGAAGGCGCCGAGCTTCCCCATCCCCATGATGACGAAGCCGCACTCCCGGCCGTTCCCCCCGTCGACCCGCGGCGCCCCGTACCGATCCGAAAGCTCCCGGCGGGCGAACTCCAGCGCGCCGGACAGGGCCGACGACGCGAGCGCCGAGAGGTCCTCCGTCACCTCGGCCAGAGGCGCAAGCCCGGCGAGGTCGCGCGCGGCGATCCGCGCCACCTCGCGCAGCTTGATGCGGCGAAGGGCGGATTTGACCGCTTTCTCCGTGTCGCTTCGCTGCGCCGCGGCGACCGCCTCGACAAGAAGCGCCTCGCCGTCAACCCGGCGACGGAACTCCTCCTCCAGGAAGAGGAAGGAGAAGATCTCCCGCCGTCTCGCGACCTGGTCGGCGAGGAACTCGGATCCTCCGAGGAGAGCGCCCAGCACCGGCAGACCCGCCGGGCGGGACAGGACGTCCGCCAGGTCCTCCGGGGACAGGGAGTCAGCCAGCTTGGAGAGATTGAGAAGAAAGGCCAGCGGATCCGGGGCGGCCGCGGCCCCTTTCCATACGCCGTCCAGCTCCGCCTCTCCCCACCCGAGCCGCTTCCGGACGTCCTCGACCAGCGGCAGGGCGCGCGCGGTGTTCGCCACGCCGAGCGCCAGCAGCCGCTCGAACGGGGATTTCACCGGAAGAGTTCCCGGATGGCGCGGGAGAAGGGAGGGCGCAGGACCCCCTTCTCGGTGGCGATGGCGGAAACGTACCGGGCCGGCGTAACGTCGAAGGCCGGGTTGTAGACGGCGATCCCCATCGGGGCGACACGACTCCCCGCCAGGTGGGTCACTTCGCTCCCATCGCGCTCCTCGATCGGAATTTCCTTCCCTGTGCGGATCGCCGGGTCGATCGTGGAGCGGGGGGCCGCCACGTAGAAGGGGATCTTGTGGACCCGGCACAGGACCGCCACGCCGTAGGTGCCGATCTTGTTCGCCACGTCGCCGTTGCGGGCGATCCGGTCCGCGCCTACGATCGCCGCGTGGATCTTTCCGTCCTTCATCAGTTTCGCCGCCATGTTGTCGGTGATGAGCGTGCAGGGGATCTTGTCCTTCATGAGCTCCCAGGCGGTGAGCCTTGCTCCCTGAAGGAAGGGCCGCGTCTCGTCGGCGTAAACGTGGATCCTCTTGCCCGCGGCCACCGCCGCCCGGATCACTCCGAGGGCCGTCCCGTAGCCGGCGGTCGCCAGCGCCCCGGCGTTGCAGTGCGTGAGCACGGAAGTCCCGCTGGAAAGGAGCTTTGCTCCGTGCGCCCCCATCCGGCGGTTGGCCTCCACATCTTCCTCGCAGATGGCGACGGCCTCCCGCTCGAGCCGGCGTCCCGCCTCCCGCGGGTCGTCCGGCAGCGTCGACGCCGCCCCGCGCATCCGCTCGATCGCCCAGAAGAGGTTGACGGCGGTGGGCCGCGTCGAGCCGAGCCTTTCCGCAGCGTCCCGGAACGCCTCCCTCCACGGACGATTCTCCCCGTCGGCGGACCGCACCGCGAGGACCAGCCCGAAGGCCGCGGCCACGCCGATCGCGGGCGCCCCCCGGACCACCATCGTCCGGATGGCGTCGGCCACGCCCGCCGCGTCCGTGAAGCGCAGGACGGATTCCTTCCCGGGCAGGACGCGCTGGTCCAGGAGGAGCAGGGCGTCCCCGGTCCACTCCAGGGTCCGAAAGGTCAACGGCCCTCCTTCTCCTTGCGGGAATGGAAGCGGGCCACCTGGTCGAGGACCCTCTTCCGGAGCTCGCGCGGGGAGCGGCGGGCCGCACAGACCTCTCCCCTCTTCATCGCCTGCAGGAGCAAGCCTTCCATCCCGGCGCCGCAGGCGCACCGCGGCGAATCAACGGACGCCGGGACGACCTTCCGCGAGGAGCAGGACGGACAGGAGACGACCTGCTTCCCCCCCGAGTCCTTCCCCCGCTTGGCGAACGGGGCGCCTTCCACCTCGACGATGTCCAGCGCGAAATCGATCGTCGGAGCGTTGCTGATGCACGTTCCGACGCCGAAGCCGTCCGCCACGTCGAGAAGGTCCCGGATCTCCTCCTCGCCCAGGCCGCCGGAGGCCAGGATGCGGACATGGTCGAATCCCCGGAGGTCGAGCTCCCAGCGGACTTCCTGGATGAGCCTGCGGAAGTTGCCGCGGCGGGATGCGGGGGTATCCAGCCGGACGGCGGCGAGCCGTTTTCCCAGGGCCTTCGCCGCCCGGATGGCCTCGAACTTCTCGTCCTGCAGGGTGTCGATCAGACAGACGCGGGGGACCGCGGGGTCCACGGCATCGTCGAAGGCGCGCAATGCCGCAACCGTGTCCCCGAGCACCAGGATGAGCGCGTGGGGCATCGTGCCTACGGGCGACTCGCCCAGGAACTCGGCGCTGCGGATAACCGACACCGAGTCGACCCCGCCGATGAAGGCGTTCCGGTCGATGATCGTGGAAAGAGCCGGGTGCATCCGGCGTGCGCCGAAGCTTAAGACCGTCTTCTCCCCGGCCAGATGCTTGATCCGGGACGCCTTGGTGGCCACCCCCGAAGCCTGGCAGAGAATGCCGAGCATCGCGGTCTCCATTTCGCAAAACGCGCCGTAGGGCCCTTCGATGGAAAGGACCGGCTCTCCCGTGAAAAAGAGCGACCCCTCCTCCATCGCCCGGACATCGACCTCCCGCCCGGAGAAGAGCGTGAACACCTCTTCCATCCCGGCCACGATTCCGTAGTCGTACCCCGCCGGGAAGCACTTGACGAACGCCTCGGCCTTCACGCGGACGCGGTCCTTCCCTGCTTTCCGAAGGACCTCCATCGTCCGGCGGAAATAGACGTCCGTCGTGTCCCCGCGCCGAATTTCTTCCCAGCTGGGGATCGGGTCCATCACTCCTCCCTCGCGAGATTTATGCCCGGCGGCGGATCACCCGCACGCCCAGGACCTTCTCCATCTGATCGAGCGCGAAGGCATGCGTCTTCGGGTCGAGCCCCGCCACGAGCGTTTCGTCGACGGTCACGTCGTAGCCGCGCATGGCGGCATCGGCCGCGGTGTAGAGGATGCAGATATGGGTGACGCAGCCGGAAAGCGAAAGTTTCCGGACCCCGCGCCGGCGCAGGACGGACTGGAGCGAGGTCCGGTGAAACCCCGAGTAGGTCTTCTTGTCCACGACGATGTCCCCGGGCTCCGGGGAGATCGCCGCGACGACGGCGGCGCCGGACGTCCCGGCAACGGCGTGAGGAGGCCATCCCATGCGCGAAAACTCGGGATCGTTTTTCCGGTGGGAGTCGCACACGTAGACGACCCGTTCCCCCTCTTTCCGCGCCCGGGCGATGCGTCGGCGCACCGCGGGCAGGATCTTCCGCGTCTCCGGCACCTCCAGCGGCGCCCCGGTCCGGACGAAATCCTCCAGCATGTCGATGACGAGAAGCGCGCGATCCGAAGGAGCCATGCCCTTTCCTCCTGCTTCTTCCCTGGCGGCTGCCAGCAGGCCCACACCTGATTTTACCACCGGCGACCCGGAAGGACCCGGACCCCCGGCCCGTCTTCTCTTCCGGGAGCGCGGCGATGCAAAAGCTTCAGGGCATCGAGGGAGACAACCTAACCGAGCTTCTTCCGGAGCACCTCTTGCACGATCTTGGGGTTGGCCTTGCCCCTGGTCTCCTTCATCACCTGCCCGACGAAGAAGGAAAGGAGCCCGGACTTTCCGTTCCGATAGCTTTCCGCCTCCTTGGGGTTCGCAGCGATGACCCTCGCGACGGTCTCCTCGAGCGCGCCTGCGTCGGAGATCTGGGTCAGTCCCTTTTCGTCGCGGAGCTGGCGGATCGGCTTTCCGGTCCGGAGGGAGAGCTCGACCAGCGTTTTGGAGGCCGTGGCCGAGATCGCGCCGGTCTCCCGGTCCTCCACGGCGTGGGCGATCGTCTCCGGGGAGAGCTTGCCGGAGGCGATGGCATCCTTCCAGTGGATGCATTCGTTGGCGGTGACCTTGGGGTTGGCTCCGTACACGGCCTCCGAGGCCTCGAAGAAATCGGCCAGCGAACGGGAGGAGGCCAGCAGCCCGGCGTCGTACCGGGGGATCCCGTACGTTTTGACGAAGCGGACGACCTTCTCCCCCGGCAGCTCGGGGATCGTCTTGCGCAGTTCCTCGATCCACGCGTCGTCCACGATCAAGGGGAGAAGGTCGGGGTCGGGGAAGTACCGGTAGTCATGGGCTTCCTCCTTCCCGCGCATCGAAAGGGTCACGCCGGCCGCGGCGTCCCACAGCCGCGTTTCCTGCGCCACCTTCCCCCCGTCCTCGATCTGCCCGACCTGGCGGCGGATCTCATACTCGATGGCCTTTTCCACGTTCCGGAAGGAATTCATGTTCTTGAGCTCGGCCTTGGTCCCGAACTCCTTTTGCCCTTTCGGACGGACGGAGACGTTGGCGTCGCAGCGGAAGGAGCCCTCCTCCATGTTCCCGTCGCACACCTCCAGGTAGACCAGGATGTCCCGCAGGCGGCGCAGATAGGCCCCCGCCTCCTCCGGCGTATGCATGTCGGGCTCGGAGACGATCTCCATGAGCGGGACGGAGCAGCGGTTGAGATCCGCAAGCGATGCCTGCGCTCCCGCGAATTCGCCCTCGTGGACGAGCTTCCCGGCGTCCTCTTCCATGTGGATCCGCGTGATGCCGATCCGTTTTGCCGCGCCGTCGACCTCGATGTCGATATGCCCGGCCAGGGCCAGCGGCAGCTCGTACTGGGAGATCTGGTACGCCTTCGGCAGGTCGGGATAGAAATAGTTCTTCCGGGCGAAGACGCTCTTGCTCTGCACCGCGCACGAGGTGGCCAGCGCCGTCCGGATGGCGAATTCGACCACCCTGCGGTTGAGGACGGGGAGGACTCCCGGCATGCCGGTGCACACCGGGCAGGTGTTCTCGTTGGGCGGCGCCCCGAACCCGGCGGAGCAGGCGCAGAAGATTTTGCTCCGCGTGGACAGCTGGGCATGAACTTCCAGCCCGATGACCGCTTCGAACTCCATCGCCTCATGCCCCTTCGAGCGGGGCCACCCGCGGGAGCGGGATGGCGCGCTCGATCGCCGCGGCGGCCGTGAACAGGGTTTCCTCGCGGAAATGGTTCCCCAACAGCTGGGCCCCTATGGGCAAGCCCTCCGCGGACATCCCGCACGGCACCGAGATCCCCGGGATCCCGGCGAGGTTGCACGGGATCGTGAAGATGTCCGAGAGGTACATCGTCAGCGGGTCGTCCGTCTTCTCCCCGATGCGGAAGGCGGGGGTTGGCGCCGTGGGGGTCAGGATCGCGTCCGCTTTCGAAAACGCCGCCTCGAAGTCCCGGCGGATGAGCGTCCGGACCTTCTGCGCCTTGCCGTAATAGGCTTCGTAATAGCCTGCGGACAGCGCGTAGGTCCCGATCATGATGCGGCGCTTGACCTCCGCGCCGAACCCCTCCGCGCGCGTCCTCGACATCATCTCGATCAGGCCCCCCTCGCAGGTTGCGCGGTGGCCGTACCGCACGCCGTCGTACCGGGCGAGGTTGGAAGAGGCCTCCGCCGGCGCGAGGATGTAGTAGGCCGACAGGGCGAACGTCGTGTGAGGGAGGGAGATCTCCACCGCCTGCGCGCCCTGCGACACGAGCGCGGCGAGCGCCCTTTCCACGGCAGCCGTAACCGAGGGGTCGAGTCCTCCCCCCTCGAAATACTCCCGGGGGAGCCCCACCTTCAGCCCCTTGACGCTCTTCTCCGTCGCCGCCAGGTAGTCCGGCACGGGGAGGTATACCGAGGTGGAGTCCCGGCGATCGTGTCCCGCGATGACGGCGAGCATCGCCGCCGCGTCGGGGACGGTGCGGACGATCGGTCCTCCCTGGTCCAGGGAGGACGCAAAGGCGATCATCCCGTACCGGGAGACACGTCCGTAGGTGGGCTTCATTCCGACGACCCCGCACACCGATGCCGGCTGCCGGATCGAGCCGCCGGTGTCGGTCCCCACTCCCGCGAAGCACAGGCCTGCGGCCACCGCCGCCGCCGTTCCCCCGGAGGAGCCGCCCGGGATCCGGTCGAGCGCCCAGGGGTTCCGCGCCGGCCCGAAGTGGGAGGTCTCCGTCGAGGAGCCCATCGCGAACTCGTCCATGTTCTGCTTTCCCAGGAGGATAGCGCCCGAGGCGGCGATCTTCTCCGTGACCGCGGCATCGTACGGGGGGAGGAAGCTGTGCAGGATCCGGCTGCCGCACGTGGTCCGGATCCCGCGGGTGCAAAAAATGTCCTTCAGGCCCACGGGCACCCCGTGCAGCGGCCCCAGCGTCTTTCCCTTGGCCTGCGCCTCGTCGCGCGCCAGGGCGTCCCGCATCGCCTTCTCCGGAAGGACGGTGATGTAGGCGTTGATTTTCGGGTTCGCCCGCTCGATCCGGTCAAGGAGCGCGCGGGTCAACTCGCGGGAGGAGATCTCCTTGTCGCGGACCTTCTTCGCCGCGGTGAGGAGCGTCCATTCGTGCAGGGGGAGGCCCATCGGAACCCTTCTCGTCCCTTC
>Ga0334722_10000862_pt1 | contig 41519 bp, 44 predicted proteins | sample C3_bottom_MG_FD_207210 | JGI IMG/M metagenome (GOLD analysis project Ga0334722, IMG submission 207210) | Sediment microbial communities from Yellowstone Lake, YNP, Wyoming, USA - C3_bottom | ecosystem: Environmental > Aquatic > Freshwater > Lake > Sediment | place: USA: Wyoming | collected...
AAGAAGAATCCCTTGAAGACGAATTAGAAGTCCCGGCATTCATCAGGAGAAAGTTAAAGTAATATTAAAATCGCAAACAAAAACAAAAACAGACATTAGACAAAAGCCCTTCCCCCTCTAATGTTTGTTTTTGTTCTAATACAGAAGGAGGATTTGATGTCCGAAATTCTTAGCTTGGGTAAAGTTGTTTTGTCTGTGGATGAAAAAAAGGAAGAGATAAAAAGCACACCCGAGACTACTACCAAACCGCAGCTTTCTGAAAACGCTATTAAAGTTATTGAAAAAAGATACTTAATTAAGGATCGTAATCGTAAACCACTAGAAACGCCCGAGGATATGTTCCATCGGGTTGCTCATCATATCGCTCAAACCGATACAATGTATGGTACCAATACCGTCGAGATTCAAAAAACCGAAGATCAGTTCTACGAAATGATGGCCCGACTGGAATTTTTACCAAATAGTCCAACTTTTACCGGTGCCGGCACTAAACTTGGCCAGTTAGCCGCTTGTTTTGTCTTGCCGATAGAAGATGACATGAAACAAATTCTAAAAACCCAGATGGACATGGGCTTAATCCACAAATCAGGAGGAGGCACTGGATTTTCTTTTTCAAGATTACGACCTAAAAACGATACTGTCGGTTCTACTGGCGGCGTTTCTTCAGGACCAATCGGCTTCTTACAAATGTACAACGACACTACAGAATGCATTAAACAGGGCGGCACTCGTCGAGGCGCTAACATGGGAATTTTGAGAGTTGATCACCCGGATATTTTAGAATTTATTGATTATAAAGAAAAAGACGGAACATTAAGTAATTTTAATATTTCCGTAGCGCTAACAAAAGAATTTATGGAAGCTTTGGAAGAAGATTCCGAATATGAATTAATCAACCCCCACGGCAAAAAACCAGCCGGAAAACTAAAAGCGAAAGAGGTGTTTGATAAAATAGTGGATGGTGCTTGGAGAAATGGCGAACCGGGAGTGATTTTTCTCGACCTGATCAATGAAAAAAATCCAACGCCAAAAGTCGGAGAAATCGAAGCTACAAATCCGTGCGGCGAACAACCATTATTACCGTACGAGTCATGCAATTTGGGGGCAATTAATCTTAAAAAGTTTACAAAAGTCACTGAAGGAAAAACAGAGGTTGATTGGGATAAATTAGATGAGACTATACCAATTATTGTACACTTTATGGATAATGTTATCGATATTAATAAATACCCAATTCCTGAAATTGAAAAGATGACAAAACTTAACCGAAAGATTGGAATTACCGTGATGGGCTTTGCCGATATGTTGTATGATTTAGGTATCGCTTATGACTCTGAAGAAGGATTGGAAATGGCGGAAAAAGTTATGGGTTTTGTTGAAAAACGTTCTCACGAAGAATCAGCAAAACTCGCCAAGACCCGCGGCGAATTTCCTAACTTTAAAGGAAGTGTGTGGGACAAAAAGGGTGCCCCAAAGATGCACAATGCAGCTACCACTTCTTGTAACCCAACTGGAACCTTGAGTATTATCGGTACTTGTTCTTCTGGTATTGAGCCTTTTTTTGCGCTGGCTTACACAAAAACAGTTATGGACCGAGACGCCCTTCCGGAAGTAAACGAGCATTTTTTAAAGTTTGCCAAAAAAGAAGGATTTTACAGCGATAATTTAATGAAAGAAATTTTAGAAAAAGGAAGTATCCAAGAAATAGACGATATTGCTTTGCAAACTAAAGAAGTTTTTAAAGTCGCTGCCGATATTGCTCCGGAGTGGCACGTAAAAATGCAGGCGGCTTTTCAAAAACATACTGACGGCGCAATTTCTAAAACTATCAACTTTCCTAATTCCGCCACTGTCGATGAAGTTCGCGAAGCCTATCTCCTAGCATATAAACTTGGTTGCAAAGGATTAACTGTTTATCGCGATGGGTCGCGTGCTTATCAGGTCCTGACGACTGGTAAATCTGATAAAGTTGATGATAAAACAGGCGAAATGGCAGCACAGACAATCGTTGCTTCGGGTGTCACTATTGTCCCGCGAGAACGACCCGATGTTACCCGCGGCTATACTTACCGCATAAGAACTGCTTACGGAAAACTTTATATTACAATTAACAATGATGAGAATAGTCAACCTATTGAAGTGTTTGCCCATCTTGGCAAGGCTGGAGGATTTTTTGCCGCTAAAGCTGAGGCTATTGGCCGCCTGATTTCACTTTCCCTAAGATCCGGAATTGATCCCCAAGAAATTGTCAAAGAACTTAAAGGCATTCGCGGACCAACGCCTTCGTGGGGCGAAGACGGTAAAATGGTTTTTTCGCTACCAGACGCCATTGGCCAAATTTTGGAAAAACATATTTCTGGAGAACAACAAAAGCTTAATTTGGAGTTTGAAAAAACTCCAAAAGCTACAATAAGTAATGAAGAAATTCAAATGGCCAATGGATTTTCGCCAACACCGGAAGTCATCGCTCAACCAAAATCGCTTGCTGACTACGGTGAAGCGCCGGCTTGTCCTGATTGCGGCGCCATGCTTGAATTGGGAGAGGGTTGTTTAAAATGTCCCTCTTGCGGATTTTCAAAATGCGGATAAAAAATGATTCATATTTATTTTGGTAATGGTAAAGGTAAAACTACCGCTGCACTAGGACTTGCATTAAGAGCAGCTGGCGCTAATAAAAAAGTTGCTTTTATCCAATTCATGAAAAAGCAAATTTATTCCGAACACAAAGCAATTAAAAAATATAAATTGCCAATTGATTTTTTTGTTTCCCAGACAGATTTTTATAGAATGTCTGGTAAGATACCAACAAAAAAAGAATTCAAAAAACAATTAAATGCTAACTTGAAGTTACTCAATAAAGCTCATGAAATAATAAAATCTAAAAAATATGACCTAATAATTTTAGATGAAGTTTTAAATGTTATTAAGCCATCTTCCATAAATGAGATACTTTTTAAAGGAGTTATAAACTTTGGCTCTGATTTATTGGATATCGATGAAGTAATTGATAAATTAGAATTAAGAAGTAAGCACAAAAATGATATCGTTTTAACCGGTAGAAGTGAACATCCCAAATTAACCGAAATTGCTGATTTAATCACTGAAATGAAGCTTATTAAACATTACTTCGATAAGGGTATTCAGGCAAGAAAGGGAATCGAATATTAGTTATCCACAGTTGACAAACAACAAGTGTAATTCTAAGTTTAAAATGCAATAGAAAGGAAAATATGCCAACGAAAGTAAGAACAGTGAAAAGAGATGAGACATTCAGCCTGATTAATGTTATCGCAATCATTATTTTAATTGTGCTAGTCGGTCTTGGCGGACATTTTTTAGGTAGATTTAATCAGAAAGAGAAAACAGAAACTTCACAAATTTCCGGCGTACAAACTTTTACATATGAAGGCGAAAACGGAAAAAGCGCTTTAGATTTACTGAAAGATAAAGCAAAAGTCGAAACCACAGACTCAAGTTTTGGTTCATTTGTCGTTTCCATTAATGGCACCTCAAACTCTGCTGACCATTTCTGGATGTTTTATGTGAACGGGAATCTTGCATCAACTGGCGCCGATCAATATCAGACCAAAGAAGGCGACAAAATCGAGTGGCGCTACGAAAAACTGTAAGCATTAACAATACAACCTAAATTTAAGGGAAATCTCGGTGAAACTCCGAGGAAGTCACGCTACTGTTAAATCCAGAAAACTTTAAATTTTTGCATTAAGTCCTTCGGTCGAAAGGCAAAGTTTTAGATGACCGTTTTGGTCATTTTTTAATCCTTCGATTCCACTCAGGATTACCCTGAGCTAGTCGAATAGGTCATAAGAAAGGATCGTATGAAAATAGTTAAATATTTGAAACTTCCGATAATCGCAATGGCTACCTTGATAATTATCTATGGTGGCATCGGTCTTGCTAAATCAGAGACTCAAAATAAAACTGTACAGGATAATTTACAAAAAGAAATTGAAAGTCTTAAGCAACAAATTACCCAAAACCAGAATCAAGAAAATATTCAGATCGCAGATTTGCAAGGACAAATAAAATCCAGTGCCGACATCACGCCCCAAAAACAAGTTTCTGGAGCATCTACAACTCGCGAAATCCAGTATGTCGAAAAACCAATCACCCAAATAGTCACCCAAACCTTAACACAAGAAGTCGAAAAAAATCAGGCGGTAGTAACTATTGAAAATTTAGGTTCGTATCGAGTAGATTTGCAAAATAACAATAATGCTTTTACAATTTTGAAGGAAGCAGGTGCTGAAAATGGTTTTCCCGTCGAATATCAGGAATATAGTTTTGGCGTTTTTGTGACAGCCATTGGCGGGATAAAACCTGCGGGAAATCAATATTGGGCGTTTTACTACAACGGAAAATATTCGACAGTAGGGGCATCCAGCCAACCAATTTTTAAAAATGATACAACTTTTTGGAAACTAGAAAGTTTTTAATGGCTTACTTTTTTATATTTTTCGGGGCAATAATTAGAATTCTATCGCATTGGCATTACCTAGCTACCCCGCCAAACTTTGCCCCGATTGCAGCGATGGCCTTGTTCGGAGGAGTGTATCTCGGTAAAAAATACGCCTTAGTAATTCCGCTTTTGGCCATGCTTGTTGCTGATATACTTATTGGCTTTTATAACCCATGGATTATGTTTTCGGTCTACGGAAGTTTTCTCTTAATCGGGCTGGTCGGGCTGTGGCTCAAAAATCATAAAACCTTGCCTAACATCATTGGTTCAAGCTTATTTGGTTCTATAATCTTTTTCCTGGTTACCAATTTTGCTGTTTGGGCAGTGCCACACTCGATGTATATCCATAATTTGCAAGGTTTAATGCAGTCTTATATAATGGGGCTGCCGTTCTTCCGCGGGACTTTAATGGGCGACCTTTTCTACGTAGGGGTGATGTTTTCCTCAATGGAAATCATTTATAAAATAACATCCGTTTGGCAACTAAAAAGGAAGGAACATGGCTTCGTCTTTGAAAGAATTACAAGAAAAAGACTTTAACGACATTATAAAACTCAAGAAAAATGCTGTGATTGAATTTGGCGCGCCCTGGTGTGCCGCCTGTAAATTAACGGAGCCAATAATTTGTGAAGTTGAAAAAAGTAATTCTAATATTTCTTTCGCAAAAGTAGACGTCGGTAAATCACCAGGGCTTGCCTCAAGAATGGGAGTGATGAGCTTGCCAAATGTGTTAATAATTAAAGCCGGTAAAGTTGTTGACCAAATAATCGGCGCAGCAAGTAAAAAAGTTTTAGAAGAAAAAATCTCTAAAATAAAGTAGTGCTAAAAAACAGAGTCCTGCTGGCGATATAGGCAAGGAGGGGAAAACCTATTTCACCAGACAGGACTCTGCTCGCAATGTTTCCATTGTGAGACCCCATTATAGCAGGATAAGCCTCTTTTGTCAAGTACTTTTCGACTAATTCTGCTATAATGTTTTTATGAAGAAAAATACTTTTAAAACGATTATTTTTATATTATTGGTAATCATTTTAATAGCCACTCCACTCATTTATAAAATGATTCGCAGTAAGAAGATGGAACAAGCACCTCCGCCACCAGTATCTCAAGATTTCCTGAAAAAAAGCTTAAATACAGACACCCAAATTACAAAAGACAAACTTCCAGATGAGATTTTTATTCAAGTTCCATTTATTATCCAAGCGCCATTTGCAAATTGGGATGTTTTACACGAAGAGTCCTGCGAAGAAGCAAGTTTAATTATGATGGCCCATTTTTATAATAAAACTCCGGTTGGTGATCAAGCACAATGGGAAAAAGAAATTCAAGACTTAGTGAGTTGGGAAACCACTCATGGTTATAAACAAGACGTGACAATGAGTGAATTGGCTCAAATTGCAAAAGATTATTATGGCTTGAGTGCTACGGCAAAATATAATATTTCCGTCGATGACATAAAAATCGAGCTTGCTACCGGCCATCCAATAATTGTTCCTGCAGCAGGGAAAATTCTGCCTAATCCAAATTTCAGAAATGGCGGGCCAAATTATCATAACTTAGTCGTAACTGGCTACGACTTTCAAGGCTTTATTACTAATGACCCCGGCACCCGTAACGGTGAAAATTTCCGTTACACATATGATTCTTTATTTAATGCCATCCACGATTATAACTCCGAAAATATGTTCTACGGCCCAAAAGCATACTTGGTGTTTGAATAAATAAGAACTCTTTGATACTATTGGTTTGCTATGGAAAACGATAAAATCAAATGCCCAAAATGCGGCACAAATATTCCGGTAACTGATGTCCTAAAGCACCGGCTCAATGAGCAAGTAAATTCTGAAGTTGAAAAAAGAATTGAAAAAGAAAAAGATAATTTAGCGGAAAAAATTAAAAAGGAATTTGAATCAAGCCAAAATAAAGAATTAGTGATACTTACCGAAAAACTGAGCCTCGCACAAAAAGAAAAAGATAAAGCCATTAAAAAAGAACTTGAATTTATAAAAAGAGAAGAAGAACTCGCCGATAAATTAAAAAAACAAGAACTCATTATTGCCCAGCGACTTAAAGAAGAAAAAATAAATATCGAAGAAAAGGTTCGTAAAGATGAGATTGAAAAAAATCAGTTTATTATCGCTGAGATGCGAAAACAATTAGAGGATACTAAGAAATCACTTGCCGAAGCTCAACGAAAAGCTCAGCAGGGATCAATGCAGACACAAGGCGAAGTGGTTGAGCTTTCTTTAGAAGAATTACTAAAGTCAAAGTTCCCGCACGATATTATTGAGCCTGTGCCAAAAGGAATTAGCGGCGCTGACATTATTCAGCGTATCTACAATAAAAATGGAGCTGAATGCGGTTTAATCGCTTGGGAATCAAAACAAACAAAAGCATGGACTGAAGACTGGGTACAAAAACTAAAAGATGATGGCAGAAACATCAAAGCATCGGCTATGGTTTTGGTAAGCGATGTTTTGCCAAAAGGATTAAATAATTTTGGAATTTACAAAGGGATCTGGGTAACAAATTTTAGTTCCATTGAAGGACTAACAGTTGCCCTTCGAAATCAAATGATAGCTGTAAATAATGCCCTGGTGAGCCAAGTGGATAAAGATGATAAGAAAGATATTTTATATGATTATTTGTGCGGGCCATCTTTCGCGACAAAGATTGAAACGATGGTTGAAACTTTTGTAAATATGAAAACAACTTTAGAAAAAGAGAAAATCGCTTTTACGAAAATTTGGTCAGCTCGTGAAATCCAAATCCAGCGACTTACTGAAAACACCGCTAAAATCTATGGCGAGATCCAAGGCATTGCCGGAAACAAACTTCCATCAATTGAAATTTTAGAACTCGAATCCGGACTAGATGACATCACAACAGAAAAACCAAAGTCAAAAAATAATAAAGAAGAAGATATTAATCAAGCAAACTTATTTTAAATGCTAAACTTTCCAATAATTGACCTCCATGTTCATCTAAGAGATAAAACGACGTTTCATACAAAATTCGCAAAAGAAGCGGGGGTTGATACAGTTGTGTGTATGGCAAATACAAAGCCTTGTCTTGATAATATTAAAGATATAAAAAAATATCTTAAACAAAAGCACTATGTTAAAGTTTTGTCAGTAAGTGCTATTACCGTTGGACGAGAAGGAAAAAAATTGGTTGATATCGATGCCTTGAAAAAGCTGGTTATCGGTTTCTCCGACGACGGTAACACTTTAGAAAATCCTGATTTGCTGGCAGAAGTTTTAAAGAAAGATGTTTTAGTGATGCTTCATTCCGAACCGGAAGAAAAGTACATTAAAAAATATCTTAGAGTTCTTCAGAAAGTTGGCGGTAGATTGCACTTACAACATGTAGTTTCAAAAGATGCAGTCGACATTATTCGCAAGGCCAAAAGATCAGGCCTTAAATTTACCTGCGAAACTTGTCCGCACTATTTTACATATCCAAATGAAATTGAAGACAAACCTGTCAGCCCACCACTGGGAAATTTAGAAGATGTAAAAGCTGTTAAAAAGGGATTAGCCGACGGAACCATTGATGTTATTGCGAGCGACTATGCGCCCGTTCCGCGTCCGAAAGCTACCGGCTTTGCCTCATTTAGCTCATATGTTGCTTTAAGCTATGGATTAGTTTTAGACGGAACGTTGACAATAAGACAGCTTAAAGAAAAATTACACTATAACCCCCTTAGGATAATAAATGGTAAGTAAAAAATTTCAAACAGAATTTGCAAAGCTAAATAAAGAGCAGAAGGAAGCGGTTGAGGAAATTGAAGGGCCGGTGATGGTAATTGCCGGGCCGGGAACTGGCAAGACGCAGATTTTGGCAATGAGAATTGCTAATATTTTGAATAAAACTCAAGTGAATCCTTCGAATATTTTGTGCTTAACCTTCACCAACTCCGGTGTTTATGCGATGAGAAAAAGGCTTTTGGAAATTATCGGAAAATCTTCTTACGCCGTTCATGTCCACACCTTTCATTCTTTTTGTAATGAAGTGATCCAAGCTTTCCCTGAAAAATTTTTGTTCGCCAAGGAAATAAATCAGCTGACAGATTTTGAACAAATTAAGTTAATTCAAAAGATAATCGATAAATTAACATTGAAAAGATTAAAGCCGCTCAAGTCGCCGTATTATTATCAGAGAGATATTTTGCAAAGTATTGGCGACCTAAAACAAGAAGCCATAACTCCTGAAAAGTTTTTGAAGTTTTTAAAAGACGAAAAAGATAAATTAATTCTAGAAAAAAATTCGGACTTGGCGAAAATCTATAAAGCATATCAGGACGAACTCACTACAAAAGGCTTATACGATTTTAATGATATGATTTTGTTCGTCGTAGAAATGCTGAAAAATGATACTGAACTTTTAAGCTTTTATCAGGAAAAATTTCAATATATCTTAGTCGATGAATACCAAGATACCAACAGCGCCCAAAATGAAATCATTCAAATTTTAGGAAGTTTTTATCCCGAGCCGAACATTTTTGTGGTGGGAGACGATGAGCAATCAATTTTTCGTTTCCAAGGCGCATCTTTAGAAAACATTTTGTTTTTCAAGCAAATCTATCCCAACTCTCAAGTCATCGTTTTAGAAAAAAACTATCGCAGCGGACAAAAGATTCTGGATGTTTCGCGCAAGTTAATATCAAATAACAAGAAGCAAATATTTAATTTATTAAAAATCGAAAAGAATCTAAAAAGCGAGCTTAAAAGCACTAGGGGCGAAATTCATACCGGCGAATTTTCAACCGAAGAAGTGGAAAACTATTTTGTCGCTAAAACAATCGAGGAAAAAACAAAAAAGGGGACTAAACCATCTGAAATTGCGGTAATTTATAAAGAACACCGTGATGCAGAAAACTTAATTGACCTTTTAAGTAAACTTAATATCCCTTATCAGCTTGAAATTGGCGGTGATATTTTAGACGATTTGGAAATAGGAAAAATTATAAGATTACTAAATGTTATTAGCGCTCCGGAAAAAAGAGAAAACTCCGAAAATATATTTGAGGTGTTACATTTTCCCTTTTGGAAAATCGACGAGCTTAATCTATATAAACTTTTAAAATATTCTAACCATAATCGTAAAGATATGTTCGATGTTATTTTAAGTGAAGATGACTTAAAAGATGCCGGTATTAAAAACCAAAAAAGTATTTTAGACTTTGGCGGAAAAATTCTGGAATGTGCTGATTATTTTATTAACCACACTTTTGCCGATTCTTTTGAACATGCACTGGAATCAACCGGATTTCTAAATTATCTTTTGAAGCTTCCCGAATCGGTACAGCACTTAAACCGATTACAAAGTTTATTCGATGAAATTCAGATCATTAACCGCAAAAACAAGAGTCTAAAGCTTTCCGAGTTTTTAGAATATTTAGATGAACTTAAAAAGAATAATCTGGAAATCAAAGAAAAAGCACTCGACATTGATTATGAAGGCGTGAAACTAATAACCTCTCATAAAGCCAAAGGTCAAGAATACGAAATTGTTTTTATCTTGAAATGTGTCGACGAACATTGGGGAAATAAAACTAGAAAAAAATTAATTAAACTTCCAAGCGGATTTCTATTGACCAAAAACTTGGTAGACGATAATTCTGAAGAAGAACGCCGGCTCTTTTATGTGGCTTTAACGCGTGCAAAAAAAGAAATCTATTTAACATATGCATTAAATTATGGGATAGGAGAGAGCACAAAACTTAAAATGCCATCGCAGTTTTTAAGTGAGCTGCCAAATGAGGCTTTGAATCAAATCGATACCAAAAGGTTTGAGAAGAATTTCACTGAAAGAATGAAATTGAAATTTTCGCCTAGAGTTTGGAAGCCGAGAAAAGCTTTGAAAGAATTCATTATAGAGCTCATCAACGACTTTTCATTAAGTCCAACTTCCTTAAACGCTTATTTAGATTGTCCACAAAGTTTTTTCTACAATCAGCTTTTAAAAGTTCCTAAAGTAAAAGACTTCGGTCAATGCTACGGCACAGCTGTTCATAAAGCTCTGGAAATGTTTTTCAAGAAATTTTCAAGAGACTATGAATTGCCGGCGAAAAAAGAACTTCTTGATTTCTACGACAGCGCTTTGGAAAACGAAATTCTAAAACCACAGGATTACAAAAGAGCTCAAATCGACGGTCAGAAAAACTTGGGCAACTATTATGACTTTTATAAATTACATTGGAAAAAGTCAGCACCGCCCATCAACGTTGAGTATAATTTTGGTTCTCATAATGTACACTTTGAGAGTATTCCTATTACAGGGAAAATCGATAAAATTGAAGTTATCGATTCAATAGGAAAGACTGTTAGAATCACAGATTATAAAACATCGCAGCCGAAGTCACTAAATCAAATGTCGGGAAAAACCTCTGAAGAAAATTTTAAAGAGCTTTACCAAGCGTATTTTTATAAACTACTTTCCGAAAATGATCCGCAATTCAGCTGGAAAATCACTGAAATTGAATTTGATTTCCTTTCACCAAAAGACGGCAAGTTTAAAAAGGTAAGTGTTCCTATCGATAAAACGGAATACGACAAATTCAAAAATTTAGCAAAAGAGGTTTATAACGATATTAAAAAGCTTAAGTTCAAACCATCACAAGATAAGAAAGCTTGCCAGAAATATGGTTTTAAATGCGAATACTTCGATCTCTGTAAGAAAAATTAGTAGAAATTAAGAAATCTGATAGAATAGATTTAGATGCAAAAAAGGATGTGGGCAATAATTGGAGGATTATTAGTAATAGCCATCGTAATAATTGGAGGGGTTTTTTGGTGGCAGAAATCGCATAAAGCCGCAGCCGATGTCAATTCTTCTTCCACTAATAATACGCCGAAGAAAGATGAACCGGTTATTCCTAAGGTTACCCAATATCACGTCTCCATTTTGATGTATCACTACATTCGCAACGCTGAAAATGAAAATCAATTAGGGCAGAACCTTTCAGTCAGTCCAACAAGTTTTAATAATCAGATGAAATGGCTCAGCGAAAATAGTTATCAAACCCTTACTGTGGCACAGTTTGCCGAGCCAGATAAAAAAACTTTATCGAAGATCGTTTACAATAAGAAAAAACCAATCATTCTCACCTTTGATGATGGTTATGAAGATGCCTACACCCAAGCATTTCCAATCTTAAAGAAATATGAATTTTCAGGAACATTCTATATCATCCGCGACTATGTTGGTAGATCAGAGTATATGAATCAGACACAAATTGATGCATTGGGAAAAGCTGGCATGGAAATTGGCTCACATTCGTTGAGCCATCCTAACTTAGCTAGCTTAAGTAATGCCAGCGCTAAAAATCAAATTTTTGATTCCAAAGAAAAAGCGACTACTTTCTGCTATCCATCCGGTAAATATAGTGATAGCGTCGTAAGTTTGGTTAAAGAAGCAGGATATCTTGCTTCTGTCACAACAAATTTTGGGGTTGCTAACCAAGATTCGAACTTATTTGAATTGCCGCGAATTAGAATTCAAAACAATGATAGCTTAAAAGCAAAGTTAGAGTAAAATGGAAGATACCAAAATAATCTACGAAGATAAAGACCTATTGGTCGTCGATAAACCGGCGGGTGTTTTAACTCATCCCACTTTGGCAAATGAAAAAAATGCATTGACGGTATGGTTCAAGGAAAAACATCCAGAAGTTATTGGGCTAAATTGGCCTGACATGACCCGTCCGGGTGTTGTTCACCGATTAGATAAAGATACTTCGGGATTAATCTTAATGGCCAAAGATCCCCAAACGCTGGAGAAACTACAAAATCTTTTTCAATCTCGTGATGTTAAAAAAACTTATACCGCGCTGGTTTTGGGAAGATTAGAAGCTAATGGGAAAATCGAGGCTTCCATAACTCGTGGAGAGGCTGGGTTGCAAAAAGTACTTGATACTACTTATAGTTTCTCAAAAGAAAAAATAAGACCAGCCGTTACCGAATATCGCATCGTAAAACATTTACGATATCGTGATGACAATTTAACTCTTATTGAAGTTATGCCCAAAACTGGCCGTATGCATCAAATCCGCGTCCATTTAAAACATATCGGCTATCCCATTATCGGCGATTCCTTATATAATAATAAACTAAGTCGAAAAATATCCAAAGAACTAAATTTAAATCGCCAATTTCTCCACTCATCAAAAGTAGAGTTTATAAATCCCGTCATCAATAAAAAGATGCAATTCGATTCTCCCTTGCCAGAAGATTTAAAAGATATTATTGTAAAGTTACATGAATAAAATATTTATTATCTCTGGACCGTCAGGAGTGGGTAAAGGAACTATTGTTGAAGGGATTTTAAAAAATCCTGTTCTTAATTTATATTGGGCAAAAAGTTATACCACCAGACCTAAAAGAATTTCTGACAAAATGGAGAATCATTATCATTTTTGCGATTCTGACGCTTTCAAAAGGTTAGAGAAAAGAGGTGAGATATTAGAATCGAATTATTATAATGGTCATTGGTACGGCTCATCAAAATCGGAAATTGACAATGCCTTAAAAGCCGGCAGAAATGTACTAAAAGAAATCGAAGTTAACGGCGCAATGAATTATAAAAAATTTTATCCGGACGCAGTAATGATATTTATCAAAACAAACATCAAAGATATCGAAAAAAGATTAATTCATCGTGGTCAAAATACACCAGAACAGATTAAAGAAAGATTAGTAATCGCCCGAAGAGAGTTGGGATATGAAAGTGAATATAAATATTCTGTTATAAATCCCGAAGGCCATCCTGAAAAAGCGATAGAGGAAGTGGAAAATATAATCAAAAAGGAATTAAATGGATAAAGTTAAAGTTTTAATTGAAGGCTATGCAAAAAAGATTAAAAATGGTTGGCTCGCAAGCTCAACAACAACTTTAGTTGAAAGTAATAGCAAAAAAATCATCGTCGATCCCGGGTGCAACCGAAAGAAACTACTAAAAAAACTAGGAAGAAATAATTTAAAAGCAGGGGATATTGATTTTGTCTTTACAACCCACAATCACACTGATCATATTTTGCTTACGGGAATGTTCGAAAATGCTAAAGTTCTCAATGATACTGAAATTTATGATGGTGATATACAAGTAGAGCATAGGAATACTATTCCGGATACCGATTTAAAAATCATCCAGACGCTTGGGCACGATCAATTCCATTGTGCTTTGGTGGTTCCTACCGAAAATAAAACTTATGTTATCGCCGGTGACGTTTTCTGGTGGATGGATGACGAAGAACAGAAAACCGATTATGAAAGTTTAGTCGATCACAAAGATCCATATATAAAGGATGAGAAAGCTATTAAAGAAAGTCGAAAAAAAATTCTAGAACTAGCGGATTACGTTATTCCTGGGCATGGGAAAATGTTTAAAGTGGAGAAGAAATGAGTGAAGAAGAATATTTAGATGTTTTGGATGAAAGTGGAAATAAGACTGGCAAAAAGGAATTGAAATCAAAGATACATGCCAAAGGATTATGGCATAATTCCGCTCATATTTGGATTTTAAATTCTAAGGGACAATTATTATTACAAAAGCGATCACCATTAAAAATATCTCATCCAAATCAATGGGATATCTCTGCTGCCGGACATTGTCCAGCTGGATTAGAAAGTATTGATAATGCAATAAAAGAAATTAATGAGGAACTTGGAGTTAGTACCAAGCCGAAAGATTTAATATATCTTTTTCGAGCTGAAGCTCAATCTGTTCAAAATAACAAAACGTTTTTTAATAATGAATTTGATGATGTTTATTTGTTAGAAAAAGATCTTGAAATAGATAAACTCAAACTTCAAAAAGAAGAAGTTTCTGAAGCCAAATGGTTTGATATTGATACACTCAAGAACAAAATCGCAAACAACGATTCCGATTTTGTTCCTCATCCAAGTGAATATCCAAAACTTTTTGAAATATTAAAGGAAAAATATGTTAGATAAAAACAAGGCACATTATGTTGTGGCCACAGCTATAATAATAAAAGACGGGAAGTATTTAATTACCAAGCGCGCGCCGTGGGAGAAAGCGTTCCCAAATGAATGGACAGTCCCTGGCGGTAAATTAGAAATGAATGATTATACGAAACTACCTAAAAGCACAAAAAACCAGTGGTATAACATTATGGAAACTTTATTGAAAAGAGAAGTCCAAGAAGAGGTGGGACTAAAAATAAAAAATATTAAATATCTATGTGATCTCGTTTTTATAAGACCAGATAAAATTCCTGTTGTAACATTTAGCTTCTACGCCGATTGGTCAGGTGGAAAAGTAAAGTTGGCCGACGATATTCCTGATTCTTGCTGGGTAACTACCAAAGAAGCGAAGAAATATCCTTTAATCGAAGGTATATGGGATGAACTAGTAATGCTAGACAAAGTCCTTAAAGGTAAAAAGGTGACTCGATGGCAAAAAAGAAAATAGATAGAATTGATACTCTTTTAGATTTTCTCAAAGAAATCGAAAAGCTAAAATTAATTGAAAGAAAAGTTTTCATCTCCAATAAATCGCGCTTCGAAAATAGCGCCGAGCATTCCTGGCATTTAGCAATGTTTGTATTACTTTTAGAGAAAGATTTACCAAAAGATATCGATATAACAAAAATGGTTAAGATGGCGCTAATCCACGATTTAGTAGAAATCTATGCCGGCGATACTTTTTTCTTCGACCAAGAACACAAAAGATCACAGGTAGAAAGAGAGAATAAAGCGGCCGATAAGCTTTTTAATAAACTCCCCGTCGATCTAAGAAAGAATTTTCACGATCTATTTAGTGAATACGAGGGTTTGCAGAGCAAAGAAAGTAAATTAGTTAAATCATTTGACAGGCTTATTCCGATGCTGCAAAATATCGTTTCGGGCGGATATTCTTGGACAACTCATAAAGTTACCGCAAAAGATATCAACCGTTATAAAAAAGACCATATGCTTCATAGCGAATTAACTTCGATAATTTATCATAAACTTCTTTCTGAAGCCAAAAAAAAGAAATTACTTTAGTTCTCCTTATAAACGCACCCCCTCTTGACAAAGTTATATATAATGTTATATAATATAGTTGCATTAGAAGTTCTCTAATCAAACAAGGGAGGAGGTGAGTAAAATGAAATATTTACTAACGATAGGTGGGTACATAGTAGCACTTTTAGGGTTCTTCGGATTAGTACACATCCTTGGACCCTCAGCTAACAATAGTATCTTTGGTTCTAGTTTCTATTTTGACACAGCAGGCGCATGGAGTTACCTAGTATTCGGAGTTTTAGGAGCAATAGTAGGTTATGCATGGAATCAGACATGGCTACGATGGATTGTCGGGATAGTTGGAGCTTATGTCCTTGTCTTGGGGATTGTCGGACTCTTTATGAGTTCGGGTGTGTTCCTGGGAATGCATTGGGCTTTAGCCAACGCCATCTTTAACATCGTTATCGGTATTTGGGCTGTACTTGGTGTTTGGGGGAGCCAAATGTATATGATAGACGAAAGGCAGGAAAAAGTTGCAGGACACTGTATCGGACCAAATTGCCCACAACAAATGTGATTACTTGGGTAACCAGACGATAGCAAATTCTCTCCTTATCGCAAAATAATGATAAAAGAGTAACAGTCTATCAAGTCGGGTGCCCAAAACAACAAAAACCCTACCGGATCCGCTTGACGCTTCCGGCGGGGATTTTTGTAATATATACCTTGACCAAATCTCATTTTTCCCATACAATAAACCTATGAAATCAAATTATTATATCGTGATTATGGCAGGCGGGTCAGGAACACGTCTTTGGCCAATGTCAAGAAAAGACTCCCCGAAACAATTTCATAAGTTCACATCCCAAAGATCTCTTCTTCAAGAAACTTATGACCGGGTAAAAGATATTGTTCCCAGAGAAAATATCTATGTTTCTTTAGTTGAAAATGTCCTAAAGACAACCAAGGTGCAACTTCAAAAAATCCCTAAGGATAATTTTATTATCGAGCCCGAAGCAAAAAATACCGCTCCGGCAATAGGACTAGTAACTACTGTCATTTTTAAAAAAGATCCCGAGGCTGTTATTACAACCATTGCTTCGGACCACACTTTAGACAACAAAACTAATTTTCAGAACTCACTCAAAAAGGCTTATGAATTTGTCAAAAAGAGTCCCGAGTATTTTGTCGTCAAAGGAATTCAACCTACGCGGCCAGATACCGGTTTTGGTTATATTCAAATGGGTAAAAAAATTCAGCAAGATATTTTCGCAGTCGAAAAGTTTATTGAAAAACCAGATTTAGAAACTGCCAAGAAATATTTAAAAAAGGGTAATTATCTTTGGAACGGATGTTATTTTACTTTCAAAGCATCGGAGATGCTAAAAAATTATCAAAAATTCAGCCCGGAAATTTACAATGGCCTCCGTGAAATATTAAGGGGTAAAAAAGTCAAAGAGGTTTACAAAAAATTTTCTGTTGTCCCGATAGAAACAGCAATTGCCGAAAAGATAGAAAAGATTGCCGTAATTCCTATGGATCTTGGCCATTGGTCGGATGTTGGTACATGGGCATCTTTGTATGAAATACTATCGAGTAAAGAAGAGCAAGTAATCTCAAAGGGAAATCATATCGGAGTTGACGACAAAAACTGTTTAGTTTATGCTGGCGATAGACTCTTGGCGACTGTGGGCTTGGAAGATATAATTATTGTAGATACCCCAGACGTTACTTTAGTCTGTAATAAAAATAAATCACAAGACGTTAAGAAATTGATAAAGAAACTCAAAGAACAAGGAAACAACAAGTACCTGTAATTTAGGAGTATATTTTGCGACGAAACTTATGGATTTTTTTAGGAATCATACTGCTCATTACTGTTCTTGCAGGATTAATTGATTGGCCAACCGGACCAAGTATTTTTGGTAAAGAGATTAAGATTCACGAGGGTTTGGATTTACAAGGAGGCACTCATTTAGTCTATGAACTTGATACTTCCAAGATAAATAAAAATGATGTTAGCACCGCTCAACAAGCGGTAATCAATGTAATTGATAAACGCGTTAACGGACTTGGTGTATCGGAACCAGTAATTCAGGCTGCTAAAATAGGAAACACTTCAACTGTTATTGTGGAACTGCCAGGGATATCGGATGTCAATCAAGCAATGGATTTGATCGGCAAAACCGCCCAGCTTAAATTTCAGGAACAGGATCCAAATAACCCTCAAGGTTTTGCTGATACAGAACTTACGGGCGCGCACTTAAAAAAGGCGACAGTTCAATTTGACAAAAATACTTCTGAACCTCAGGTAGCAATTCAATTTGATAGTGAGGGAACTAAAATCTTTTCACAATTAACACAGAAAAATTTACAAAAACCTTTGGCGATATCTTTAGATAACCAAATTATTTCAGCACCTGTTGTTCAGACTGCAATTACCGACGGACAGGCAGTTATTACCGGAAAATTTTCCGTTGATGAAGCAAAACAACTTGCCATTCAGCTCAACGCCGGTGCGTTGCCGGTACCAATTAAATTGGTTCAACAACAAAATATTGGCGCTACTTTGGGCAGCGAATCAGTCAAAAAAAGTTTAGTTGCCGGTTTGGTTGGTTTAATTTTAGTAGCCTTGTTCATGATTATTTACTATAAATTCCCTGGATTTTTAGCGGTGCTTGCTCTTACAATCTATGCAATAATAGTTTTAGCTTTATTTAAATTAATTCCCGTAACTTTAACACTGGCTGGGATTGCAGGTTTTATATTATCGGTGGGTATGGCTGTTGATGCCAATATTTTGATATTTGAACGTACAAAAGAAGAAATTGCCGCCGGAAGAACCATTGGTCTTGCCTTTGAAGAAGGTTTTAAGCGTGCGTGGTCATCAATCCGCGATTCCAATATTTCATCTTTAATCACTGCAGGAATTCTATATTACGGAACTTCAGGATTAGTAAGAGGTTTTGCCGTAACTTTAGCGATTGGAATTTTGGTTTCAATGTTCACAGCAATTACTGTAAGCAGAACATTTTTAAGAATATTTATCAGCACAAGATTCGAAAAATATTTAATGGTGAAATAAATGAACATAATTGGCAGAAGAAAAATTTGGTATTTAATCTCAGCAGTATTGATCATTCCTGGAATTATCGCTTTAATTCTTTGGGGTTTAAATTTCGGTATTGATTTCAAGGGCGGAACTTTAGCAGAATACCAATTTAGCAAAAACATATCCACAAATGACATTCAAAATGGACTTAAAGATCTTAATCTTCCAAATTTGATCATAACTACAGAAGGAAATAATAGTGTTCTATTAAGACTTGGGACAATTGATCAAACTAAACACAATCAAATTATTGATAACCTTTCTAAAGTAGGGGAGAATACCGAAACCCGTTACGAATCTGTTGGCCCAACGGTTAGCTCTGACATTTCAAGAAAAGCTATTATCGCGGTGATTGTGGCGTCTTTGGCAATAATTTTATATATAGCATATGCATTTAGAAAAGTTCCAAAACCAGCAAGTTCTTGGCGTTTTGGCGTTTGCGCGGTTATAGCTTTGATTCACGATCTTACTTTTGTAGTCGGTGTCTTTGCTATTTTAGGTCATTTTTTCGGCTATGAGCTCGATTCCCTCTTTATTACCGCTCTTTTAACTATTATGGGTTTTTCAGTTCATGATACAATTGTTGTTTTCGATAGAATTAGAGAAAATCTCAGAAAACATCCATCAACCGATTTTGAAAACAATGTTAATAATTCAATTTTACAAACTTTGAACCGTTCATTAAATACATCATTGACGGTTCTAATCGTTTTAGCGTCATTGTATTTCTTAGGCGGAAAAAGTCTTCATCAATTTGTGTTAGCATTGCTCATCGGCATCGCCATTGGCACGTATTCGTCGATTTTTAATGCAAGTCCGCTATTAGTGACTTGGCATGGATGGAGCATGAATCGTCTTAAAAAGAAAAGCGCGTCCTAGGACCTTGTAGAGGCTAATTTAACAGGTTCGTAGTAAATACGGCGCTAGTTATTAAACGGCCGTATTTTTGGTAAAAAATTGCTTATAATCACTATATAGTAATCGAGAAAACAGGGGAGACTAACCAGAAAAAATGCTTCGACCATTTTGACGCATTGTATACAATGCGTCGTGCAATGTTTCTTTTGCGACTTATTAAAGAAAAAGCCTAAAACAACTTTTTAAATAAACTGAATTTAGAATGAATAATTAAAAGTATAAATTAGCTTAAATTTCGTTAATTTGCAACTCCCCCATTTTTTATTTCCCCCGCCAAAAAAATAATTTAATAATTTAAATTTTAAAAGAATACAAATTCAAATCCTCTTTTTGGCCTCTCCCCCGCCAGAGGAAAAAATTTAAGGAGTACATACCTATTAATTTAATAGTGCTTTAGGTCAAGATGGCGCTTTTAATCTTGTTTTCTTCTTGATATTATCGGTTTTCTATTTTAACAACCTCACCCTCTTTTAATTTGTGGGTATTGTTTGAATGAGATCCTAAACTTTGAGATAAAGCTTCTTTATCGGCTATTATACTATCCTCGTCTTGAGGTGTAGCTGGATTAACGTTTTCTTGAGCATGAGATTGCGTCGCAAAATTTGAACCTGTGGGAATCTGTTTTTCGACAGGTTTTTCCACTTTGAGCGCATCTAATCTTTGTTTTTGCCAATCGGCTAATTCTTCCTTTTCAACGGCACGTTTTTGGGCGAACTCCTCAGCTTTTTCTTCTGTTTTCTTAATTTTTTCTTGAACAGTTTCTTCCGTCAAAGGCTGATCGACTGTTCCCCCGCCAAGATACCACCGAACATCACCTGGTGTTTGAATTTCACGATAATAGGTCCCACCCATTTTTGGCGGAACTTTTGGAATTAAGCGTTGTTCTGCTTTCGTTAAAATTTCCTCAACTTTCGGTAAAGACGAAATTGATTCTATTTGCGATTCAACATATCCACGCGCTTTCGAATAATGTGATCTTGAAAATGCAATAATCTTTTCACGGTTTTCAAATTTCTTTGCGCTTCGCGGCAAAGTTACTGACGAAAACGCAGGACAGGTCACACCATCAATCGACATTTTGACATAGATATGATAATTATCTAAATTAACTAAATCGACTTCTTCAAAAATTGGCGCAAATTCTTGCTTTAAAGCCGCTGCATCAGGCGCGCCAACGCGGAAAGAAATTAATGTGCCAACATTTCCAAAAACGGCATCGCGAACAGTCTCCGGCATTTGTGCAATATATTGGTTAGTCATAATTAAATTAAGATGATATTTCCTGGCCTCAGAGAGAATTACGGCAAAAGAGTCTGTCGCGAAATTTTGAAACTCGTCAACGTATAGATAGAAATCGCGGCGATCCTCCTCGGCCATCGTCGCCCGCTGCATTGAAGCAAGCTGAATTTTAGTAATCATTAAAGCGCCCATTAAAGCTGAGGCATCTTCGCCAATCTCACCAATAGAAAGATTAACAAGGAAAATTTTGCCAGTGTCCATTATCTCTTTTAGATTAATTGTTGATTTTGGCTGACCAACTATATTTCTAATAGTTGAGCTGGACAAGAACTGGCCGACTTTATTTTGAATTGGTGCGATAGCTTCAGTGCGGAACTTAGGATCATATTGTTCAAATTCATTAACAAAGAAATCTTTAATGACCGGGTCAGTAATTCCTGAGACAACTTTATCGCGGAACTGTTTATCAACTAAAATTCTGGTGATGCCTAACATTGTTGCGTTAGGATAATCCAATAAAGCCAGTACCGTATTTCTTAAAATATATTCCAGTCGCGGTCCCCATGATTCGCCAAAAATCTTTTTAAAAATTCCAACGACACCAGAAGCAACAATGTTTTTTAGATCCGGATCAACATTTTCTAGAGGGTTGAAAGCTACAGGATACATCTTGTCAGCAGGCGAAAAAAGAACGACATCTTTAATACGCTCTTCGGGAATATAATCCATAATATGGTTTATTAAATCTCCATGGGGATCAACAACTGCAAGACCTCTGCCTTCACGAATATCATCAATTGCCATATTTTCCAACATTGTTGATTTACCTGTACCAGTTTTACCAATGGCATACATGTGATAACGCCGATCCGGTATCTTAATGCCAAATTTGTGTTTCATGTGGCGAAAATCGGTTTGAGCAAAAATGGTCAAATCTTGTTCGGGAACATTATCTTCGATCGGTAAATCTGCTGGAGGTTCACCTTTTTTAGAACCCGCCCAAACAATATTCGGTGTTTCCACAGAAATTGATGGTAAGTGGTAAATACTCGCCAGTTCCTCGATATTCATAATATAACCATCGTCGACAAACCATCTTTTTTGGAAGTTCTCATAATACCCGAAAGATGAATGAATTAGGCTTGCCTGAAAACCATTCATATTTATTAGATTAAATTGTTTGTAAGCGCCAACCAATGAAGAAATTTTGGCGTGAGCGACATTTTCATTCGGGGCCAGCGCCAAAATTCTAATTTTAGTTCCAAAACCAAGTTTGGTGGCCTTTGTCTCAACGCCTTTTAAAGCAAGTTCTGCAGTACCAGAGAGCTTTACTTCTTTTGACTCTTCTTTATTAGCTTTAGCTGATTCTGGTGTAACTCCCGTCAAAATCGTCGAAATTATTCCGGAGATTGCGTGTGCAAAAGATTGCGAAAGCTCACCAGATAAACTTCCGCCGCCACCGCCAGCTTTTGCTGATTTAATATGAGTATCACTTTTTTTCTGCCATGTGTCAGAGAGAGGTTTTGTAAGTATTTGTAACCAAATTTGCTCATCTTTTTCAACCTTACTCATCACACCGGTAATACCTGCTAAAGGATCGACTTCAAAATTTAAAAAAGTTTTTATAGGATAAACATCGTTATTTGTTAAATTCAAATCAGCACCAGCAATTTTTAACTGGCCAGAACGGATTCGTTCGACATCGTCTAAAGTATAGTCGTCAACTTCAGAAATTTCAGCCGTAGGGTATTGAGCATAAAACTGACCTTGAACAAAATCTTTTAGATGAGTTGGAACAACAGCATAAAATTCCAGATATTTGTCACGGGCAGCAATTTCAAAACTTAAAAATTCTTGGTAAGGTTCCCCTGCTTTAAATATTCCGTGCAAAGCAGCGAACATTTGCTCAGCTGCAAGTGGTGTCTTCTCGTTATTCTTAGGAACTAAAATCTTCAGAACGATAAATCGTAAACGCGAGAACCATTCCACTTTCTTCTGCTGCAAATGATTACGATAAACTATAGCAATAGCCCCAACTGGGATACCGATTAGAAACAAATAAATTAACCCTCTAATTAAAATCGATGAGACATTTTCTAACATTGATTATTCTCTTTTTGCTTTTCCTTTTTCTAAAAGGTTTTCTACTGCAGCCCAATCGGACTCGCCGGTCTTAGGGACAATAACTGTCATTTTGTCGCCCTTTTCGCCTTTATAGTAAGTCACGGAAGCCTGCAGACAGTTATATTTTTTTCCGTCACAAACAACCTGCCAACGTTCCCCTGTCTTATTAAGTTTTCCGATAAGTTTTTTTCTTTCCACTGGTCCGATTTGTTTAAAAATATAAGTTCCATCCCCTGCAATTGTAAGTTTTAGATTGTCTCCAGCAACTAATTTTGATTTTGAACAGTAATTTTCGGGTACAAGGTATTTACGGCCGGCTTTATCAATCATTTCTTTACCATCAAATACACCTTCAATAATGGTTTCCGGACCGCCATCGGCTTCTTCTAAATTTAATCTTGAAGCTGCTTGTTCCTGATAAACTTGCTCAAAAAGAATACGTTTCGCCGCCATTAACTTTTCTTCGGCTTCTTCTAATAATCTCCGGATCTCCCCTAGTTTTTTGTCATCTTTATCCATTTTTCTTCTTTCTTTTTGTTTTAAGACCAATGATGTTCGCTACTATTATATTTGCATTAGCAAATTCCGAAATAAACTTTAGGTTTATTATAAGCTCAAGTTTATGTTAAATCAAGATTTAAAGGTTCTTTAATGGCTCATTAGCGCCCGTAGGAGGTGTTTGTCCAACAGTTAAATCCTCTCCTATCTCTTTTTGAACTTCGCTTAAAACTCGCCCATACTTTTGCCGAGAAAGATTTCTCACATATTCTCTGATATCTTGACGAGCGACTGTGGGAGATTTTATCCCTTTCATACTAAACGGCTTTGAAGGCGTGCCGTCAATTAACAATTTAATATAAGTATTAAAACGATCAAGATTAGTTAAGTCGGAAACTAAAACACCAGGAAATTCTTTGATTAAAAATTCAGCATCAGCCGCCCCGATACGATAAGAAATTAGCGTGCCAGCGTTACCAATGACGGCATCGCGGATCTTTTCAGTAAGCTGTGCAATATATTGATTGGTAACATTTAAGTCAAGGTGGTATTTACGAGCTTCAGAGAGAATGGTCGCAAAAGAATCAGTCGTAAAATTTTGGAACTCATCAACATACAAATAAAAATCGAGACGTTGTTCCTCTGGAATATCCGCCCGCGAAAAAGCTGCCATTTGAATTTTAGAAACAATAATCATCCCCAGTAGACTAGAGTTTACCTCGCCGATTTTTCCTTTACTTAAGTTTATTAATAAGATTTTACCGCTATCCATCGCCTCACGAATATCAAATCCTGATTTTTTCTGGCCGATAATGTTACGCATTAAATCATTGGTCATAAATCGGCCGAATTTTGAAATGAAATAATTGTACATTTCCGACTTATGAAAATCAGCAGTCTTTGCCAGTTGCTGAGTCCAAAACGACTTTACAATCGGGTCAGTAACAAAAGAAGTAACTTTAGTTCGATAAGCATCATCAGTAAAGATTCTCGCAATATCAATTAACGTTCCCCCGCCCGGCTGGTTCATTACGGTAAGCGCAGCATTCCTAAACCAGTGTTCCCATTGCGGCCCGACAATCCCAGTCTGGCCAGGATCGAAAAGTTTATAAAAAATTTGAATTGTTTCTTGAATTAAAAAATCACGTTCTTCAGGTTTTTTCCATTCAAGTAAATTTAATCCTGATGGATACTGAGTGTCTGACGGGTCAAACAGAATAACGTCTTCGTAACGATTTTCCGGAATCTTCCCTAAGATATCTTCAATAGCATCGCCTAAGGGATCAATAAAACAGCAACCCTTACCCTCACGAATATCTTGTTCGATAGCATTAGTAAACAAAGTTGTTTTACCAACACCAGTTTTACCAATCATGAATACATGACGCCGGCGATCGTCAGGTTTAATTTTTACCAAAGCTTCCACTCCGCGATAAACGCTTTTCCCTAATACCGTCCCCTCCTGCGATAAACTTGCCGGCGGAGCTAATTCCTTAGCTAAAAGCCAGTAAATATTCGGTGTATCAATATTGTAATTCGGAAGATGCCAAATTGTCGCCAACTCTTCAGTATTTAAAATAAATTTCTTTCCAGAAAAGCGCTTCAGAATAAAATCTTTAACTAAACTGTTTCCGCCATCTTTAACTTTGAAATTATTAATTTCTGGACTGCCAAACTGAGAAAAGCTCGAAGCGATAATTTGTACCTGACTTTTGGCCGAAAGCTCATCCTTTGCCGTTGAGACGATTCTCATCGCAACTTCAAAACCATTTTTCGAAGCCTTATCAGAAAGCGACTTCATTAAATTTTCCTGAATCGGCGAATATTGTGTTGGAGTTTTTAAATCTTTGGATTGATTAGGATCTTTTCCTGAACCATGAACCGCATTGGAAATTGCATCCATCGAAGCATTTACTGCCTTTATACCCATTTTATCTTGCGAAACAGAAGTTTTGCCTTCTTGGATTTTTCTTGAAGCAACAACCGACGCTGTTCGCCATTCATGACCAGTAGGCTTAATTATCATTTGTACTGCTGCACAAGAATCATCGCCGAGCTTACTCATCGCATTAGTGATTCCATTTAAAGGATCGCTTTCTAAATACATATATGTTTTAATTGGTAAAACAAACTTTTTCTGTAACTTTAATGATGCTGAAGCTACTTGTAACTTCTCATTATTTTTTGACAAAAAGATATTTGGCATCCTAACCTGTTCCACATGAGCCGTCGGATAAGAACTTTGTATCTGCTTCTCAAGCATTGACGACAAAATCTTGGGACATCCGACGTAAAAATAAATTAGTCCGTCTTTGGCGATTATCTCAAAAGAAATTTGCTCCTGGTCTTTTAAAATTTTATTTTTAATGTCGCCAACGTAGAGACTTCCAAAAGAAACAAACATTTGTTCAGCAATAGCGATCATCTGGCGAAAATCTTGCGGCGGTGTATTTTCACCTTCTGTTTGGGCTGGCGGTTCTTTCGGCAAGCTCACTAAAAAAGTTCGCGTATTTAAAACCATATCGATTTCACGATTCTTTTTATGAGAGGAAATAAGCGCAAAAACTATATAGGCTAATCCTGCACCGAGAACAATTATCAAAATTGTATAGATTAAATTTAAATCCATTCCCCATCCTTTTTAAAATTTAGGTTTCTTCCTGAATTTCTTGTAAGTTAGCTATTTGTGTCGCCAGTTCATCAGGAGGAAGATCGGCATTGCTTAATCTTATGACTTCCGCTCGTTTTTGTTCCTCTGATAATACCGGCTTAGGTTTCTCTACTGGTTGTGCATTTTCCACTTGAGTTGCAGTTTGAGGTTGTGTCGGTACAGAAATTTCAGGAGTAGCTGGCACCACTGGTTGATTTTCTTGACCTAAATCTTCCCGAACAACAGGTTGATTTTCGTTAGATTGTACTTCAACAACAGAAGGCACGCCTTCTGTTAGTTTTGACCCTGAAGGATTTGTATCACTCATACTTTTATTATATCTTGTCTAAGCTTTTTTACAAGGTGATTCAATATCCACAAATTATGGAGTGCTGCCAACCGCATCCCCAACATCTCTCTTTCTTTAATTAGATGGGAAATGTAAGCTCGGGAATAGCCTTGAGAACAAGTCGGACAGCCGCAATTCTTCATAATAGGCTTATTATCGTTTCGAAATTTTGCTTTTCGAAGATCTATTTTTTGAAATTTTTTCCAATTAGATGTTATCCAGCATGTGCCATGACGACCCAAACGTGTCGGTAAAACACAATCAAACATATCGAAACCATATTTTACTGCCTCGATGATGTCTTCTGGTTCACCTACTCCCATTAAGTAATGGGGTTTGTCTTTAGGCAATATCGGCCCCAGCCATTTTAGAACTTTATACATATTAGTTTTTCCCTCACCGACAGAAACCCCGCCGACTGCGATACCATCAAATTCCAGACTCGATATGAACTTCGCTGACTTCAACCTTAAATCTTTGAAAGTTGAACCCTGGATAATACCAAATAAAGCTTGGTTTTTGTCACCGAATCTTTTCCAATAATCTCTAGCCTTTTTAGCCCATAAGTGAGTCATTTCCATAGATTCTTTGGCGCGCTTTTTTGTCACCGGAAATTCTGTACATTCATCTAAAACCATCATAATATCACTTCCTAAATCTTTTTGAATTTCAATCACTTTTTCCGGCGCGAAAAAGTGCTTCGAACCGTCGAGGTGTGATTTAAACCAAGCGCCATCTCTACTGATTTTCACCAGAGATGCCATCGAATCATCGTTATAATCTTTGAAATTCTTGCCTAAAGAAAAGACCTGATAACCACCGGAATCAGTAAGAACCGGTTTATTCCAATTTATAAATTTTTGAATGCCGCCAAGTTTTTTGATTTGTTTTTCACCAGGTCGGAGATATAGATGATAAGTATTGGAAAGAATAATATCAAAACCGATATTATTGAGTTCTTCCGGAGAAATTCCTTTTACTGCTCCAACTGTGGCGCATGGCATAAAAACAGGAGTCTGAATTTTTCCGTGAGAAGTTTCGATTTCACCTGTTCGAGCCTTAGATACTTTAGATTGTTTTATAATTCTAAAATTAAACATCCCTAATATTATATCCTTTTTTTAGATAGAATTAAGGCCGTCCGTAAAAATTCTCGGAACGGACGGCCTTATTTGAGTTCCTACCTACCCAAACTCGTTGATATCAGTTAACCTTTCCAGGCTGTTCTAGGCTGGCAATAGTCATTTCTAGCGTTTTTTGCTGTAGCGCAACTGAAGCCGCCAAAGCGGGATTTTGCACGAGCTCATAAGCTGAGTACCTCGCTTTAAGAAAGGCTAATTGCGCTTTGAGTTGTTGAATCCTTGCTTTTGCATTTATAGTAACTGGCTGATTGTTTGCCTTTTGTTGTGACATTAACATTTCCTGAGTTTGGGTAGGAGGATTGTTGAATGGGAAGTTTCCCATGTGAACTTACCCCCTTTCTTGTATATTCACTTAGTCCGAGAACTAAGATGGCTGTATTATACACCTCTTTAGTACAAGAATCAAGTTATAAATTGGGGGGGCAGAAAGTCTTTCTGCCCCCCCACTTCCGCAACTAAGTTTTGTATCCTTCTTGTTTGCGCAGTTTTTGTAGCGCATATTCTCTTTGAGCTAGGATAACCAGCTGCCGACGCTTGAGATATGTAGTAATTACTGAGTTCTGTCTGTATCTTGTCTGGGCATCAGCAATTGCCTTCACCTTTCTGGTGAGTCTATCAAGTATCTGCCAAAGCAGTTTGTTTTCTGCTATTTCAATGAGCTCAAAGATCTTTTTGTCTTGCTCAGACAACTCCTTAGTTGCGGAGTCCTGCTTTTGATAGGTTGACATCGTAGCACCTCCCATCAAAGCTATGCACATATTAGTATAAAAATAAGACATAGTCAACAAAAACCACCCTTTTCAGGGTGATTTTTGCTATTAAATAAAATTCTATTGTTCGCCAGAACAACAAGGTTCTTGCGAAGCAAGGTTCTTATTTCAATTCAACTTTTGCACCGGCAGCTTCAAGCTTTTTCTTGGCTTCTTCGGCATCAGCTTTCGGCATATCTTTTTTAATTTCTTTTGGTGCGCCATCTGCTAGGTCTTTTGCTTCTTTAAGACCCAATTCTTGATTGATTTCGCGAAGTGCTTTGATAACAGCAATCTTCTGTGCACCAGAATCAGCTAAAACCAAAGTGTAAGAAGCTTTTTCTTCTTCAGCTTCTGCAGCGCCTGCGCCACCAGCGACAGGAGCAGCGGCCATAGGAGCGGCGGCGGAAACGCTAAAGCGTTCTTCAAGCTCTTTTACCAACTCGGCTAATTCCAAAGTAGTTAAACCTTCGATTTCTTTGATTAAATCTTTGAATTTTCCAGAAGGAGCTGGTTTTTCTTTGACTTCTGCTTTTGGTTCTTCTTTTGGAGTTTCAACAGGAGCTTCTTCCTTAACTTCCTCTTTTTTTTCTTCTACTTTTTCGTCTTTAATTTCATCTGCCATGATAATTCCTTTTCCGCCTCTTCGGCGGACCAGCCGATGAGGCTGGCTATTTATTTATTAACTTCTCTGTTTTTGATACTGATCTAAAATATAAACCAATGATCGAAGATTGCCCTGAAGAGCATTTACCAATCGATACATTGGAGCATTCAATGTTCCAACCAAGCTTCTGTATAATTCTTCTCGACCAGGAAGCGCTGCCAGTTGCTTGATAGTATTTTCATCTGCAAAATTATTATTGATAATGCCACCGATAATTTGGAGTTTTTCAGCTTCTTTTTTGAAATTAACGGCAATTTTTGAAGGTGTAACTTCATCTTCTAAACCCCAAATGATAGCAACCGGCTGATTTAAAAGTGAATCTTCAACAGCAAGGCCGGCATTTTTCAAAGCAATTTTAAACAAAGTATTTTTAGTAATTTGAAAACCAATCCCCTGTTTCCGTAAATTTTCCTTTAATGTTTCAATTTCCTTGTTTTTTAAACCCTGATAATTTACCAAAATAATCGCTTTTGATGTATCCATCGAAGCGGTCATATTTTTTACTTGTTCTTCTTTTTGTACACGTGTAAGTAACATATATTCCCTCTAGATTAAAAAATCTCGCTTTCCGCGAGGTAATACAATCAATAAAGAAAAGTCTTTATTAAATTGTTTTGCCTCGACAGGTCTTACTTTCGTGCCTGTTTTCTGCGGCTGAGATTATCTTATCGAAAATTTTCTATTTTGTCAACACTTTGATTGCCGGGCCCATAGTGGCACAGAGGTTAACCGATACAGCTTTTTCGATTGGTAAAACTGCTAAAAGCGCCTGAAAGTTTTCTTCTAGATCTTCTGGTTTCCCAGATACCTTACCTATTACTTGATGGACATTACCAGTGTTATCTGACTTGTATTCAACTTGACCTGCCGACATATCTTTCATCGTTTTTTCAGGATCAGCAGTGATAGTCCCTGCTTTTGGATTTGGCATTTTTCCTTTTGGACCTAAAATTTTAGCAAGTTTAGCAACTTTTGGCATATCTTGCGGGGTTGTTAAATAAATATCGGCTGGAGCTTTCCCAGATGATGCTATCTCTTCGATTATTTTCTCATTCAAAATCACAACATTAATCTTTTTACCGGTCGAATGCGGATACTGCAATAAACCTCTTACCTGTTCAGGTTTTCCTGATTTTCCAAGTAATCGAATATGAACTTCGATATTACCATCGAATTTTGTCATTGAGGTCTTCTTTACAAGATCTATAGCCTCTTTTAATTCGTATTTTTTATTAGCGTCGATTAAGGCTTTTACTTCCTGATATTTTTTAGAACGGATTTTGGTTTTGCCTTGCTTTGCCTTTTTGGCTTTGGGTTTCTCTTCTTTTATTTCTTCTTTAGTTTCTTCAACTTTATTTTCTGATTTTTCAGCTTTTTCGAATTTTGCTTCCTTAACTTTTTCTTCGATCTTTTCTTTTTTAGGACCTTCTTTCACTTTATGATGATGCTCGGCTTCGATATTACTTAAATCTTCCCCTTTTTCCAAAGCTTCTTCCGATTGTTCGATTAGATCATCTAAATTGTCTTTTGCCATTTTTTCCTTTCGTGGTGTTAACACCCCGCCATGGCGGGGCTCCCACAAATTATAATTTTACTAAATTTCCGCGGCAAATAATTTTGCCTACATTGTTAGAGTTTGCTCTTTCATTTCGTTACCTAATGATTCTAGCACGAAATCCGCTACCTTGTCAATTATTTCATCTAGTTTTTTAGAATCTTCGAAGTTTTTTAAAACCCACTCGTCCGTGGGAATTTTGTCTGATTTTCCGACACCGACACGAACTCTCCAAAATTGTTCACCGATATTGTCAATAATAGACTGAATGCCTTTGTGTCCTGCGGATGTTCCACCAAGATTAATACGAATTTTTCCAAATTCCAAATCAACATCGTCGTGGATTACCCAAATATCTTCTGAGTCGACTTTCCAATAATTTTTGATTTTACTGATTGCTCGTCCTGATTCGTTCATAAAAGTTTGTGGCTCAACAAGTTTAACGCGATCATCTAACTCCCCCATTTCCGCAAATCTTGCCTCATACATACTTTCCAAACGAAAAACTACTCCCCTCTTTTCAGCGATTTTTCCCAAGATTAAAAAACCAATATTATGACGAGTTTTTTCGTACTTTTCCCCCGGATTTCCTAACCCAATAACTAATCTCATTTAATCCTATCTAAGCGAGGTCTCTTACATTCCCGGTATATTTAAATCTCCCGCAATTACTTTCATTTTTTCAGAAGCAATTGCTTGAACCCGAGAAATTCCTTCAGCGATACATTGCGTTAAAGCCTTTTCCAAATCGCGTTTGTTTTCCGGCTTTAATAAAGATTCATCAATATCAATTGATTGAATATGCTGTTCGCCATTAAAAACAACTGTCACTAAACCATTAGCCGCTTTGGCTTCAACTTCGGTTTCTTTTAATTCTTTCTGAATCGCCCTCGCTTTTTTTTGTAAATCGTAAAGCTGTTTTGCTTTGTCAAACATTGTAGCCTTTCTATCTTTTTAAATAACCTTCTATAAATTGATCTAAGTTTCCGTTTAAAACGTCGTCGGGGTTCGTACTGGTAATATCGGTACGATGATCTTTAACTTGTTTATAAGGATGCAATACATAAGAGCGAATTTGATTTCCAAATTCAGCGGATAGATGCTCGCCACGTAATTTTGTTTCTTCTTCTTTTTGCTCCTTTAATTTTAAGCTAAGTAAACGCGATTGTAAAACTTTCATTGCCACAGCTTTGTTTTGACCTTGGCTTCTTTCGTTTTGGCAGGCAACAACTATTCCTGTAGGCTTGTGTGTAATCCGTACGGCCGAATCAGTCGTATTTACACTTTGGCCACCATGACCGCCTGAATGATAGACATCAATTCGTAAATCTTTTTCATCAACGGGGATATCTTCCGTCGGTGGAATTTCTGGAATAACCTCAACTAATGAAAAGGAGGTATGGCGCGCTTTATCGGAATCAAACGGTGAAATCCTGACCAACCGATGAACTCCTGCTTCATTTTTTAAATATCCGAAAGCGTATGGTCCTTCAATTTTTAAAGTTACCGATTTTATCCCCGCTTCCCCGCCAGAGGAAATTTCCAAAATCTCGTATTTATAATCGTGTCGTTCAGCATAACGCTGAAACATACGAAGAAGCATTTCCGACCAATCCTGGGCTTCAGTGCCACCTGCACCGGCATGGATAGATAAAATGGCATTATCGATATCGTACTTGCCAGATAATATCGCTTTAATTTCTAAATCACGTAAAGTTTCCGGACTTTCAGCATTCTGCCATTCATCTACAACTTTTTGCAAATTGCTCATTTCTTGAGTGAGTTCCGATGCCTTTTCACGATCAACCCAAAAATCAGGCTCCGACATTTCGGCTTCAATCGCCTTAATCCGTCCTTTCTTTTCTTCAATTTTTAGCAAATTGTACAATTCTTCTTTGTTTGCCATCAGGTTAATTTTACCAGATTTTACTTTTACCTACAAGAAAAGACCCGTATTTCAGGGTCTTTTCTTATTAACTTAGTTTCTTTTATACAATTCGGCCAAGAGCATACTTTTTAATAAAGAATGCGCCTGTACCTAGAGATGCAATAGCCAAAGGCAAAACTACATCTGCACCAGTACTTGGAAGCTGTTTGCCAGTACTAACCGACTGATGTTGGTTCTGTCCTTGATTCTGAGACTGAGAACCACCATTTTGTTCCTGGTTTTGCTCTTGATTCTGCTCCTGATCAATGTCTACACCACCGTTTCCGGCAATATGAACTGATTGAGACTGCTTTTCGCTTTCCGATTGCTTCTCAGACTGAGAAGTGGAAGCTGAAGCCTGTGCTTGAGCCGAAGCTTTAGAGACAGCTTTTGCATCACTTGAGCTTGAAGTCGAACTTGAAGCAAAGCTTGAAGCTGACGCAGAACTCGAAGATGCACTAGCCTGCGCTTGAGACTGCGATTGACTCTGATCTTGTGATACCGAAATAGACCAAGCATGTGCTTGGGTAGGTAAGATTACAACAAATAAAGTCATAATGCTACCAATAATAAATTTTTTCATCGTTTGTCCTTTCTATGTCTTTCAACCCTTAGATATCAATTGCTTGATAGCTAGGGGTTATGGCTCGCCCTTTTTTAAGGGGCGAGCTAGATTTAGTTGTTGTTACTCAGGGATCTAAGGTGACTCCCTGATGCTGCTGCTGCCATTGATCTTGCGTTTGCCACTGATGGGCTTCTGCGTAAGCATTGGCATCAGCCTTAGCAGATGCGAAGGCTCTGCTGCCTTCGACTCGCATCGGGTTCAACTGATAGGCGAGCTGAAGTAGTCCTGGGACCTTCTCTATCCAGGATTCGGGCTCTTTGATGCCCATAAGCCCGTTACCAGAGAGATCCCGCTCAATATATTCTTCCATGACACTCTGCGGTATCTCCGAGATTGGCATCCAGATTTGCTTGAGGGGGGTAATTGCTTCGTGAATTGCCCAGTAATGATTCCAGGGCAGATACACGAAGTTCCCCTTGCGATCTCGAAGCACATGGGCCGCTTGCGGCTCGACAAGCATCAGCTCTCTTACCGCATCGCGCAGTCGGTTTCCGATTCCAGGTAACAGTTCCGGGACTCCAGCAAGCCATTCTTCTTCTACAGAAGTCAGACACTCCCTCATTGGAAGTTGCACTGGCAGACTGTAGGCCAGAACCGCCTTGAATCCTCCCGGCTTGTAACCATACCTCTTGAGCCAGACGGATCCAAAGTTCACATGGACTCGACCTTTTTCATCTATCGACCGGATTACTCCTCCGCCGATAGAATTCTTGGTTCTTTTGTCCTGAATCGCGATCTGCATACCAGGGGCTGGGACGCAAGAGAAAGGAGTGTCGTTTAAGACTGTTCCGTCTTTCAGAACGACGTCGCCCGTCCACTTACTCATTACTACGCCAGCTCCTTCCAGATACTGCTTAACAGTCCTCACTCTCCTCGTTCCATACCTGGCCAAAACGTTGTCAGGTTGGCCCTGAAGATCATGCTGCAGTTCTTGAAGGCTCGATGCTACAAAGAAATGAACGTCAATCGAGCTGTAGGCCTGGTGATGGCTTCTGGGAAAGAATTCGAACTTCAGGGTATACGGCCCTTTCGGCAAGACACTGAAGTCAAGCCAGAATTGACCACCCTTGTTTTCCCTTGGAAAGACGGCAATGACATCGAAACCATCATGGTCTCGCATCTTTTCTGCCGGATCTTTCCCGCGATCCTTAATGTCCTTAAGAGTCTTTCCTAGCCATTCCACGCCAGGAATAGACTCGCACTCCGCGACAGATACGCATCCCGGAGGCCGCATAATTGAAATCTGCCCCGGTCTTCCTTCAAAGTCTGGATTCTCGATGCTGTATTGAAACAACACCTTATCATTCCTGAGGAAGTGGGATCCCTCCAGTTGAGGCGCCGAATCAATCGACGGCCGCTTGGGATCGGGCGTGAAATACGGAATCGCCCAGACCTCAATTTTGGAAGTCGAAAGTCGACGTTCTCCACCAGCAATCTGTTCGCGTAGTTTGGTGAAGACACTGTCGCCAGCTGAAACAACCGAAGCTGTTAAAGCCATAGCGACCGCCAAGAATACCATTGTTATAAACGTACTTCTCCATCTCTTCATTTCTGTGTATCCTCCGTTTCATGTATAGTGAGACTTTGAATCTTTTCACCCGATACTTCTTGGGTGCAAATCAGCCGGAGTCAGGGAAGGAGGGGCAGACCCTATAAAATTTTGGGTCAACTCTCCCGGACCCCAGCTGGTTTCCAACCAAGAGGTACAACGAGGTACTAAAAAAGAGGATATCATCCTCTTCCTACCTTATTTTTAAAGACGTTTTACTATACCATAAAAAGCTTATTTTGTCAATATCCGAGTGCCTCCTTCGGTATCTTCTAAAATTATTCCTTCTTTCTCGAGTTCTTTTCGGATCTCATCGGCTCTTGCAAAATCACCGTTTTTACGGGCTTTTTCCCTCTCTTGGACCATTTTCCCCTGTTCTTTCGATAACTTAGTTTCGTCCTCTAATTTCAGGCCAAAAACCTTCTCAATATAAAGAAAGTCTGATTTTGATAATTTAGAAATATCATCAATAATAATTGAGAGGGCTTTCGGCGTGTTAAAGTCATCTGACAGCGCTTCAGCTATTAACGTCTTGTAGCCCGTTTTGACATCTTGAGCCTCGGACTTTGCTCTCCTTAGGCGTCTAGCCAGAATTCCCGCTTCTTGGAGAGCCTTTTCGTCCCAGTTAAGGGGTTTTTTCCATAAACCCGCCATAAAAAACAACCGAATAGTGTCGGGGTCGTACTTCTTTAAAGTATCTTCTACGGTAATATAGTTGCCCTTAGATTTGGACATTTTTTGCCCGTTAGTTGAGAGCATCCCGGTATGAAGGAAAAACTGCGCCATAGGTTTATCGGCATAAGATTCACTCTGGGCGATTTCGTTTGTGTGGTGCGGAAAAACATGTTCTATCCCGCTTCCATGGATATCAAAGGGTTGGCCCAAAAGCTTTCCCGACATTACCGAACATTCTATATGCCAGCCAGGATAACCCACTCCCCAAGGCGACGGCCATTTTTGAAGATGGTTGCCGGCTTTAAGCCACAAAGCGAAATCGGCCGGGCTTTTTTTGTCCTTGTCAATTTCAACTCTGGCACCGGCTATTAATTCATCGACTTTTCTACCCGACAATTTACCGTAATCAGAAAAACTACTCACATCAAAATAAACGTTGCCGTTTTTTTCGTACGCATGACCTTTTTTAATCAGTACTTCAATGTATTGAATAATATCTTTGATATAGTCTGTAGCACGAGGTGCAACATCAGGTTCTAGAAAGTTAAGAGATTTTAGAGCCTTGAAATGTTCTTTTTCATAATTTCTTGCTATTTGTTCAGGGGTTTTTGATTCGCTTTTTGCCTCTTTTTCAATCTTATCTTCTCCATGTTCGGCATCACCAACAATATGACCAACGTCAGTGATATTTTGAATTAACTTAACCTTATAGCCTTCTTGGATCAAAAACCTTTTTAACCAATCAAAAAATATCCATGTTTTAATATGGCCGATATGGTCAGGACCATATACCGTCGGACCGCAAACATACATACTAACAGTTTTGTCTTTCAGCGGCCGAAATTCTTCCTTCTTGTGCCCTAATGTATTAAATAACTTTATCATTTATAATTTTCCACCGGCAAAATCATCATCATCTAGAATATTGCCTTCAGAATCAACTAAATCTAACGGATAAGCTTCTGGTTCATCGGGTTTTCTTGGTAGATCCTCGTCGCTGCTGGTAATAGGATCATCTTCCTCAGCTTTCACTTTTGTCAGGAATCCCCCGCAAACACTGCAAGGCTGATCAGCAATCCCCGTGTTACCGCAAACTTCACAGACCCCGTCATTAAAATCCTTTGCCATTTGCCCTCCTAATACTTGCTCCTTCCTTCCAAAGCCCGAGTGAGTGTTATTTCGTCGGCATACTCCAGATCGCTGCCTACCGGCAAGCCTCTGGCAATACGAGTAACCTCAGAAGGAATATTTTCTTTTTGTATTAACTTCGTAATATACATGGCGGTTGCCTCACCTTCTAAAGATGGGTCGGTCGCCAAGATAATCTCCAAAATATCGTCTTTTTTAAGTTTAGCAATTAGTTCCCTAATTCGCAATTGTTCCGGCCCGATTCCGTCAATTGGCGAAATTGCCCCCCCTAAAACATGGTAAAGGCCGTCATAATCTGTTTTAGAAAGCGCAATGACATCTAACGGTTCTTCAACAACCATCAGCTTTTTCTTATCGCGTTTGGGATCAGCACAAATATTGCATGGAGATTTTTCTGTAATATTGAAACATTCCTCGCAAGTTTTCAGACCTTTTTTTAGATTTTTTACTGTGTCTCCTAAATTTTCAATGTCTACTTCCGGCTTTGTTAATAAATAAAAAACCAGTCTTCCTGCTGTTTTAGGGCCAATGCCTGGAAGTTTTGCGAATTCTTCTATAAGTCTTTGTACTGATCCTGGTAAAATTTTTGCCATACTCTATTTTGGTTCTTTCCAAAAAGCCGTTTTACATTTAGGATAATTTTCGCAGCCCCAGAAAGTTCTCCCTTTGCGTGTTCTCTTCTGAATCAATTTTCCGCCACAACTAGAACACTTCACTTTAGATTCTATCACAATATTCTTTGTGTATTTACAGTTTGGATACCCACTGCAAGCTAAAAACTTTCCGTAGCGAGATTCTTTTAAAACCAGATTTTTACTGCACTTGGGACATTTTTCTCCGGTTTCTTGTGGTTCGGCGGGTTTTCCTTCTTTTCCTAATGGTCTGGTATATTTGCATCCGGGAAAACCGCTGCAAGCTAAAAATTTTCCGTATCGGCCGATTTTAATCATTAAATTCTTACCGCAATCAGGACATTTTTCATCTGTTTTTTCCGCCAAATCATTTTTGGAAACAGTTTCCATTTTATTAGCTAAATTCTTGGCAAACGGGTCGTAAAATTCTTTAATAACTGGTTGCCATTTAAGTTTGCCTTCGGCAATATTGTCTAACTCTTCTTCCATGTGCGAGGTGAATTCGTAGTCAACAATATCCGGAAAATGTTCAACTAAAATGTCTGTTACTGTCTCCCCAATATCTTTCGGAAGTAACTTTCCTTCAACTTTTTCAACATATCCCCTATCCTGAATGGTAGAAATTGTCGGTGCATAGGTTGATGGCCTGCCAATCCCCCGTTTTTCCAATTCTTTAATTAAACTTCCTTCGGTGTAACGCGCAGACGGTTCGGTGAAATGTTGGAGCTTCTCTAATTTCTCCAAATTAACCTTATCACCATTAGCTAGATTCGGAAGAATGATTTCTTTTTCTCTTCCACTATAAACTTTTAAAAATCCGTCAAATTTAATCTTTTGACCAGAAGCTGAAAAACCATATTTATCAGCAGAGATTTTGGCGATTGTTTCATCTATTTCCGCTTCTTTCATTTGCGAAGCAATCATCCTCTTCCAGATCAAATCATAGAGCCTGCCGTGTTTTTCAGTAATGGCGACTTTATCGGAGGTCAAATTCAAATCAGTTGGTCTAACAGCTTCATGAGCCTCTTGAGCTCCTTTGGATTTAGTTTTAAAGAATCGAGGTTGCGGCAAACTGTAGTTTGCGCCAAATTTTTGAGAAATAACTTTTCCAGCAGCATTAGCGGCAATTGGAGAAATGTTTACCGAATCGGTTCTCATATAAGTAATATGGCCTTTTTCGTAGAGATCTTGAGCTAATTTCATTGTTTGTTTGGCCGAATAACCCAGTTTATTACCCGCTTCCATCTGCAAAGTACTGGTTGTAAATGGCGGCGAAGGATAACGTTTCTTAGTTTCCGACTTAACATTAGAAACTATATAATCGGCATTTTTTAAATCATCTAAGATAACTTCAGCTTCTTTACCGGATTTAACCTCCAATTTATCGATTTTCTTGCCGTCTTTTTCTGCTAAGATGGCTTTGAATTGCTTGTCATCTTTAGATAATATCGCCTCAACACTCCAATATTCTTGAGGAATAAATTTCTTGATTTCTCTTTCTTTTTCAACAATTAACCTTACAGCTACAGACTGGACTCTCCCTGCAGATAAACCTTGGGCAACTTTCTTCCATAAGAATGGCGAAAGTTTATAACCGACTAATCGATCTAAAACGCGCCTTGCCTGTTGAGCATCGACTAGATTCATATCAATTTCCCGCGGTGACTTAATTGCTGCTTTGATAGCCGGTTCAGTAATTTCAGTAAAAGTAATTCTTTTGACTACTTTTTTGGGTTTTATTGCTTCGACAAGATGCCAAGCAATCGCTTCGCCCTCTCTATCATAGTCAGTGGCAAGGAAAAGTGCATCGGCGGCGGCAATTTCTCTTTTTAGAGTTGAAATAACTTTTTTAGCCTTTGGTGGGATTTCATAATCCGGTTCAAAATTTTTCTTAACATCGACTCCCAAGGTTTTTGTCGGTAAATCACGAACATGACCAAAAGAAGCCAAAACTTTATAGTCTTTACCTAAGTACTTTTCAATTGTTTTCCCCTTTGCAGGAGACTCCACAATAACTAAATTATTTGCCATTTCCTTTTAATTTTCCTTTAATTACGTAACACGTGCCACCTAAATTTGTAACCATACCTTTCATTTCTAGCATAACCAATGTCGAATTGACAAGGGCGGAATCCATTTTAGACTCATAAATTAATTTGTCAACAATCACTGGTCTACTTAGTAATCTTAACAAAATTTCCTCTTCTTTGGTATCAGGAATGATTAAATTAACCTCAATATTACCTATCTTCTCTGGAAAATTTAACTCATTTAAGATATCGGAACCATTAGTTACCATTTTTGCTCCCATTTGGATTAAGCGATTTGGACCTTGAGAAACTTCAGAAAATATCGAGCCCGGAACGGCAAAAACTTCTCGATTATACTCAATTGCTGCTTGGGCAGTAATCAGACTCCCAGATTCAATAGCGCCCTCAATCACTAATGTTCCCAATGATAATCCGGCAATAATACGGTTACGAATAGGAAAGTTATAGCGGAGCGCCGGCATACCAATTGGAAACTCAGAAATAATCGCTCCGCCTGATTTTATAATTTTATCCGCTAACCTTATATTTGATACAGGATAAATTTGGTCCAAACCGCAACCTAAAACAGCAATCGTTCGAAGATTATTCTCCAACGCTTCATAATGCGCTAAAGCATCGATTCCTAAAGCTAAGCCAGAGACAATCGTAAGTTTTGCTCTTTTTAGTTCAAAAACTATTTTTTCAACTGCACGTCTTCCATATTCCGAATATTTTCTCGAACCGACAATTGCTAGTGCCGCTTCGTCTTGAGGCTCAATTTTTCCTTTTAAATACAATATACCTGGCGCGTCCGGCACCTCCTTAAGTATCTTGGGATATTTAGGATTACTCAATATCAAAACATCTAAACCCAGTCTCTTCACCTTTTCTATTTCCCGATCGGGATCTTTTTTTAATATTACTTCCAAAACTGCATCGACTTGCGCCAAATCTAAACCCGCTTCGGCTAAATCATGTTTTGATACTTGTTGCCAAAGATTACTTAGTTTTTTAAATCTCTTTAAAAGTTTAGTAAAAGTTCTGGCGCCAATTTTATTGTGAGTGTTTAAAGCCACCCAGTATTTTTCTTCATCCATGATTCTAGTATAATGGAATTGACAAAAGAGATAAATTGTGATACATTATTTGGTTCAGCAAGGAGGAAAAGCCATGTATCATAAACCGGAAGCACCGCTGAAAATTCTGAGAATTAAAGCGATTGTTACCGAGGCTTTCAGTCTTTGTCAAGATCAGGGATATGATATCTCTCGCGAAAAGCTGAAAAAAATCCCTCGGAACACATTAGAAATTGCGATCAGTAGAGAATCTGCGCTGATAATAGCCGATTACCTCAATGGTAAGGCTCAGACTACTAAGATTACTATTAAACGACGGTCGAGCCTAAAACCATCACAACAAGAACCCCAACCCAGTAAAAAAAGTGGCTGGTGGATCAACTATTAAAACACAATTCTCTGGTACTCATACCAGAACTAGCGCCCAACTAATTTTATCAAAAGCTGGGCGCTTCGCATCTAAGAAATGTAAAGAACCCTTGACCCCCACACCAATGTTTATTTGATGCTATTTGATATTCTTCGCTTGAGTTGACCGAGCGCTCTGCCGTTTAATTTGAGGTTATGTTCACGTTTGCGAGCATCAGCTTCTGACTTATATAGTTCACAGTAAACTAACTTGAATGGTCTGCGGAGCTTTGTTGCATAAACCTTACCCAAATTATGTTCTAACAATCTTTTCTTTAAATTATTTGTCGATCCAATATATAAATCGCCATCTTTTAAACTTTTCAAAATATATAAAGCAAACATGTCTTTATTCTAACAAATTAATAAACATTGGTCGTGGGGGTTGACATTTTAAAATTATGTGCTATACTGATGAGGTCTTAAAGTTAGGAAAGAATACTGAACCTGAAATATTCAGGAATAGCTTCTTTCCTAATACGTTTAACCCCAGCCTTGTACATTAAAAAATATCAGAGGCTGGTAAAAACTCTTCGAGTGGTTATACGTTAAGGAGAGGATAAGAAAAAGGGACTGCGCAAGCGGTCTCTTTTTCGTTACCTTAAAACTTTGTTTTCTTCGATATCATAAATTTTTGACGGAGTGCCGGTCATTTTCTCTGATGTTTTAATGACAAGATCTGCTTCGTTTAATATTTCATTTCTAACTTCTTCGAACTTAGCTGGTGCTGGTTTCCCTTTTTTGTTAGCCGATGATGCAACGATCGGGCCAACGATATCTATTAATTCCTGAAGCCATCTATGATTTGGTGCCCTGATACCGATTTTATCATTTTTAATGAGAATCTTGGGGACATTAGTATCTATTTTGTTTTTATCAATAACTATTGTAGTTCTTCCATCGCACAACACTTTATCACTATATGTCTTGCTCGTTATCAATATCGCTGTTGGTTGATCAAGCGGTCGATTCTTTATTTTATAGAGTCGCTT
>Ga0334722_10000863_pt1 | contig 41494 bp, 29 predicted proteins | sample C3_bottom_MG_FD_207210 | JGI IMG/M metagenome (GOLD analysis project Ga0334722, IMG submission 207210) | Sediment microbial communities from Yellowstone Lake, YNP, Wyoming, USA - C3_bottom | ecosystem: Environmental > Aquatic > Freshwater > Lake > Sediment | place: USA: Wyoming | collected...
CGAAAACGCGCGCTTTTGGACCTGACCCCAGCGATTGGAGGGTGTCATGCGAAACCTGCTGCCTGTGACCGTTGCACTCCTCGTCGCCACGCAGTTGTCCGGTGTGGCCCAGCAGGGGCCGCCCGCGCCCGCCGCCCCGCCACGGCCGCTTGCCGGATCGACGACGATCACCGGCGTGGTCGACGCCGCACCGGTCCGCCTGCCCGTCAAGCGCGTCGTCCTCTACAAGAACGGCGTGGGGTTCTTCGAGCATCTCGGCCGGGTCCGCGGCACCGAACAGGTCACCATCGACTTCACCAGCGCCCAGCTCAACGACGTCCTGATGTCGCTGACGACGGTGGACCTCGGGCAGGGGAAGGTGACGGGCGTCAGCTTCAACACGGACGACTCGGCAAGCCGGAAGCTGGGATCCCTGTCGTTGCCCGTTGGCGAAGACACCACGATCGTGGCGTTCCTCTCTGCATTGCGAGGTGCGAAGGTCGAGGTGCAGGGCGGCGCGGGCCCCGTGGCCGGACGCATCCTGGCTGTTGAGCAGCGGACGCGCGGCGAGGGCGACAAGGCTGTGGACGTGCGCGAACTGGCGATCGTGACCGACGCCGGCGAGGTGCGCACCTTCGATGTCACGCCGCGGCTCTCGGTCAGAGTCCTCGAGGGCGACTTGCGCGGGGACATCCGGCGGTATCTCGACATCGTGTCGTCGACCCGCCAGAAGGATCTCCGGCGCATGTCGATCGCGACGACCGGCAACGGCGAACGGCAGCTCTACGTGAGCTACATCAGCGAAGTGCCGATCTGGAAGAGCACGTACCGCCTGGTGCTGCCGGCCAAGGCCAGCGACAAACCGCTGCTGCAGGGCTGGGCCGTCGTGGACAACACGATTGGCGAGGACTGGACGAACGTCGAGTTGTCGCTCGTGGCCGGAGCGCCGCAGTCCTTCATCCAGCAGCTGTCGCAGCCCTACTACGGGCGGCGCCCGGTCATTCCGTTGCCGTCCGCGGCGCAGTTGACGCCGCAGACGCACGACGCGGCGATCCAGCCCGAAGCCAAGATGATGACTGCGGAATCGATGATGCCGTCTCCACCGCCGCCTCCGGCGCCCGCGCGCGCGATGCGGAGCGGCACGGTCGGCGGAGCCGTGGGGGGCGTGGCCGCATCGGCCTCGGTGACCGACGCGCTGTACAACGACGCCGGCGACGTCGGCCGCACGGTCCAGGGGCGCGATCTCGGCGACCTGTTCGAGTACCGCCTCAAGGAGCCGGTGACGATCCGCAAGAACCAGTCGGCGCTGGTGCCGATTGTGTCGGCGCAGGTCGAGGCCGAGCGCGTGTCCGTGTGGAGCGGGGCGGCGGGGCAGCGCCCACGCAGCGCCGTGTGGATGACGAATTCGACACCCTACACCCTGGATGGGGGAAGCGTCTCGGTGCTCGAGGACGCGACGTTTACCGGCGAAGGGCTGCTCGATTCGATGAAGCCGGGGGAGAAGCGGCTGCTCTCGTACGCGGCCGATCTCGCGCTGGTGGTGGACTCGCGGCAGGAGATCGCGGGGCCCGAACGCACGACGAGCGTGCGGATCGCGCGCGGCCTGATGATCTTCCAGCGCGAGTACCGGGAGAAGCGCACGTACTCCGTGCGGAACGAGGACTCCAAGGCCCGGATGCTGGTCATCGAGCATCCGAACCGCAACGGGTGGAAGCTGGTGAGCCCTGCGAAGGCAGACGAGACGGCGCCCAGTGTCTACCGGTTCCGCGTGCCGGTGGCCGCCAAGTCGAACGCCACGCTGACGATCGAAGAGATGCGGCCGGCGGAGACGACGTACCAGATTTCGTCCGTGACCGACGACCAGCTGGCGTTGTTCGTCAGCCAGCGGACGCTGACGCCAGATGTGGAAAAGGCCCTGCGCGCCATCATCGCCAAGAAGGGCGAGGTGGCGGCCGTTGCGCTCGAGATTGCCGCCCGCAACAGCGAGACGTCCCAGATCTTCAGCGACCAGGAGCGGCTGCGCGAGAACCTGAAGGCGCTGCGCGGCAGCGCGGAGGAGAAGAACCTCGTGTCGCGCTACACGAAGCAGCTCGACGAGCAGGAGACGCGCCTTGCGGCCATCAAGCGCGAGATCGCCGAACGCGAGACACGCCGGAAGGCGCTGCAGGCGGAACTGGACGCCATGATCCAGGCGCTCGCGTTCGACGGGCGCAAGTAGACGACGGCGGTGGGCGGTTACTTACCTTTGGCCTTCAGGTAATCGACCGCCCACTTCTTCGCGGATTCCTGCACGAGGCCGATTGCTTCGGCCTCGGGCAGGGCCTTCTCGATGGTCCAGCCGTCGGCCAGCACCAGCTTGAACATCCACATCGCGGCAGCGCGGGTGCCGGAATGGCAGTGGAAGAACATCGGCCGGTTCGCCGGGTCCTTGGCCGCCGCAATGAACGTGTCGATCGCGGCGTCGAAGTTCACGTCGGTGCGTGTGAACGGCGCGTGGACGTAGGCCATGCCGGCCGCTGTCACCGCAGCCCTTTCCTCCTCGACGTTTGCGCCCGCCTCGGCCGCGGGGCGGAAGTTCACGACCGACTTGTAGCCCCGCTTCTTCAATTCGACGGCGGATTCCGGCGTCATCATCCCGCCGCACGCGTACGTATCGTTCACCGGCGCGAAACTCGTGATGCCTGGGAAGTCCTGCACCTTGGCCGCCTTCGCGGGCGGGGCGGGTGGCGCCGCCGCGGGCGCCTGCTGCGCGGCACCCGGCTTCTCGCCCCAGATGTACTGCCCGAACCACTCGAGGTTGTGCTCCATCGCCGCGCGATGCGCCTTCGGCTTCGTCAGGCCGTGGCCGAAGCCCTTGTAGACGATCAGCCTCGCTGGGACGCCCTGGTCCTGCAGGCCCTGGTAGAGCTCGTAGGCATTGGGGATCGGCACGCGCTTGTCGAGTTCACCGTGCTGAATCAGCGTGGGCGCCTTGGCGCTCTTGATGTAGGTGATGGGCGACGTGTCGGCGTAGATCTTCGGGTCGCTCCACGGCGTCGCCTTCAGGTACTGCCGCGTGAACGGATGGATGTCCGTGTTGACGTAGTACGTTGTCCAATCCGAAATGCCCGCGCCCACGGACACAGCCTTGAACCTCGCGCTGTCATGCGTCGTGAGGAACGCCGAGATGTATCCGCCCTGGCTCCACCCCATCGTCCCGACCCTGTCGTTATCGGCAATGCCCTGTGCGACCAGATAGTCGACGCCGGAAATCACGTCCCACGCATCGCCGATGCCGAGGTTGCGCACGTTGAGCGAGCGGAAGGCCTCGCCATAGCCGGCGCTGCCGCGGTAGTTCGGCTCGAGGACGATGGCGCCCCTGTTGAGCCAGATATCGATGGGATACGTCGTCGTCGACGAGAACGGAATCGGCCGCGACGTGCCCGTCGGCCCGCCATGGATGACAACGAGCAGCGGATACCGCTTGCCAGGCACGAAGTTGGCCGGTTTGTGAAGGACGCCCTCGATGGCTGCGCCGTCCTTGCTCTTCCAAATGATGACTTCGTGTGTCGGCTGCGGCCACGCCGCCGTCTGGGCGGCCATGTCGGTCAGCTTCTTTGGCGCCATCGTCGCGAGAGGCGCGACGAACAGCTCGGGGAATTGCTTCGGACCGCTGCCGGAAAAGGCCACCGTCGTCATGTCAGCGTTGAACGACGCGCCCGACATGATCCACTCGGTGCCCGGCGCCAGCCGCGTCGTCTTCTGCGTGGCCGGATCGAGACGATAGAGATACGCCCACACGTGCTGCGACGCCGTAAAGTAGATGCCGTCCTTCTTCCAGGCTGACGGGCTGACGCTCTCGTCGAACGCCCTCGTCAGATCCTGGATGGGGCCGCCGGCCGCCCCGATCACGGCGATGTGGCCGTTGGTGTAGTAGTTGTTGGGGTTCGCGAGGGAGGACCCGAACGCGATGTGCCGGCCGTCGGGCGACCAGACCGGGCGGCTGTCCGGGCCCTTCTGCGTGACCAGCGGCCGGATCTTCCCGTCGGCTGCCGTCACGATCGAGATGTCGGCGGTGTCGCCGTTCGACGGATCGGGATTGATCGTGTGATCGAAGGCGATCTCCCTGCCGTCAGGCGACCAGGCGAAGCTGCCGACGGTGAACGCGCCTTGCGTAAGGCGCCGCGACTTCTTCGTCGCGAGATCGACCGCCCAGATGTGCGAGAGGCGCTGATCGGCGTCAACGACTTCGAACTCGCCGTACTTCTTGTCCCTCTCCTTGGAGGCGTCCGACTTCGGATCGGCCTTGGTGTAGGCGATCTGCTTCCCGTCGGGAGACCAGGCGAACGAGCCGCCGACGCCGTCTTCGTCAGTGGTGAGCTGCTCGGCTTCGCCCAGGCCCGGTGCGATCAGCCAGAGTTGCTGCTTGTCGGTGCGATCCGACGTGAAGGCCAGCCGCTTTCCGTCAGGCGACCAGTCAGGTGAACCGCTCGACTTCTTGCTGTTGGTCAGCTGGTAGGCCTTGCCAGTCGCGACGTCCACGATCCAGATCTCGGTCTTGTAGCTGTTGGCTTCCCAGTCCGGCTCGCGGACGGTGTAGGCCACGAGCTTCCCGTCCGGGGAAATGGCCGGCGACCCGGCGCGCTTCAGGCCAATCAGTTGATCGACGGTCGGGCCCGCCGGCTGGGCGGCGGCCGTCGTGCCAACGGTCTGTGCGGCAACCGGGAGGGCCGCAACCGGCAACGTGACAAACCAGAAAGCGAGCAGCACGGCGGCAAAGGCAAGCGAGCGTTTCATAGGCACCTCGAAGAAGGGCGTGCGACGTCCGATCCTAGCACCGACCCCGATCACGGCGGGTGTGCCGGGATCGCCAGGCTCCAGCCTGGCTGACGAAGAAGGGGGCGGGTCCCTGTTCGGGGTGTTGACAGTCCTAGCTGTACTAGTGTAGATAGTACAGTATCGTGTTGCCGTTCACTGTCACGCTACGCCCCGGCCTCTCCGTTCACGAACAGGTGACCTTCGCCGTCAAGAAGGCCATCGTGTCCGGCCGCCTGCGCCCGGGAGACGAGTTCCCGTCCGTGCGGGCGCTCAGCCGCGAACTCCGGATCAACCCGAACACCGCGCACAAGGTGGTGGCCACCCTCGTGGCCGACGCCCTGCTCGACGTGCGGCCCGGGATCGGAACGTTCGTCGCCAATCCGGCAGGATCCAGCGCCGACCAGCGCCGGGCGCTCCTGCGCGAAGACGTGGAACAGCTCGTCGTCGAAGCCCGCCACCTGGCGCTCGACGTCGACACGGTCGTGGATGCCGTGCGGGATCAGTGGACGAAACTCGACAAGAGCAGCAGATAGCCGGAGGCCGACGTGTCCTACGCCATCGAAACGGATCATCTGTCACACCGCTACGGCAGGACGGAGGCCGTGCGCGACCTCACGCTCCAGGTGCCCACCGGCAGCCTGTTTGCCCTCGTCGGCCCCAACGGCGCCGGCAAGACCACCACCATCAAGACACTGATGAACCTGCTGCAGCCGACAGCGGGGAAGGCCACGGTGCTTGGCACGGACTCGCGCCGCATCGGCCCGTCGACCCTCGCGCGCATCGGCTACGTCTCCGAGAACCAGCAACTGCCCGAGTGGATGACCGTGGCCGACTTGGCCGCCTACTGCAAGCCTTTCTATCCGACATGGGATGACGCCTTTGCCGTGACCCTTGCGAAGCAACTGGGCATCGCGATGAACAAGCGGCTGAAGGCCTGTTCGCGCGGCATGAAGATGAAGGCCGCGCTGCTCGTCTCGCTCGCCTACCGGCCGGAACTGCTCATCATGGACGAACCCTTTGCCGGCCTCGACGCGCTGGTTCGCGAGGAGTTCTCGTCAGGCATCCTGGAAGCCGTCGGCGGCGAGCGGCCGTGGACGGTCTTCGTGTCGTCGCACGACATCGACGAAGTCGAGCGCCTCTCGGACTGGATTGGCATCATCAACAACGGGCGGCTCGAGCTGGCCGAGACCGTGACGCAGATGCTCGGCCGCTTCCGGCAGGTGGAAGTGACCGTCGCCGGCGACGCCGTGCTGCCCGCCACCGTGCCGGTCGCGTGGCTGCTACCGGACGCCTCCGGCCACCTCGTCCGCTTCGTGGACAGCCAGTTCAATGAGGCCGACCTGGGGCCGCGCGTGAGGGCGCTCGTGCCTGATGCGCGCGACATCTCGGTCGTGCCGCTGTCGCTGCGCCAGGTCTTCATCACGCTCGCGCGCGTGTTCAGGCTTTCGGAATCCTGACGTCATGGCGACCCAGTTGCAGCACCTGATCCGCTTCGACTTCCGCGCGCACCGCCACCTGCTGGCGCTGTTCGCCGGCGCGCTCGTCGTCCAGACGGCGGTTCTGATCGTCGGCCCCGGACCCCTCACCGGCCCGGATACCAGGTTGTCCTGGGACATCGGCCTGCTCATCATCCGGTGCGGCCTGATGATGGCCGTCGCCGCGCAGTTCGTGCAGTCGGATTGCCTCGTCGGGACGCAGGCGTTCTGGATGACACGCCCGATCCGGCGCTGGACGCTGCTCGTGTCGAAACTGCTCCCGGCCATCGCGTGGCTCGTGGTTCTGCCGGCGGTGTTCATGGGCGTCACGCTGCTCGCGCTCGGCCTGAGCACGGGCGACGCGCTTGCGGGCGCCGGGGTCACCGCCTTCGAGCAGTCAATCCTGCTCGCGATGATCTTCATGGCTGCCGTCGTCACCGCGAACCTCGCCCAGTTGATCGTGGCCGGCATCGCCGGCGTCACGAGCGTCGCGCTGCTGAATGGCGTCGTGCTGCCAGCCATCACGCTGACGTGGCCGGCGATTGGCGACGAGCTCGGAGGCTGGCAGCCTGCGGTCTACGGTGCGGTCGTCCTGCTCGGCGCAACGGGCACAGTCGTGCATCAATACGTCACGCTCCGGGCGTGGCATTCGCTCGCGATCGTGGCGCTGACCATGGTGCTGGCGACGGTCGCGACGTCGGCGTCGATGCTGCTGGCGGCGAACGTGGTGAAGCTCGTTCCCGGCATCTCCGGCGGGCAGGCCCCGCAGGACAGCTCGGATGCGACACTCGCCGGCGCGACCCTCCAGTGGGCCGGCCGCGGACAGGCGCCTTTTATCGACGCCGTGATGCGGACACTTGACCTGCGGCGGGAGGCCGTCAGGCGACTCTCGTTTGGCGTTGCCGTGTCGGGTGCGCCAGCCGATCTGGCGTTCTGGCCGGTGTCCGTCCGGACGGAGTTGCGCGCCTCAGGCAGCAGCGCGATCCAGTGGGAAGGCAGCGTCAGCCAGCGGCCAAGCGTGGAGCCGCGCGCCGACAACATCGAAGAAGCGCCGTTCCCCAGTCTCCGGCGGGTGCTCGGCGATGTGAAGCTGCTTGCCCAGTTGCCGGGCACGTCTTTGTTGACGCCTGTCGCCGAGATGACTTCAGACGAATACGCGCGATGCCAGTCGGCTTCCGGCGTGAGCCTGACGAGCGACATCACCTATGACGTGTACCGCTACCGGATCACCGCATCCGCGCCTCTGGTGGCGGGCGCCTCCCTCCACGTCGCCGGCCGAGTACTGTCGATCGCATCGATCGAGTCCCGCGAGCCTCGCAATTCCGGCGTCCGCATCAACGCCAGAGAAACACAGATCGGCGAATCGCTGGTGCGCTACGCGTCGGCCAGTCCCATCACCGGCTACTTCGTCATCCGGAACACAGCCGGGAAGCAGGCGGTGCTCGTCACCTGGGTGCCGGCGCGGGTCTTCCGCATGACCTTCGGGATGGCGTCGACCAGCATCCAGACGGCGAGGAGCGTCCTCGACATGGTTGTCCCCGGGCCCGTCTCGTCGCAGCCGAGGATAGACGACGACTGGCTGAGGGGAGCGGAGTTGCTGCTGATCGAGCCCCTGAAGGTGGGGCAGGTGACGCGCCCCGTTCACATCGACACGCTCAAACTGCCCGCGCTGGGCCGGTGACGAATGAAACGCGTACTGCATCTCGTCCGATTCGACGCGCTCGCCATGCGCGTGCCCCTCATGTGTTGGGCCGCGGTGCTGGTGTTGGAGGGGGTTCATTTCTACCTCGGCCCGAGCCACACCAGCCTGGCGACGGAAATCGCCCGCACGGCATCGCAACGGGGCCTCGGCATCCTGCGCATGGCCGGCACCGTCATCCTGACCGCGATGTTCGTCCACGGCGACCCCACTGTGGGCTCGACCGCCTTCTGGCGTAGCCGGCCGATCCCGCGCGGCACGCTGATGGCCGCGAAGGTCCTGTCGGTGACGTTGTGGCTCGTGCTGCTGCCAGGCCTGGTGGCGACCCTGACGTTTGTGGTCCTCGGCCTCAGCCTCAGCCTGGCCGCTCTGGGCGGGTTGATGACGGTCGGAGGCCAGGCCGTCGTCGCGCTCGCGGCGCTTGTGGCCGCCGTGGTCACCACGTCGCTGCTGCAGTTCATCATCGCGATGCTTGGCGCCATGGCCATTGCCATGGTGGTCAACACGCTGCTCCCGCCGTCCTATGTCAAGCCGGGTTTCGGCGTCTTTGTCATCAACGGCGCGCTGCGGTCTGTCGTGCCGCTTCCGTTGTTCGTCCTGGCTGCGTGCGCGATTGCCTACCAGTATCTGACGCTCAGGCTGCGCCACACGCTTGCCGGCATCGTCTGCCTCGTCATTATTGCCAGCGTCGGTCCCAGGCTGATCTCCTACACCTGGGAGCCTCGGACCTTCCGCGTGCCGCCGCCGGCGGCCGATACCGTCATCGGGCTCGGCCAGGCCGCAATCGATGTCGATCCCGCGACACAGCGCACCGAGTTCAATACGATTGGCGAATCGGATCGGGGCAAGTCCATTTCGTTTGAGATCACCCAGACGAACGTGCCGCCCGATGTGGTGCTTCAGGCGATAGCAGCAGAAGCCGACGTCGAACTTCCAGACGGCACGCATGTGGCGTGGACGAGCCGGACCGGCTACCTCAACGCGCTGCACATGAATGCCGACCAACGCAGCCCGACGATGGCGGAGCAGCCATTTCGATCGATGGGCGTCGCGTTGGGCGGTGTGGAGTTCGCTTTCTCAACCGGGGACTTCGTCGTGACGCCACGATGGGTGCTCGCTCGCCTGCCCGAAAACACGTACCGGACGTTCGAAGGACAACCCGTTCGACTGAAGTGCACCGTCACGCTCGTGGCTTCTCGCTATAGGGCGGCGGCAGCCATGCCCCTGAAGGCGGGCAACAGGATGCCGGAAGGGACAGGCGTCCTGTCGGTTGACGCCGTCGAAACGGGGCCGTACGGGCCGGTCTTCCGGCTCCGGCGCACGTACGTCACCGTCGATGGTTACTGGGGTGGCCGCTTTTGGGACGGCTTCGGCGGCTACGTGCTGCGGAATGCCAGCCGGCGCCAGGCCCTGCGGTCCGATCAGCGATACCGTGAGTCGCTGTCCTACGACTTCTACAACCAGCGGGCCGTCATGTCCGATTCGTACACTCTCGGCGTCGCGGGACGCCGGATGCCTGATACCAGGGCGGTGATCGACGCCAACTGGCTCGCCGGCGCCGAACTCGTGCGCTTGGAACTCGAGACCCTCGGCTCCCTGAAGCGCACTATCACGATCGACCGCTTCATCCTCGGCGGCACCCCCCGAAAATAGACCTGCTACCTTTTTCATCTCATAAATAGACCTGCTACCTTTTCTACCGAACGGCAGGAACCGGGTGGAAGGTCTGTCTTCGACCCCATGAAGATGGCAGGCCCATTCTCGGGCCCGAAAAGGTAGCAGGTCTATTTATCCGATATGATCCGGCCGTGATCCTCCGAATCGGCGCGCGCGCAGGCGCCGCTGCAATCGCCGCCATCGCGTTGCTGGGCGCGACCGCCGCCGCCCAGGCGCCGAAGCCCCGGATTCCCGCGAAGGCGGTCGCGCCCGGAGAGACCGGGACCGCTGCGCCGGTCTCCCAGATCCTCATCACCGGCGCGCGCATCCTCGACGTCGAGAAGGGCGCGTACCTGCCGCCGGCTGCCGTCCTCATTGACAAGGGCCGCATCGTCAGCGTGACTCCAACGGCACCGGCGGTGTCCGCCGACGCGATTGTCCTGGCGCTCAAAGGCGCGACGCTCATGCCAGGCCTCGTCGATGCGCACGCGTGGGCCGCGCCGACCGACGACCTCGACGCCGAGTTCTTTTACGCGCTCGCCCTCGCGCACGGCGTCACCGGCTATCGCGTCATCAACCCGCGCACCGCATGGGGCGTGGCGCAGCGCGAGCGATCGGCGTCCGGTGCGATCGACGCACCCAGGCTCTCAACGAGCGGCCGCGGTATCGACCAGGCGGCGAGCTACCGCCGCTGGCTCTTCGACGCGCCCGATGACGCGGCGGCGGCGGCCGAGGCCAGGCAGCAGGTGTCGGCGGGAGTCGACTGGATTGCCGGCTACGCGAACCTCCCGCCGGACGCATACCGGGCGATGGCCGATGCGCTCAGGCGCGGGAAAGTCCGGCTGAGCGGAACGCCGGGCGCGGCGTCGATGATGGATCTGGCGGCGGCCGGCGTGCAGTCGATCGAGACGCTGGCGTATCCGATCGCGCCGCGCAAGAACGGCACCGACCAGGCGTGGCCGCCAGTGACCATTTCGGATCTGACCCCACTGGTGGCGGCGCTCCTCAAGGCGAATGTCACGCTCGTGCCGATGATTGCCGCGGTCCGTGCGCGGGCGTATCCGGAAGAAGCGGCAAGGGACGATTCGCTCGGCTGGCTGCCTGACGCGCGGCGCCGGGCGTTTACCGACACGTTGTCCCCGCCAAAGTCCGAGGCCCGCGCGAAGGCCCTGCAGGCCTGGGAACGCCAGGCGGCGTTCATCAACCGCTTTGTGAAGGCCGGCGGCCGCGTGGCGACCGGCACCGATTTCGAGCGCGGCGCGTATCCCGTGCCCGGGATTGGCGTGCGCCGGGAGATCGAAGCGCTGGTCCAGGCGGGCCTCACGCCAGCCGAGGCCATTCGAGCGGCCACGCTCGGCGGCGCGATCCTGATTGGAGACGCAGGGGCCGCGGCGGGTATCAAGCCCGGCCTCGAGGCCGACCTGATGGTCGTGCAGGGTGATCCGCTCGCCAACGTCAGCGATCTCGCCCGGATCACTCACGTCATCCGCGCAGGCCGCGTCATGGACCTCCCGGACCTGCTTGCCCGCGCTCGCGCGGCCGTTGTCGCGCGGCCAAAGTGAGCAGCAACGTCCCTGGCGCGGCCGGAACGCTTGTCCTGACGAGGCTGCCACTCGGCGGCACGAACCGGCGCCTGGTGCGCGCCCGCTTTGTCCGCCGCCCCACCCGCTTCGCGGCGATCGTCACGCTGCCGACCGGAGAAGACGTGTGGGCGCATCTCTCGAATCCAGGCCGGTTGACCGGCGTCCTCAGCCCGGGATGCGACGTACTGGTGGACGGACCGTTCCCGCCGCCGCGCACGATGACGCACAGCATGCTGGCTGCGCGTGCCGGCCGCGTCTGGGTCGGCACGAACACCATTTACGCGAACCGCATCTTCCCGGGGATCCACGCTGCGGGTCTCTTTCCTGAGATTCCTGAGGGTCCGCTGGCTGCCGAAGTGCCGCACGGCCGGTCGCGCTTCGATTTCAAGGCTGGCGGCATGTTCGTCGAAGTGAAGTCCGTGACACTGGCGCGGGACAGGCGCGGCGCGTTCCCTGATGCCGTGAGCGCCCGGGCGGCGAAGCACGCCGGCGAACTCGCGCGGATCGCCCGGCGCGGCGAGCCTGCCGCCATCGCGTTCGTGGCTCAACGCAGCGATGTGGACTCGGTGGGGCCGGCCGACGACATCGATCCGGAGTTCGGCAGGGCGCTCCGCAGAGCCGCAAAGGCCGGTGTCACGATCGTCGCCTGCACGCTCGAGATGACGCCCGAGGGCGCGCGGACGGTTCGCCGCGTGCCCGTTGTGCTCCAGACCACGGCTGGCGCAGTGGCCATTTAGGATCTGACCTCAGTCGCGGCCCCAGTAGCGGCTACCGTAGCCGATTGACTGGAGACCGAATACAATCACCCAACGATGGAACGGACCCGCCTCTCACTGGTCGATGTGGGCGAGCGCCGCATGTGGGCCGCCCGCTTTGTGATCGCTTCCTGGCTGCTGGCGCTCCCGGCTATCGGGGCCTGTGTTCGCTACCAGCCGAAGCCGATCGCGGCCCCTGCCACGCTGGCGTCGATCGAAGAACGGACGATCGAGTCCGCCGACCTCGGACGGTTCCTGCAGGCGAACCATCAAGTGACGGATTGGCCGCCGCGCGCCTGGGATCTGCGGGCGCTGACGCTGGCCGCCTTTTATTACCACCCCGACCTTGATCAGGCTCGCGCGACATGGGCGACGGCTCGCGCCGCCCGGGTCACCGCCGGCGAGCGGCCCAATCCCAGCCTGAGCGTCGCGCCCGGCTACAACTCGTCGGCACCGGTCAGCGAGATCACGCCGTGGATCTTTACGCTGGGTCTCGATGTCACGCTCGAAACGGCCGGCAAGCGGGGGCTGCGAGTCGCCCAGGCCAGACACGCGTCCGAGGCCGCGCGGCTCAGCATCGCGAGCACGGCCTGGCAGGTTCGGAGCCGTGTGCGGCAGGCGCTGCTCGACGTGTATGCGGCGAATGCCACAGCGGCGCTGCTGGAGCGTCAGCAACAGATTCAGTCGAGCGTGCTCGTTCTTCTGGAACGACAGCTGAGCGCCGGGGCAGTCTCACCGTTCGAGCGCACGCAAGCGCGCCTCGCGCTCGACAACGTCCGGCTGGCCATGCAGGATGCGCTCCGCCAGCAGGCGGAGGCGCGGGTCCACCTGGCGGCCGCCCTGGGCGTAACGGTGCGTGCGCTCGACGGAGCACGACTGGTATTCGACGTGTTCGAGCGGACGCCATCCGAGGTGCCGGGAGCGGAGGCGCGCCGGCAGGCGCTGGTGAATCGGGCGGACATCCTCGCCGCGCTCGCCGAGTACGAAGCGCGTCAGGCGGCGCTTCAGCTTGAGGTGGCCCGCCAGTATCCCGACGTCCACCTGGGTCCGGGCTACCAACTGGATCAGGTCGCGAACAAATGGACCCTTGGGCTGGCCAGCCTGCTCCCGGTCTTTAGCCGCAATCGCGGCCCGATCGCGGAAGCCGACGCGCGGCGCTCGGAAGCAGCCGCGGCCTTCGTCGTCGTACAGAGCCGGGCCATCGAGGAAATCGACCGCGGGCTGGCGGGATATCGGGCCGCCCTGACCAAGATCGCGGCGGCCGACGCCCTCCGGGCCGACCTGCTGAAGCAGGAGCAGCAGGCCCAGGCGCAGTTGCGGGCGGGCGACATCTCGAAGCTGGAACTCGGCAGCATCCAGATGGAGTTGGCTGCAGGAGACCTCGCGTGCCTCGACGCGCGAGTCAAGGCCTTCCAGGCTCTCGGTGCCCTGGAAGACGCGCTCCAGACGCCGGTGGAGCCGGGCGAGTGGCTGCAGTCGGCACCACGGCAGGACGTGCGCACGCCTGCGACCAGAGACCGTTGAGACTCGGGACGGGTGCAAGGAGACGCTGATGAAACGCCTCGTGTGGGTTGGTGCCGGTGCCCTGGCGCTCGTTCTGGTGCTGGCGGTGGTCCTTCACCTGCGGAACGCGGTTGCTCCGCCTTCCGGCGACGAAGGGGAGATCTCGCCGATCGTCGCCGTCAAGGTGGCGCGCATCGTCCGGACCACGCTCCACGGCTACGTCGAGAGCTGGGGCACAATTGAACCGCAGCCGGCCACCGTCGGCCACCCGCCCGCCAACGCGCGAGTCGCTTCGCCGGTTGCGGGCATCCTGGCACAGGTCCTGTGCGCGGAAGGGCAGCGCGTGCAGCAGGGCGCGCCGCTGTTCCGTCTGGACAGCCGAGTGGCGGACGTCGCGGTGACGAGGGCGAAGCAGGCATTGCAGTTTGCCGAGCAGGCGTTCGAGCGGCAGAAGCAGCTTGGAGCCGGCGAGGCAACGTCCCAGAAGTCGTACCAGGAAGCCGAGCACAATCTCGCCGCCGCGCGTAACGAACTGGTCAACGCGCAGACGCAGCGGGCCCTGCTGGACATCGAATCGCCCCTGACGGGCACACTGGCCAAGGTCTTTGGCAAGCCAGGCGACCCGGTCGATCTCACCACCGTTCTTGCCGAGATCATCGACCTCAATCGCCTCGTGGTCTCGACGGCGGTCCGCAGTGGCGACGTTGCGCGGATTCACCTCGGCCAACACGTGATGTTCACGCCGCGCGGCGGCACCAGCGAGTCCGCGACAACGACGCCCGATGCGCAACACGGCTCGGTTGTCTTCGTCGGCGCGGAGGTCGACTCCAGGAACGACACGGTGGTCGTCCGCGTATCGGTTCCACCTGGCGCGGGCGTCCGGCCGGGCCAGTTCGTCGACGTGCGCATCGCCGTTGACGAACGCCGAGACCGCCTGGCGGTACCGGTCGAAGGACTCGTTCTCGAGGATGGGGCGAGCGTGATTGCCGTTGTCGAAGGAGAGAAGGCCGTCAAGCGGCCGGTCAAGGCCGGCCTGCGAGACGGCAGCCTGGTCGAAGTGGAGGGGGCGGGCCTGAAGGAGGGCATGCCGGTGGTCGCGGCGGGCGCGTACGGCCTGCCAAAGGAATGCCGGATCCGGGTGATTGGCGGCTAGACACCATGAGCAACCACTCGCATATCGGGCAGTTCGCGGTGCGCTACAACGTGGCGATTGCCTTCGTCTGCCTCGCGCTCTGCCTGGGCGGCGTGTATGCCGCCTTCCACATTCCGTCGTCGGTGTTTCCGCAGACCAATTTTCCCAGAGTCGTCATCCTGGTGGACAACGGGGTGATGCCCTCCGACGAGATGATGGCCACGATCACCCGGCCCATCGAAGAATCGATGAAGGATATCCCCGGGTCGGTGACCGTCAAGTCGGCCACCGGGCGCGGGTCGGCGGAGATCAGCGTCTTCTTCACGTGGTCGGTGGACATGGTGCAGTCGGAACTGTACGTGCTCAGCCGCCTGTCGCAGATTCGCAGCACGCTGCCGGCCACGGCATCGACGTCGGTCTTTCGCCTGACATTCTCGGCGTTTCCCATCATCGGCGTCAGCCTCACCAGCCATAGCCGCGACATCACCGAGCTCTGGGAAACGGCGCGGTACAACCTGAAGCTGCGGTTCCTGCGGATTCCCGGCGTCGCGCGGGTGGACCTGGTTGGCGGGCGCACGCCGGAGTTCCACGTCATCGTGGACCCCACACGCCTGCAGGCCGCCCGCCTCGGCATGGCGCAAGTGACCGAAGCGCTCGAGAAGAACAACCTCGTGGCCCCGACAGGCATGCACGAGGAGAACCATACGCTCTACCTCGCGCAGGTGGACGGCCGGTTGCACAGCCGTGAGGAGATTGCCAACCTCGTGGTGGCCGTCACCGGCGGCGTTCCGGTGCGCATCCGGGACATCGCGCGCGTCGAGCGCGGTCCCGAGCCCGTGTTCAACATCGTGACGGCCGAAGGCGTCAACGCCGTGCTGCTCAACATCCGCAGCCAGCCGGACGGCAGCACGCTCGATATCGCGCGCGATCTGCGCATCGAGATGGAGGCGCTCAAGCACGAACTGCCACCCGACATGAAGCTGGCGTTCTTCTACGACCAGTCGCAGATCGTGAGCGAGTCCGTCCGCAGCGTCTGGGAAGCGATCGTCTTCGGCCTGATTCTCTCGGTCCTGATCATCTTCCTGTTCCTGAAGAACTGGGGCACGACGCTGGTTGCGACGTTCGTCATTCCCGTGACCGTGCTGATGACGCTCGTTGCGATGAAACTGATGGGCCTCACCTTCAACCTGATGACGCTCGGCGGGATCGCCGCCGCGATCGGGCTCGTCATCGACGATGCGATTGTCGTGGTCGAGGCGATTCACACGAAGCTGATGTCCGGCCTGAACCGGCTCGACGCCGTGCAGCGGGCTGTCCGGGAGATCGTCAGGCCCCTGGTCGGGTCGACGCTGACACCGGTGGTCGTGTTCATCCCGCTGGCGTTCCTCGACGGCATCACCGGCGTCTTCTTTCGCGCCCTCGCGCTGACGATGGTCGTGGCACTGCTGACGTCCCTCGTGCTCGCCATTACGCTGACGCCGTCATTGGCCGCCTGGCTGGTTCGGGCAGTTTCAGGCGGTCAGTCCGAGCACGTCGAAGAGGGCGGCTTCCTGCTGCGGCGTGTGATTCGCGTGTACGAGACAGCCGTGCGCGGAGCCCTGCGGTTCAAGTGGCTGACGCTCGGCGCTTGCCTGCTCGTCCTGTTGGGGGGCGCGGGACTCTACACCCGGCTCGAGAGCGAGTTCCTGCCGCCGATGGACGAGGGCGGATTCGTCATCGACTACTTCACGCCTCCCGGCACGAGCCTCTCGGAGACCAACCGGCAACTGCTGCAGGCGGAGGCCATCCTCAAGACCGTCACCGAAATCGAGAGCTACTCGCGGCGGACCGGTGCCAGGCTGGCGTTGTCGATTGCGGAACCCAACACGGGAGACTTCCTCGTCAAGCTCAAGACCGGCCGCGCGCGCCGTACCGAAGACGTCATCTCCGAGCTGCGGCGCCGCTTCAACGAGGCGCTCCCGGGCGTCAATTGGGAGTTCCCCGGCATTCTGGGCGACCTGATCGGTGACTTGATGTGGGCGCCCAAACCGATCGAAATCAAGCTGTTCTCGACCGACACCGCGTTTCTCAAGCAGCAGGCTCCCCGCGTCGAGGAGGAACTGAAGAAGATCAAGGGCGTCGTGGATTCCTTCGACGGCCTGGTGTACGCGGGGTCCTCGCTCACGTTGCGCGTCCGGCCGCTTGACGCACAGCGATTCGGTCTGACCGCGGATGACGTGGCGACCGCCGTCAACACGGCGATGCTGGGTGCAACCGCCTCCACCGTACTGCAGGGCGACCGCCTGGTGAACGTCCGGGTCAAGGCGGACCCGGCGCGGATCGATCGCATCGCGACGCTGAAACAGCTACCCATCCGCGCGGCGGATGGTACGGTCGTCCAGCTCGGCCAGGTGGTCGACGTGTCGGAGGAGCCCGGCCAGCTCGAACTGCGGCGCGAGGACATGCGGCAGGACGTGGCGGTCACCGCGCGTCTCGAAGGCCGCGACCTGGGCGGCGCGATGGCGGAGATCCGGGCGGTGCTGAGCCGGGACAAGGCCATCCCGGCCGGCACGATCGAGTACGGCGGCCTGTACCTGCAGCAGGTGGAGTCGTTCCGCAACCTGATGATTGTGCTCGGCATGGCCATCGTCCTCGTCTTTACCGTGCTCCTGGTCGAGTTCAGGTCGTTCCGTGAGCCGGCGGCGATTGTGTTCGGCGCCGTGCTGGCGATGTTCGGCACCATACTCGCCTTGTGGGTCACCGGCACGTCGCTCAACGTCGTGTCGTTGCTCGGTGCCATCATCGGCGTCGGCATTGTCGCCAAGAACGGGATCCTGATGCTGGATTTCGTCGAGCATCTGCGTGCGGAAGGCGTGTCGCTCGACGAGGCGCTGGTGCGATCGGGACGGCGCCGGCTGCGTCCCGTGCTGATGACGTCGCTGGCGGCCGCGCTCGGCATGCTGCCGCTGGCCTATGGGGTGGGTTCCGGCGCCGACATGCTGAAGCCTTTGGCAGTTGCGGTCATTGGCGCGCTCTGCATCTCGGTGCTGCTGTCTCTGGTGGCGACACCCGCCGTGTTCGCGTTGATGTCTCCGCGCCGCGCCGACGACCACGCGGGAGGAACCGCGTAGGCCGTTACGGCGGGGACGGCGGCCTGCTATTGCGTCGCCGCGAGATCCGGCGCCTGGTGCGTCAGCGTGCGGCGACGAGCGCCGCCAGCTCCCGCTTCAATTCCGTCCACGCCAGCTCGACGTGCCGGTCCGTCGTCTTCAGGTTGCCGACCGCGAGCCGCAGCGTGTAGCGGCCGTGCAGCATCGTGTGGGAGAGGAACACCCTGCCGGCGGCGTTGACCGCAGTCAGCAAGCGCTCGTTGAGCGCATTCAGGCCGGCGTCCGCCGATGCCCATCCGGCCTGGCGCGCGCGGAAACACACCACGCTGAAGGGCGTGGGGGCCATGCGCTCGAAGTCAGCGTCGGCGTCCACCCGCGCCGCGAAGTCCTGCGCGAGGCGCATGTGATACCGCAGCCGTTCGCGCACGCCTTCGGCGCCGAAGAACCGCAGGATCATCCAGAGCTTCAGCGCGCGGAACCGGCGGCCGAGCTGGACGCCGGTGTCCATCAGGTTCTGCGGCGCGGCCGAGGCGCCGACGGATGTGCCGGCGGACCCACCGGCCGCGGCGGCCTGCGCGGCACCGGGGGTCTTCAAGTACTCCGGCGTCAGCGAAAACGCCGCGCGCACCACGTCCATGCGGCGGCAGTAGAACGCGCTCAGGTCGAAGGGCGTGAACAGCCACTTGTGCGGGTTGACCACGAACGAGTCCGCGCGGTCGAGGCCGGCAAAGTACGGGGCGCATTCCGGCAGCATGCCCGTGACGCCGCCGTACGCCCCGTCCACGTGCAGCCAGACGTGTTCCGTGGCACATATGTCGGCGATGGCCGCCACGGGATCCACGCTGGTCGTCGACGTCGTGCCGATGGTGGCGACAACGGCCACCGGCAGGAAACCGGCTCGGCGGTCCTCCGCGATGGCCGCCTTCAGGAGATCGGCCCGCATACGGAACGCACCGTCCGACGGGATCTTCCGCAGCGCGTCGTGGCCGAAGCCGGCGAGGATCACGCCCTTGTCGATGGACGAGTGCGTCTGATCCGAACAGTAGACGCGCAGCCGCGGCACATCCGGGCGACCGGCCAGCCCAAGCGCGCGGACGCCGGGCACGGCCGCCTCGCGCGCCGCCGTCAGCGCGTGCAGCGTGGACACTGAGGCCGTGTCGTAGATGACGCCTTCGAAGGTGATCGGCAAGCCAATCAGCTGGCGGAGCCAGCCGAGGACGACCGCCTCCAGTTCGGTGGCGGCCGGCGACGTACGCCACAGCATGGCCTGCTGATTGAGCGCCGACGAGAGGAAGTCGGCCAGCACGCCGGGCGCGCTCGCCGTAATCGCGAAGTACGCCATGAACCCCGGGTGATTCCAGTGCGTCATCCCGGGCATCAGCACGCGATCGAAATCGGCCATCACGTCCGCAAAAGGCTCAGGCCGTTCGGGCGCCGCCGCGGGCAGCGCGCCGCGAATCTCGCCAGGCGCGACGCGCGACAGCACCGGGTACTGCTCGGCGCCTTCCATGTAGCGGGCAATCCACTCGACGAGTTCGTGGCCGTGACGGCGGAACTCGTCTGCCGACATGTCGCCGAGCGGGGTCGTGTCTTCGGGATTCACCGGGATGCCTCCAGCAGCTGGAGACAGGATACCGGAGGAAGGGGGCGCCTATCGTTCGATCGTGATCGTCACGGCTTCCTGCAGGCGGACCGTCACGGCACCGCCCGCCTGGAACGCAGCCACGCTGCCTTCACTTGCGGGCACCGGCGGGGCGCCGCCGCGCGCACCTGGCGGCACGGCCCCTGTGCCACTTCCGCGTCCGGCCAGGATTGCGCCGAGCACGGGGACGCCAGAAGCGGGAGACCCGCTCATCCGGGCCGAGTTGCGCGGGCCGGCAGGCTCGGTCTCGCGATAGATCGGGTCCGTGCGGATGGAAACCCGGGTTGCCGGCGCGTCCGTCATGACCAGGGTGTGGAATGTCACGCCGAGGCGCGCCTTGCCTTTGCCTTTTGCGGGCCGTTCGACCAGCGTGACGGCCCCCAGCACCCGGGTGCCGGCCGGGATTACCGTCGTTTCCCCGATCTTCACGTCCCGCGTCACCTTGGCCTCGACCGGGTCGTCCAGTTTGGCTTGTTCAGCGGTGACGCTGGTGTGAATCTGCAGACCGATCACGGATTCGGCGGGAAGGATCACCTCTTCGAGCGTCCGGGCCGCCGAGCCCTGGGTCGTCTGGGCCGCCGCCGAAGCCGCGAATGCAGGAATGGCGCTCAAGATCACAGCCAGCGCCACTGTTCCCGTCCTGAACATCCGTTGTCTCCTGCGTGCCACCAGAAAGCCGAAGCAAGTCCCGTGCCCCGGGATCCGATCGGTATATCGGCCGAACTCCCTTTGGATTGATGAGTTTACCAAAACAACCCCGTTCAGGCGTTGTCGCCGCCGGATGACAACACGCCCGGCCACTGTCCCCAAATGCTCCGAATATTTGCCAATCAGGTGTGCGACACGGCAGAATGGCAGCCGCATGAGGCTGATCGAACAGTTCGTCCAGGATGGCGACCGACTCTTCCGGTGGCGGAGCTACTTTCCGTTGTGGCTCGTCCCGGTTCTTCTGGCCGGACTGCTGACCACGCCGTCGCCGTTCGGGCCAGGGCCAGCCGAACGTGCGTGGGAAGCGGTCTCCGTCCTGGTCGCGCTCCTGGGGCTCGCGACCCGGGCGTGGGCGGTCGGCACGGCGCCGTCGGGCACGTCGGAACGCAGCACCGTCAACCCGCGCGCCTCGGAACTGCGCACGAGCGGCCTCTACTCGATCGTCCGCCACCCGCTCTACGTGGCCAACGGCCTGATGGCGCTCGGTCTGTCGATGTTCCCGGCTGTGTGGTACCTGCCGGTCATTCTCGTGCTGGCCACGCTGCTGTACTACGAGCGCATCGCGGCACGCGAGGAGGCGTTCCTGCTGGAGCGGTTTGGCGCACCCTTCGAGGCCTGGGCCGCCCGCGTGCCGGCGCTGGTGCCGTCGTTCGCCCACTACATGCCGGCGACGACCAGGTTTGCGTGGAAGAAGGTCGCGCGCCACGAGTTTCACGGCCTGATGGTGATTGCCGCCGGCGCGGCGGTCCTCGACGTGGGGCAGGAATCATGGCGGGCGGGCCGCTGGGCCGCCGACCCGCTCTGGCTGTGGGTATGCGGCGTATCCGCCGTGCTGTTCGTCGTGATGTCGGCGGTCAAGAAGGGCACACGCCTGCTGGAGAGCTGACTGCATGCGCCTGAAGCAGTACTACAGTTCCCGTGACGTGACGGCGCTCACCGGCCTGACGGCCGATCAGCTCCGCTGGTGGGAACGGCAGAAGCTGATCGAGCCGGCGGTCGCCTCGCACCCCACCGAGGCCGGCGGCTTCACCGAGCGGCGCTACACGCCGGTCGACCTGCTGGAGATCATGGTCCTGGCCGATCTCCGGCGGCGCGGGTTCTCCCTGCCGCAGCTGCGGCAGCTCACCGACACGCTCGACGCGAACTTCGGCGTGCGGCTGTTCGAGGCTTCGGGCGACGGCGGCCCGCTGACGCTGCTGACCGACGGCAACGACATCTACGCCCGCACCACCGACGGGCGGTTCTTCAACCTGCTCAAGGACCCGGAGCAGCCGCTGCTCGTCATCGGCGAAGAAGCCCACTTCAAGAAGCTGGCATCACGCGCCCGCCCACGGCGGGCAAAAGTCCGTAAACCCGACAGAGGAGTCAAGTGACTATGGATGCAGTGCGCTCCCGCCTCGCACGGATTCGTGTGCTCGTCCTGCTGACGCTCGTGACCGCCGCCGTTCTCGCCCTGCCCCTGCAGGCGCAGAAGGCGCCGGCGCCGCAGAAGCTGGACGAGGCCTACACCAAGCTGATCAAGGACTACACGCAGGATCCCCGGATCAGCACCGAGCTGGTCGACCACATGCCGGCGAGCGCCACGGTGCCGTCGCCGCTCAAGTTCCTCGGCCGCATTCCCGGCACGCCCGGCGAGCTGACGTACGCCAAGGACATCCAGCGCTACTACGAGGCGCTCGCGAAGTCGTCGAAGCGCTTCAAGTACTGGACGATCGGCAAGACGGAAGAAGGCCGGGACATGGTCCTGCTCGCCGTGGCCGACGAGGCGACGATTGCGACGCTCGACCAGTACAAGGCCCAGCTGGCCGCCCTGACCGACCCGCGCAAGACGACCGAGGCGCAGGCCCGCCAGATCATCAAGACCGCCAAGCCGATCTACTGGCTGACCGCCGGCATGCACTCCGGCGAGACCGGCGGCCCCGAGATGCTCATCGAGCTGCCGTACCGCCTGGCTGTCGAGGAGACGCCGTTCATCCAGTCCATCCGCAACAACGTCATCGTCCTCATCACGCCGGTCATCGAGGTGGACGGCCGCGAGAAGCACGTCGACACGTATTACTACGGCAAGAAGACGGGCAAGCAGCGGCCGCCGCTGGTCTACTGGGGCAAGTACGTCGCCCACGACGACAACCGTGACGCGATGGGCCAGATGCTCAAGCTCACGCAGAACGTCAACCGGACGTTCCTCGACTGGAAGCCGACGATCCTCCACGACCTGCACGAGGCCTCGAACTACCTGTACTCCTCGACCGGCCGCGGGCCCTACAACGAGCAGCTCGACGCCATCACGATCGACGAGTGGTGGGCGCTGGCCAACGCCGAAGTGATGGAGATGGCCAAGCGCAACGTCCCCGGCGTGTGGACCTACGGGTTCTACGACGGCTGGACGCCCAACTACATGTTCTTCATCGCGCACACGAAGAACGCGGTCGGCCGCTTCTACGAGGTCCAGAACTACGGTCCGGACATCGTCGAACAGCTCCGCATGGGCGCGAACGCCACCAGCCGCGAGTGGTACCGCCCGAACCCGCCGCTGCCGGTCATCAAGTGGGGCCCGCGCAACAACACCAACATCCAGGAATCCGCCGCGCTCATCGCGCTCAACTACGTCGCGAAGAACCGCGAGATGTTCCTCGAGAACTACTGGCTGAAGAACAAGCGCGCGGTCGACAAGGGCAAGACGCAGGCGCCGTACGCCTGGGTGATCCCGGCCGCCCAGCGCCGCAAGGCCGAGGCGGCCGATCTCGTCAACGCGCTGCGGCGCCAGGGCCTCGAGATTTCGCGCGCGACCGCCGCGTTCAAGGCCGGCACGGTCAGCGTGGCCGCCGGCGACTACGTCATCCGCGCCGACCAGCCGTACCGCACGATGGCGGACATGTACTTCAGCCTCCAGAACTACGCGCCCGGCAACCCGTCGCCGTACGACGACACCGGGTGGACGATGCAGCTGATGCGGAACGTATCGGTGGTGCCGGCGGCGGACAAGGGCGTGCTCGATCAGCCGATGACGCTCATCGCCGCTGACGTCAAGGCGGCCGGCGGCGTCGAGGGCACGGGCAACACCGTCATTGTCGACAACACGAGCGACAACAGCCTCGTCACGTTCCGGTTCAAGCATGCCGACGTGAAGATGCAGGCGGCCGAGGCCGACTTCGAGGCGGGCGGCCACAAGTTCAAGGCCGGCGCGTTCGTCATCGCCGGGGCCGATCGCGCCAAGGTCGAACCGACGCTCAAGGATCTGGGCCTGTCGGCGTGGGCCGTGGCGGCCGCGCCCGCGGTGAAGATGCACGATCTCGACGTGCCGCGCATCGGCTACGTGCATTCGTGGTCGAACACACAGAACGAAGGGTGGGTGCGCGGCGCGTTCGATGCGTTCGGCGTGCCGTACACCTACTTCGCCGACATCAAGCTGCGCGAGGGCAACCTGCGCGCGAAGTACGACGTCATCGTGTTCCCGAGCGTCGGCGGCAACTCCCAGTCGCAGGTCGCCGGCATCGCGAAGCCGGCGGGCAGCGAGCCGGTGCCCTACAAGAAGTCCGACCTGACGCCGAACCTGGGCGTGCAGGACCAGGCGGATGACATCCGCGGCGGCATGGGCTTCGAAGGCCTGATGAACCTCTACCAGTTCGTCAAGGACGGCGGCCTGCTGATCACCGAGGGATCGACGTCCACGATCTTCCCGGACTACAAGCTCGTGAGCGGCGTGACGGTCGAAAGCCCGGCGAGCCTGTTCGTGCGCGGCTCGATTCTGCGGGGCGTGGTGACGGACGCCAAGAGCCCCATCATGTATGGCTACGACCGCAACCAGATGCCGGTCTACTTCAGTCAGGACCCGGTCCTGGCGGTCGGCGGCGGCGGTGGTGGACGCGGCGGTGGCGGCGGCATGGGAGGCGGTGCGTCGGTCAGCATGAACGTGTCACCGAACGCGTCGAACACCCAGAAGCTGTCGTCGTTTGACGGAACCGCAGCGCAGGCGGCTGCCGCGGACGCCGGCGCGGCCGGCGACTTCGGGGGACGCGGCGGCGGCGGTGGCCGGGGCGGCGGCGGGTTCGGCGGCGGCACCGGTGCCGACGCGCCCCGCGTCATCATGCGCTTCCCGGCGAACGCCGACGAGATGCTGCTGTCCGGCCTCCTGGTCGGCGGCGAGGCGCTCTCGAATCGCGCGGCCGTCATCGACTCGTCGATTGGCAACGGCCACGTCGTGATGTTCGCGATCAGGCCGTACTGGCGCTTCCAGACCCAGGGCACGTTCTTCCTGGGCTTCAACGCCATCCTGAACTGGAACGACCTGAGCGCCGGCAAGTAGGGAAGAACGGCGGGCTGGGGCCTGGCATCGCCAGGCTCCAGCCTGGCCGACCAACGTCAGGGCGGAAGTGCCGGGATCGCCAGGCTCCAGCCTGGCCTGCCGAAAAGGTAGCAGGTCTGTATTTGAGGAACGTCCTATGAAACGCGCGGTATTCGTGTCGCTGTTCGCCGTGGTGCTGGCCGTGTCGGTGTCCGGGCTCCTGGCCGACGAGGGCATGTGGACGTTCGACAACGTGCCGCGCAAGCTGATCAAGGACAAGTACGGGTTCGAGATCACCGACCAGTGGCTCGACCACATCCGGTTCGCGGCGGTCCGCGTGTCGGGCGCGTCCGCGTCGTTCGTCTCGCCGGACGGCCTGATGCTGACCAACCAGCACGTCGGCCGCGACCAGGTGGCGAAGCTCTCGACGCCGCAGCGCGACCTCATCAAAGACGGGTTCTACGCGGCGACGCGCGAGGACGAGTTGAAGTGCACCGACTTCGAGGCGAACGTGCTCGTGTCGTACGAGGACGTCACGAAGCGCGTGCAGGGCGCCGTCAAGCCGGGCTCGGCCGACGCGGCCGCCAATGCCCAGCGGAAGGCCGAGATGTCGGCCATCGAGAAGGAGTGCGCGGCGTCAACCGGCCTCAAGTGCGAGGTGGTCACGCTCTACAGCGGCGGCGAGTACTGGCTGTACCGCAACAAGAAGTACACCGACATCCGGCTGGTGTTCGCGCCCGAGCAGGACATCGCCTACTTCGGCGGCGACTACGACAACTTCACCTACCCCCGGTGGAACTTCGACATCACGTTCTTCCGCGTCTACGAGAACGGCCAGCCGCTCAAGAGCACGCACTACCTGAAGTGGTCGACGACGGGCGCGGCCGAGGGCGAGCTGATCTTCGCGCCGGGCTACCCGGGCGCGACGGCGCGGCTGCTGACGGTGGCGCAGCTCAAGTACCAGCGCGACGTCGGCAATCCGCTGCAGATGCAGGTGTGGACCAGCCGCCGCGATGCGCTCGTCCGCTACCAGGCGCTCGGCACCGAGCAGGCCCGCCGGGGATCGACGCCGCGCCTGGGCCTCGAGAATTCGATCAAGCGCCTGATTGGCCAGCAGGACGGGCTCAAGAACCCGCGCATCTTCGGCCGCAAGGAAAGCGACGAGAAGGCGCTGCGCGCCAAGGTGGCGGCCAACCCCGAGTGGCAGAAGCTGTACGCGCCGGCATGGGATCAGGTGGCGCTGGCGTACGCCGCGCTGCCCGCATTTGCGAAGCGCACGGCGTTCTCCAACATCACGGCGTCGCGCCTTGCCGGCATGGCATCCACAATCGTCCGCTACGGCGACCAGATCCAGAAGGCCAGCGCTCAGCGATACACGGAATTCACCGACGCCCGCATCGAGGCGACGAAGGCAGGCGTGTTCTCGGGCGCGCCCATCTATGTCGACATGGAGGAAGCCCAGCTGGCCGCGTGGCTCGAGGAAGGGCGCAAGACGCTCGGGCCGAACGACCCGTTCGTCAAGGCGGCGCTCGGCGGTCAGACGCCGGCGGCCGTCGCGAAGCAGGTCTTTGCCGGCACGAAACTGACGGATGTGGCCGTGCGCCGGTCGCTCATCGAAGGCGGCCCAGCCGCGATCAAGGCGTCCACCGATCCGCTGATCGACCTGGCTCGCCGCATCGAGCCGATCGTGCGCGAGCTGCGCGCGTGGCAGGAAGAGAAGATCCAGAGCGTGGACGCCAGCGCCGGCGAGCGCATTGCCCGCGCCCGTTTCGCGGTCTACGGCAAGACGGCGTACCCGGACGCGAACTCGAACCTGCGGTTCGAGTACGGCACGGTGCTCGGTTACGAGCTCGGCATGACCCTCGTGCCCTACCGCACGACATTCTACGGGCTGTACGAGCGGGCGGCTGCATTCGGCGGGAAGGCGCCGTTCAACCTGCCGGCGCGGTGGCGTGACGGGATGTCGAAGCTCGATCTGTCGACGCCGTTCAACTTCGTCTACACGGCCGACACCATCGGCGGGAACTCGGGCACGCCCATCATCAACCGCAATGGAGAAGTGGTCGGCGTCAACTTCGACAGCAACGTGCAGAAGCTGCCGAACCGCTACATGTACATCGACGAAGCCGAAGGCTCGCGCGCCGTTGGCGTCCATTCGGCGGGCATCATCGAGGGCCTGAAGAAGCTCTATGGCGCCGATCGGCTGGTGGCGGAACTCACCGGCACCAGGTAGGCGGCATCAATCCTCAGCCAGACGGCCGGGCGACGACCTGGCGCTCGCCCGCGCCGTGGTTGAGGTGGTGGAGTCGGGCCAGCGCCGGATCGGCCGTCGCCACCTCGTCGTAGTTCCAGGGCGGCGCCACGCATTCCGGGCACCAGTGGCCGGCGCGGACGAGCGTCGGGCTCGCCTTCCATTCGTGGCCGAAGCCGCATCGCCAGCCCAGGACCGCCCGCTCTCCCGCATACTCCGCCGACAGGCAGATCCCTCCTCTGGTCGCGGCGAGAGACTGCATGCCCGGCATCGATTCACGGACTTCCAGCGGCGACGGCCGCGGTGCGGCCTCGAACGCGCCTTGCCCCAGTCGCGGATCGGGCCCCTGGTCCCACGGCGGAATCTGCTCCCACGCTTCTCTGCTGCCCAGGAACGCCGTGATCTTCTCGTCGTCTCCGTCGCGGATCCACTTCGGCGGATCGGCCATCCGCTTCAAGTACGCCCGGACGAGGAACGCGGGCGCCACGCGGGCGCCGAACTTCAGGGCTGCGGGCAGCGCCGCCGCAATGTCGCGGTAGTGGTCATCCAGCGTGCTGCGCTGATGGCCGAGATAGGCGTTGAGGTCGGCGCCGTCCGCGTACCATCCGCAGTGAAAGTTCCTCAGCGCGAACCAGTTCCGCCTCATGACCCGCGATGACGGACCCACGCCCGCGAGAGGAAGGACCCGATCCATGTAGTCCCGGTACACGACACGGCACGACGGTCCGCCGCCCATGTTGTAGACCCGGCCGTAGAAGTCGTCTGGCGCTTCGATCGTCTGCACCACGCCAAACCCCGCATCGCGGCTCGTGATGAGTTCGATATGCGTGTCGAGGGGCTGGTGGAACATGAGCGGGCTCATAAGCGACAACGTGCGGGGAATAGCGATATAGGTCTGCCGCAGGATCGCCCAGCGCGTCATCCCGGACTCGATGATCTCCCGCTCGGAACGCGCCTTGGTCGTCGCGTAGAAATCTCCAAGGCTCGGCCGCACGGGATCGCCGACCGAGATCATGTGGGCGGGCGGGAGCCTGTCGCCGTAGACGGCAACGGAACTGACATAGACAAGGCTCGTGTCACCGAACCCGCCGGGCCGCGCCCGCAGCGCGTCCAGGATGTTCCTGGTGCCTTCGAAGTTCACCTTGCCGCAGAGGCCCGGCTGATGGTCGGCCGCCGGCGGCGTCAAGGCGGCGACGTGGAGCACGTGGTCCGCGTTGCGCACGGCTTCGCCGACGCTCGGCGGGTCGCACACGCTGCCCCACACGATCCTGACGCCCGCGAGGCCCGCATACCGCGAGAAGGCCCTTCTAATCGCGGCGAGCGGCAGCAGCAACAGGACAATGTCGATCTGGTCGCGCCGCCGGAGCAGTTCCTGGAACGCCTCGGTCCCCATCAACCCCGAAGCGCCCGTCAGCAGAACGGTTCTCTTTGGCATGGCAGGATCCCGAATCCCGGTGAATAGTATGATGCCGGCCGGGGAGATGAACATGCCCGATTCACGACGCCCAATCCGTGTCCTGCTGGCGGTCTTTCTGGCAACAGCTGTAGTGTCCGGCGCCGGCCGGCCGGGCCCGGCTCCGGCGGCGCCCGGGCAGGGAACCGCCCCGTCCTGGGCATTGGCCATCGACAAGGTGTTTTCGGCCTGGGATCGTCCCGATTCCCCGGGTTGCGCCGTCGGTCTCTTCAAGGACGGCCGGATCGTCTACGAAAAGGGCTTTGGATCGGCCGACCTCGAGCACGGCGTGGCCATCACGCCGCAGACGATGTTCTACGCAGGATCGGTGTCGAAACAGTTCACAGCCATGGCCGTGGCCCTCGCGATCCAGAAGGGCCTCTTCGGCGCAGACGATGACGTGCGGAAGTTCGTGCCGGAACTGCCCGACTACGGGACGCCGGTCACGGTGCGGCACCTGATTCACCACACGAGCGGCCTGCGGGACATCAACACGCTGATGTCGATTGCCGGCCGCCGCGACGAGGATGCGTTCGACAACGACGCCGTGCTCCGGATCCTCGCGCGGCAGAAGGCGCTCAATTTCAAACCCGGTGACGAACACCTGTATTCCAACTCCGGGTACGCGGTGCTGGCCCTGATCGTCGAACGCACGTCGCGCATGAGCTTCGCGGACTTCGCGGCCGCGAACATCTTTGCGCCGCTGGGCATGACCGAGACGCATTTCCATACCGATCTCGGCCGCCTCGTTCCGAACCGCGGGTACGCCTACGACCGGCCGACCGCAGGTCCCGTCCGCCTGAACACGCCGGCCAACGAACGGGCCGGGGCCGGCGGCCTGTTCACCAACGTCCGCGACCTGCTGGCCTGGGACGAGAACTTCTACACGGGCCGGGTCGGCGGCAAGGAACTGATTGCCCGGCTCGAAACGCCGGGCCGCCTCAACAGTGGCGCCGCGCTCGTCTATGCGTGGGGGCTCCAGGTCGGCACCTACCGCGGTCTTCCGATCGTCGAGCACAGCGGGGCGCTCGGCGGCTACCGGGCGCAGATCATCAGGTTCCGCGGCCAGCACGTAACCGCTGCGCTGTTGTGCAACGCCGGTTCCATTGATCCGTCGTCGCTCAGCCGGCGGATGGCCGACGTCTATCTGAAGGACGCGTTCACCGAACCGGTGCCGGCACCCAGGCCGCCTGCCGCGGCTGCGGCCGTGGCCAGCGCGCCCCGCGCGCAGTACACTCCCGACGAACTGGCCGCGTTTGCGGGCACCTACGAAAGCACCGAACTGGAGACGACCTACCGCGTGACCCGCGACGGCGACGCGCTGCGGCTGACGCGGGGCGTGCAGCGCGCACAGCTGGCACTGCGGCCCTCCGAGCCGCGCGACGAATTCAGCGTGTCCGGGGCCACGTTGCGGTTCAGCCGGGATGCCGGCGGGCGCGTGTCGGGCATCACGGTGGACGCCGGGCGCATCCGCGGGGTCGTGTTCACCCGCGTCCGCTGACCCATGGACTGCCCGAATTGCCGTGGCGCGATGGCCGGGTCCACGTTCGACCGGCAGTACGGCGGCGCCGTTGAGCTCGACATCTGCCACGCGTGCCAGGTCATCTGGTTCGATGGCCAGGAACTGCTGCAGCTGAATCCGGCGGCGACACTCGGGTTGCTGTCATCGATGAGCGGGGAAGAGCCGGCCGCCCGCCCGGCGCTGTCGGCGTCGCTTCGATGTCCGCGCTGTGACACGCCGCTTCTCGAAACGCACGACATGCAGCGGGCGACGCGCTTCACGTACTTCCGGTGTCCGGCCGGGCACGGGCGGCTGCTGACCTACTATCAGTTGCTTCGCGCCAAGAACCTGGTGCGGCCGCTCGGCCCGGAGGAAATCGACGAACTGAGGCGGCGGATCAGGCAGGTGAACTGCGCGAACTGCGGCGCACCGGTGGACGTTCAGCAGAATGCCGCCTGCGCGTTCTGCCGCACACCGATTGCCATCCTCGACCCGGACCAGCTGCAGAAGGCCGTGGCGCATCTCAAGGATGCCGCCGCGCCGAAACCAGTCGATCCGACGCTGCCGGTGGCGCTGATGATCGAGCGCGCCAGGGCCGAGCGCGCATTTGCCGACGGCACCGGCCAGGACGGCCGCGCGTCGCTGGGGACCGTGCTCGGTTGCGACACGCGCGACCTGCTCACCGAAGGCCTCCGCGCACTGCGCAAACTGCTGGCGTAGGCCAGGCTGGAGCCTGGTGATTCCCGGGCAGTCACACAGGGCTGAAGCCCTGTGCCATCGCCTCAACCAGCCAGGATGGGGCCGGGTACGCGCTCCGCGGGACGGGTTCCGGAGCAAACCATGCGAGCACGCCGATCGTGACCGCACGACACGTGCGTCGCCGGGTCGGACTCCCGCCGGGCGTCGGGGCCGACCTCCGGGTCGGCCCGCAGGTCCGATGCGTCACCGAATGCTCCCCCGGCGATGCGCGTGTCCGGCGTGCCGAGCGGTTTGCGGAGGGACCCGGCCCGCGGAGCCGCCTGTCGGCCAGGCTGGAGCCTGGCGATCCCGGCACACTCGCCGAGACGCTCGTTGGCCAGGCTGGCCACCTCCGCCCTTCGGGCTATGGCGAGCCGGGGAGCCTGGCGATCCCGGGCAGTCACACAGGGCTGAAGCCCTATGCCACGGCCTCAACCAGCCAGGCTTCGAATGACTTCCGCATGAACCGGCTTGCCTCTCAGCGTCGCGGATTCAGCGCGTCGAACTCGAAGCAGTGGCGGCCGGCGGGGTGGTTCCAGGCCACATCCGCAGCCTCGTCGCGCGCCTGGTTGAACGTGGCGCAGACCTGGAAGCGGGAGTCTCCCAGCACTGCGTATTCGTACGTCGTGCCGTTCTCGGGGTCCTTGATGCGCGGCCGGCGGTTGCGTGAGGCCGCCAGCACGTCCCGCAGCGTCTGCGGCAGCGGCTGCTTGATGGCGAGCGGTGCGGCCGGATTGCGCCAGTCGGTGCCGACAGCGGCATCGAACACGACTTCCGAGATCATCTTGATGTCGGATGCGCGCTGCGCGTCAAACCGGCGCAGGCGCTCAGTGCCAGGCGAACCCACCACGGACACGCCGAGCGCCATGCTCGCCACCACCACCACGGTCGTCGCCCATCCGAAGACGCGATGGAGTTGCGTCGTCTTCGCTTCCTCCGGCGTCATCTTGAGCGCCCTGAAGTAGTACCAGAAGCAGGCGCCGCCCACGACGATCACCGCGGCGACCTTCAGCAGGAAGCGGACCGACAGTTCGCCCTGCAGGAAGAAGGTCACGAGGACGATCAGGTCAACGGCCAGCGTCAGCGCCGCAGCGAACAATGTCAGGTAGGTCAACAGCCGCCGCATGCGGCTGCCGGCCTTGTCCGGCGACTTCCGGATTTCGCGGTTGAGAAGGGCTGACACGAGCATGAAAATCGGGAACGACACGAACACGGCGGCCATGGCCACCGGGATGACCGACCGGTCGGATTCGGACTGCAGTTGTCCGTACACCACCGTGGCCGCATCCGGCACCCGAAGCTCGATGTAGGAGAAGATCAGCGTCAACGCGTACCCGATGAAGGTGTAGAGAGCGGTGAACGTGACCAGGTAGAGAAACGCTTCGCGCGCGCCCCCCACGTCCGGCGGCAACGGCACCGGGATGTCGAGCGCCTGCGCCGTCAGGGCGTCGGCGATGTCCTTTTCCTTCCAGCCGGCGTCGAGGAGCAGCATCCGGATCGTGGCGTGATCCATGCCCTTCGTGCGCGCGTGTTCGATGAACGATGCCAGGGAAGTTCCCATCGACCGCCTCCTGATCCAATGCGGCCCCGGTGCCGGGGCGCCCCGCGTAAGAGTTCAGCTCGTGCCGAGAGGAGAATGCCACGAACCCGCATCCCGATCCACCGGAAACCCGGGTTCGGGCTACACTGGCGGCACGATGTCCGATGACAAACAGGAAGGCGCGCCAGACCTCGGCCGCGCAGCCGTTCCGCCCGCCGTCACGCCCCAGGACACCGGCGCCGGATGCGCCTGGTGCGGGACGGCCCTCACCGACGAAGACACGTTTCTGCTCCGCGTCGGCGCCAGGCTGTGCGCGACGTGCGCCGACGAGGCCGGGCGGATTCACGCGGCGCAACAGCAGACGGATCGCTAGTGCGTCATTCACTTGTACTCCGTGCGTGGCCATGGCACTTCTGACGGTCACGAGGTGCCATGGTGTGGGCGTACTCTTGGCGCTCCTCGAGAACGACGTGATCGAATGTCCAGGCTCCTGGCGGAGGCTGAAGAGGGTCGAACCAGCGGTGTTGGCCTGGGTGCTCTGGTTCGACACGGGGCGGCCGCTCGAGGCACTCGGGTGCGCACCGCCTGTGGAATGCCAGGCGCGTTACCATGAGCAGGCCTAGGTGTGTTTGCTAAACACGTTGTTCATTCGGGGCACCCTGGAAAGAACGGGAGCGACCAAGCCAACCCGTTCTTTCTGGAGGACACCCCGAATGAGGCTCCATCGTAATGCGAAAACCACTCCGACGAGTCGCCTGCTGATGGTGCACTGGAGTTCCCAGGATTCAGTGGACACCCTGGGTCAGCGATTTCTGAGCCGCTTCGAACTGCTCGGGGCTCACCCCGCCTAGATGACTATGACGGCGCGTCCGATTGTAGAACGTATCGATGTAGTCGGACACGTCATTCACCGCGAGCTCTCGGTTCTTGTAGATCAACTTCTTGATCCGTTCTTTCTTCAGACTACCGAAGAAGGACTCGGCCACGGCGTTGTCCCAGCAGTTTCCCTTCCGGCTCATGCTCGGCTCGAGATGATTCGAACGGCAGAAGCGCCGCCAGGCATCGCTTCCGTACTGAGTACCCTGATCCGAGTGAATCACCGTGTCACGCGGTCGTCGTCGGCGCACCGCCATCAGCACCGCGTCGAGCACCAATTCGCGGCGGATCGTGGGACCCGCAGACCAGCCGATGATTTTGCGGGAGAACAGATCCATGACGACGGCCAGGTACAACCAGCCCTGCCACGTCCGAATATAGGTAATGTCCGTGACCCACGCCTTGTTGGGGCGTGTCACCGTGAACTGCCGCTGCAGGATGTTCGGGATGAGGATCGCCGGTTTGCCAACCGACCAGCGCCGCATTCGATAGCCATGGAGCGCCCGCAGGTTGTTCTCCCGCATGAGTCGCGCAACGCGATGCTTGCTGCAGGTCTCTCCCGCCTCACGCAAGTCCAGGAAGACTCGAGGGGCGCCGTAGATTCCATGACTCGCGATGAACGACGCTCGGATCAAGCGAAGCAGCCTGGCATCCTCCTGGCCCCTATTCGAGATCGGCTGCTTGATCCATTCGTAGTAGCCGCTCGGCGCCACTCCGAGCACGCGACACATCGTCTGCGCCCTGTGCTGGCCTCGGTGTGCCTTGATGAACTCGTACTTAGATCGGACGTGCCCGGCGTTCAGTTGCGTGGACATCGGCATCGGCCTCCCCGATTAGGCGAATGCTACCCCCTGTCCACTAAACCCTGGGAACTCCAGCACCGGATGACGCACGCCGGGTGGACGGCGTCCGATTACGCCAACGCATTCGCGTCCAGACATCCCGGTGTGACCGACGAGGTTGCTGCATAACCCTGCGGACAGAATGTTGGTCATGTCATTGCGAGTGGGACGAGAGTCTCCCCTTGCCGCGCCCCGCTGTCTGATGAACGGAGGTCAGCATGCCGTCCTTGTCAAAGACAAGTTCGAAGACGTCGCTTCCTCCGGACCGTCGCCGCTCAAGCCGGACCGTGAATGTGCGATCCGGATTCACGACGACCGTGCGCCATCGAGCCTGAGATTCGGCGGCGCCTCCTTCGGCGCCACGCTGGATCCCAGCAGGGTTGGGGAGCAGACGGGGCGCAGAATCGAAGAGATGAAAGAAGACGGCTGCCAACTCAAGTCGATCTGCATCTTCCACGAGTCTCGGCCGCTCCCTCGCAACAATAGAATTGAACGTGGCGATGTTGTGCGGATCAATCTCGATGTCGGGTGCCTTAGACATCCCGTGACTTAGAGGAACAAACCCAATCGGTTCCGGTCGCGGTGGAATCACGATCACGAACGAAGACGGTTCGTCGTCAATAGTAAGCGGTCTACAGAAGACGATACCCGTGCTCTTGATCCAAGGCGAATGCAAGTCCAGAAACGACCAGGCACCACTCCTGAACGCCGGATAGCCATAAAGAGGAACGAGTTGCTCAACCTCCGTTTCTCTCTGGCTGAAGAGAGCATTGGCGGGCGCCGTCGGATCGTCGGCGTGTCCGTAGCGAGTCGAGTATGTGAGAGCGGAGGAACCGGCCTGCCCTGTCGCGGTCCCTGGTTCAGAAAGGAAGGCAGAGAGGGCAACAAGAGCGATGCATGAGTGAGCGGTCATATGTCTCATTCGGAGCCTCACCTCCTGCGGTAGCTCATGACGATGTCCCGACCAACCTGATCGGCGTGGAGTTCCCATTTCCGTGAAAGCGCTTGGAGAATGGCATCAGCCCCCCTGGCTCCCTCGTTCGACTTGAACTCGACCAGTGGAAGCGTCACGCGGTAAGTCTCAATCAACCCAGTACGTATATACGTGTGGGCTGATGGCGAGTTGGCTCAAAAGCAGAGCACCCTCGTTCGTTGACAGGTCGTCGGAGGTCAGCCGAGACGTGTCGACCACGCCGTTAGTGATGATGATCCTGTCGACCGCATCTCCCGCGATACTCCTGATCGTGTCAGGTGCTGTTGTCCGAATCTCATTCCCGTCGGGGTCTATCCACCTCAGGGGGTTGTTGCGGACGTACGAGTAGAGGTTCAGCTGTTGCGGGTCGAGCAACCGCTCGGGAAGGACGCGTATCGGATCCACCGTCGAGAACCTCCCCACCGACGCCCGCAGGTACCGCGCCTCAAAGTAGTCGAGCCCTGTCTCCGGGTCGCGTTCCTTGCCCGTGAACAGCCGCTTGTCCGCCGGCGGCGGGACTTGCGGCGCCACCTCCTCGCCGAACGGCATATAGTCGTGTCGGGCGCAGGTCCGGATGCCCTGTGCGGGCATGCATGTCCTGAGACGGACGGTGACGCGCCATCCGAGTCGGCCAGAGCCGGGACGTGTGCGGAACTAGAGCAGATTTCAGTTGTACATAGTACGCGGACATGGTACCTCTGATGCCCGGAGGTGCGGATGGCCGCGTACTCGATGGACCTGCGCGAACGGGTGTTGCGGGATAGCGACCGAGGCCTGCCCTCGCATGAGGTGGCGGCGAAGTACTCGGTGAGTCGGGCGTGGGTCGATCGGCTGAAGCAGCGGCGCCGGGAAACGGGCGAAGTGGCGCCGCGCAAGCAGACCAAGTTTCGCACGCCGATCTCGGCGCCGCTGATGACGCACCTGGCCGCGCTCATTGATGCGCAGCCGGATCGGACGCTGCAGGAAATCCAGGACCTGTTGCGGACGCCGGCGAGCCTGCCGACGATCTGGCGCGCCATTGGCCGCCTGGGCTATACGGTCAAAATAAACGGTGTACGCGTCCGAACAGCGGCAGGCGACCATCGCCGCGGCGCGCGGCGCGCGGCGCCTGGCAGCAGCTCCAGCCGACGCTGGATCCGGCCCGCCTCGTCTTTCTCGATGAGAGTGGCGTCACGACCCAGTTGCTGCGCGCCTACGGTCGCAGCCGGCGTGGCGCGCGGTGCCTGGACCGCACGCCCCACCGCCACTGGGAGACGAGTACCTTCATCGGCGCCTTGCGCGTCACCGGCCTGACCGCGCCGGCCGTGCTCGACGGCCCGATGGACGGCCCGAGCTTCCAGGCCTACGTCGATCAGATTCTGGTCCCGACGCTGCAGCCCGGCGATTGCCTCATCCTCGACAACCTGAGCTGCCGTCACCAGCCGGACATCCGAGCGGCCATCAAACGGGTCGGGGCCGCGGTGCGGTACTTGCCGCCCTACAGCCCCGACTGCAATCCGATTGAGATGCTCTTCGCGAAATTGAAAGCCATCTTGCGTGCGGCGCGCTGGCGCACGACCGACGCACTCTGGACGTGGCTGGGGGCGCGTATCCCGCTCTTCACGGCCACCGAATGCGCCAACTACGTGCGCCACGCCGGATACGGCGGCGCTACATGCGCGTGAAAATCAGTCTAGCCGCCGCCATCGAATCACTTCTGCCAGAAGCTCTTGCCCTTGGCGAGGCGCAATTGGGCGCCGTTCCCGAACCTCCCCACAAGCGCGTTGTCGGTGACCCTCCCCCGAAAGGCACCCGTCTTTCGAGACGGATCGGGAACGTCAAACTCAATGTCCCGTCCACTCACCCTGAGTTTGACCAGAGACGGAGGCTCTGGCACCCCCTCTGCGAATTGAACCAACGCGAAAAACTCGACATCCACGGGATCACACGCTGCCAGGATGAATACCTCCATGCCAGCAATGTCGCCGCTGTCTGGAAACTTCCGCATGTTGCTGTAGATGCCCGTCAGTTTCGGCAATGCCAGGACGTTGGCCGCCGGAGTGGAAGGCTCGCTGCCAGCCAGGGTAAGCTGCTTCACTGTGGCGAAGGACGGTTCTCGCATCGTAGCCCCAGCCAAGAGAACGCCTAGGAAGAGGAAGCTGACCCTAGTCATGTGGCACCCCCAACTATCAACATCGAATCATGACATCCGCATCGTATGTTTGGATCATCAACTGACACCACAACGCTGCCCTCCGTGAAGCGAAAGACAGCCGTTGACGTCGCTGTCTTGCCAATTGGTCCGTCCGCTGTGCTCACCTGCCACAGGTCGCGTGTACCCGAGCAGGATGGAAGCTCACCATCAGAATTTGACCGGCATCTTCGCCAGCTGGGTCATCATGAACGCCTTAGACGTCTCCTTGATCAAGCGCGCCTCCGCCTGCTGCGCTTTGATGTAGCTCCTGAACGCGTCATTGCCCCTTCCGTCAGGTCCCCGCGTAATGAAATCTTCCGCCTGGAAGTGCCAGTCCTCATATACCCCGTCATTCCACGCGTGGATTAAGTGGAGGCTCTCGCCTATCCGCGTGAGTGTCGTCACCTGTTCGTCCGTCAGAAACCCGAGCTTCGTGACATCAAAGGCAAGGCCCGCCGGGTGGGGGCTGGTGCCGATCTTGTTAGCATTCGGGTTGTTTCTGGCTTCGTCAGCCTGCTGGTCCTCAGTGCGAAATACCGAAGTGAAGACGATCGGGATCTTCGCCTTCTGCGCAGCCTCCAGAAAAGAGCGCAGCAAGGGAGCCATGCGGGTGTCGACAAATGTCACGACCTCCTGCCCTTTGATGTTCACAACCACCCGCACCACATCCATGCCATCAGGGTCCATGAAACGCAGCGGGTTATTCAATGCGTACGCATAGCGGTTGAAGGTCTGGGGCTGGCCAAGTCGCTCGCTCGCCGTCAGCGGGTCCACCGTGGAAAAGCGACCAGTTGATGCCCGCAGGTACCGCGCCTCGAAGTAGTCGAGTCCCGTTTCCTGGTCGCGCTCCTTGCCGGTGAAGAGCCGCTTGTCGGACGGCGGCGGGCTTTGCGGCGCGACCTCCTCGCCGAACGGCATGTAGTCGTGGCGGCTCACCACCTGCCACTGGCCGTTGACCTGCTTCGTCACGGCCCGCACGGAGCCGAGGGCGTCGGTGTGATAGTACTCCACCGCCATCTGGGCGCCGGCCGGTGTGGGCAACAGCAGCGCGAGGAGCGCCAGCGGCGCCACGCTCGCGAAGCTCGCCCCGTGCCGCGCCGCCCGGCGGCCCCGTCGCCGCCAGTTCGCGTGTACCAGTCCCGCGAGCGCGAGCAGCGCGAGCCAAGCCCCAGCGTTCCCGGCGCCCGTCCACGCCCCGCCCCGCGGCGCGCTCCGGCCGCCCTGTCCTGAGCCTGCCGAAGGACTGCCTGCCAGCAGGCCCGCGCTCGCCTCGAAGCACGTCTTCGTGATCGACGCGACGTTCGTGTAATCCGAGTACTGATTGCTGTCGTGCCGGTGCGCCCGGATGCGATAGGCGTTCAGACCGCAGGCCGGCGAGAAGTCCTCCCACGCCTGCGCGTCGGCGCCGGGGGTGCCAACCTCCGTCCACGCGCCGCCGTTCACCTGCCGCTCCACGTGGAAGTCGCTCTCGTCACTCGACTGGTCCGTCCAGTCCAACCGATGCCGGCCGAACCACTCCCGGACGTAGAGCGTGCCAGGCGTGAGCGGTGCGCAGGCCGTGATGCTCGCGATCGCGCTATACGGCGAGAACGCCCCGCTGTCATGCCAGTGCGCCCGCACCCGGTACGACACCGGGCCGCACGGGGGATTCTCGTCGAAGTACGACCGCGGCCCGAGCTGCACGATCTCGGTCCACGCCCCGCCGTTCGCCGACCGCTCCACGTGGAAGTCCGAGACATCTTCCGCCTCGTCTTCCCACCGCAGCCACGTCCGAGCCGGCCCCCACGGCACGACCGACACCCCGTACGGCGCCGGCGCCACCGTGAACGCCCACCATGTGCTGGCGTCGCCCTCGATCGGCCCGCCGCCCGCGTCCGCGCGGACTTGCCAATAGTAGGTGCCCGATGCCAGGCCGCTCAGCGTCTTCGTCGTGTCCGTGCCGTTCGGCCACCACATGTAGTTACACGTGTTGTTGTTCGACGTGTCCCAGCAGACCCAGTAGCTGGGCGCATTGAGCGTCGAGCTCCACGACAGCGTCACCGTCCGCCCGAGGCCGGTCCGGTTCGCGATCGGCAGCAGCTTTACGACCGGCGGCGGCGACGCTTCCGTGAAGCTCCACGACCCGCCCGTGGCTTCGGTCGTGCCGACGGTATTGCGCGCCCGCGCCTGCCAGACGTGCACCGCGCCGGGTGTCAGGTTCGTGAGAACCGCGCTCGTGGCGGTTCCGACCGATTGCCACGTCGTATCACAGGTCGTGGTGTTGGTCGTGGCGAGGCAGTACTCGTAGCTGGTCGCCCCCGCCGCCGCCGCCCAGGTCAGGCTGAGCGTCGTCGGCTGGTTCGTCGCGCCCGAGACCGGCGCGGTCTTCGCGAAGGGCGCGGGCGGCGGCTGGCCGAGGAGCGTGAAGGTCCACCAGCTGCCGCCATCGGCCTCGACGGCGCTCGCGCCGCTGCCGTGGCGCACCTGCCAGTAGTACGTCGTACCCGGCACGAGCGCCGGCAGGGCGTAGCTCGTCGCCGCGCCCACCGCCGTCCACGTCGCGTCGCACGTCTGGTTGTTCGTCGTGTCCCAACAGACCTCGAACGTCGGATTCGTCGCCGGTGACGCCCAGGTGAGCGTCACCGGATCGGTGAGGCCGGTCGCGCCGGCGGCCGGGCTTTGCTTGGTTGGGGCCGGCGGCGGCGGCGTGCCCGCCACCGTGAAGGTCCACCAGCCGCCCGTGCCATCCATCGTGCCCGTGCTGTTCCACGCCCGGACCTGCCACTGGTAGGTCGCGCCGGGCGTGAGGCTCCCGACCGCCACGCTCGTCTGGCCCCCCGCGCTTTGCCACGGGTCGCAGGCGGGGGGCGTGGCCGTCGTCACGCAGTACTCGTAGCTCGTCGCCCTGGCGCTGGCGGCCCAGGACAGCGTCAGCGGGCTGGCCTGGTTCGCCGCATTCGCGAGCGGCGTCAGCTTCAGGAACGTGCCCGGCGGATCGGGCGGCGGTGTGCCGACCGTAAACGCCCACCACGTCCCGCCATTGGCGTCGAGGATCCCGCTCGAAGTGACCGCGCGCACCTGCCAATAGTACGTCCCGGTGGTCAGGCCTTCCAAGACTTGCGAGAGCGAGCCGACGTTGGGCCACCAGACCGTGTCGCAAATGCCGTTGTTGGTGGTGTCCCAGCAGACCCAGTACGACACGTCCGTCAGCGGCAGCGTCGAGGTCCAGTTCACGGTCACCGTGGACGGCAGGCCGACCGTGCCGGTGGTGGGGGTGGTCTTCGTGAGCGACGGGGTCGTGCCGGTCCCGCCCGGCGTGAAGAGCGCCGTACAGGTCTTGTTGGCGCTCACCGTCACCGTGGTCGAGAGCCCCGCGCCGCTGCAGTCGCCGCCCCAGCCGGCAAAGAGCGACCACGCGGCCGGGACGGCGGTCAGCGTCGCCGTGGCCCCCCGCTCGAACGTGCCCGTACAGACCGCCACATTGCACGCCACCCCGCCGGTCACGAGCCCCATGCCCGCGCCCAGGCGCGTCACCGTCACCGTGGCCGACGGGCGCACCGCACCCAGGAGCCGGCTGCCGGCATACAGGTAGTCGAGCGACCAGGTCAGCTGCCCGCCCGTCTCCACGAACTCGCTCAGCACCTGCCCGCCGACGCCCACGGTGTAGGTCTTCGACAGGCCGCCCGCCTGCTTCACCACCCGCTGGTGATCGCCGTCGTACGTGTAGGTGTAGACCGCACCGGCGGTGAGGGTCGCGGTCTGGAGCATATTGGCCGGCGTGTAGGTATAGCTGCCAATCGGGTCCTGCTGGACGTTGCCGTTCGGGTCGTAGAGGATCGAGGCGGGCTGGGCGCCCGTGGTGGTGGCCAGCCGCTGGGCCGCGTAGGTATAGGTCGTCGTCGCGCCGTTCAGCGTCTGCTGCGTGCGGTTGCCGAGCGCGTCGTACTCGTAGCCGAGCGCGCCCCACCCGCCCCCAGTGGCCGTCTTCAACCGATCGAGCGCATCGTAGGTGAAGGTCGCGGACCGATCGGGCCGCGCATCGGTGACGGTACGGACATTGCCCACGCGATCGTACGCGTAGACGAGCGCCGGCAAGTTCGGGAGGCCGGTCATCGTGATCGCATCCGGCCGCTGCCGCGTGTCGAGATGCACGGCATGGGCGACGCCGTCACCCGACGCATACGCCTCCAGCGCGCCATTCGGGTGGTACTGGAACCCGTTCGCAAACGTCAGACCTCGCGTGTCGTCGAAGACCCGCGTCGACCGCGACGCGCTGTCATAGTCGTACTGCACCCGCTGGCCCGATGGGTACTGGACCGCGATCACATTGCCGACGCCATCGGGCGTGAGCGTCGTGGAGAACGTGTGTCCGTTGATCGCGTCCGTGCGGGTGACGAGGCGGTTTGCCGCGTCATAGTCGAAGGCCGTGGCGACGGCGCCCGTGGTCAGGATCCGGCGGTTGTTCGACGCATCGTAACTGATCGTGGCGGAGGTCGCGGGGTCGGCGGTCGTGACCTGGGTCAGCCGGTTATTGCCGTCATAGCCGTAGAGGGTTGTCTGGTTCTGCGCGTCAGTCTGCGAGGCCAGATTGCCGACCGCATCGTAGGTGTAACTGACGGTGCCGAACTCGGGCTGCGTCTGCGACGTCAGGCGATGCGTGGTCGGGTCGTACGTCCAGCTGCGCGTCACACCGCCCGGCGACGCCACCTGCCGGAGCGCGCCGAGGACGTCGTAGGCGTAGCTCGTCGTCTCGTTGGCGGCGTCGGTCACCGCCATGAGTCGCGCGGCACCGGGCGATCCGACCGCCTGCCAGAGCTGGCGCGTGAGCCGGCCCTCCTCGTCGGTGATCGTGGTCTGCAGGCCCG
>Ga0334722_10000864_pt1 | contig 41448 bp, 28 predicted proteins | sample C3_bottom_MG_FD_207210 | JGI IMG/M metagenome (GOLD analysis project Ga0334722, IMG submission 207210) | Sediment microbial communities from Yellowstone Lake, YNP, Wyoming, USA - C3_bottom | ecosystem: Environmental > Aquatic > Freshwater > Lake > Sediment | place: USA: Wyoming | collected...
TTTATTTTTATGCCGGAATTGAGCCTCGGCGAGACCAGCAGGGGGCTGGTGCCGGAGATACCCTTGAGCGCGTCGAAGAACACGGGTACCAGGTGCGGCACTACTGAGGATACTACCAGGCCGTCCACCTCGCCCGCGCCTATCCCCGTGCGCTCCATCTGGGTGGACATGAAGGACCAGAATTCGTCTGCGGTTGCGCCCAGGCGGGTCTCGGCCTTGAAGGATGCAGCGAGGTTGTCGCCCTCGAAGAAGCCGAAGCCGACGGTGCTGTTGCCAGCGTCTATAGCAAGGAGCATTCGTATGCCTCGATATTACGTACTGCTAACGCGCCATGGCCGGGCTTGGTTTGGGCACCGTAATCATCTCGTACAGCCCGTCCATGTTGCCGTCCTGTTTAAAGAAAAACCCTTCAACCAGCCCCTGGCGCACAAGCTCCCTCTGGAAGGCCTCCGACTCTGACGAAAACGAGAATACCCTGGGTGTACAGGGCATGTCCTTTTTTTCCTTCAGCATAACGGCTAGCCTGCTTCCGCTGAGGCCCGGCATCTGCATGTCGAGCAGGAGGACGTCCGGGCAGTATGCCTTTATCTTGTTCAGGACTCCGAAGGGACCGTCGCACATCTCCACCTCGCAGCCTCGGCTTGTCAGATAACCGTGAACGACCTTCAGAATTATCTTGCTGTCGTCTACGACCAGGACCTTGAGCATAAACTCCTCCGTCAATATTTTGGCATTTTCATAATAATAACATCGGTCATAAATTTAGTCAAGAAAGAAGCTGTTTATGTCGTCTTTCTGGTATAATATTTCCCATGAAACCAAAGCTCTTTATGTTTGCTGTGTTGTACGTGGTCGTCATCGGGATTGCCATTAGCCCGCACACCGCATCCGCTACCGAGGAATACGCAGCGAAGACCGGGTGGGACTGCCAGGTATGCCATACAAACCCGCTCGGCGGGGGCGAGCTTACAAAGGCTGGCGACGGCTACAAAGAAGGGCTTGTAAAAAGCGGCGGGTTTGTGCCGATGGACCCGGTGAAGAAGGCGGTGCGCCTGCTGATAGGCTACCTGCACATATTAGCAGGGGTGGTCTGGTTCGGTACTATATTCTATGTGCACATAATACTCAAGCCCGCGTACGCTTCGAGGGGGTTGCCCAAGAAGGAGCTGGTACTCGGCTGGACATGCATAGTGGTCGTTGCCGTCACCGGCGGCCTGCTCACGTATGCGCGGATGCCCTCGCTCGATGCATTTTATACCACCCGCTTCGGCGTGCTGCTTACGGTGAAGATATGCCTCTTTATGGTGATGGCGTCCACGGCCGCGCTGGTCACTTTTGTCATAGGGCCTCGCATGATGAGGCGCAGGGCGGCGAGGGCGATTGCGGACGGTGAAGCTTTCGCACCCGACGACCTCTCGTATTTCGACGGCAAAGAGGGCAGACGGGCGTTGGTGGGATATAACGGAGGCGTATACGACGTAACGGAAAGCGCGCTTTGGAAGGATGGCAGGCATATGCGGCACTTCGCGGGAGGCGACATGACTGAATTTCTCAAGCAGGCCCCGCACGGCCCGGAGAAGCTTGCTGCGTTCAGGCTGATAGGTCGGCTGGTACAGTCGGCGGACAAGCCGGGCGCGGACAGGCCGAAGGCGGCGTTTTACTTCATGGCGTACATGAACCTTGCGCTGGTATTCCTGATACTCGGGGTGGTGGCTATCTGGAGATGGGGTTAGATAAACCCCACGTCCCCGCCTGTCACTGTCACAAGCCTTCCGTCAGGGTGCTTGAGCACCAGCGCCCCCGTGTCGTCCACGTTCACGGCGAGCCCTTCTGTGTAGCCCGAGACTGCGTGTATGCGTACATTCCTGCCCAATGTGCATGAAAGACCCCTCCACTCGTCAAGCACCTGTGCCCTGCCGCCGCTCAGGAACATGTGGTAGACCTGCTCCAACTCAAACAGAAAACCCCTGACAAGCTCCGCGCGGTTGACCTTTCTGCCGAGTTCGACCATGACGGAAGTGGAAGCATCTCGTATGTCGGCGGGGAAAGCGCGCTTCGGCATGTTCACGTCCACCCCCACGCCGAGCACTATGTGGCGCACCCGCTCAGGCTCCGCGTTCATCTCGGTCAGCATGCCCGCAAGCTTCCTGCCGTCTATCAACAGGTCGTTCGGCCATTTGATGCGTGCGTCAATGCCGTACAGGCCATTGACGGACTTGGCAAGCGCTACGGACGCTGCGAGCGTGATAAGCGGCGCGTCGACGGGCGGTATCCCTGGCCGCAGTATCAGGCTCATGTACACGTTCATGCCGGGCGGTGAAGACCAGTTCCTGCCGAGCCTGCCCCGGCCCGCGCTTTGCGAGTCGCTGATTACGAGCGTGCCTTCTTTCGCGCCGTCTGCGGCGAGCCTTGAGGCGAAAGTGTTCGTAGAGTCAACCTGGTCGAGGGCATATACCACTCGACCAAAGGTATCGGTGTCGAGCCCTGCGGTAATCTCACGTGCGCCCAACAGGTCGGGGACTTCGGCGAGCCTGTATCCCTTTGCGGGTGAAGACTCGATTACGTAGCCCGCGCCGCGTAGCGATTCGACCGCCTTCCATACCGCCGCGCGAGTCAGGCCCAGCCCTTTGGCCATCGCCTGGCCGGAGGAGTATCCGTCCTTGTTTTTTGATAGGTAAGCGAGGATGCGGGAATCTATCTGCGGCATAATTTTGCGGACTGCATAGAGTGTATTGTATGTCGGGAGGGCAACGCTATTTGTAGCCAAAATATTCGCCTGTTCGTTTTGGAGTAACCCTCAAACAAGCTGTCGCCTGTTTTCGGGCAACTCCAAAATCTTCAGGCTCAGAATTTTGTCTAAAATACCGTCCCCCTCCCTTCCTTAACAAACGGGATATCCCTCTGATAGGCACTTCCATTACCCCTCCCCACCTGCGGGGGAGGGTAGGGTGGGGGCTGGGAGAGGGGCAGGGGGTGAGGGCTATCGCTACTTCCCCTTTACCCTCATAGAGATGTCTACCGCGGGGGCGGAGTGCGTCAGCGCGCCGACGGATATAAAGTCCACGCCGGTCTGGGCCACTGCGCGCACGCGCTTGATGGTCATGTTGCCGGATGCCTCCACGAGCGCCCGCCCGCTCACGGCCTTCACCGCCGCCTTCATGGTGTCGAGGTCCATGTTGTCGAGCATGATTATGTCGGCCCCGGCTTTGAGGGCCTCTTTCACGTCCGCGATGGTGGCGCACTCGACCTCGATTTTAAGGGTGTGCGGGGCACCCTGACGCGCGGCCTTGACGGCCTTTGTTATGCCGCCGCAAGCGGCTATGTGGTTGTCCTTTATCAGCACGCCGTCGTACAGCCCGAAGCGGTGGTTGTGCCCGCCGCCGACCGTAACCGCGTACTTCTCGATTGCGCGAAGGCCGGGAGTCGTCTTCCTTGTGTCGAGTATCCGCGCCTTTGTGCCCTCTACTTCTTTGACGTACTTCGCGGTGAGCGTGGCTATGCCGGACATCCTCTGCATCAGGTTGAGCGCTACACGCTCGCCCGCAAGCAGCGTGCAGAGCGGGCCAGCTATGCCCATTATGGTCGCGCCCTTCTTGACCCGGTCTCCGTCCACGAAGTCCACGGAGTAGTCAATCGCCGGGTCGAGCGTCAGGAAGACGTTTAAGAACACCTCATAGCCCGCGAGGATGAAGTCTTCCTTGGCGACGATTACCGCGTCTCCCTCGGCCTCCGGGTCAATGGTGCAGTCAGTCGTCACGTCCCCCGGCCCTATGTCTTCGGCCAGCGCGCGGGAGATTATTTCAAGTATTGTCAGTTCGTTCATGTGGTTACGCCGCCTGTAGTCTTCGTTCCATTAACTTGATAACGTCCTTGAACCGGCTGGACGCCTTGAATATCTCCACGCCTATCAGTTTGCCTGCGCCGTCAAGCTCAAGGTTCACGCCCGGGGAAAGCTCGACTACCTCTTCCTCCTGCCCTTCCTTGGCGAGGTAGAGTATGTCCTCCTTTTCGTCGTATACTACCTTGAAGTCTTCCATCACATTTTCCTCCATCTGCGTGAAGAAACTCTTTCTTCTTTCTGGCCTTCTTTTAAAGGGTGGATGGTCAGCAGTTTTACCCGGTCTCCCTCAACCTCATAGGCTACCATTACATCCCTATCCTTATTATACAACTCTGCGCGCATCACGGCTATAGTGTGCCCCGTCTCATTGTCGAAATATCTGTCTTGGGACTGCTCATAGATAACCTTCGGAAGCTCAGAGTCTATCTTCCTAAGAAGCAGCCTGTTCTTTATATGCGTCGTGTATGTTATTTCCATTTACGCCCGATAGTCGTTCGAGGTTAGTCTTTTAACCCCTCCAGCCGCTTCAGGCTCTCCTCAAGTTTTTCGCGCCTCTGCGTTAATTCCTCTATAATGCCGCGCGTCTTTTCTAATACCTCTGGCGGTGCTTTCTTTACGAAGCCCTCGTTGGCCAGCTTTGCTACGAAGGGTTTCAGCTCTTTCTCGGTCTTCTCTATTTCCTTCCTGAGACGCGCGGTCTCCGCGTCTATGTCCACAATGCCTTCGAGCGGCACGTATATCGCGCAGTCTGGTGTTATGGCTGTAGCTGACAGTCTCGGTCGTTCCATTTCAGCGGACACATCCAAACCCCAGATACGTGCAAGTTTCAAAATATACTCCGAATTAATACGAATCAGCCCCTCTATTTCAGGCGTCGCTGACTTAATTTTTGCAGAAAGTCCCACCGACGGGCTTATGTTCATCTCGCTCCTGATGGTTCTGATACCTATGATTATATCCATCAGGACCTTAGCATTGGACTCTGCGGTCTCGTCCATAAACGACTCGTCGATTTTCGGGTATGGCGCGACCATAATGGACTCGGCGCGTATTTTCATTGGCAGGCTCTGCCATACCTCTTCCGTTATGAAAGGCATGAACGGGTGGAGCATCCGAAGCGACATGTCGAACACGTTCACGACCACGCTCAGTGTCGCGCGTTTCGTATCGCTGTCCTCGCTGTAGAGGACTGGTTTTATCAACTCTAAGTACCAGTCGCAGAATTCGTGCCAGAAGAAGTGGTAGAGCGAATTTGCGGCATCGTTAAAGCGATAATCGGTCAACGCCTTGTCAACGTCTGCGGCGACAGAATTCGTGCGGCTCACAATCCATTTGTTCGGAAGGGAGGTTATGTCTGACTTATTGAGCGGCTCTGCGACAAAGTCCCCCAGGTTCATATGAATAAACCGCGCCGCGTTCCATATCTTGTTGCAGAAGTTCCTGTACCCTTCGATGCGCTCCTCGGAGAGCTTCACGTCCCGGCCCTGCGCGGCCATCGCCGCCATCGTGAAGCGGAACGCGTCCGTGCCGTACTTCTCGACCATCACGAGCGGGTCAATCACGTTGCCCTTGGACTTGGACATCTTTTGCCCCTGCGCGTCCCTGACGAGGGCGTGTATGTACACGTCGGAAAACGGCGGGACGCCCATAAACTTTATGCCCATCATCATCATGCGGGCGACCCAGAAGAACAGTATGTCGAACGCGGTCACGAGCACCGTCGTCGGGTAGTATTTGCCAAGCTCAGGCGTTTCGTCCGGCCAGCCCATAGTGGAGAACGGCCAGAGCGCGGACGAGAACCATGTGTCAAGCACGTCCGGGTCGCGGACTATGTTCCTCGCGCCGCACCGTGAGCATACCACCGGGTCTTCTCTTGATACCGTGACCTCCCCGCACTCCTCGCAGTACCACGCGGGTATCCTGTGGCCCCACCATATCTGGCGCGAGATGCACCAGTCGCGGATGTTCTCCATCCAGTCGAAATACGTGTTCTCCCAGCCCTTGGGGATAATCTTCACTTTTCCGTCCCGCACCGCCTTTATGGCGGGCTCTGCGAGCGGGCGCGTCTTCACGAACCACTGTTTCGACACAGACGGCTCGACGACCGTCTTGCAGCGGTAGCAGTGGCCTACCGAGTGCGCGTGCTCCTCCACCTTTTCTAAGAACCCGTCATGGTCGAGCTCAAGCAGGAGCTTTGCGCGGCAGTCGAAGCGGTCGAGCCCCTTGAACTTACCGGCCTCCTCGGACATCGTCCCGTCGCCTTCCATCACGCGCACGCGGGGAAGGTTGTGCCGGAGGCCCACCTCGAAGTCGTTCGGGTCGTGCGCGGGGGTAATCTTGACTGCGCCCGTGCCGAAGGCCGGGTCCACGTATGAGTCCGCTATCACGGGTATCTCGCGGCTTGCTATGGGCAGCATAACGCGCTTGCCTATGAAATGCTTGTACCGCTCGTCGCCGGGGTTCACCGCCACGGCTGTATCGCCTAACATCGTCTCCGGGCGGGTGGTGGCAACCGTGATATGACCGGTGCCGTCCGCAAGCGGGTAACGGAGGTAATAGAGCTTCCCGCCCTTCTCCTCGTACTCTACTTCTAAGTCGGAAAGGGCAGTCATGCACCTCGGGCACCAGTTGATGATGTAGTCGCCCCGGTATATCAGACCCTCTTCGTAGAGCCGCACGAACACCTCGCGCACGGCACGGGTAAGGCCCTCGTCCATCGTGAAGCGCTCGCGTTCCCAGTCGCAGGATGCGCCGAGCCTTTTTAACTGGTTTATTATCGTCCCGCCGGACTGCTCGCGCCACTCCCACACGCGCTCTATGAACCTGTCCCTGCCGTATGCGTGGCGGGTCGTCCCCTCGGAGGCAAGCTGACGCTCCACCACGTTCTGCGTGGCTATGCCCGCGTGGTCCGTGCCGGGCATCCAGAGCACGCTGTAGCCCGACATGCGCTTCCACCGGCAGAGCGCGTCCTGCAGCGTGTTGTTGAGCGCGTGGCCCATGTGCAGCACGCCGGTGACATTGGGCGGGGGTATGACTATGGAGAAGGCGGGAGCTCCGGACGCAGGGTCGGCGTGGAAGTAGCCCTTCTCGACCCACTCCTTGTACCACCGGTCTTCTACCGCCGCCGGTTCATATATTTTGGCGAGTTCTTTTGACATTATGGGGCGTCTCCCTATAGAGTAGTAACGCCCCCTCAGTCCCCCTCTTAAGATAAGAGGGGGAAGGGGGAGTTATGAAAACTGCCGAGATTGCCGCGTCGGCTCAGGCGCCGCGCCTTTTGTTCATCTTCGGAGTCTTCGACTCCGCAAGGTCGGCTCCGGCTCCTCGCAATGACAACTTGTTACACCCTATGCCGGCATCGCCGCGTCGCCTGGTATGGACGCCCCGCCCTTCCCGCGCCTGCGCCTCCTGCGCGGCCTCTTCTTCGGAGGTTTGGCTGCGGCTTCCGCATCCGGTTTCGCCTCTACTTGTGGCGGCGGTGCGGCCTTGGCCGCCTGCTCAGCCTGCCTGGCTATTGCGCGCGCCTTCATCTTCTCGTCCTTTTCCATCCGCGCCATGCGCGCCTGCCGCTCCTTGACCGTCTCCAGAGGGACTGCAAGCTCCTCTGCTACGGCCTTTGCAAGCTCCTTGTCAGGCTTCTTCGCGCCTCGCTTGCGAGACGGTTTCTTTGTCTCGGCTACAACGGCCTCCGCGGGCAAGGGCTCCGGCGCATGCCCCTGCTCAAGCCGCTCCAACCTCGTCTGTATGGCGGCTATCGCGCCGACCGTTCCTCCGTCGCCGAATAGTATCTCTATGACCGAGCTCGCCTTGGCGAGTTCGTGCTCCGGGAGTTTCGATAGCGTATTGAATGCGTTATAAAGCGGTGAACCCTCATGCACGGCCTCTCCGTTATAGATAAGCCCCGCCCCGCCCGGTTTGCCGCGTCTTGCGTGCGTCATGTCTCATGGCCTCCGGTAAATGTTAACGCGCGGGCGACTGCCCGCGAGCCTCCATCATTTATATAGCCTGCCGTCCATATAGTCAAGTAAAACCTGATAAATGACCTGTTGATTATCCAGCCGTCCCCATGTAGAATACCCCGATGGAGATAGCCGTACTCACAGCAGTACGCCGAGAGCTTGAAGTAATACTCGCCGGGGCCAGGCTGATAGAGCTTGCAGAGGGCGAGGCGGGCGAGGTATGCTTTACGTTCAGGACGGCAGGTGGTAAACGCACCCTGCTGATGTCCCCGCGCCCTGATATGCCGCGAGTTTACCTGACAGGCAAGGGTGCCTGCACCGCAAAAAAAATGTCCCCGTTTGCGCAGAGCCTGAAGAACTCCGTCGTCGGCGCTACACTCGCCTCAGTGACGCAGGAGCCTTTAGAGCGGGTAGTCGGCTTCCACTTCACCAGAAATACCAGGGCGGGAGAAGAGGAATACACCCTCGTGTTCGAGCTGACCGGCAAGAAGCCCGACCTCATCCTCGTGGACAAAGACGGCAGGGTCGTCCTCGCGCAGACATACGTGTCCATATCGGACGAGGCCGTCCGGCCCATACTACCCGGCCTGACCTACCAGCCGCCTCCGAAGCCGGACAGGCTCGACCCGCACGCGCTCACCGTTGACGATATAGCGCGCATACTTATGGACAATCCGGGCGTGAGGCTGGATAAGGCCCTGTTCATGAGCATAGGCGGCATCAGCCCGCTAATCGCATCCGAGGCTGTAGCCCTCGCTGGCGTGCAATCTCCTACCCCCCATGTCATTGCGAGGAGTGCCCCGCCAGCGTCGGGGGACGACGCGGCAATCTCCTCCACGCTGCTTGAAAACCTAAATGCGCTTGTAAAGAAGGCAGAGGACGGCCCATATGCGCCCTGTGTATACGATACCCCTAAAGGCCCGGTGCTCTCGGCATTCGAGCTTGTGCAGTACGCAGGTTGCGCGGTGACCGAGTATCCCACAATGGGCGAGGCGGCGGACGCATATTACGCAGAGCTTGTCGAAAGGCGCAAGTCGGACGCGCAGAAGGCGTCTTTGCTCAAGAAGGCTAAGACATCGCTTGCACTCGCGGCTCGTAAGCTTGCTGCGATAGAGGCCGACCTTGCGCGCGCGGACAGTGCGGAAACCTATCAGATGTACGGCCAGCTCCTTATGGCCACACCGGGCGATATGCCTCGTGGGGCCGAATGCATCACTATGCCGGACCTGTTCTCTGGCACAGGCGGCACGCTCGACGTGCCCGTGGACCCCAGGCTGACGCGTGTTCAGAACGCTGAGAGCTGGTTCAAGAAGGCGAAGAAGGCTAAATCGGGGGTGGCTATACTGCAAGGTAGGCTGGCGGAAGCGCAACGCGAAGCCGAAAGATTAAAGGCGCGGCTTATAGAAATAGAGGGCGCGTCAGGCGAGGACGTGCTCGCCGGACTGAAAGAGCAATCCTCCACTACAGGCAAGGTTTTTAAAGATGGCCGTAGGCCGAAGGGAACGCTGCCGGATTTCCCGCACTTCACAAGCTCGGACGGCTATGAGGTGTATTACGCGAAGAACGCGAAGGCGAACGACCTGCTGACGTTCAAGTTCGCGGAGCCAATGGATATGTGGATGCACGCGCAGGGCTGGCACGGCGCGCACGTCATAGTGAAAAACCCGGGCAGGCGTCCCGACATCCCGCTCCAGACTATTCTTGAGGCTGCCGAGGTCGCGGCATGGTTCTCTAACGCGCGCGAGGACAGCTCCGTGCCGGTAGACTACACCTTCAAGAAGTACGTCAGAAAACCCAAAGGCCCATCGCCCGGCCAGGCGGTATTCACCGGCAACAAGACGGTGTTCGTGGGGCCGAAGAAACGATAAACAGAGGAGGCGATAATGCAGCTAATGAACTGTAAGATTAACGGTGTCCCTTATTCTCAATTGAAGAGCAAGGGCAACAAGAAGGCTGCTGAAGATTGGACGCGTACGATTATCGAACAAACCAAGAATTTGGGCCGTGTGCAGAAGGCATGCATTATGAATGTGACTTTCTGCCTGCCGCCAGACAAGTTCCCCAAAGATTTTCCATATGGGCCGGACATAGACAATCTTTTAAAAAGACTGCTGGATGCCCTTGAGGAAACAATCTTCATGAAGGAGTCTGGAGGAGACTCTTGTATCATATCAATAAATGCGGCTAAGACACGCGTTGAGTCAAAAGAGGAGGCGGGCGCGTATCTACAGGTCATTCCTGTTGAGATTGCTCCGAGAGTATTATCTTGATCTGATTGTTGAGATCCGGCAGCTTGTTTTGAATAATATCCCAAAGGATATCGAAGTCTATCCCGAAGTATTCATGCACGAGGACATTCCTGAAATCGATGATTTTTCTCCACTCGATTGCAGGATACTTGTCCTTTATTTCCTGCGGTAAGTTGTTTGCCGCCTCTCCGATTATCTCCAGATTTCTGACAGCGCCGTCAACTCGCAGTCCGTCCTTTATAAATGACTCATAGGAAAGACCGACTATATAATATTGAATTTTTTCTATAGAGGCGAAGATGTCTTCAAGATAAAGCCTGTGGTTCCTACGCATAGATTACGTCCTGAAGGATGCCCTCTTTTATCTGCGGCCTGAGCGCTTGCACAGTCACAAGGTCAACCTTGCGCCCGAACAGTTCTTCGAGGAAATATTTCAGGTCCATGAAATTGTCGAACGTCTTTTTGCCCGGCACGAAATCCACGAGTACGTCTATATCGCTTTTATCCGTCTCTTCGCCGCGCGCGAATGAGCCGAAGACGCCTATCCGCTGGACGCCAAACTTTTGCTTGATAGTATTTTCCTGCTCTCTTAAACTTCCCACGACACCCATAACAACCTCCAATAGTTTACTTATATATTATCAGCATGAAAAAGTTCGGCTGTCAACAATAATATCAACTGCCGGATGTCCCACCCCACCGCTTCCTCTGCGATATATAATACAGCACCGGTATAACAAGCAGTGTCAGCGCGGTCGCGGCGGTCATGCCGAAGATGAGCGCCCAGGCAAGCCCGCTCCACACGGGGTCAGCCGCTATGACGGACGCGCCCAGAATTGCGGCAAGCGCGGTCAGCACTATAGGCCTTGCGCGCACGGCCCCGGCCTCTATGAGCGCCTGCTCGATGGGCATCCCCTCCGCCTTTTTGTCGCCTATGAACTCGATTAGTATGATGGAGTTACGCACTACAATACCGGCAAGCGCTATGACGCCAATCATAGAGGTCGCCGAGAAGTATACGCCTGTGATCGCGAAGCCCGGCATGATGCCGACCATAGCAAGCGGTATCGGCCCCATGATAATGAGCGGCGTGATGAACGAGTGGAACCGGCCCACCAGCAGCAGGTATATGAGCAGCAGCGCTACTGCCATCGCCGCGCCCAGGTCGCGGAACACGTCGAGTGTCATCTTCATCTCCCCGTCCCAGCCTACGCGGTATCCGGCGGGGAGCGGGTCTGCTTTAAGCCGTTTCATCATGTCGAGCACCGCGTAGAGCTGGCTGCGCGCGCCCATCTCGCCGTAGACGTATACTACCGGCTTCATGTCCTTGTGGTAGACGGGCTTGTCGGCCAGCCCCGGCTCGAAGTCAACAAGCTCTGATAGCGGTACCTGCCTGCCGGATACGCCTATGACGTAAGCCTGACTTAAGTCCTCAGGCCTGGACCTCATCGTGCGTGGGTATCTCAGGAATATCTGCACCGGGTTCTTCTCACCCGGCGCGTGCAAGGTGGACACCACCGCACCGGCCACCGATACGTTCAGCGCGTCCGCAACCTGTGCGGTGGATATGCCGGCCTCCGCCGCCTTCGCCTTGTCCACCACCGCGTGGTACCTGACCGAGTCCTCCTCCACGCTGTCGTCTATGTCCACGACCTCTTTAGTATCTGCGAAGATACCTTTTACTCTCCCCGCCAACGCGCGTAGCGTTCCGTAGTCCGGGCCGTAAATCTCCGCCACGACAGTTGCGCGTACCGGCGGTCCGGGCGGGTCCTCCACTATCTTTATGTTCGCGCCCTCCGCGCCCGCAAGCTTTTGTATCTCCGGCCTGATTTTCAGCACGAGCTTCTCTGACGATACTGCGCGCCTTGACTTGTCCACGAGGTTCACCCGGATGTCCGCGAAGCGCGGGTCTCGCCTGAAAGCACCGCCGCGCAGCAGGCTGTTGAAGTCCACTACGGACGGTACGCCCACGAAGCTCTCGTAGTCCTTCACCTCCGGCAGGCCGCCTATGTATGAACCTACCGCGCGCGCTGCCTTGTCGGTCGTCTCTAATGCCGTCCCTGCGGGCATGTCCACAGTGACGAGGAAGGTGTTCTTGTTCGCCTTCGGGAGCATCCTGAACTTTACCCACTCAAGGAGCGGGAAGGACATCGCGGCCACGAACAAAACCGCGACCGTCAGTAGGAATATCCTGCGCGCCCGCCTGCTCTCAAGGAGCGGTGAGAGAGCTGCCTTGTAGTATCTGTATATCCATGTCTCCTCCAACTTTCCCTCGCCTGCGTGCCTTACCTTCACCAGCCTGTACGCCGCCCAGGGCGTCACTATGAACGCTATCATCAGCGAGGCAAGCATTGCGACCGGGACGTTGAAGGGTATAGGGCCCATGTACGGCCCCATCATCCCCGTTACGAAGCGCATCGGAAGAAACGCGAGTATAACGGTGAGCGTGGCCAGCACGGTGGGGCTGCCTATCTCGTTCACAGCGAGTATCGACGCGAAAAGGCGCGGATGCTTCTCCGACTGGTAATGCCGGTGCATGTTCTCGACCACGACTATGGCGTCGTCCACCAGTAGTCCGAGCGAGAGCGTCAGCGCAAAGAGCGTGATGCGGTTTATAGTCTGGCCGAAAAGCATGCCCGCACCGAGCGTTACGGACAACGTAAGCGGTATGGCCATTGCAACGATGAGCGCGTCCCGCCATCCGAGAGCGAGCAGCAGTAGTAGCACCACTATGGCGATGCTCAGCATCAGGTGCTCCACAAGCTCGTTTACCGCCCTGTCCGCGTTATCCCCGTCGTCTCTGGTGACGACTGCCTCCACACCGGCCGGCAGTCCCGGCTTCAGCTCGTCCATTCGTTTCAGTATGTCTCTGGCGACCTCTACCGCGTTCTCGCCCTTCTTCTTGGCCAGGGCTATCGTTACCGCCGGGTGCTCCGAGCTGTCCTTGTGCAGGTCGCCCGCCCCGAACGCCATCCTGGTCATCCGGTCCGGGTCTTCCACGGTGTCGCTGACTGAGGCCACGTCCCGGAGGTACACGAGGGCTCCGCCGTGCTCACCGACCACAAGGCCGCCCACGTCTTCTGCCTTGTTCAGGAAGCCGCCCGCGTCGAGCGCCATCCTGCTGCCGCCGGATTCGAGCGACCCTGCGCGTACGTCCACGTTGGAGGCCCTTAGCGCACCCTGTATCTGGAGCGGGGACACGTTGTAGGCGGAGAGCCTCACCGGGTCCATCACCACCTGCACCTGCCGGTCACGGCCCCCAGTGATGAAAGAAGTCGAAGTGCCTGGTATCTTCTGTAGCTCTATGAGCACGCCGTCCGCGACTCGCTTCAGCTCGTGGTCGTCGAGTCCGCCTCCCGAAAGGGTGATAGCGACAACGGGCACGTCGTCCACCTCGATGGGCTTGAAAAGCGGCGGCATCACCGCGCCCGGCGGGGCGTAGTCCACGTTAGACATCACCTTATTATAGAGGTTCAGCAGGCTTTTTTCCCTGTCCTCCCCAACGCGGAAGCGCACCGTCACTACCGCCATCGAGTTCATCGATACGGAGTATACGTGTTCTACGCCCTTTATCTCCCGGAGTATGCGTTCGAGCGGCCTTGCTACAAGCTCCTCGACTTCGCTTGCGCTACCGCCCGGGTAGGATACGAACACGTTGGCGGCGGGTACTACTATCTGCGGGTTCTCCTCGCGCGGGGTGAATACGAGCGCGAACACTCCGAATACTGCGGCCGCGGCCATGAGCACCACGGTCAGCCGGGAGTCGATAAAGTACTGCGTTACGCGGCCAGCGAAGTTGAGCTTCACTTAACCTTCATCCCCTCTTTCAGCGATGCCGTGTCCCCGACCACGACCTTCTCTCCGCCCGACAGCCCGGACAAAGCCTCAACCATGTCGTCCACGGGGTCACCGGCCAGCACCGTCTGGAATGTGAGCCTGCCCTCTGGAGTCACGACGTAGACCCCCTTCATACCCTCTTTGTCCACGAGTGCGACCTTTGGGATGAGCACAGCCTTCCTCGTGCCGTTTGGCAGGTATGCCCTGCCGAACATGCCCGGCAGGAGCCCTATCGTGGGGGGCAGGTCTACCTTTACGACAAACGAGCGCGTGGCCGGTTCGGCAGCAGGCACTATCTCGGTTATCTTTCCTGTCAACTCCAGGCCGGGTATGGCATCTACCCTGACTCGCACAGAGTCCCCACGGTTTATGCCGGATAATCCGCTCTCCTTCACGGTCGTGTTCAGCCGGAGGTCGGTGTCGTCCGACACCTTCAGGAGCGGCATCCCTGGCACGGCCATCTCTCCCTGCTGCGCCATCTTGCTGACCACAGCCCCGTTTAACGGGGAGCGTATCACCGAGTAACCGAGTGTGGCCTCCGTCTCGTTTATCGCCGCGACCGCTTGAGCAATTCTGGCCTTTGCCTGCTTTATGCGCGCCTCGGCCTGTTCCACCTTTGCCCCGGCCATGCGCGCCTCTGTGTCCGTGTCGTCTAACTCCTTCTTTGTAACAGCGGAGTCGTCATAGAGGCTCTTCATACGGCCCAGGTTTACCGACGCATTTTCCTGAGCCGCTTTTGCTTCGTCCAGTCCGGCCTCCGCCTCCCTGAGCGCGGCGGCCCCTTCCTCCTTCGCGTGCATCGCGCCTTCCTGTTTTGCCTTTATGTCCGCGGCGTCTAATACTATCAGCACGTCGCCCTTCGCTACCCTCTGGCCTTCATCCACCCGTAGGGCGGTTATAGTGCCCATAATCTTCGATGATAGCACGGCCTCGCGGCTCGCCTCCACAGTGCCCACCGCCTGTACGGTGTCCGGCAGTTCCCTCGCCTCGACAAACGCGGTTGTGACGGCTACCGGCGCCGGTTCCGGCGGGGCAGGGGCCTGTTTTGCGCATGAGCTTGCGAGCGCAGTCGCCAATAGCAGGAACATCAGATGCCTTCGCATGGTTATACCCCTCAGAATGCGTCCCGCCCGACCGCCAGCTTCAATGCGGCTATGGCCACGTTATAGTCGTATAGCGCGGACAGCCTGTTCGTCCTCGCGCGTACAAGTGCGGCCTCTGCGTCAAGTAAGTCTGTCGTCTTTGACATCCCGGCCCCGAACCTCTTTTGTATAATGCGAAGGGCCTCTTCGCCCTCTTCGACTGCGGCCCCTGCCGTCTCTATCCTCTGCCGCGCCTCCTGCATGTTGTAGAACGCCTGCCGCACCTCGAACTCCACATCTTCTTTCGCCTGGTCGAGTCTGTGCATGGCCATGTTGCGGTTTGCCCTGGCCTCGCTGACGTTAGAAGTGGTTAGTAACCCGTCGAACAGGTTCCACGATACGACCCCCATCACCGTATACGAGTCCCCGCTGCCGCCGATGAAGTCCTTGTCGTCCAGGTCGTAGCGGCCTACGATATTCACGTTGGGCAGGTATCCGGTCTTTGCCATCCTCACGCCCTTGTCGGCCATGTCCACGCCCAGCCCGGTGGCCGCGAGGTCCGGCCTGTTGGCCCTGGCCTCCTCCATGAAGTCCTTGAGCGCCCCGGTGAACACGGCCTCCGAAAGCCTGTCCACGGCCTGGAAATCGGCGTCCTGGGGCCTCGCCATGATGACGTTCAGGGCGGCCTTTGCTATGGCCTGTCGGTTAGCGGCCTTTATGAGCGTCTCCTTCACCTCCGCGAGCCGCACCTTTGCCAGCAGTACATCTGAGCCCGTCAGCATACCCTGGCCGTACAGGGACTGGGCCACCCTTAGGTGGCCCGCAGTGGCGTCTTTGGATTTCTCCGCCGCCTTCACGTACTCGCCCGCGAGGGCAACGCCGTAGTATGCGCGCACCGCGTTGAACACGGTCTCCTGCCTTGCGCGGCCGTACTTTTTGTCCTCGGCCTTAAGCCCTGCCTTTGCCATACTGAGCCCGACCCACTCCCTGCCGCCGTTGAATATCGGCATGGTAGCCTGAAGAGAGAAGTTGAAGTTGTCCACCGCGCCGGGGTCGTTAAGGCGATCTACGGCGAAGTCGGCGGCTGTGAACACGCCCTGGTTCAACTTAGAGCCGAAGGCCATGACCGGGTTGTCGGAGCGCATGAATGTCTCGGTTACGTCTAACTTCGGCATGAATGCCGCGCCCGCCTTGCCTATGCCCGCCTTGGCCGCGTCCAGCCTGCACCCTTCGGCCAGAAGCGAATGGTTTTTGTCGAGCGTAGAGTTTACGCAGTCCTTCAGCGTGAGGGGCTGGGCCTCTTCCGCCAGGACGCAACACGGGTACATCAGCGATACGAGGATTACCGCTAACAGTATGGCTGGTCTCATGTATAGAATTATAATAGATATGCCGGGATTTGTCCTGGAAATGGACAGGCGGGCGGGAAGTTTTAGGGCCGGCGTTTGGTGCCGGCCCCGGTAGTCTACCATCTCGATATGCCGCCCGACATGTTCTTAACGCGGGAGTAGCCGAGCTTCTTAAGCATTCGGCATGCCATCAAGCTCCTTAGCCCGTTCTGGCAGTAGAGCACCACGTCTTTGTCCTTCGGAAGTTCGCCGTACCGCTCGCCGAGTTCCTGGAGCGGTATATGCTTTGCGCCCTTTATCGCCCGTATGGCCTGCTCGTGCGGGGTCCTTACGTCTACCAGCACGAACCGCGCCCCGTTTTTATCCATAGTCTTTACTTCATCCGGCGTGAGGCTGTCGCACCCCATGCCCAGCAACATGCTCATAATGCCCATTACCCCGATTACCTCCCAATTACGTAGTTATTTCTGCAAGGCCATGCCTTGACTGTCAAATTACAATTATAATATAACTTGAAGGGATTGTCTCTAAGAAAATAGACAGCAGGACGTTTACGCCTTCCAGCGCGGGATATTGTAAAGCTTCGTGCAAATGGCGTCGAACGCTATGCCCTCGCCTTGCAGGTACTCCTTGTATGGCTCTATGTCTGCGTCACGGCCCTGAAGTTCGGGCGATACGAGGCAAAGCTTGAAGCCCGCGTCCTTGAGTAAGGCGTAGTTTTTGCGGTCTATGGGCAACCGGGTGAAGCAGTCCACCCATACCCACTTTGCGAGTCCCTTCATACCCATCACGGTGTCCAGACCCTCGTACTCGGAGAACCTGAGCGCTAAGTTTCTCTCTCCCTGAGCGCTCAGGAGCCTTATCATGGGGAAGGACGAGTCGAGGAAGAAGTAGTCTTTAATCCCATGGCGTCTGACAAGCTCAAGCACTCGGTGCTCTATGCGCTCGCTCTTTATGTTGAGTATCATCGTACCGTGCGAGTAACCCTTCAGGTAATCCTCGAAGTCCTCGCCGTCCGTGAACGGGTCGTGCTGAAGGATGAGCCTGTCGCCCCTGTCGCGGAGGTCTATTTCTACACCGCACTCGCGCGGCACGTCCGCAAGGGAGGCATTGGTGTTAACCCTGTGCGCTATGAACTCCATCTCGGAAGCCTTTCTTCAGCCGTCTGCTGAACTCCACCGTCCTTTTGATAAACTTCCATTTTGACCCAAGCCCGGTGTTCCAGCTCGAATGCCCGTGCAGCCTGGGCGGAAACTCCACGTCGAGCCTTATTATCCTCAGCCCTTTCTTCCTTGCGGTATAGAGCGCGTAGAGGTCGAGCGAGAAGTCGTGCGGCGGGTTCGTCCACCCCTCGAAGAACGTGCGGTGGAATATGTTGGGCTGGGCGTTTATGTCCCACAGCCCGACGCCCATGTAGAGCGTCTCGAATACGCCCATCCCCGCCGTGAAGAACACGTCGAACGGGGTACGCCCCCTGCGCCTTCCCTTCACGTATATGTCGTCAGGTGAGCCGATCCCCTCGATTATGCCGAGCGCACGTACTGTGTCGCACGGGTCGGTCTGCATGTCCGCGTGCGTCCAGCCTATATACTGCCCATCTGCAGCGCGCAGCCCGCTCAGTATGCCGAAACCGTAACCCTGGTTGACCTCTACCCGGACCGTCCTGGCGAAGGGATAATCAGGCAGTAGCCTCTTTAGCACGTCGGCGCTGTCGTCGGTCGAGCCGTTGTCGACAAGCACCAGCTCTACGTCCGGCCTTCTCACTGCCTCGCTGAAACGGCCGAGTATCAGCGGTATGTTCCTGGCCTCGTTGTAGCACGGGACGATGATCGAGAGTTTCATCGGTAGAAGTTGAGCATGGACTGTACGTCCAACGTGCCGAAGAACCTGAGCTTCAGCGGGATGGCAAGCGGCCTGCCGTCCTGGTCCGAGATGGCCAGGCCCGCCGCGCGCACCGGTTCAGGAAACCGGAAATACTGGAACGTGTAGTTTATTGGCGTCACCTGCGCGGCGGTACCTACCGCCTTGCCGTCCGGCCCCACCGCTACAATGTTGACCTTGGATGCGCGCTTCTGAAACTCGCCGTCGTTTATGCATGTGATAGCCCGAATGGTGGCGAACTGCGCCCAGGGCGTCGCCTTGGCCATGTTCACGTAACTCCCGTCTCCCAACATCAGCGTGCCATACCTGTCGTAACCCATATCGGAGAAGAACCTTCCGGCCGTCTCGTTTATGTCCACACAGCCCTTCAGCATCTTCTGCGGATAGGGGTTGACCGGTATGGCGTAGTCGGGGTCGTTTATAAAGCCTTTGTATAGCCCCCACTGCGAGCTGGACATCCAGCGCTCAGGGTAGGGGTCGAAGGCCGCAGATGGGAAGAAGCCCACCTTCGGCGGCGGGTTGTGCAGTTCCGGGAAGTCGTAATACGAGTCATAAATCTTAATAGGCAGTAACGCGTAAGGGAGCATTATGAGCGCAACCAAAGACGCATGCACTGCGCGCCTCGGAAACAGGCGGACCAGGACGGCTATAAGTCCCAGGTAGATAGCAGTCTTCGGGAAGAAAAAATGACGGTTGTGCGGGACCAGCAGGTAGTCCCCGAAGCGTATGTCGTGCTTGAACCATGCCCCGGTCTTTATGGTGAGGTAGAGCGAGCCTATCGCCGTGGCGCAGCACAGGGCGAAGAAGAAAAGCCCCTTTTTGTCGCCCCTCCTGTATAGCACGTACACAGCGCCTGCCTGGAATGCGATGAGGAGCGCGAATACAATGACGTTAGCGCTCGGGAACAGGTTTTTGAACACTATCTCCTGCCACGACTGCATGTAGTAGAAGAACATGTCGTTTAACATGCTCGCAAGCGAGTACTGCTGGGTTATCCAGCCCTGGCTGTACCTGAGTATTACAACCACTTCGTAGGCCATAACGAATATTGTGGCTACGTAAAGCCCCGCGCTTTTGAACTGCTTTCTGCTCAGAGTAATTGCGGCGAGAAGGCCGTACACGGGTATGAAGAACATGAAGTGCGGTTTGGAGGTGTTAACAAGTATGGACAGGAGCACGGCCAGACTGTACAGCGGCCATGAGAGCTTCTCCTTGTCCACGTATATGATGAGTATGGAGTAGACAAGCCCGAAGTAGATGAAGTTGATGAAGGTGTAGACCTCGAACTCGGTCAGGATGCCGAAGGCGAGGGTGATACCCAGGAAGAAGCGTACGAGGTCGTCTTCTATGACGCTCCTGAAAGTCCTCAGGTTGAGGAAGGAGCAGAAAAACGCGATGAATGCCGCCGACAGACCCTGCACGAAATAGGGGTATGTGTCCACCACCCTCAGCAACTTCACCACTATGACCGCCAGCAGGCTCTGGATGAAGGGGATGTAGCCCACCTCCACCTGTACTATGTTATCCCACGCGCCATTCGACCTTGCGTTCACAAAAAAGAGCCAGCCCGTCTCGGCATACACCTCGGCGTTGTACGAGATGGAGGGGAACCTGAAGAATATGTATGCGAGTATGACGACGAAAGACAGGATGAAATGGTAGTTGACGCCTCTGACGGCAGGCGAGTCTCCGGCGTCGACTTTCCGGTCTGCTCCCTTATTGTGCATTTGCCCCCTCCTGTACCCTGAATACCCAGAATTTCTGCCCTATGAAGTTCAGCGTGGTGCTCACCGCAGTAGCGGACAAAAAAGCTATGAACACGAACCCGGGCAGTACCGTCAGCGTCAGCTTGTTCGTCAGCACGTTCAGGCTGAGCGTAGTAAGGTAGAGCGCCGCGAACCTCATAACCTCACTTGTCGAGCGCTTGTCCTGCCCGAATGTCCAGTACTTGTTGAGCACGTATGCCACCACCGTACCGCAAAGGAAGGAGATAGCCTTAGCGGGCGAGTGGGACAGGAAGTTCAGCAGGAGGTAGTACACCCCCATGTCCGTGGCCACAGCGGACGAGCCTGCGACCAGAAACCGGGGGAGTTCCTTTTTCAGCCTTTCCATTAATACCCTTCCTTATTCCCTCCCCACCTGTGGGGGAGGGTAGGGTGGGGGGAGAATACAGGGAAGGTTTGAACCCTCACCCCCGCCCTGCACCCTACGGGGCCGAAAGACCCGAAGATGAATAAATCCGGGCGGCCACTGTGGGGAGAGGGAGATAAAGGTAGATGCTATTCGTTCCCCTGCGAAAACTCCCTGTACCGTCTGTCGTAACCCTGCACCTTCTCCTGGTCGAACGTAGGGTCTTTCTCCATGCCGTACGGGTGCCACGCGCACTTGTGGAAGAAGCTCTGCCAGTACTCGAAGGTACTGAGGTCGTCGGGCGTGCCCCAGCAGATGTACCCGTCCGTCTCGAACACCTTTACCTTCTGCCCCATCTCGATAAGCACGTTTATCATGCTGTCCACATAGAACTCGCCGTTGACCCGTATGTTACGGCTTTGCATGATTTCGAGCGCACGGATGAAGTTGCCAGACTTCCTGAAATAAAAAGTACCGACCACCGCGTGGTCGTTATACGGGTCGTCCGAGACCGGCTCCTTGACGGAAACGCCCGTCACGGAGTCTTTGCCGTCCGTCCTTATCCAGCCGTACATCTTGGGGTTCCTCTCGCCCGACGGGTGGCGGCGGAAGCTCCACACCACCGCGTCCACGGAGGGGTCGTTAATCAGGCTGTCGTACATGGCTGCGTCGTAGAGCATCCCGTTGTCGCAGGCCGCGACGAGCAGCGAAGCCTCCGGGTCTTCGCCGTCGAGCCCAAGCATGCAGGTTATCGCCTGCCCCTCGGTTACATGGTCGAGCCTGACTACCTTCGCGTCCGGATACGCCCCGGTAATTGCCTCCCGGAGCGGGTAGCCGTCCAGGTGCTCGCCCAGGCACACGAAGACTCTTTTACTGGCCGGGGGCAGACAGCCCGCGGCCAGGAGCACCATCGGCCTGCCGCTCACCGGTATCAGCGGTTTTGGATCCTTGTAGCCTTCTACGGCGAAGCGGCTCCCGCGTCCAGCGAGCGGTATAAGGTTAATACTGCCATTCCGGGGCGGAGATTTCTTCGCAGGCGAAAGTATCCCCCTGAAGTAGTCCGACCAGCGTTGATATTCCTCAAGGTCTCGGGGCGTTCCCCACTGGAGCATGTGCTGTATCTCGTATATGGAGACGGAAAGCCCGTCGCGCTTCAGGAGGTTGTACACGAGGCTCACGTAGTATTCCCCGCCCACGTTAATGTCCTCGTCCATAAGGGCCTTGAAATACTTCTTTACGAAGCTGCCCTTCTTGAAATAGTACGTGCCGTCTGATGCGTACTCGGAAATGCGGTCGTCCGTGAAAGGCTGCTTTTCGCGTATCTCGACCATCCACTGCCGCTCGTCACGCATGAACGCGTAGTTGGTGGTGCCGAGCATGTGCGGGTGGAAGCCCCTGTAGGCGGGTATCGCCCCGTCCGCGTCACGGTTACGCGTGTGTTTCAGGAAATCCTGGTAGTCCCAGTATTTCGAGAAGTCGCAGTAGTTGACAATGACCTCTTCGTCGTCCCTGATATTGTCGAACACCTGCGAGACCGCGTAGACCGGGCCTTTCTTGTGCGGGGGTATCTCGACTATCTTACCCTTCGGCGCGATACGGGTCAGGACCTCGCGCATGTCCGTGTCTCTTAAGTGGTCCGAGTTACAGATGAATATGAAGTCGTCCTCGCCGGGGAAAAGCGCCACCACGTGCTCGATGATAGGCATGCCGTCCGCCTTGATGAGCGGCTTGGGGGCTTTGTAGCCCGCCTTGATGAAGCGTTGTCCAGTCCCGGACATGGGGATAATTATTTGCATCTACACACATCCTTGTCATTGCGAGCGAAGCGAAGCAATCTCGGCTACGATCATATTGAGATTGCCGCGTCGTCCCCGCTATAAAACAGCGGGAACTCCTCGCAATGACACAACAGATTATAGCTCCTGCCTGTACTTCTCGGCCTCCCAGCCCGCGATGTAGGCTATCTCGTCAGTCGTGAGGCATGAAATTTCCCCGCCCGCCTTCTCCAGTATCATGGCGTGGAACTTCATCGCCTCTTCCATCTCTTTGGCCTTACGCACGTTCTTTGAGATGAAGAACATCTTGCCTTCGTATATTATCACCCTAGGCGGTTCATGGTGTTTTTCCGCGTACGCCTTCAGCGGCCCTGCGTCTTCGAGCGAGGAAAGCTCGACAACGCCAGTCCCGCAGTATACCTGCTTGTCGGGGCAGAAGGGGGGTATCAGGAACAGCCCCTTGTCCCTGGCAAGTATGCCCGTCAGGTACTCGTCAGACGTGACCCATGCTATGCGGTTTCCGTCGTCCAGTGAATTGACGAGCGCGGCCACCTTTGTGGTCAGCCTGTAGCGCGAGAGGTCCATCCCGGATTTGGCTTCGAGCCTCTGGGACACGTCCTCTGTAATGCGTACAACCTCTTCGGGCGTGTCTGACGACACTATGATGCCGTGGTTCTGCAGGAACACGAGCGAGGGCTTCCTGCCGTGCGTCCGCACGTGGCCCTCTACCGCCTTCCTGAGTTCGAGCGCAAGGGCAAGTCCGGGCGTCCTGTACCCCACGGCTGCGGAGCCGTCGAAGGCGCCGGTGAGCCTTTTTTCCCACCCGGCGCTGCACATGGCGACCGTGGCGGATATCGGGTGGGTGTGCAGGGTGTATTTGTCCATCAGCGAGTGCATCAGCATCTCAATGGACGGCCTGCCGACTCCGCTCGTGACGGACCTTCCCGCAAGCCTCGATGCGGCAGCGTCTCCGGCCCTCTTGTCGGTTGCCTGCGCCACCTCCGGGTCGTCCAATATTGCGAGGGCCTTGTTGTTGTCCACGCGTACGTAACCGCCGCCATCCTCGACCTCGGAGAGCAGGCAACCGGATGCCTTGATGAGCATCGTACCGTCGGGCAGCTTGACGGAGGAGTTCCCCCCGCCCGCCTGTATCAGGTCGTAGCGCCCCCCTGCGTATTTGGAGAGCATTACGAGTGCTTTAATTTCTTGCATCGTAGATACCTAATCAGTGCCGGAACCAGTAACGCCCCGCTTAGGCGCGGTGCACTTTGTTCATCTTCGGAGCCACGGCTCCGTATGGTTGCCTCAGTCCCCCTCTTAAGATAAGAGGGGGAAGGGGGAGTTATGAAAGCTGCCCCATCAACTCCGTGAACGAAGACACGACGGTAGTGCGTACGCCGGGCCTGACAGCCTGTCCGTCCCTGTTCATCCAGAACGAGTCGATCCCTGCCGCCGCCGCGCCTGCTATGTCCTTCTCGAAGCTGTCACCCACCATGCAGACCTCGTCCGCCTTCAGCCCAGTTTTCTTCAGCGCAAGCGCGAAAATCGCCGGGTGCGGCTTGTCCCTGCCCGCCTCCTCGCTCGTCGCTATATGGCCGGCATATTCTTGCAGCCCCAGCCTGAGCGCCTTCCTGTGCTGTATGTGCGCGGTGAGGTCGGTCACGAGGCACACCTCCCTGTCCCTGACAGACCCAAGGAACAACAGGGCGTCGGGGTAGAGGGTCATGTTGTCCAGGAAGGCCCCCCAGTACGCCTCGTACGTGCCGAGGGCGTGCTTCATGGGGTTTAAGCCAAGCATCTCGAACGCGAGTTGGAAGTACAACAGCCTGTTGTGAGCCGCCGCCGTACCTGCAAGCTCGGAGCCTACCTGCGCCCGCGCCGCCATATATGCACGGGCAAGCGCATTCGCCCCGACTCCACACTGAGCGGAGACATGACCGGCAGCCGCGTCGAGCGCGGCCTTGTGGGCCGTGTCGTAGTCATAGAGTGTGTTGTCGATGTCCAGGAGGACCCCTTTATACCTCATCCGGCTCGGACGCCTCCTTGGACTTCTCGCTCAATACCATAAGCACAAGCATCTGAACAAAACCCCTGTAGCCGTCACTCCACAGAGACCTGTCGGTGGTAATCTCATCTATGTTGGGTATGACCTCCGCAGACATGTTCTCGATGAGGGAGGCATCCGGGGGCCGGCCCAGTATTATGTACTGGCTCTTGAGGTCGTCTGCATAGTCCCATGCCACCTCAACTCCGGAGGCGATAATCCTGTTCAAAAGCTCGTCCACGTGCACGCTTGCGGACAGCGTCACCTTCAGCTTTACGTCCGGTCCGTGCGCGGCGTCGCCGATGTCGAATTCCCCGTCCACGTAGTACGTTATCGTCATGTCCGCGAACTCGCGCTGAGGGTGTATGAACCTGTCCGCGTCGGGCGTCCTCTTTTCCATCTGGGCCAGTATAGCCTCTTTCGTGTAGCCGCGTTCAGAGGTGTCCCGGAGCACCTTCCAGTGCTTCCTAAGCCTGTCGTCCGTGTCCATATATATCTTAAGGTCCACCAGCTTCCTCATCAACGGCAGGTAGAACGTGTGCAGCCCGCTCATTATGACAAATTCCTTGGCGGCCACCTCCCTGGGCTCGGTGAAGCGGCCCGTGTCGTGGTCGTAGTCTGCCATAAAGACGGAGCGGCCCATCTTGAGCGCGAATATGTTCGTCGCCTGCCTGTGCAGGTCGTTCGCCTTCGGGTCAAGGTGCGTGTAGTTCTGCCAGTTCTTGTCGTAGCGCTCCCACTTGTGGGCGCCGTCGCCTTCAACCTCGAGCACCTTGTCGCCCAGCATCGCCTTTATGTCGGATAAAAGCACGCTCTTGCCGGAGCCGGAGTCGCCACCTATGCCGATGACCGTGGCGTAATGCTTCTTGTAGATGGAGTTGCTCTTCACCCCGAAGCGGTACATCGCATACACCGTGCCGAAGAGGACCGTCTCTAACCCGGTGAAGGCGGCGTTCTTCATCGTAAGGCTGCCGAGCTTCAGGTCTACCGGCGTCCCAAGGAATGTAAGCTCGCAGAACTCCGAGACGTGGAAGAATACGAAGAACGCAACATATGCAGCAGAGAGGGCAGCGTGCATGTACATGACCCTGGAGTTGCGCGCGTAGAGCTTTATGTAAAATATGCTCAGGAAGGGCAGTATCCACACGTACCAGCCGGGCGATGGCGCGACCAGGAATATGAACACCGAAAAAAGTATCCCGACGAAGGTGAAGAAAAGGTCGTCGTTAACCTTGTTGTAGAACGCAAAGCGCATGTACACGATGAGCGATGCGAAGATGGGCAGGTAGAGGCTCAGGCCCCCGATGCCGTAAAAGGTGTCGAATAAGAGCGACTGCTTCTTGTTGGCGAGCACCATATAGAAGTACCCGTCGCTCATTATATAGGGGTATGAAAAGGCCGCGTACAGACCGGCTATTACAAGGAGGAATAAAGGTATGTCTTTCTTCCTGTCCACTTTTACCATATATACTAACATCAGCGGCAGGGCGGCCATAACGTGGAGCTTCATGCATGCCGCAAGCCCTATGCTGACGGCGGACCATGTCGTCCTGCCCCTGGACAACAGGTAGGTGGAGAGGAAGAGGAGCGCTGTAGGCATCATATCTAATTGCGAGTGCATATAGCAGGAGTATATTATTATGGGGGAGGCGAAGTAGAATATAAGCACCTCGCGCCTTTTGTTGGGCATAAGCCTGAGCAGGAGCCAGGCTACGAGGAGGTCGGACAAAAGCGTGGGCATCTTGAAAAGCAGGTTTATGACGACTGGCGAGCCGCCGGAAAGGGCCTTCGCCGGTATGTAGAAGGCCGAAAGCGTGTATAGCATGAGCGGATGGTACGGGAACTCGACGGTGGAACCTGTGCTGTAGAAATACTGCCAGGGGTTGTCTAAGTTGGCCGTGAAATGGCTGACGAACGGGACGAAAAGCTCGTCCTGGTAACACGAAGAGAACACCGCCATGAGCACTATCTTGACCAGCGTGACTGCGGCGAAATCCTTTTGTTTAAACATGCCCACGGCCCTTGTATATACCTGTAAATTCTCCATAAGCGCGCGGTTATGATATATCAATTTGCAGGCGGGGGCAACAGAAAACTTGCAGGACGCTTTTCTGATGCCGCCCTAAAGTATGAGCGCATATGAGCAGTTGGTCGTGTTTAACTGTTCGAAAACGCCCAATAAATTGCTCAGGTTTATCATGCGGGTGGTTTTGCGAGCATTTTCGATCATCCGGGTGTACATGAAGAGCTGTCAATAAGATACTATGATTATAATGAGTTAGGGGCAGATTTACAAGCAGGATAGAATTTGTCGCAAATTATTTGCCAAAACGGCTAATCAGGAATGGATATTGCATAAGTACTGCACAAGTCAGTGTTGCACGCAGATTTTTTGTCGGCATAAACCATAGGGGGCGGGTTTATAGTGGGCCGTATTCTTACATATATAGTATGCGTTGCAACCCTGGCGCTTGCAGGTCATGCAGCCGCATGGGCTTATACCACTCCAGTGGCCGCGCCTCACCTGGACTACCGCGTGTTCACCACGGCCAGCAACTCAGGCTATAACGGGGGTTGTGGCAACGGCTCCGCCTGCCATTCACTGACCAAGGACAAGTTCCTCCCTGCCAGCATAGACACCGGCGCCACCACCGACTTCACCAACTTCTGCCTCTCCTGCCACAACGCGGCTGGCGAGGCGCACGAGAAGGCTCCGGGTTCGCCGTCTACTAACGCCTATGTGAATTTCACCGGCCTTGATAAAGGCGCCTCATACAAGGGCGACTCGCACAGCTGGAGGGGCATAAAAGGCAATGCTGCCACCCGCACCCCGCCGACCCTCGGCACGGCCCACATGCCGGGCGGCAACAAGATAACCTGCCAGGTCTGCCACGAGGGCATGGGCAAAATGACCGGCGAGGAGAACATAGACTGGGCGTCCACGACGGACAACGGCGACCATATGGGTTACAAGGTTAACAACGGCGCGGTGCCGAGGACTACGGGCACGAGGCAGCACCTGGCGCAGTATGTAAGGGTGTACAGGACGGCCAGCACAAAGAGCCGCGATGCCAACTCCCGCACCAAGAAGCAGTACCTTGTCAGCCCCTCCGAATATACATACGACCCGGTGACGGCCACGGTCACCTTCAAAGTTTCCCAGACCACGAAGAAGATATATGTAGACATACCGATGCCATACCTGCGCATGTCCAACCAGTCGAACCGGATGTGCCTCGACTGCCACGTCGACCGCACGGACACCAGCGCGGTGTCTCACGAGCCAGGTAGCGGGGTGAAGGACAACCACCCGGTAATGGTGGGCTACGGCTACAACAGCGGCCTGCACGACACCCTTAAGGCCTCCCCCGACAGCAATATATTTATCCTTTACACCACCGGGGGCGCTACCGTCCTTTGCACCTCCTGCCACAGCATGCACAGCGGGGGCTCAGAGGACGGCCAGCTGCTGAGGAGCAAGACTACGGAAGGCTCCGACGTATGCACCGGCTGTCACAAGACAAACGGCTTCGACGGCATAACCTCCGGCCTGCTGGCCAACCACAACGGGTCCAAGCACGCGAACGGCCCGACCGTCTGCCTCGACTGCCACACCACCCACGGCACGCGTAACATAATGCTCATCAAGAACAAGATAAACGGCAAGGATATAAACTTCAAGAACTTCTCCGGGGCAAACAGCATGGGTATGGACACCGGCAGCAGCGTATGCGAGGCCTGCCACACCAACACCAACTACCACCTGAGCAGCAACGCAGTTGGTGGCCAGGGCCACAACACCTCCAACAGCTGCATCAAGTGCCACTCGCACGCGACCGGCTTCAGTGCTGGCGGCGGCTCCTGCAGGGACTGCCATGCTACTACGGATGCGGATGTGGACGACTACACTTATGGGAACGGCACCAAGGCACTCATAAACAGCGACGAATACGACAACGCGGGCCACGGCCGTTCGACTGCCTACCCGTACACCGGGAACACGGGCGCGAACCTCGACTGCACCGACTGCCACACAACCACAGTGGGCCACAACAACGCGGCGAACCCGTTCAGGCTGATAAACGCCGACACCGTAGCGCTCTGCAACTCCTGTCATGCTTCTTTAGGCAACCACGACTTTGTGCATGTGGACCAGGGCACATGGAACTGGACCCCCAAGTGCATCGACTGCCATGACCCGCACGGTGACAAGGGCGGCATAACCACCACAGAGTACAACGGCGCGATGATGCAGGGCAACCTCGCATACCAGGGTTCCAGCGCCTATGGCGTGCCTTCCGCGACCGACACGGTCGACTTCCCTGCCAACTACGCCAGGGCGAAGGCCGGCAACTTCATGAACTGGTCGTCATTCGTGGACAACGGCGGCTCGAACCTGGGCGTCTGCCGCGTCTGCCATACCGAGACCACGACCAGCTACTTCAAGCGTGACACGTACACCAGCCACAATTCAGGCGCAGGCGCATGCATAACCTGCCACGGACATAGCGGAGGCTTCAAGCCCAACGGCGCTTGCGACTCCTGCCACGGCTTCGCGCCCGACCCGACCAAGGCGGGCCCGACCGGCTGGGCCGACACGGACGGCGGCAGGCACACGGCGCACATGGCGTACATACTCAGCAAGTTCGGCCTTTCCGGCAACGCGGCCTGCGGCACCTGCCACGGCGCCACTATACCGAGGGGTAACCACAACACGGCCAAGGACACCGCCGGCATCGACACCACGCAGGCGACCTACTGGGGTTCCGGCAGCTTCGACGACGGCGGCACGACGGGCAAGGTCAACACCGGCGACGACTCCTGCACGAACGTCGCATGCCACAGCCTGAGCGGCACGAGGTACTGGGGCGGCACCACCAGGACCTGCGGCTCCTGCCACGAGTTCCCGACCACGGCGAACGACTGGGCCGGAGACAACGGCCACACCATAAGGGCCGACGGCATAACCAACATACACCTCCCGGCGACGGGCTACGTGACCGGCGCGAACACCGACGGCGTCATGGCCACCAACTACGCCACGGCCACGAACCCCGCGACCGGCCCGTGCGGCAAGTGCCACACCGGCGGTACGCACATGAACGCAACGGTCGACATAAACGAAGCCGGGTTTGCCGCGTGCGGCCCGGACATCGCGTTCACCGCAACGGTCAATACCGCGGGTGCGAACGTGACCTGCTCGAACGTATCATGTCACGGTGCGAACAAGACCACGCCGAACTGGTGGTAGGATATACGAGCAACAAGAAAAGTTAATGGGACAAGGGATTTATAACAACAAAATCTACGGTTAGGCGAAAGGAGGGCTTGGTAAGACCCCGGGAACAACCAGGCGCTTAAGGAAAGCTTTATAGGGAAGTAAGAAGTAAATGAACTCAAATGTTATGATACAACAGGAGGCGAAATGTCAAAGTTTAAACTGATGCTCTCGATGGCCCTTGCAGTCGGCCTCACCTTCGCGGTCGCCGGCATGGCGAACGCGGCGGCGATCACCTGCGGCGGCTGCCACGGCACCACCGGCACCCAGGACCCGATGCCGAACAACGCAGACAACTGCACCAGCAACGCGCGCGCACTGCACGGCACGCACGTCAACTACTCGTCCACGACCTTCAAGAAGACGGTCGCCAACTACGGCAAGTGCGCATACTGCCACAAGGCCGTAACGACCAAGGCCCCGACGCTCACGCACAACACCGGCTACATCAACGTAACCGGCTATGACAGCGCTGGCAAGGCGACCGGCCTCGACTACACCGCGGGCACCAAGACCTGCACCAACGCCTGCCACAAGAACCCCGGCTCGGCCAACCCGAAGTGGGGCAACTACACCGCGACCACGGTCGGCGGCATCAAGCTCGACTGCGGAAGCTGCCATGACGACAGCGCGGTCAACAAGTTCGCTGGCGCGGCGGGCAAGCACAACTCCCACCTGCTCTCGAACACCACCACGCCCCAGGGCGTGCTGATGAGCGCGGCCGCCAACGCGGGCTGCGTGAACTGCCACCCGTCACAGGCGACAGAGCTCTGGCCTTCCGGCAAGGCGGACGACGGCACGAAGAAGGTCTACCCGCACGCCTCTGACGGCACGAACGTGGTAGCCGACAACGCGACACTGCAGAGCCAGATAACCGCTGCCACCAAGACCGGCCCGACCACGACATGCGTGAACGCCTGCCACCCCCGTACCTCGGCGATAGCGTGGAACGGCGCCCTGGACTGCAACATGTGCCATTACTGGGCGGCCTCCCCGCTCGACACGAACAACACCGGTACGGGCGCCCTCGATGCGGGCCACACCCCGCACATAAAGACCGGCAACCAGTTCACCTGCGTGACCTGCCACCCGGACCGTGCAGGCAACACCTCGCACGCATCCAGGCTCCCGCAGGACGTGACCAGGATGTACAACGCGGTCGTTACCAAGGCCGGCATGACCTGGAATGCGAACCAGTCCTGCACAGGCTCCGGCACCGGCTGCCACGGCGGCGGCACGACCCCGATATGGGGCACGACGGGCAACGGTTGCGGCACCTGCCACAACTATCCTGGCTATGCGAACGACTGGATTGCTGGCAACGGCCATGCGGTCAAGTACGCCTCGACCGTGGCTACCAACACGCACATGTTGGCAAACGCCAGCTTCGCCTATGCGACTGACACACTGGGCGCCATCAACGACGTCACAAAGTGCGGCAAGTGCCACGCAGGCGCAGCGCACAACAACGGCGTGATAAACACGGCGCCCAGCGGGTATGCTGACTGCGGCGGCGGCAACTTCACGATTACGACTGTTACGGCAGGCTCGAACGTGACCTGCTCGAACGTATCTTGCCACAGCAGCAAGGTTACGCCGAACTGGTACTAAGCCTTTTAGGCTGACAGCGCCGGTGTCCCGCCCTCCTCTGAAATTTGGGGAGGGGCGGGACACCGGAGGCTGTATCACTAACAGTGGGACGCAAGGGGGCGAGCTGGTTGGGCTGGCCCAATAGGATGCACGGGCCTCTTGCGGCTACTGTCAGTGGTACAGAAGACGGAAAAAACTATAAGGACATTTAAAAAGCTTGCGGTTATCTATTAAGGAGGATAAAATGGGATACATCAAAAGGACGGATGACAAGAGGGTGGGGTCGCCTGCGGTACTTATTGCCCTCATCCTTGCACTGGTTCTCTTCGGGACCCTGTCCGGACCGGCCCCATCTTACGCGGCGGCCATAGGGACGTGCGGCGGGTGCCACGGCAGCGTCGGGACGAGCGACGCGTCGCCCAGGGACGGCGACGCCGCATGCAGGTTGCCCAAGAAGAACCATCCGGCCCACGCGACAGGCACTGTGTATACGACCTGTTCGAGGTGTCACCCGGCCACGAACGTCAAGGCGCCTACAAAGGTGCATATTAACGGCCTGGTGAACATCACCTCCACGGACCTTTCAGCGCCGGGCATGAGGTACTCGACCACGACTACGAACTGCACCAACGCATGCCACAAGAACCGTGATGCGAAGTGGAACGGACTCGGAAGCGACTGCAACATATGCCACTTCAGGAGCGGCGCGCTCGGTAACGTAGTCATGCCCGGCCTGCACGTAACGTCGGACCGTTCGTGGAAGCACTACAGCTCATCCATAAAGGTGAACGGCAAGTCCATCAGCTGCTCGGAGTGCCACCCGGTGTTCAGCAACGACACGACCTTCCCGATGCAGCACATCAAGGAGGCGAACTTCACAAAGCGCGCGGACATGACCACCGCCAATGCCAACGTCACCACCATAAACAACGGATACAGCAAGGTCACAGGGACCTGCGCCACTTCCTGTCATTACAACGCAAGCGACCCGTTCGGCAACTACACGATATGCTTCAAGCCCGGGCAGAAGAAGCGCTTCGGGCCTTACCAGTCGGCTAGCTGGGCCGTGGACACCGACCTGAAGTGCAACGAGTGCCACAGCACCCCCAGCCTGGAGGCGACCTTCGGCCACGCGACCAGCTTCAAGAGCAAGAACGCGAACAAGCGCCACCAGAACCACCTGTTCAGCTACAAGATGAACCCGTTCAACTTCCCGAACGAGGACAGGAACATATACTGCGACGACTGCCACAAGACCCCGGACATAAACGCGGTACGCGGCTTCCAGCACCACTCCACCATCGGCGAGAACAACAGCAAGATAATATCCCTGCCGGTCAAGTCCCAGAACGCGAGGGTGGACCTGAAGGGCGGCATGAACAGGAACAACGGCTTAGGCCGCGACAAGTCGGGCCCGCCGGTGTTCATGGACGACAATGCGGCACTGCCGGCGGACAAGAACACCTGCTCCAACGTATACTGCCACACCATAATGACAAAGGGCGGCTGGACGGACGAGGGCTGCAACGCCTGCCACGGCAAGAAGGACGGCGTAGACATAGGTTCCGGCGCGCCGGGCTACAAGACGCTCACCTCTTTGGTGATAGACACCAAGACGTTCGAGGAATACTCAGGCGGCGGCGGCGCGCATTACAGCCACGTTATGAAGCGCGGGTACGCATGCCGCACCTGCCACTACGACGGCGGCGGCGACGGCGACCCGACCAAGCACCACGACGTGAACCCGAGGACGGTCGCAAAGGGCCAGGTGAACGTGGGCGTGGAGCCGGAGTATTGGTTCAACAACAAGACCTCGATGTACGACAGGACTACAAGGTCATGCAATAACGTCAGGTGCCATTTCGGCTCGTCACAGAACTGGGACTGCAACCCGCTGCACTAAATAGGCGGCCAGGCATAATAGATACAGGGGGGCGGCCTTGTGCCGTTCCCGGGAAACGAGGCAATACACATGGACATGGCGCACGGTCGGCGTGCCCATGGGCATTGTTTCAGGAGTATAGCCAAATAACGTGAGTTTAGACCTTTACAAAAGATAGTTATTCAAGGAGGAGGATACAATGGACAAGAGGACTAAGGCGATGACCGGCAGGGCGGCCTCTACCGCGGTGTTGGCGGCGGCGGTGGGCGTGTTGCTATGGGCGATAATAGCATACGCGGCAGTCACGGTGAACACTACGGACAGCGGCGGCACTACCAAGGCCCTCTTCGGGCGAGGCACGGAAACGGTCTATGCCAGGATGGCCGGCGGCTTCACCACAAGCAAGACATATATAGCCGAGTTCTGGGGGCCGAGCACGGACAACGGCACCAATACCATATTCTTTTACCGGACCGGCAACATAAGCTCGGGCACCACGGGCAATGCTGTCGCGACCTACGACGCCTCGCAGCAGGGGGCGGCCACCCTGGGCGCATGGCAGGCCCGTATCATGCACAACCCGCGCCTGACCGACCCCGGCACGATAAAGATAACCGCGCCTGCGATGGGTTCGACCATACCGAACACCACACCCGTTGTCATGTCCTTCCAGGTGCTGGACAGGCAGGGCAACCTCATAACTACGGACATCTCAGCCGGCCTCAGGGTATACCTGAGGGACGGTTCGACCACCACAAACGTGACCGGTTGGGCAGGCGTGGCACCCAACACCGCCGGCTGGTCTTTCTCCGCAGGCACATACTCGAAGACCTACACTACCGCAGCGGTCACCACATATCTGAACATGATAGTGGACAGCGGCACTGCGTACGGCGCTGTCGCCGAGGCCGACCCCACGACCACCACAGACGCCTATGTGCTTAACTCCATATACTGCCGTGAGTTCTGGAGGTACGGCACCACGAACTCCACCACCAGGCCCGGCTACTTAAGGCCGGTCGACAGCCTGAACAACCTGGAGCCGGTAAGCGCCGCAGGCACGGGCCCTCTTACTTATACCTATTATTTTAACGCCTACGAGCTTGGCGGCAACACGATGACGAGCAACCGCACCTTCGCCACAAGGACGGCAAGGGAGGCCTCGGACTACGACGGCACCGGCGCGCAGACCATCCCCACCGCCACCACATCATATAATGCGGGCCTGAGCTGTTACCAGGCGGTATTCACGCTGCCCCAGCCCGGCAAGTACCAGATAAGCTTAGCCTATGGCACCACATACCTGCCGCAGATAAGGCAGATAATCAACTACGCTGCCAGCAAGAACTTTAGCTTCGACGCGGCGGCCCCGGCCGACGTCAGCAACTTTGCGATAGCGACGCCCGCGAAGGACAACGAGGCGGACCTGACCTGGACGAACCCCGGCGCGCCCTATTACGGCACGCTTATCCTGAGGCATATGGATACCCCTGTCACTGGCGTGCCCACGCCGGGCCTGCCTTACAGCGTACCCGGCGCCATAGGCGGCAGCGACGTGGTCTATGTGGGCAACGGCGTGTCGTTAAACGACGGCGGGCCCTGTAGCACCTTGCCGCTTCTGAACGGCCACACATACTACTACAAGGCATTCACGTACAACAATACATACGGCTACTCGGCCGGCGTCACGGCCTCGACCGTGCCTACCGACAACACGGACCCGGGCGACGTCACCAGTTGTTATGTGACGCCGGGCGACACGAACAACCTGATACACTGGCACAACCCGGTGGACTGCGACATCTCGGAGATAATCATAGTCTACAGGACGGACACCCGCTTCCCGAACAACCCGACGGACGGTACCGTGATAAACGTCGCGGCCGGCGCGAAGGACACCGACAAGACCTACCTGCACTCGAGCCTCGTGAACGGCAGGCCATACTACTACAAGTTGTGGGTTAGGGACGACGACAACAGGCTCAGCCCGCTCGGCCTGTCCCCCACGGCGAACGGCAACCCCGGCCCCGGCATATACTTCACCCCGCACGACGTGACACCGCCCGCCGTAGTGGACGACCTGCACATATCCACGGACCAGGGCAGCGTGGGCGCCTTCAGCGTGAAGCTCGACTGGACTGCGGTCGGCGACAACGACAAGGCCGGACAGGCCGCCGCATACGACGTCAGGTTCTACAAGGACCAGATAACGGACGACCCGGGCACGCACGAAAACTGGAAAAGCGCATGGCACGCGGTCGGTACGCTCCCGGCCACGCCGCAGCTTACTGGAAAGCCTGAGACTTACACTGTAGCCGGCCTGGCGCCGCTCACGAAATATCACTTTGCGATGAAGGTGCAGGACAAGGCCGGCAACTGGTCGGACCTCTCCGGCCCTGTGGACGTGACCACCACCACCACCTGCAACCCTGAACTCACGGCGTGCAACCAGTGCCACCTGATGCCGCCGGACGATGACCTGCCAGGAGCGCACCCGCGCGGCACCGGCCAGATCGGCGCGCACTACCTGCCCATCCATGCGGCTGCGGACCCCAACCAGTGCAACGTATGCCATGCAAACGGGCAGGTATGGAAGGGTTCCGGCTTTGGTATAGGCACGACCATCTATCAATATAACCACCAGGACGACATAGTCGAGATCAACTACTCCGGCATGATAGGCAACCTGAAGGAGCGCACCGGCAAGACCGGCGGTACCTTCTATCCCGAGTCCACGACGGTATACAAGTTCAAGAACTACTCCACCGGCAGGGGCTACAGGACGATGACAGGCACCTGCCTGAACACGTACTGCCACGGCGCGGGCCTATCCTCTCCCAAGTGGGGGCTGGGCAAGTCCGTCTGCGGCGAGTACTGCCACGAGACGCCGCCGGCTACGGGCAGGCACGTCAAGCACTACCATCCGGGTGAGCACTACATAAACTTCGGGCCTTATGGCATAGCCCCGGTAAGCGGCTACTTTAACAACTACACCAGCGGCTGGGCCGGCGCCATAAGCGGCAACGACAGGGGCAAGGGCGCCGGCGGAAACCGCGACCCGCGTTATGCCACCAGCATAAACTCTGCCAGCGCTTCCAAAGACCTGCCGCTCCCGAACGGCACCTACTACGTGACGGCCTGCGTCGGCGACTCCGCCAGCCCGCACGCCGACCAGTTCGTGGAGATGTCAGGCGACGGCACGTTCTGGACGACTCTCATAGCGACCGACACCGAGTCCAACAAGCTGTTCAAGAAGGCGGTCGACCACGAGATAATAGTGACCAACGGCAAGCTCACCTTGCACATCGGCCACAACGCTCACCAGACATACCTCAACTTCATTATTGTAAACGCCACGCCGGAGGCGCCCAAGTCGAACACGACCATACTCCAGAACACGGCGAACGAGTATGGCTTCACCTGCGGCAAATGCCACACCGAGGACCTGCAGCAGGCGAAGCACACCGAGCACGTCAAGGGGGCGGTGCAGGAAGGCATCAGGAGCGCCGAGATAAAGTTCGACGGTAACGCGCTCCCGAAGAACCCGCTTGGCGGCTATACGCAGATAGCAATGGCCAACCTCTCCTCGTTCAAGGACGGGCAGGGTTTCTACTACACGAACAACCGTACCTGCATAAACCTATACTGCCACGGCGACCAACCGAATTCGACCATCAAAAATTCGGGCGGCAGCAACACCCGCCCGCAGTGGAAGGACGGCTACATAGACGTCGAGGGCGCGTCCCTCTGCGGCGCATGCCATGAGGCCGGTTACGACGACACCACGATTTACACCAACATGAGCACCGGCTCTCACTACAGGCATGTGACGAACAAGGCCGTCTACAGGTACGACTGCGTCAAGTGCCACTACGACACGGTTGCCGACAGGGACGGCAACGGCAAGATAGCAATCAAGGACAAGACGAAGCACGTGAACGGCGAAGTCAACGCGGTGTTCGACACATCCAGGCCCTCCATGCAGTTTGCCAGGTACTCGACATCACAGCAGACCTGCTACAACGTGTACTGTCACTCGAACGGCCTTCTTGATGAGGCGGGCGTGCCGGTATCGTACACCCGTTACAAGACCCCGGTCTGGGGCAGCGGGAAGAAGACCTGCGCATACTGCCACGGCATGGGCGACGCGAGCGGCATGCCGGGTTACTCGAACCTGTCCTCGCCGAACAGCCACGAGATGCACTATGTCACAAACGGCCTGGCATGCTCGAAGTGCCATTACAACACCACGCGTGTCCCGATGGTCATCTACTCGACCACGCACGTCAACTTCACCGTCGACGTGGTGTTCGACTCCGAGAACAACAACGCGGCCCATTCCGGCACCTTCAGCCACCTCGACCAGAAGTGCTACAACACATACTGCCATGGCCTGTCCGCGCCTCCTCAGTGGGGTAGTATTGCGACCTGCGGCAGCTGCCACGGCGACCAGGTACACAACCCGAACCCGGGCTCGAACCCGGTCCTCGGTTCGGGCGACGTGGGCCTGCACAAGGTGCATAACAACGGCAACCACACGAGCATCTCGTCTATCAGGTTCAACAACTCGACGGGCGCCCAATACGACTACTCATGCTGGACCTGCCACTTCACAAGGACGCACGGCGGCGGCGAGTACCAGGCTGGAAGGCAGACCGCAGAGGTCAACTTCAACACAGCAGGCAACTCCAGGATGTACAACAACGTCGGCGCGTCCTACGTGCAGGGCCTGGTCGCCTCAACAGACTACAACAGTTGGGACTACACGAACGGCAAGTGCAGGAACACCAAGTGCCACTCAAACGGCAAGAGCGGCCTGCCGAACGTAACAGCTTTCAACTGGACGATGCCGGTCGGCTCGCTCGCGTGCTACAGCTGCCACAATGGTGGCGCGTCCGCGCCTGCGTTCAAGAGGATGTCGACGTACGCCCATGCGAGACACGTATGGTCCTCCGTATATTCCAAGGACTGCTCCGACTGCCACTTCAAAACGGCGGCCGCAAGCTCTGGCATCACGAACAAGGCCAACCACGTGAACTCAAAGGTAGACGTCGACATAAACCCGGTCGCCTGGGGCGCGTCAGCTGCCTACAACACGACCAACCACACCTGCAACAACGTGAACTGTCACTCAAACTCTGACCCCAGCTCGTTCAACGGGGCAGGCGCTAACTACTTCGTGATGATTAACTGGACGTCGCATGTCGGCACAAACTGCACGACCTGCCACGCGAACAACTACTACCCGACCGGCGATGGCGCGAGGACCGGCCCGCAGACGCTGTCGTTCAGCCACAAGGAGCACTTGAACCCTGCGGCCAGCAACGGCTATGGCGGCAGGTTCGGCTGCAGCACATGCCACTATGACACGGCGAAGACGAACTTCTCCCTGAGGACGACTATGCCGCCGTCAGGCGTGCGCACGCACAACAACCAGGGCAGGGACATAAGCTACAGGGTAGGCTTCTTCAACATGACCGCCACCAACACCCCGAACCCGCTAACCGGCATATGGGGCGTATACAACCTGGCCGGCGACTGCACCGTCGTATGCCACTCGAACGGCAACTTCAGGTCCGGCATCGGCAGCCCGGTCCGCATGGCCAACTGGTCCACGGCGGACGGCTCGCTGGGTTGCGGCGCGTGCCACGGCGACGCCAGCACCCTTACCACCGGCAGCCATACGAAGCACCTGGTCGGGAACATGGCCTGCTCCGTCTGCCACAGGCTGACGGCGTCGAGCAACACCATGATCAACCTCTCGGGCTTTACCGTGCACCATGTAAACGGCGACACCATGAACGACGTCAAGATGTCGCTTACATTGGCGCAGGGCGGGATCATCGGCGGCACATACAACAGCGGCACCAAGATGTGCACGAACACGTACTGCCACGGCACGACATCGCCTGCGTGGGGGACGGTTGGAGTGACCTGCAACGACTGCCATACTGCGCCTCCGAAGTATGCGCAGCACTTCGGGCACACAAGCTCCATCAACATAACCAGGGATGACGTGTTGGACCAGTCGAACGCGACGACATACAGGTTCGGCTGCGGCAAGTGCCACACCGCGTATGGTGCGAACGCCATACACCACGCGACCGGCAAGGTCAAGGTCAGCCAGGTGGCCGAGGTCAAGTTCGACAACCTCTCCGCGCCTGCCAACGCACTCGGCAGGTACACCACGACCGACGCCATTATGGGCACGGACAGCAGGACCTACACATATACCAAGGGCAAGTGCCTCAACACATACTGCCACTCCAACGGCAAGGCCGGCGTGCTGCAGAAATACAGCTCCATAAGCTGGAACGCCACGGTGGTATCCTGCACCTCCTGCCACGGCGGGCCTGCGGCGAGGGCGAGCGTAACGCTCTCCACGTCACACGCATGGCACGTGGGCACGGACACGTACAACATGGCCTGCTCGCAGTGCCACAAGAACACGGTATCCACGGGCAGCAGCATCGTGGACAACAAGGCGCTGCACGTGAACGCCACCAAGGACGTCTACATGGCCACGTTCGGCACGCGCACCGGCTTCTATGTTGCGAGCCAGTGCCGCAACACGTACTGCCACTCAGACGGCAACGGCGGTACGGCTGCGACTCCGACCTGGAACGTGACGACCATGGCCTGCAACTCGTGCCACGGCGACAAGGCCTCGATAGCGACCGGCAAGCACGGACAGCATGTGAACACCGCCGACGTCGGCACGTTCGGCTGCACGGACTGCCACAGGTTGACGGTCGGCAGCGACACGAACATAGACGGATATGCCAACCACGTGAACGGCGTGAAGAACGTGAACATGACCACGTTCACGACGGACAACTACACGGGCATCTACGTCGCGGGCACCACGTACTCGGCGACCGGCAAGAACTGCCGCAACACCTACTGCCACAGCTCCGGCCAGGCGAAGAACGCGCTTAACGGCACGCCTGTGTTCCGCATCGCGTCTTCGTGGGGCGGCTCGAAGGCCACGAAGTGCGCAGACTGCCACGGCGCGGACGGCGCGTTCGCGTCGGTGAACGGCGCGCCGAACTATACTAACGCGACCACCACTGACCTGTCGAAGTCCACGTTCAACGGCCACCAGAAGCACGCGACTACCGCTGCTTCCTGCGTGAACTGCCACCAGAACACGGTCTCCGCAGCGGGCGCCATCAAGGGCGGCACCACGCTGCACCTCAACGGCATCCGTGAGGTAAGCTTCCTGAACGGCGGCGCGTACAACACGACTTCGAAGCGTTGCAGCGCCACCGGCGGCACATGCCACGGCGCGTCGGTCGTGAGATGGGGCGGCGCGGGCGACTGCAACACCTGCCATAACGCGCCTCCGAAGTACGCGCAGCACTTTGCGCACTACAGCACGACTTCAGTGGTAACGAGGAACGGTAACCAGAACGTGTCGAACGTCTCGAACTACCTGTTCACCTGCGGCAAGTGCCATAACGCGCAGGGCGGTAACCCGACGACTCACAACAACGGCAAGGTGGCCGGTAAGTCCAACCAGTGGGCCGAGGTGCGGTTCGACAACATATCATCCCCGCTGGTGGCCTATGGCAGGTATACGACGACCAACGTGCTTATGGGCACGGACAGCAAGGGCTACACGTACACCGTTGGCACATGCATTAACGTGTACTGCCACAGCAACGGCCAGGGTGGCGTACCCCCGACTGGATACCCCAATATCGCGTGGAACACTGCTTCCGTGTCATGCACGTCGTGCCACAGCGATAAGGCGGGGAGCGCCAGTCTGTCTGGCAGGCACACTGAGCACGTCAACTCCGGCGCCTTGGGCAGCTTCGGCTGCACGGACTGCCACGTGAAGACGGTAGGCAGCGACACTACAATCGACAACCGCGCCCTCCACGTCAACGGCGTGAAGAACGTGAACATGACCACGTTGACAGTCGACAACTACACCGGCTTCTATATGTCGGCGTCCAAGACATGCCGCAACACGTACTGCCACAGCTCCGGTCAGGCGACCACCGGCACCCTGCCGAACCGCTCTACGCCGGTGTTCGTGACGAGCCCGGCCTGGGCGTCCGGCACGATCGACTGCGACGGCTGCCACGGCACTGAGGGCAGCACCCTGACGGCCGGCGCTCCTGAGTACGCCAACATATCCACGCCATCCAAGGCGCGGTACAACGGGCATGCGAAGCACGCGACCTCCCCTGCGTCCTGCATAAACTGCCACCAGAACACGGTGGACGGGGCAGGCGCGATAAAGGCCGGCACCACGCTGCACGTCAACGGCCTCAGGGAGATAAGCTTCCTGAACGGCGGCAATTACAATACGACCTCCAAGCGTTGCAGCGCAACAGCAGGCACCTGCCACGGCGCGAGTGTGATGCGCTGGGGCGGCACGGGCGACTGCAACACCTGCCACAACGCGCCTCCGAGGTACGCGCAGCACTTCGCGCACTACAGCTCGACGGCGCTTGTGACGGTTAATGACAACACGGACGGCACTACGGCCTCCGTGTACATGTTCGGCTGCGGCAAGTGCCACACCCTCGGCGGCGCGTCA
>Ga0334722_10000865_pt1 | contig 41445 bp, 39 predicted proteins | sample C3_bottom_MG_FD_207210 | JGI IMG/M metagenome (GOLD analysis project Ga0334722, IMG submission 207210) | Sediment microbial communities from Yellowstone Lake, YNP, Wyoming, USA - C3_bottom | ecosystem: Environmental > Aquatic > Freshwater > Lake > Sediment | place: USA: Wyoming | collected...
AAGGATATCAAGCGCATGTTGGGCTTTTCGGGCATTGCCCATGCTGGTTACGTGGTTCTGGGAATTCTGGTTCTGGGTGAGACTGGCTACGCCGCCTCCGTCTTCTATATTGTTGGCTATCTGGTGATGAATCTGGCGGCCTTCCTGGTGATTTGCAATGTCTCTCGCCAGGGCGAAAACCTCTTAATCGAGGATTTGACGGGTCTTTACAAACGCTCCCCGTTGCTGGCCATGGTGTTGGCCGTGGCCATGTTCGGTCTGGCTGGGATTCCGCCCTTTGCCGGTTTCATGGGTAAATTTATGTTGCTGACTGGCGCTCTGCAACAGGGCTATAGAACGGTGGTCATTCTGGCGGCAATCAACACCGCGGTGGCCATTTATTACTATCTGTCGGTGGTTCGGCTGGTCTACTGTGCCGACCCGGAAAAAAGTGAAGTTTTGCCGGTTGGAACCTTGGCCAAAATGCTGGGAGTGGTGCTGGTGCTTGTTATAATCTGGCTGGGTGTCGATCCAGACACCATGTTTAAGATGGCCAGTGAGGCGGTGAAAACCCTCGTCTGAATATTTTTTGCAAGTTTAGTCGGTTACCCAGGCGGGGGGTGTGATGCTCCCCGCCTTCTTTTTCTCCGCTTGACATGTCGGGTTAATTAAGTATATTTGCCGGTTGATGCGGGCATAGCTCAGTTGGTAGAGTACAAGCTTCCCAAGCTTGGTGTCGCGAGTTCGAATCTCGTTGCCCGCTCCAGTCGTTGGTTTGCCAAGATGGTCTCGTTAGTGATTTGCCTTGGCAGGCGTGAAGGCTGGCGGATAACAGCTGTATGGCTGTTCCGGTCATGTCGACCTCGTTTGAGTGGGGGCGGCTGTTGAAATCTTTTCTTACCAAAGGAAAGTGGGCTAGTTGCCCGCTTTTTTTTTTATACTGGTTGGTATATTTGCATATACGCTGGCCGGGTGGCAAGTAGTCGCACCGCGCCGGAGCCTTATGAGTCGGCTCCGAAATATAAATGGAATGATGATGGCTAAGAATGCCAACCCATATCAGGATGGTATTGCCAGGCAGGTCAGTGAACTGATCTCTCCGGTGGTGGCTGATCTTGGCTTTGAACTGGTTGAAGTTTTATTTCGGCGGGAACAGCACGGATACGTGTTGCGCGTCGTTATTTTTGCTGCGGCCGGTATCGCGGTAGATGATTGTGCTTTGGTTAGCCGGGAGGTTAGTCGTATTCTTGATGTCGAGGAAATGATCGATCAGGCTTATCAACTTGAGGTTTCGTCTCCTGGTCTTGATCGACCACTGGAGACGGCCCGGGATTTTTCCCGATATATTGGGAAAGAGGTGCGGGTTATTCTCGCGGAGACTTTGGAAGAGGTCATGGGCACGATCGGCGATGTTGGTGAGAACCGGGTAATGCTAGAGCTTGGTGACGGTCAGCGGGAGATTGAGTTTGCCCAGATAAGTAAGGCGAAACTGGTGGTCGGTTTCTAAAATTGTCCGCTCGTTGTGCTGTTTGACCGAGCTTTGCAGGTGATGTGAAAAGGGAATTAAACGTTTTGTGGAGATGAAATTATGTTATCTGAACTGAGCAGGATTATCGACCAGATCAGCAGGGATAAGGGAATCGATCGGCAGCTGCTGGTCGAGGGACTGGAGGCGGCGGTTGAGCAGGCAGCCCGTAAGAAATTCGGTCTGCGTCGTGACATGGAAGTTCGCTATAACGAAGAGCTCGGCGAAATCGAATTGTTTCAGTTTCGCACCGTGGTTGAGAAAGTGCAGGACGAGCAGACCGAGATTACTCTTGATGAGGCCCTGATCCTTGATCCTGAAGTTGAACTTGGCGACGATATTGGCTCCAAAATGGCCGATGTCGCAGGTCTTGGTCGGATCGCCGCCCAGTCTGCTAAACAGGTAATTATCCAGCGGATGAAGGATGCCGAAAGCGAAGTCGTCTACGAGATGTACAAGGATCGCCAGGGCGAAATTATCAACGGCATTGTCCAGCGCTTTGAAAGGGGCAATATCATCGTTAATTTGGGACGGACCGATGCGATTCTCCCGGCCAGCCAGCAGATGCCCCGGCGCTCTTATCGGCAGGGCGACCGCATTCGCGCTTACCTCCTGGATGTAAAGCATAATAGCAAGGAGTCGCCGTTGGTTCTCAGTCGGACCGACGATCGCTTCCTGGTTAAACTTTTCACCGAAGAAGTGCCGGAGATCGCTGAAGGGGTGGTTAAGATCATGGGGGTTTGTCGCGAGCCTGGTTCCCGGGCTAAGATCGCGGTTTCCTCCAGCGAGACCGATGTTGATCCAGTCGGCGCCTGTGTGGGTATGAAGGGCTCGCGGGTGCAGAACGTTGTCCAGGAATTGCAGGGTGAAAAGATCGATATCGTGCCTTGGAGCCCAGATCCTGCTCGCTATGTCTCCAATGCCTTGGCTCCGGCCCAGGTTTCCATGGTGGTAGTAGACGAGACCAAGAAAACCCTGGTGGTGGTGGCCCCGGATGATCAATTGTCTTTGGCCATTGGTCGCCAGGGGCAGAATGTTCGCCTGGCCTCTAAACTGCTCGGCTGGAATATTGAGGTCAAGAGCGAGCAGAAATACGCCAAATCCACGGAAGAAGGTTTCCAGACCTTGCTGGCCGTGCCCGGTGTCGATGAACGTTTGGCTGACAGATTGTATGATGCCGGTTATACCTCTGCCCCTGAACTGGCCGAGGTTGAGGTTGGGGAATTGGCGGAACTGCTTGGCGGTGACCAAGAAAGAGCCTTGGCCATTATTACGGCGGCAGCTTCTGTGCCGGGCCCGGAAGAGCAGGGCAGCGATAATGAGGAAAACAGCGCAGGGGAGCTGCCGACGGCTGAATAATGAAAGATGCCGGGACATGCCGGTTGCAGGACCGGCCGGAACGAACCTGTCTCGGGTGCGGGGCGAAATTCGCTAAGAGTGGTTTGCTGCGGTTTGTTGTTCGTGGTGGGGGATTGCTGGTTGATCCTAATCAGCGTCAGTCTGGCCGGGGTGTTTATTGCTGTCGGTCGGGGGTGTGTCTGAAGAAATTTGCGGCCAAGAAAGGACGGTTAACCCGGGCGCTGCGTGAGGAAGTTACTGATTGTCTGGTGGTTATGAGTTTAATAACCGAGGGCTTCGGTGGTTAACCTGGCAGGGTTTGGTGATGGCGCCCCTAAATGGCTGTTTAATCTGGTGTAACTGCGACCGTAACACTGCGGTCGGACAGTAGGGCTTGAGCATACGGGAGTTGGGAATGACTAAGGTCAGGGTATACGCATTGGCGAAAGAAGCGGGGATGGATGGTAAGGAGTTGGCGGAAAAACTCAGCGAAATGGGCTATGACGTTAAGTCGCACAGTTCCTCGTTGGACGAGGATGTTGCCGCCGAGATCCGCGTCAAACTAGGCCTGGTTGAGACAACCACCGAGCGCAAGCGCATTCAAGGCGAGGGGCGGACCACCATTATTCGGAGAAGGACCAAACATGTCCCTTCCGAGGCATTGGATGCCGAAGTTTCTGAGGGCCTTGACGTTGTTGATACTGACGAAGCAGACGAGGTCACCCTGGCGGTTGAAAAATCCCCCGAGCCGGTGCTGGAAAAACCATTGTCGCCTGAGGTTGTGGTTGAACCGATCTTGGCCCCTGTGCTTGAGGAGGTTCTGGTAGCCGCAGTGGCTCATCCAGAAACTCCGGTCGAGATTACCCCGGAAATCACCCCAGAAACTGTTTCCGAAGCTGAATCTCCGGTCAGTACCGAGGCTGAAATTTCTGAGACCCCGGTAGTTCCGGTAACCCCTGAGCCCGCAATTCGCGTGATCGATGTCAGAAAACGGGCCGGATTTGCCACGGTTATCAAGAGAGCCGCCATTGTCATTCCCCAACCGGAACCCAAGGCCCGACCCAAGAGGGTTGAACGGGTCGAGCGGGTTGATAATAAGGGTGGGCGCCCGGCTCCGGCGGTGGCAGATCGTGCCGCCAAGGGCGGCGTCAGTACTGTCCCCGCTGTCGATAATCGTTCCGCCGACGCCAAGAGTAAAAAAGGTAAGCGCTACGTCAAGTTCAGCCCCGAGCCGGTGGCCCGGGAAAAGGTTAAGAAGGTTGGCAAGGGCAAGGGTCACGGCGAAGTTGATATGGAAGAAGTTGACGCCTTTGGCGGACGACTTTCCGCCAACTTACGGATGGGGCGCTCTCGTCATGGTGGCGGCAAGAAGTCCAAGCATCATGGGGCAGAGCCAGCGGCCGAGACCAAGGCCATCAAGAAACGCATCAAAATCATGGAGTCCATCTCCATTGCTGACCTGGCCCATCGCATGGGGGTTAAGGTTAACGAGATCATCGCCAACCTCATTAAACTTGGGGTTATGGCTACACTCAATCAGGCCCTGGATGTGGAAACCGCCACTTTGGTAGCCAGCGATTTTGGCTATGAGGTTGAGCAGGGTCTCACCGACGAGCAGACCGTTATCAACCTGGAAGAATCCTATGTCGGTGGCGAAGTTTTGCCCCGGCCGCCGGTGGTCACGGTCATGGGGCATGTCGATCACGGCAAAACCTCCATCCTGGACGCCATCCGCAAGACCGATGTGGCGGCGGGCGAGGCGGGCGGTATTACCCAGCATATCGGCGCCCACTACGTGCGCTCGGCCAAGGGTGACGTGGTCTTTCTTGATACCCCCGGTCATGAGGCCTTCACCGAGATGCGTTCTCGGGGCGCCAAAGTTACTGATATTGTGGTTCTGGTGGTGGCAGCCGATGACGGCGTCATGGATCAGACCCGCGAGGCCATCAACCACGCCCGCGCCGCTGAGGTGCCCATCGTGGTGGCCATTAATAAGATCGATAAACCGGGTGCAAATATTGACCGGGTTAAGGCCGAATTGGCCGAATTCAATCTTACCCCCGAGGATTGGGGTGGTCAGACCATCTTCTGCGAAACCTCCGCCAAGAAGGGGCTCGGTATTGAGGAGCTGCTTGAGCAGATCCTTCTCCAGGCCGAAATTTTGGAACTTAAGGCTGATCGCTTGCGGCCAGCCAAGGGTTGGGTCGTTGAGGCCCAGCTCCATAAGGGATTGGGGGCAGTTGCCACTATTCTGGTGCAGCACGGCACCTTGAAAGTTGGCGATGCCTTCCTGGTCGGCGATCATTTCGGTCGGGTGCGCTCCATGCACGACGATAAGGGTGTAAACATCGAAAAAGCCGGGCCTTCGGTACCGGTTGAGGTGCATGGCCTGAGCGGCGTTCCTCGCGCTGGCGATGAATTTGTGGTGGTTAAGGATGAGAAGCTGGCCCGGAGCCTCAGTAACCAGCGGCAGATCAAGCAGCGGGAGGCCGCGCTGGCCACCGGCACCAAAATTTCCCTGGATAACCTCTTTGAGCATCTCAAGGCTGGGGTGGCCAAGGAATTGCGACTGGTATTGCGCACCGACGTGCAGGGTACCTTGGAGGCCTTCAGCTCGGCCATCGAGAAGCTCAGCACCGAGGCGGTCAAGGTCAAGATCATCCATCAAGGCACCGGTGCCATCATCGAGTCGGATGTTCTGCTGGCCTCGGCTTCCCAGGCCATGATCTTCGGCTTCAACGTCAGACCTTCCGCCAAGTCCAAGGAATTGGCCAAGAATGAGGGTGTCGATATTCGCCTCTACGACGTTATCTACCACGCTCTGGATGATATTCGTAAGGCCATGGTCGGGCTTCTGGAGCCAACCTTCGAGGAAAATGTTATCGGTACCGTCGAGGTGCGCGATATCTTCCATCACCCCAAGGCCGGCACCATTGCTGGCAGCTACGTCACCGATGGCAAGGTGGAGCGGAATGCCCGGGTGCGTGTGGTCCGCGACAACGTGGTCATCTACACCGGCAAGATCTCCTCGCTGCGGCGCTTCAAGGATGATGTCAAGGATGTGCAGAGCGGCTTTGAATTTGGATTGAGTATCGAAAATTACAATGACCTCAAGGTTGGCGACATCATTGAGGCCTTTGTATTGAAAGAGGTGGCTGGGGTACTGTAAAGATGAGCTCCCACAAAACCAAGTCTCGATTTGCCCTGCCGGAACTGGGCGAGAAGGTTGGCCGCCGCCCGGCCCGGGTGGCTGACGCCATCCGCGAGGAGATTGCCAGCGTGCTGCTGCGTGAGGTCAAAGACCCGCGGGTGGCTGCCATGATTGCCATCACGGAGGTGTCGGTGAGCCCGGATCTGCGCTCGGCCCGGGTCATGTTCAGCTGTGCCCGGGAAGAATCGGAGCGGGTTGCGGCCGGTCTGGAGAGTTGCAAAGGCTTTTTGCGTAGCCATCTGGCCAAAAAATTGGGATTACGCTGTGTGCCTGATCTGCAATTTCGCTACGATCTGAGTGTCGAGCGGCAGCTCGAAATGGAAATGTTGCTGAAGGAAATCGCTGCAAAAGATGACCAATCCGCCCGCTGAAATATCTGAGATTTTGCAGGGTGCCAAGCGAGTGCTGCTGGCTACCCATATCTATCCTGATGGCGATGCCTTGGGCTCCCAACTGGCCTTGGGTCGGGTGTTGGAGTCTTTGGGGAAAAAGGTTGTTCTCTACGGTGAGGAACCGGTCGGTCATCTCTATGATTTCCTGCCGGGTTGCGAGCGGATCGTCACCGAACTTCCCGATTTAAGCACTTTCGACTGCGCGGTGGCGGTGGACTGCGCTGATCCCCATCGGCTGGGACGGCAGCGCGATCGGCTCTTGAAAGTTAAGCCCTTCATCATGATCGATCACCACGCTGGCCATTGCCCCTTCGGCGATGTCCAGTGGGTTGATCCCGGGCGCTCAGCCACCGGCGAGATGATTTACGATCTGGCCCTGGCCTTGGGTGGGGAGATCGGTTATGAGGCGGCCTATTGTCTTTATACGGCTCTGGTGTCTGATACCGGCTCTTTTAAGTACTCTTCTACCAGTGCCAAGACCCTGCAGGTGGCCAGCGACCTGGTTGGACGCGGGGTGAAACCGGCTGAGGTGGCGGGGCGGCTCTTCGATAACTTCACCGTCAACCGATTACAGTTGTTGCGCCTGGTCTTGGAATCCCTGGAGATGTTTGGTAACGAGCGCATTGCCGTAATCCTGGCCACTCGGGAGATGTTCAACAAAACCGGGACGATCTCTGCCGACACCGAAAATTTTATCAATTATCCGCGTTCGGTGAGTTCGGTTAAGGTGGCCGCCTTCATCAAGGAAAGTCACGATAACGTGGTCTCTGTTAGCCTGCGGTCCAAGGGGCGGGATGTTGATGTGGCCGAAGTGGCCGGAGCCTTTGGCGGCGGCGGACACCGCAATGCCGCTGGTTTCAAGCTCAGGGATACCGACATCGGCAAGGTTCGGGCCGAGCTTCTGCTTCGTTTGGAGGCCATGCTCGATAGCTGACAGGTGAACTGTGGTCGGGCGGTGAAATGGCTTGGAAATTGTGGAATTGCTAGAGGACGAACAAGCCTCCCCCGAGGTGCTGGGCCTGGATGTGGCCGGGGTCTACCTGGTGGACAAGCCAGTTGGTCCCAGTTCTTTCCGGATAGTGCAAAAGGTGCGCCGGGCTTTGGGGATCAAGAAGACCGGACATGCCGGAACCCTTGACCCCTTTGCCTCGGGATTGTTGATTATCTGTGCCGGGCGACCGGCAACCCGGCTGATCTCGCAGTTGATGGCGGGAGAAAAGGAGTATGAGGCCACCCTTGCCTTGGGGGTGGAGACCTCCACTCAGGATACCGAGGGGGAGGTGACCGCCACTGCTTCTGTGGCTGGGCTAGACGAGGCGCGGGTCTTGGCGTGTCTGGCCGGGTTTGTTGGTGAGCAGCTACAAGTGCCGCCGCTCTATTCGGCCCTGAAGCATCTGGGTAAGCCCCTTTACCATTATGCCCGCAAAGGGGTGGATATTCCCAGGGAACCGCGGCCGGTGACGATCAGTGTCTTGGAGTGTCTGGAATTTACCGGCGACTCCTTGAAAATTTTGGTCCGTTGCGGTAAAGGCACTTATATCAGGGCCCTGGCCTTTGATATCGGGCGTAATTTGGGTTGCGGGGCGCATCTTACCGCCTTGCGACGGCTGCGCAGTGGCGGTTTTTCGGTGGCGGATGCGGTGGCCGGAGAGGCTCTTTTCGACGATCCTCTTCAGGCTCGGGAGTTGTTACACCGGAAAGGTCTCACCGTCAAAGAAGTGGCTGTGCTTTCAGGTCAGCAATAATTGCCTGGGCAAGGCCCTTGTCATAGTTTTTTGTAGGGATCAATGGTTTCGATGTTGGCTGAAGCCGCCATCAGGCTATGATTTCCTGAATTAATAATCCTGTTTGCAAGGAGAACAAAGTGAGCAACACTGCAGAAGACAAGAAAGTGATCATGGAGAAATTTGCCAAGCACGCCACCGATACCGGTTCCCCAGAGGTGCAGATTGCCCTGTTGAGCAGCCGGATCACCTACTTGACCAATCATTTCCAGACCAACAAGAAGGATCATCATTCCCGCCGCGGTCTGTTGAAGATGGTCGGTCAGAGAAGGAGCCTGCTCAACTATCTTAAGAGCAAGGATATCGAGCGTTATCGGCATGTGATCCAAGAGCTGGGAATCAGAAAGTAAGATCAGGTCGCCGCCCGCTTCCCTCTTGGGAGTCGGGCGGCTTGACCAGTAGTGGCCGGGGTTTTCGTGGGCGAATTAGCCCGGGAAACACCGGCCGGTTGTGCCGTCCAGGAGATACCGATCTGCGGATCTCTTTGGGGACGGTGGAATGTTAAGAGCTTGTCTGTAGATAAGCTTTTTGGAGTGCACTGGCTCACCTCTACTTTTGGCAGTGAGTGGACGGCAAGTGGCGCGACAAAAACTTTATCTATGGGCAAGCTGCCAAGGAGAATACATGTATAAGAAAGTTGAAGTTGAAATCGGCGGGCGCACCCTGACCGTTGAAACCGGACGGCTGGCCAAGCAGGCCGGTGGTGCGGTTCTAGTGACCTACGGCGAGACTGTGGTACTGGTTACCGCCACCGCCGCCAAGGAAGGCAAGGCCGATGCGGACTTCCTGCCCCTGACCGTGGAGTATCAAGAGCGTTTCTATGCGGTTGGCCGGATTCCCGGCAGTTTCTTCCGCCGCGAGATCGGTCGCCCCACCGAAAAAGAAACCCTGACCTGCCGCTTTATCGATCGCCCCCTGCGCCCCCTGTTCCCCAAGGATTATCATAACGAGACCCAGGTCATCGCCACCGTCTTTTCCGCCGATCAGCAGAACGATCCGGATCTGCTGGCCATGGTCGGCGCCTCCAGCGCCTTGCTGATCTCCGACATCCCCTACACCACCCCCATTGCCGGGGTACGGGTAGGCCTGATCGACGGCCAGTATGTTCTTAACCCCACCCAGGATCAGCTGAAGGATTCCCGCCTTAATCTGATTGTCGCCGGTACCCGCAAAGCCGTGGTTATGGTTGAGGGTGGTTCCGACGGCCTCAGCGAAGATGAAATTCTGGAAGCCATTTTCTTTGGCCACCGGGCCCTCCAGCCGATGCTCGATATCCAGGAGCAGCTTCAGGCCGCAGTTGGCAAGGTCAAGATGGTGGTAAAAGCCAAGGAAGTTGACGAGGTTCTCAAGGCGCGCATCGCCGAACTCGCCGCTGGTCCGATGGTTGCTGCAATCACCACCACCGACAAGATGGCCCGGGGCGAGAAACTTTCCGCCCTGCAGGCCCAAGTAATTGAGGGACTTGGTCCCGATTATGCCGAGCGCCAGGCCGAGGCCAAGGCGCTGTTCAAGGATCTGAACAAGAAGATGATGCGGAGCCGGATTGTGAATGACGGTGCCCGGATCGATGGCCGCGCCATGGACGCCATCCGGCCGATCAGCGCCACCGTCGGTTCGCTGCCCCGGGTCCACGGTTCGGCCCTTTTCACCCGCGGCGAGACCCAGGTCATGGCCACCGCCACCCTGGGCAGCGGTGATGACGAGCAGCGGGTTGAATCGCTCTATGGCATGGATAATGTGCCGTTCATGCTGCATTACAACTTCCCCCCATACTGTGTCGGCGAGGTGCGTTTCATGCGCGGCCCCAGCCGTCGCGATATCGGCCACGGCGCCTTGGCCACCCGGGCCATTGCCGCAGTATTGCCGGATAACGACAAGTTCCCCTACACCATCCGGATCGTCTCCGAGGTCATGGAGTCCAACGGTTCCTCCTCAATGGCCACCATCTGTGGCGGTATTCTGGCCCTGATGGACGCTGGCGTGCCGATCAAGGCCCCGGTTTCCGGCGTCGCCATGGGTTTGATCAAAGAAGGCGAGCAGGTGGTGATTCTCTCCGATATCCTCGGGGACGAAGATCATCTGGGCGACATGGACTTTAAGGTGGCCGGTACCGCCACTGGCATCACCGCTTTGCAGATGGACATCAAGATCGAAGGGGTTTCCCGGGAGATCATGTCCCGCGCCCTGGAGCAGGCTCGGGATGGCCGGGTGCACATTCTGGAGCGCATGCATGAGGCCCTTTCCGAACCACGGACCGACCTTTCTGCGTATGCCCCGAAGTTCTTTATCACCAATATCAACCCCGACAAGATCCGGGATCTGATCGGGCCTGGTGGCAAGGTCATCAAGGGCCTCAGCGCCGAATACGGGGTCAAGATCGACGTGGAAGATTCCGGCAAGGTCAGCATCTTCGCGCCAGACGGGGCCTCCGCCGAGAAGGTTTTAGAGAAGGTCCGGTCCATCTGTGCCGAGGCCGAGGTGGGGATGATCTACGAGGGCACGGTCCAGAAGATCGTTGATTTTGGCGCCTTTGTCGAAATCTTGCCCGGCCTGGATGGTCTGGTCCATATCTCCGAGCTGGACAATAAGCGGGTGGAAAACGTCACCGATGTGCTCAAGGAAGGCGACAAGGTCCGGGTCAAGGTTCTGGCCATTGATCAACGCGGCAAGATCCGTCTGAGCCGCAAGGCTTTGATGGATTAAGGAGCGTCTTTTGTCCACGAGACGCCGGGTCCGGAAAACCGTACTCGATAATGGGGTTCGGATCATCACCGAGCGGGAGCCCTCACGCCTGGTATCCTTAGGGATCTGGGTGGAGGTGGGTTCCCGCGATGAAGATGAGGGGAACAACGGCAGCGCCCATTTTGCCGAGCACATGTTCTTCAAGGGCACCCGTCGTCGGGATGCCCAGCAGATTGCCCGCGAGTTCGACATCCTGGGCGGGATGTCGAACGCCTTTACCTCCAACGAACACACCTCTTATTACGCCACCGTGCTTGACAGCCAGCTGCCTGGGGCTGTTGACCTGCTGGCTGACATCTTTTTCAATTCCCTGTTCAGCCAAGCCGAGATCGAACTGGAGCGTCAGGTTATCCTTCAGGAAATCGCCATGGTTGAAGATACCCCCGACGACCGGGTCCATGAGTTGTTTTCCGGGCGTTTCTGGCAGGGCCATCCTCTGGCCAACACGGTTCTGGGGCGTCCAGAAGTGGTGGAAGGAATGGTCGGTAAGAAGCTGCGTGACTACGTGCGCCGCAAATACCTGCCGGGCCGGATTATCATCTCTGCGGCCGGGAATGTCGACCATGATCGTTTCGTCGAATTATGGCGCCCCTGGCTGGATAAGCTTGTTGCCCCCAAACGAATCCCTGCGAAATTAAAGCCCCCTCGCAGTGGTGGACCGGGCAGTCTCACCGTCATCACCCGCCCCCTGGAGCAGGAGCATCTGGTCCTGGGCTGCGCCGGTCTGGCGGGCGACTCTGGCGATCGTTATGCCCTCTTGCTGCTCAATACCATCCTGGGAGGCAATATGAGTTCCCGCCTTTTCCAGGAGATTCGGGAAAAGCGGGGCCTGGCCTATTCCGTCTACTCTTATCTGGTTTCCCATTCCGATTGCGGTTACGCCGGGGTCTATCTGGGGGTTGATCCCGAGTCAATGCCGGAGGTGCTGGCCTTGGTGCGCCACGAGCTGCGCCGTTTGCACACGGAGGCGGTCAGTGCGGAAGAGTTAGCTGATGCCGTCGATTATGTGCGGGCCGGGATGTATTTGGCCGCCGAGAATATGGAGGCGCGGATGACCCGGCTAGCCCGCAATGAATATACCTTCGGGCGCGATATTGCCATGGAGGAAGTGGCGGGTGCGATCGAAAAAGTCACCCAGGAAGATTTGCTGAATTTAGCCGGGCGGATTTTCGGCACCGATCAGCTCACCATGGCGGCCATTGGGCCGGTGGCTGAGGCTAAGTTGCTGGAGGAATTCGGTAGTGGCCAAAACTGAAGATAGTGTGCAGGTTAAATTTTGCCGTTTGCGCCCGGAGTTGGATGGTGATATTGGCCTGCCGCTCTATCACTCGGAGCTGGCGGCTGGCATGGATATCCGGGCGGCGGTGGCGGAACCGCTTGCTCTTGCCCCCGGGCGGATTGCCTTGGTGCCCACCGGTTTTGCCATGGCCATTCCGGCCGGTTATGAGATCCAGGTTCGGCCCCGTAGCGGCCTGGCCATCAAGCACGGGGTGACGGTGGTTAACGCTCCCGGCACCATTGACGCCGATTACCGGGGTGAGGTGATGGTCGGCCTGATCAATTTCGGCCCAGAGCCCTTCATCATTAACCGCCACGACCGCATTGCCCAGCTGGTCCTGGCCCGGGTCAACCGGGCGGAGCCGCTGGAGGTGCAAGCGTTGGACGTCACCACCCGTCAGGCTGGTGGCTTTGGCCATACCGGGAAATGAAGGCTGAAGACCAAAGGCTGAAGGCTGAAGTAAAGACCACACCTGCCGATATTCTGTTTGAGCCAATTACTTTCCCCCTGAAATGTGCTTATGTCGGACGCAAAAACCAAAGTCAATCAGTCTTTGCAGTCTGCCCCAACGCTGCGGCAACGCGCCATTCCCTTTGGCCTTCGGTCTTCAGCCTTCAGCCTGATCTTCTGATATGAAATTCTGTGTCCTGGGCAGTGGCAGTAAGGGCAACGCCACTTACGTCGAGGCGGGTGGGGTGGCGATTCTCATCGATGCCGGATTTTCCGGGGTGGAGATTGAGCGCCGCCTGGCCGCCTTGGGGCTGGCGGTGGAGTCATTGGCCGCGATTTTGGTTACCCATGAACATGGTGACCATATTCGCGGGGTTCAGGCCCTGGCCCGCCGTTACAAGTTGCCGGTGTTGGTCAGCCGCGCCACCCGGGCGGCGGCTGGTGCGGTGCTGGCCAAGATCGACGAGTATTGGCAGGAAATCTCCGCCGGGCAGGATTATGAGTTCCGGGGGCTGCACATTCATCCTTTTTCCGTCTCCCACGATGTTGCCGATCCGCTGGGCTTTGTTATCACCCATGCTGGGCGCACTCTGGGGTATTGTACCGATACCGGTATCACCTCCCGCCTCATGCATCACCGCCTCTCTGGTTGTCATGGCCTGATCCTGGAGTGCAACCACGACCTGGAGATGCTCAAGAACGGCGGCTACCCGCCCCAACTCCAGCAGCGTATTCGCTCCAAGGAAGGTCATCTCACCAACAGTGATGCGGCCCGCTTCCTGATCGAACTCATCCATGATGGCTTGGAGCATGTGGTTCTGGCCCATATCAGCGAAACCAACAACACCCACGAACTGGCCCTGGCCACGGTGCAGGAGCATCTGCGCCAGCATGCTTGCACTGTTGGGGAACCGTGCCGTTTTGCGCTGTCGTTGGCCCACCAGGAGCGGGTGGGGGAGTTGGTGGTGCTGGCCGGAAGTTAACAGTCTTGATTTTCCTGCCAATTGACGATATTAGACAAAGAAACAAAGATCCTAGGAGTCTCATAAGGAGGTAAGGCGTGCGTTTACCAGGCAGCGGCAAAAAGCAGGGTTTTTACAGATTACTTGAAGCAAAGGCGCAGTTATCCGTGGATGCGGCCAAGGAATTTCATAACCTGGTCAATGACTTTGGCAACCTTACCCGCTACGCGACGCGGATCAAGGAGATAGAAAGCGAGGCCGACCATCTCACCCATGAATTGGCCAACCTGATCGACGCCACCTTTGTCACCCCGCTGGACAAGGAAGACCTGCATGCCCTCTCCAGCGAACTCGATGACGTGACCGACTGCATCGAGGCCTGCACCGGCAGGATGGCCCTCTACGAGCTCAAGCAGTGCCGCCCCGATCTGGGTGCGTTGGTGATGTTGCTGCTGCAGATCACCGAAGCCACCCGGGAGGCGGTCAAGGCCCTGCGCGACAAGCCCAACCGGGATGAGATCCAGGGTCTATTTATCCACATCCACCAGATTGAGAACGAGCATGACGCCGGGTTCCGCAAAGCCCTGGCCGACCTGCTCAATGCTCCTGATGCCGATCCGATCAACGCGATCAAGTGGAAGGCCGTCTACGACCGGATCGAGGTGGCGGTGGACAAATGTGAAGACGTCGCCCATATCATCGAAAGCGTGGTCGTGAAGTATGCTTAGTCTGTCGCTGCTGCTGGTGCTGATTGTGGTCTGCGCCCTGGCCTTTGACTATATCAACGGCTTCCACGATACGGCCAACGCCATTGCCACGGTGGTTTCCACCCGGGTACTCACCCCGCGCAAAGCCATAATTATGGCGGCCTGTCTAAACTTCCTCGGCGCCCTGTTCTCCACCCATGTGGCGATCACCGTCGCCAGCGGTCTGCTTGATACGGCCCGTTTTCAGATTGTTGATATTCATCGTCCGGCCGAGTTTGTGGTAAAGTTGCAGCATCCGGCCGACCCGGTCTCCCAATATCTGGCCCAGCAACTTTCCCCCCCGACCCGAGATCTGTTGGGGCAATATGCGCCGGGCGCTGCGCCTTCCCAGGAATTGCTGGCTGGTGTGGTGGCTGATCTTAACTACGCCATCACCCGAACCGATCTCTACTCGCCAGAGCGCTTCGCCGAAATCGAGATCAATGCGAAGACGCTGGCTAAGGCCAAGGATGGTGACAAACTGAAACCGGAAGAACGAGCCAACATCAACCGCGCCCTGTTGGAAAAAGCCTATTCGCAGGAGCTTGACTCAAACCAGCATGCCTTCCAGTTGGTGATTCTGGCCGGGATCCTCGGGGCCATCGTCTGGAACCTGATCACTTGGAAATTTGGCATCCCCAGCAGTTCCTCCCATGCCCTGATCGGCGGTCTGTGTGGCGCCGCCATCATCCACGGCGGGCTGCCTTCGGTGCTTTGGAACGGGATTATCCACAAGGTGCTGATACCCTTGGTGGGTTCTCCGATAATGGGCTTTATCCTCGGGCTTCTGTTGATGGGGGGGATCTTTAAAACCTTGGCCCATGTCCATCCTGGTCGGGTGAGTTCCAGTTTCCGCATTCTGCAGATTCTTTCTGCCGCCGCCATGGCCTTCACCCACGGCCTCAACGACGCGCAAAAAAGCATGGGTATTATCACCATGGCCCTGGTCAGCGCCCGGGTGATTCCTGAGGCCGTGGTGCCCCTGTGGGTGGTCTTGTCCTGTGCCGCCGCCATGGCCCTGGGGACTTCGGTGGGGGGCTGGCGCATCATTAAGACCATGGGGCACAAGATAATCCGGCTGGAGCCGGTGCACGGTTTTGCCGCCGAAACTTCGTCGGCAATAGTCCTCTTTGTGACCAGCCACTTCGGGATGCCGGTGAGCACCACCCATGTTATCTCGGGCAGTATCTTCGGTGTTGGTACCAGCAAGAGGCTGTCCGCCGTCCGCTGGGGGGTTGCCCAGAGCATGGTCATGGCCTGGGTCTTGACCCTTCCCGCCGCCGCTCTGGTTGCCGCCATTGCCTACGAGCTCCTGATGCTGGTGGGGCTGGGCAAATAGGCGCTGGTGAAAAAAACGAGGGGTCAGGAAATGGTCTGCCGTTGAATAACCTGATTAGCGTTAATCTTCCGCAACGAGCTTGTCATCCCCGCAGGTCTTTAGCGGGGATCCATTTTGCATTGATTTATCGAGAAAATGGATTCCCGATTACTACCTCGGGAATGACGAAATCTAGCTTTTCCGAGAGGACCAGTGTTCTGCGGAAGATTAACGCTAATCAGGTTGAATAATTAGTCTGTTCCCTGGGCTTACGAGGAATCTTCTTCTAACTGCTCCGGGTTGAAAAGCAGAAACCGGGGCCGGTTCTCTCTCTTTCACCTTCATCCCAATCAGCCTTTTTCGGCCAGCAAGGAATCCAGTTGCTTGACGATGGCCGCCTTGTCCATGACGCCGCCGTGCCGGTAGACTTCCTTGTTGTTGCGGTCGAAGAAGATTTGCGTGGGGACGATCAAGGCGTGAAATTTCTTGGCCTTCAGGCTTTCACGATTGACATCGATGGAGACGATGGTTGCCTTCCCCTGGTAGGTCTTCTTCAACTCCGCTAAAACTGGCGCCATCACTCGGCAAGGCAGGTTGTTATCGGCGCCCAGATCAACCATGGTCACCTCCCCCCGGGCCGGAATATTATCGCCATTAACCGTTACGGCGGCGCTGGCTGGCCCGGTGGAGATGAGGAATGTGCCAAACAACAAAAGATTCAGCAGTCTAAAGTGGTAGCGGACGGTTTTGCCGAACATGGTGGTCTCCTTTAAAAGTTGTCTAGGTGAATTGGGCAATAAATGGGAGCGGAGGTGATTTGTTGACTTCTTACTCACTTGTGCCGGAATCCGCTCGTTTTCCGCTCTGACCGTCGTTCCGGCTCGGGTTCCAATCTTGGCTTTGGTTTTTTCGGTTTCTTGGGACGGATCTTCAATTGGCGGGTCAGCGGCACATTATGGCTGGGAATAAAACCCTCCTCAACTTCTCGCACCAGGGTCTGGCGGATCAGGGTTTCGATCCGGGCCAGCAGCTCTACCTCATCGGCACTGACCAAGGAGATGGCCTCCCCCTCTGATCCGGCCCGTCCGGTGCGACCGATGCGGTGAATGTAATCTTCTGGCACTTTGGGCAGGTCGAAGTTGATCACCTGCGGCAGCTCACTGATGTCGATCCCCCGGGCGGCCAGATCGGTGGCAACCAGGGCCCGGAATTTTTTGGCCTTAAAGTCGGCCAGTACCCGGGTTCGCTCGCCCTGGCTTTTGTCGCCATGGAGCGCCGCTGCGCTGATGCCATCGCGGGTCAGCCTCTGCACCAACTGGTCGGCGCCGTTCCTGGTGCGGCTGAAAACCAGCACCTGCTGCCAATTGCGACTCTGCAGCAGGTGGCTGAGCAGGGCGGGCTTGCGGCTCTTATCGGCCTCGTAGACCCATTGCTTGACGCTTGCCGCCGCCGAATTGCGCGGGCTGACCTCGATCGGCAGCGGATTCTGCAGCAGCGTCCCAGTGAGCTTACGGATCTCGTCGGAAAGGGTGGCCGAGAAGAGCAGGCCCTGGCGCTTTTTCGGCAGCAGGGCGAGGATTTTAGCGATCTCGGCGCTGAACCCTAAGTCGAGCATCCGGTCCGCTTCATCCAGCACCAGGATTTCCAACTGGGCAAACTTAACGGCGTTCTGGCTGAACAGGTCCAGTAACCGGCCCGGGGTTGCCACCAGCAGATCCAGCCCGCCGCGCAGTTTCATCATCTGGGGATTGATCTTCACCCCGCCGTAGACCACCCCAGACTTTAACGGCAGGTACTTGCCGTAGGCACCAACGCTCTCGCCGACCTGCACCGCCAACTCGCGAGTTGGGGTCAGCACCAGAACGCGGATGTGGTTCGCCTTCGCCCGGGGGCCGCCGGTCAGGCGTTGTAAGATCGGCAGGATAAAGCCGGCGGACTTACCGGTCCCGGTTTGCGCCGCAGCCAAGACATCCCGACCGGCAAGAATCGCCGGGATCACCTGGGCCTGAATGGGCGTGGGCGTAGTATAGCCCTGGTCGGCGACTGCCCGCAGAATGGGGGCGGAGAGCCCCAGGGCGGAGAATGACATAGGGCGTTTCTCGATGGATTGGTTTCTTCGTTTCGTGCGAACTAGCGGCTCTGGTTTATTCTGAAAGCTTGTTGGTCACTGGAGGGCGTGTGGCATGGTGCCTCTTGTCCCAATCAGCTAAAGGGTTCAGTTGCCCAGTAGTTTATTGAGCAACTGGCCAGCTGCTGCCTGATTCTGATTATCAGCGCCGCCCATCTTTTTGCTAAGCGCGCGATTCAGCTCCTCGCTGGCCCGGCTCTCTAGGGTATTTTTTAGCTGGTTCCCGGCGCCCTCGCCGCTGAGGCTTAAATCTGGCTGGTCAACCGTGCCCTTGAGTTTCAGGGTCAGGGTGGTGCGACCGGATGGGTCGGCCAGGTAGCGGGCAAAGGCGGCCCGTTCCTGTAGCCGCTGGCTGTATTCGGGGGAAAGCTGGAGGAGCAAAGGCAGGTCCAGGCTGCCGTCCAGCCCGATGTTGCCCTTGCTCTTCAGGCTCAGGGGCCGAGAAGATAGGCTGGCATCGAGGGCCGCCTGGCCGCCGGCGATTTTTACGGACCCGGTGAGTTTGTCAAACTTGAGGTTGTCCAGTTCGGCGATACCCAGTAATGAGGCCAGGGCCTTGCTGATTGGTGAACTTGATAATCCGCCTTTGACGATCACAAACTTCCCCTGGCCATCCAAGTCGTTGCGCATTTCCGGCCAGCCAGTTCCGGCCCCTCGTCCGGAGAAATCAGCGCTGAGCTCGCCGGTAAGATACCCCTTGGGTTTGTCCAGGGCTTCCATGGCTGCCGCCATCTGCAACTTATCGGCCTTGAGCTGGCCGCGGAAAGCCGGGGTGGGTCGGCTTAAATCGAATCCCGCCTTGCCGCTGATCGAGCCCTCGAAAAGCCCGGCGGTGAGGTCGCTGATCTCTAAAACGTTGTCGGCGAAGCTGTAGGTTAGATTGAGTTTCTGCAGGGCCAGCTTGTCGTGACGGAGCTCGTTGATGGCAATTTTCCCGTGGGCGCTAAACTTTGGGCTGGTCGGGTTGGTTGTGGTTGTGGTGACCTGCGGTGGGGCTGGTTTTGTGGCGGTTTTGCCATTGCCTGGTTTGGCGCCGATGAGGTTGTCCAGGCTAAAATTGGCGCCCTGCATGTTCAGGGTCAGATCCGGGCTGCTTTGCAGGTTGGCGATTTTGCCGTCGAAGGAGAGCTTATCCAGTTCGGCGTTTAGTTCGCCCCTGAAATTGATCAGCTGGTTGTCGAAATCGCCCTTCAGTAGCAGGACTGGACGGTGGGCCTGGTATTCGCTGTTGACGACCAGTTCCATGGTCCCCTGATAGCGTGCTTCTGGCAAGGTCTTACCCAGCGTGACCGCGAAAGAGAGGTCGCCGTTGGTGGAGGTAATGGTCGGCAATTTGCCGGTCTGGTCGGTGAAGGTCAGGTTCAGATCATTGATTCTGATCTGGTCGAAAATCAGGGTGACGGGCAGGGGAGCGGCAGGTTGTTGATCGGGTGGGAGAACCTCTTTGACGGTGGTCTTGGGCTTGAGGCTGATATCGGCAAAGTTGAAGTTGCCCAAGGCATCTTTAGCTATTCTGACGGTTGGTTTGTCGATCAGCACCTCTTTAATAACCAGGCGTTTTTCGAGGAGAGGCAGGAGTTCGTATTTGATCCGGAAGGTGCCGATGGTAACAAAGTCTTGGGCGGGGTTCTTTTCCTTAACCACGATGCCGTTGAGGTCGATCCCCGAAAACAGCGAGACGTTGATGGAGCCGATCTCCAACTGGCGGCCCAGTTGCTCCTGGACCGGTTCGACCAGCATTATCCGCAACCGCTCCTCGGAAAGGAGGTTTTTGAGGGTCAAGTTGGCAATCAGGTAGCAAACGGCCAGGAAGGCAGTGAGGCCGAGGATGAAAGGTAGTCTATTTCTCATGTAGTCTCCAGTATGCGGTAAACGATACCGCTATGAAAGAGGATTTGAGAAATAATATCAAGAAAAACCGTAAGTTGCACTTATCTAGTCAAGGAAATGGCGGATGTTCTCTGACTGTAAGTTGCTGTTGTAATGGGCTAGTAGATGTCCAGGTAGCTTTTTAGCTCCCAGTCCGTTACCGCGGTGCGGAAGGCCTCCCATTCCTTCTCTTTGCCCAGGAGATATTTCGCGTAGATGTGGTCCCCCAGGGTTTCTCTGGCCAGAGGGCTCTTTTTGAATTCGCTCAGGGCCTCCTTGAGCGAGCCGGGCATGCTATCGATTTTGGCCCGCTTCATCTGGTTGGGGGTAAGTTTGTAGATATTGACGTCCACCGACTTAGGCGGGGTCAGTTGCTTCTTGATGCCGTCCAGACCGGAGTTCAGCATCATGGCGAAGGCCAGATAGGGGTTGCAGGTTGGGTCGGGGCAGCGCACTTCCACCCGGGTGGAGAGGTTGCGGGAGGCGGGGATGCGCATCAGGGCGCTGCGGTTGGAGGCGGACCAGGCCACGTAGACCGGGGCCTCGTGGCCCGAGACCAGTCTTTTGTAGGAATTGACCAGGGGGTTGGTGACGGCGGCGAAGCCCCTGGCGTGTTCGGCGATCCCGGCAATGTACTGGTAGGCCACCTGACTTAACTGGAGCGGCCCGGCCGGATCGAAAAAGGCGTTGCTGCCATCCAGGTTGAAGAGCGACTGGTTGGTGTGCATGCCGGAGCCATTAATGCCGAAGAGCGGCTTGGGCATGAAGGTGGCGTGGAGATTATGTTTGCTGGCGATGGTTTTGACCACCCACTTGAAGGTGACGGTGTTGTCGGCGCAGGTGAGGGCATCGGCGTATTTGCAGTTAACCTCATGCTGGCCCCGGGCCACCTCATGATGGGAGGCCTCGATCTCGAAACCCATCTGCTCCAGGGTCTCGATGATCTCGCGGCGGCAGTCGATGCCGGAATCCTCGGGGTCGACGCTGAAGTAGCCAGCGGCGTCGTTGGTGGCGGTGGTGGGGGCTCCGGCAGCGTCGCGATTAAAGAGGAAAAATTCGCACTCGGTGCCGACTTTCATGGTGTAGCCCAATTTTCTTGCCTCGGCCAGCACCCGCTTCAGGTTGACCCGGGGGCAGCCAGCAAAGGGGGTGCCATCGGTTTTGGCCACGTCGCAGATGATCCGGGCGGCGGCCACCCCGTTTTTGTTGCGCCAGGGGAGAATCACGAAGGTGTCGTAATCGGGCTTTAAATACATGTCCGACTCGTTGATCCGGGTAAAACCGTCGATGGAGGAGCCGTCAAACATCATCTCGCCATCCAGGGCCTTTTCGATCTGGCTCCTGGGGATGGCGACGTTCTTCATGAAGCCGTTAACGTCAACGAACTGGAGGCGGAAGAAGTGGATGTTTTCTTCCTGGATGATCTGGAGAATGTCCTGCTTGGTCATGATTTGTCTCTCATAAACTTTATGATGAAACCGGGGTGTCTGGGGTGGGGAATGAAGTCGTACAATATTGTAAACTGCTGGGCTGGTTAATGGCCGGCGGCAAATGTTAAGGCCTGACGCAGCTCTTCCAGGTCGGCGGGGTCAGAGATTTTGGCGCCGGTGCCATTCTTGACGTAGAAGACGTCCACCAGCTGTTCCCGGCGGGTGGAGATCAGGGCTCGGGCGATGTTGATCTCGAAATCAGCCAGGGCCTTGGTGATGTTGTAAAGCAGGGCTGGCTGATCGTCGGCGAAGATCTCGACGATGGTGAAAGCCTTGGAGGAGAGGTTGTCGATGCGGACCTGGGTTTGATGGTGCCGGTGCTGACGCCCAACCTTGGGGCTGAAGCCGGGGCGGTGCTTGTCGGCCAGCCGGTGCGCCAACCCCAGCCGGTTGGCCAGGGCGAGATCCAGGTCGTGTTCGAGCTGCGCCCAGTTCTGGTCGGCAAAGTCCACCTCGTAAGTGGGTCGCACCTCAATGAGATCGACCACGGTGCCATCTTGCCAGGTGTGGATCTTGGCGGTCAGCACATTTAAATTATGCAGGGCCAGGATGCCGCAAATCCGGGCCAGGAGACCGGTGCGATCCCGGCTGATGAAGAGGATGGACCAGTGGTCGCCCAAATCTTGCGGTACCGCAAGGATCTGCCGGTCGCCAAGTTCCCGGCGCAAACGCAGATGTTCGATGATCTCCTGCGGGGTAAAGTTGGTCAGATAGTCATCGGTCAGCTCGCCAATGATCCCGGGCGCCGGGGTGGTCAGGAGTTTGCTGACCTGTTCGCGCATCCACTGGCTGGCCTGGCCCAGGTCGCTGCTTGAGGTTTGGCTGTGTTCCAGGCCGTTGCGGATCTTCAGGTAGAGTTCCTGAAACAGCGCCATCTTCCAATCGTTCCAGGCGGCGGGGCCGGTGGCGCGGGCATCGGCGATGGAGAGCAGGTAGAGCATGTCCAGGCGGTTGCGGTTGCCGATGGTTTCGAGGCAGTGCCCGATCAGCCCCTGGTCTTCCAGATCGCGGCGCTGGGCCATGTGCGAGAGGAAGAGATGGTGGCGGACCAGGAATTCCAGATCATCAAGTCTCTCGGCGTTGAGGCCCAGGCGGGCGCCGGTGAGTCTGGCCAGTGTGGCGCCGGTGCTGGCGTGATCCTGGCCGCTGCCCTTGCCGATGTCGTGCAGCAGAGTGGCCAGGTAGAGCACTTCCGGGCTGGCGATGCTGGCGAAAATCTCTGGCTGCTCGCTTCTCAGGTTGTCGATCTCCGCCACGGCCTGCAGGAGGTGACGGTCGACGGTGAAGATGTGATACAGGTCGTGCTGGGCCAGGGCGCGGATGGGGAGAAATTCTGGGAGATAGGCGGTGAGAAAGCCGGTTTCCAGCATGACGGTCAGTGATTCCAGGGGGTGGCCGGTGCTGGTAAAAATCCGGCGGAAATCTCTGGCTATCTGCCGGGAGTGGCGGAACTTGTCGTCCACCAACTTCAGGTTGCCGGTGATGGCCTGTCGGGTCCGGTAATGGATGGGCAGGCCCCGGGCGGCGGCCTCGGCAAAAATCTTCAGCAGCAGGGGCGGGTGGCGAGGCAACTGCTCGGGATCGGCCAGGCTCAGGCGCTGGTGGCGAATCTCCAACTCGTGGTCAAGCTTCTGGGGGGCGATCTTGCTCTGGGAGCGGTCGACAATCTCGCCGGTGTGCTCGAAGAAGATGTCGGTGATGACGGCGATGGTTTGCAGGCAGCCGTACATCTCCTGCATGAAGGATTCCACCCCGAGACGGCCGGGGGAGTTGCGATAACCCAGGGCGGTGGCGATCTCCTCCTGGTGTTCGTAGAAGAGCTGGTCGTTCTTGCGACCACTAAGGTAGTGCAGGCGGTTGCGCACCTTGATCAGCTGTTCGTAACTTTCCTGCAGGCGCAGATGTTCGTCGGCGCTGAGCAGCCCGGCCGCAGCCATGGCGGCCGGGTTACTGAGGCCGAAGATCACCCGGGCCGTCCAGCGCAGGGACTGATAATCGCGGAAGCCGCCCCTGCCTTCCTTGATGTTCGGTTCCAATTGGAAACTGTGCCGCCCGAAGCGCTGCTGGCGTTCATCCCGACTGGCGGTAATCTTTTCGAGAAAGTCCTGGCGATGGCCCTCGACGTACTTGCGGTGGTACTTGTCGAGGAGTTCGTCGAGAAGACTGCGGTTACCCGCCAGGAAGCGGGCGTCGAGCAGGGCCATCTGCAGGTGGAAATCCTGGCCGCAGTCGGTCAGACAGGCCGCCACGGTGCGGACGCTGTGGCCCACCTCCAGGCCGCTGTCCCACATGGGATAGAGGATGGCTTCCGCCGCCTCCTTGATTTGCGCGGGCTTCAGGGCGGGCTGGTGCAGCAGGAGCAGATCAATGTCGGAAAAGGGGAAGAGTTCCCGACGCCCATAGCCACCCAAGGCCACCAGGGCGATGCCCTCGCCAAGATCAGCCAACCCGGCGAAGTTTTCCGCCAGGTTGGTGTCGATGATTTCAGTATGCCTGAGCAGCAATGCGCCGCCGCTCAGGCCTCCCTGCCAGAGCCGCTGTAACGCCTCGCGACCGGCCTTGATCTGTTCCTTCATTCTAGTTTAGATAGCGTCCTTGCCGCGTTCGCCGGTCCGAACCCGGATCACATCTTCTACCGGCAGCACGAAGATCTTGCCGTCGCCAATCTTCTCGGTGTTGGCGGCGGTGCGGATGGTGTTGACCACCTGCTCCACCTGGGCGGCATCGATGACGATCTCAATCTTGACCTTGGGGATGAAATCGACCACATACTCGGCACCCCGGTAGATCTCCTTGTGGCCCTTCTGACGACCGTAGCCCTTGACCTCGGAGACGGTCATCCCCTTGATGCCGATGGCATTTAAGGCCTCTTTAACGTCGTCGAGCTTGAACGGCTTAATGATGGCTTCTATCTTTTTCATAATATTCTCCTGGTTTAGTTGTGTTTTTCAACCGGTGACTAGAGGCTGTAGCCGGTTTCACTGTGCTGGCTGAGATCCAGACCCTGCTGTTCCTCATCCTTATTTACCCGCAGCCCCATGACCATGTCCATGCCTTTAAGGATAATATATGTCGCAACCAACGAATAGGCGATGACGGTGAAGGCATCCATGGCCTGGATGCCAAGCTGGGCCGGGTTCCCGGCGAATAGTCCGTTTTTGCCCGCCGGGTTGATGGCGGTGGAGGCGAAGAGGCCGGTGGCCAAGGCCCCCCAGAGTCCGCCGACCCCGTGAACTCCCACTACATCCAGGGCATCGTCATAGCCAAGCTTGCTCTTTTGTAGAACGGCAAAGTAACAAAGCGCCCCGGCCACCAGACCGATGATCAGGCCGGAGATGGGGCTGACAAAACCGGAGGCCGGGGTGATGGCGACCAGGCCGGCGATGGCCCCGGAGGCAGCGCCCAGGGTAGTGGGACGGCCTTGCGTGATCCACTCCATGACGATCCAGGAGACGGCGGCGGCGGCGGAGGCGATCTGGGTGGTGAAGAAGGCGACGGTGGCGATCTCTCCGGCGGAGAGGGCGCTACCAGCATTGAAACCGAACCAACCAAACCAGAGGATCCCGGCTCCCAGCAGGGTCATCCCTAAGTTGTGGGGATGAAAGGGCTCGCGGCCCCAGCCCTGGCGCTTGCCGACCATTATTGCCGCCACCAGGGCCGCCGCCCCGGAGTTGATATGGATGACGGTGCCGCCGGCGAAGTCCATGCCGCCGTGCGCCCCCATCCAGCCGCCGCCCCAGACCCAGTGACAGACCGGGAAATAGACCAGGGTGGTCCACAGGGTGGTGAAGACCAGGAAGGCGGTAAACTTCATCCGCTCGGCATAGGCGCCAGTGATCAGGGCCGGGGTGATGACGGCAAACATCAGCTGAAAGGCGCAGAACAACAGATGCGGGATGGTTGGCGAGTACGGCCCAGGGGTGGTGCCGACCCCCTGCAAACCTGCCCAGGAGAGGTCGCCGATTATGCCGTGCACATCCGGCCCGAAGGCCATGGAGTAGCCGAAAAGTATCCAAAGGATGGACACTATTCCCAGGCAGAGAAAGCTCTGCATGATGGTGGCCAGGACATTCTTCGACCTGACCATGCCCCCGTAAAACAGGGCCAGGCCCGGGGTCATCAGCATCACCATCGCCGTGGCGATCAGCATAAAGGCGGTATCTCCGGTGTTCATTTTGCGCTCCTTACCAATTGTTCAAGTTTAGCTGTTGTAGGCGGCCTCACTATGCTCCGCCTGGTCCAATCCCAGTACTTCGTTATCTCTGGTCATCCGCAGCCCCATGGTGGCGTGGATGATTTTGAGCAGAATCCAGCTTACAACAAAGGCATAAATGCCGACCACCGCGATGCCGAAAAGTTGGGTGCCCAGAAAGGCCGCATTCCCGGCCAGCAGTCCATCGGCCCCGGCCGGGTTGATCGCCTTGGAGGCGAAGATCCCCAGGCAGACGGTGCCGAGCAGCCCGCCCAGACCATGGATGCCGATGACATCCAGGCTGTCGTCAAAGCCCATTCGATTTTTGAAGGATACCGCCAGAAAGCAGGCGATCCCGGCCAGAAGGCCAATGATAATGGCGCTGTTGGGGCCGACAAATCCGGCAGCCGGGGTTATGGTGGCCAACCCGGCGATGGCTCCGGAGGCGGCGCCTAGGGTGGTGGGACGGCCGGTATGTAACCATTCCATGATCGACCACATGGCCATTCCGGCCATGCCACCCAAGTGGGTGGCGGTGAAGGCGGAGGCGGCGATGCCGTTGGCGGCCAAGGCGCTGCCAGCGTTGAAGCCGAACCAGCCGAACCACAAGAGGCCGGTGCCCATCAAGGTCATGGGCAGATTATGGGGCATAAAGCTGGTCTTGCCGAAGTGTTCCCGAGGGCCGATAACCAGCACCGCCGCCAGGGCCGCAGTGCCGCAGGTTAGATGCACCACCAGGCCGCCGGCGAAATCCAGGACCCCGCGGGCCGCCAACCAGCCGCCCTTGCCCCAGATCCAGTGACAGACCGGGTTGTAGACCAGGATAGCCCAGAGCAGGCTGAAGACCAAAAAGGGGGCGAAACGCACTCGCTCGGCGAAGGCGCCGGCGATCAGGGCCGGGGTGATCACCGCAAACATGCACTGGTAGATCATGAAGACCAGATGGGGAATGGTGGGGGCGTAATCCGGGCTGGGAGCGGCGGTAACTCCGCAGAGTCCGAACCAGGAAAGGTTGCCGATGAAGCCGCCCAGATCAGGGCCGAAGGACATGGTGTAGCCAAAATATACCCACTCGATGCTGATCAGTGAGATCAAAATAAAACTTTGCATAATTGTTCCGAGCACGTTCTTGCTCCGGACCATGCCTCCGTAAAACAGGGCCAGTCCCGGGGTCATTAGCAGGACTAGTCCCGCTGCGGCCAGAACGAACGCAGTATCGCCTGAATTGATCATCGCCTTCTCTTCTCCTCTGGTTGTGATTGGTCTGATGTCGAACTCCTGTTGCGGTGACATCGTTGCGGTAGACGTCATAATGGTATTGAGCAAACCGCGTGCCATTAATTGTATTTACTTTAAGCAGTTGAAGATCGGCGTTTTTATGGGAGTAGCGGCCAGGCGTGATGGTGCGGTGGTTATACAATTTTGTGTGTTTGTCTTGCAAATATTTCAGAATTGTTCTTTTGCTGCGAGTGAAGCGGGAAAGTGGTGGGTATAATTATTTCAATTGCGACAGTTTTTGATATCCTTCCGCAATGCCTTTGCTGGCAGGCATTTTGCGGGATAGTGCGCAGGCTGGTGCTATTGTAGGTATAATTTATTATACCAGGGGTTGAGGGGGCGGAATGGTGGTTGGTGTTTGCAACTAGTCGAAATCGTTATGGTAATAATATTTTAGGGAATAAATCCAGGTCTGGCATGACCATTGCTTTTCAAACAAACCAACAAGTAACACTTTTTCCCCCGTACCATGTAGCACATTTTTCCTCCTCCTCGAAGGCCGGTCTTCCCCTCCCCCGGGGACCGGCCTTCACCTTTTTCAGTGTTCGTGTTATTACAATCCGAACCATGACCGAAGCGATTCTAATTCCCGTAGCCCTGACCCGTTGCCGCTCCTACCGTGCCGAGGAACTTAAATCTTCGCTCGACCTACTCTTGCGTGCGGGAGGGTTGCTGGTCCGCCCGGGAAGTGTGGTGCTGCTTAAGCCCAATCTGGTTTCGGCCGGCAGTGGTCCGGCGCATCTGGCCTGCACCAGTCCGGCCCTGGTGGTGGCGGTGGCCGAATGGTGTATAGATCAGGGCGCCCGGGTGCAGGTTGGTGACTCGCCGGCCTTTGGCAGTGCCAGATCGGTCATGCAGGCCTGCGGGATGCTGGACGCCCTGGCGGGTTTGCCGGTGGAGCTGGTCAATTTCGACCGGTATCAGTGGCTTGACTTGCCCTGCGGGCACAGGGTGCCGGTGGCGGCCGCCGCCCTGGAATGTGATCTCCTGCTCAACCTGCCCCGGGTCAAGGCCCATACCCAGCTCTATGTCTCGCTGGCGGTGAAGAATTATTTCGGGGTAGTTATCGGCTGGCGCAAGGCCTTGCATCATGCGCGGCATGGCGACATCGCCAACCGTTTTGAGGCCCTGCTGGCCGATTTGCCCGCTCTTTTCCCCGGCAGTTTCACGCTGGTGGATGGGATTGTCGCCATGGAGCGGGCCGGGCCGATGCAGGGCGAGCCTTTTCCTCTGGGCCTATTGGCCGGGGGTTTTGATCCGGTGGCCCTGGACACCGCCATCCTCGAAATCATCGGTGGTGACCCGCAACGCAGTCAACTCTGGGTCGAGTGTCAGCGCCGGGGCCTGCCAGGTACTGATCCGGCCCGGTTATCCTTTCCCATGATGCGCCCCGAGGAATTAAAGGTTGAAAATTTCCTGCTGCCGGAGGAGTTAAGCCCAGTGACCTTTCATCCCGGCCGAATTCTGGTTGGTGGCTGTCGTCGCCTGGCCGCCCGGATTTTACCAGGCTGAGCTCTTTCTCCGCTTTACAAGGCGGGTTTGAAAATTTATCGTAAGCCCTTCTCGTTGGTGAGACAAGGGAGTTCCCTCTCCTTCCGGGAGAGGGTCAGGGTGAGGGGTTCAATTAGTGCTGTACAACCACTAAGGTATAAACGAACAGACCAACAGCTGTTCTTAGGTTCAAAGGAGAATTGTAATGTTTGATCTACAAGGCAAAGTTGCATTGGTAACCGGTAGCTCCCGGGGAATTGGCAAGGCCATTTCCCTTCGGCTCGCCGAAAACGGCGTCAATATTGTGGTTAATTATGTGCGGCACCGGCGTGATGCCGAGGATACAGCCGCCCTGATTGAGGCCAAGGGCGCCCGCTGCCTGGTGGTCAAGGCCAACGTCGCCAACGATGATAACGTTAAGGAGATGTTCGAGCTGATTCGCCAGGAGTATGGCCGGGTAGATTTCCTAGTCAGCAACGCCGCTTCCGGGGTGTTGAAACCGGCCATGGAGCTGGATGCCCGCCACTGGAACTGGGCCATGGATATCAACGCCCGCTCTCTTCTGACTTTGGCCCAGCAGGCTCTGCCCTTGATGCCCCAGGGCGGGCGGATCATGGCGGTCTCCAGCCTCGGTTCGGTTCGAGCGGTGGAAAACTACACGGCGGTTGGTGCCTCCAAAGCGGCTCTGGAGTCACTGGTTCGGCATCTGGCGGTGGAGCTTGGCCCCAAGGGGATTTTGGTCAACACCATCAGCGCCGGGGCAGTCGATACCGAGGCCCTGAAGAAATTCCCCAACCGCCAGCAGATCCTCGACACCGCCTTGGCCCGCACACCCATGGGTCGGCTCACCACCCCGGAAGACGTGGCCGATGTGGCTCTCTTTCTCTGTAGTCAGCTGGCCAACATGATTCATGGCCAGACCGTGGTGGTGGATGGAGGGTATTCGATCAGGGCTTGATGGGCGACTCGCTAGTTTTTATCCGGATACCCTAGATGAGGGGCGTAGCCCCGAAGTAGCAGATAAGCGCAGACTTCGATCTTTCGATCTACTGTTGCAGGCACGATTTCTATTAGTCCATCTCAGTGTTGCCCGGTTAAGGAATTGCATCGTTCATATTCCCCTCACCCCAACCCTCTCCCTGGGGTAGAGGGAGCTTTTCTGGTACCCTCGCCCTCCGGGAGAGGGCGGCCGAAGGCCGGGTGAGGGAGTCAAACAGTCCAACTTCCTATGGTAAACGTGCCATGCAATGGTCTAATCGCGAATGTCTGGGCAAGAATATTCGCGGCTAAAGCCGCTCCCACAAAAAATACCCACCGGGCGAGTCATTGCAAGGGGGCGTAGCCCCGAAGTGGCAGATAAGCGCAGACTTCGATCTACTGTTGCAGGCACGATTTCTATCAGTCCATCTGGCCTATTGCTTGCCAGGCCAAGAGCGAAAGCGTTGACAGTGTGGGGGCAAGCCAGGGACGTTGCTTGCTAGTTTTCTAACCCCGCTCGAAGTGATCAACCATCTGTAATCTTGGTGACGCCGTCTCTGTAGGTTCCATAAATTCGTTGCGACATCTGCGGACTGAATATAAACTAAATTAAAACCTATTCAGGAGCCGTGTTATGAAACTCGCCGATGCCGTCAAACCGATTAGTTTTGTTAAGGCCCACGCCGCCGAACTCCTTCTGGAGATGGAAAAGACCGGCCAGCCGATCATCATCACCCAGAACGGTGAGGCCAAGGCGGTACTCCAGAACATCCACGATTATGAGAACACCCAGCAGACTCTGGCGCTTCTGAAAATCCTGGCTCTGGGCCGCAAGGATCTGGAGCAGGGGCGGACTAAACCGGCGCCCGAGGCCTTCGCCTCCGTCCGCGAAAACATCCGCGCCCGGCGACGGTCATGAAGTACCGGGTAGTTCTGGTTGAGGCCGCCGAACGCGACCTTCTTGACTTGCTCCTCTTCGTAGAACTCAGCGACTCACCGGCCCGAGCCGACGCCCTGCTGGATCAAATAGAACAGGCCCTCACCACTCTTGCTCAAATGCCGCGGCGGGGACATTACCCGCCGGAATTGGCCCCGCTTGGTATCCATGATTTCCGGGGGATTCATTACAAGCCTTACCGTATCTTCTATGAAATTATCGCGAGAGAGGTCATCGTCCATGCCGTGGTTGACGGACGCCGCGATCTCCGCGACCTGTTGGCAGCCCGCTTGCTGCATTAACCCCTGTTTTTGATTGGAATCACCGGCATGTCATGCTAAATTGTTCATCTGTATACAATCAACCACACGGGGTGGGCCGATGAGCCAGACTGTATCTGTACGACTTGATGATGACACCTTAACGCAATTGGATATGATGGCCAAAGCTGCCGACAGATCCCGGGCCTGGCTGATGTCTCAGGCCGTTAAACAGTTCGTGGAGCATGAGGCATGGCAGGTTGAAGCCATTAAAAAATCGCTGGAGAAGCTCGAAAGCGGCAAGGGGCAATTCGTCGATCATGAAGAGGTTGCCCAGTGGCTTTCCTCCTGGGGGACAGAGGCCGAAGCGGAGTGCCCTAAATGCAGATAAGGTGGGAAGCTGCTGCCTTGTCTGATCTGGTTTCCTTGCGCAATTATATTGCCGAAGACAACCCCGCGGCTGCCCGGAAGGTGGCGCAGCGGATTATCGACAGCATCAACCTCCTGGTCGGTCAGCCCCTTTTAGGAAGACCGGGCCGAATTCACAAAACCAGGGAGTTGGTGATCACCAATACACCGTACACTCTTATCTATCACGCCAATGCCGATACCGTCACCATCCTGCGTGTATTTCATCAAGCCAGGAAATGGCCGGAGCTGTAGGTTGCTGGTCGCCGCGATCTCCGGGCCTGTTGGTTGCCCGACTGCTGCACTAAACCAAAAAACGGCAGTTGTAGGTGAAAACTTTTGCATAGATCCCCTCACTTAGCCCTCTCTCTGTGGTAGAGGGAATAGCCTCCTTCTCCTCCCGGGAGAAGGCCAGGATGAGGGGATCTATCAGCGGTCGCAAGCAACAAGTACGAAATTAGGTATGGCAGCAGCTGTCTTTAGGTTAAATGGATTCGATAGTAGCCCGCAACCTCAACTGAATAGCGACCAGATGTTCCAAACCATTGCCCCTCTGATCCTGGCCTCTGGCTCACCGCGACGCCGCAAGTTTTTGACTGACTTGGGCCTGGTCTTCACCATGGCCGCCGCCGATCTCGACGAAACCATCCACCCCGGGGAGTTGCCGGGCGAGCTGGTCTGTCGGCTGGCTACGGAAAAGGCGGCCGCTGTGGCTACCGCTCGTCCCGAAGCCTGGGTGATCGGGGCTGATACCGTGGTGGTGCTGGGTCGCGAAATTCTCGGCAAGCCGACCGATCCGGGCGAGGCCCTGGCCATGCTTAAGCGCTTGGCCGGTCGGACCCACGAGGTCTGGACCGGGGTAAGCGTCATGCGCTGGTGCGATGCCGCCTGCCGGACCTTCGCGGTTTGTACCGAGGTGACCTTTGCCGAGGCCTCCGAGTCGGTGTTGGCCGCCTACGTCGCCACTGGTGAGCCGCTGGATAAGGCTGGCGCCTATGGCATTCAGGGCCAGGGAGTCTTTCTGGTCAGCACCATCAACGGTTCCTACAGTAACGTGGTGGGGCTGCCGCTGCCCGAGCTGCTCGGGCAGCTACTCGATCTGGAAATTATTCGCCCGGTGGATTAGCCTGCGTAATTACCTTGCTCTTCGCCCGGCAAAATTGGTTTACTGGAGCAACTGTTCGGAATCACCGCCAAATCTAGAACTGAGAGGGTAACTTATGGCTATCGTGATGTTGGTGCTCTTGGTCGTTATCGGGATTGTGGGGCTCTATCTGGTTGGGGTTTTTAATTCCCTGGTCAAACTGCGGAATCGCTACCAGAACGGCTTTGCCCAGATTGAGGTGCAGCTCAAGCGCCGCTACGATCTGATTCCCAACCTGGTGGAAACCGCCAAGGCCTATATTAAACACGAGCGGGAAACCCTGGAGGCGGTGATAGCCGCCCGCAACACCGCCGTCAAAGGGTTGAGCGTCGCCGCTGCTGATCCCGGCAATGCCGCAGCAATCCACCAGTTGAGCGGGGCCGAGGGCAATTTGGTCGGCGCTTTGGGGCGGCTTAATGTTGTTATGGAGGCCTACCCGGATCTAAAGGCCAACCAGAACATGATGCAGGTCAGCGAGGAGCTGACTTCCACCGAAAACCGGGTCGCTTTTGCCCGCCAGGCCTTCAATGACCAGGTCATGGAGTACAACACCTATAAACAATCCTTCCCGCCGGTGGTTCTGGCCGGGATGTTCGGCCATGGCGCCGACGCCACCATGCTGGAGTTTGCCGATAGCGCCGCCATCCAGGCTGCACCCAAGGTAGTCTTCTAGGTCAGGATAATATAATTTCCATGGATTTTTTCACCGCCCAGGACCAGGCCCGCCGCAATACCGGCCGACTGGTGCTGTTCTTCTCTCTGGCCGTATTCTTCCTGGTGGTTATGACCAACCTGCTGGTCATGATGTTTTTCGGCTATTTTCATTCCCGGGCTGGACTTGTTCCCGGTGGTGCCACTTTTGATTGGCAACTCTTCTGCTATATCGGGTTGGCTGTCGTTTTTGTGGTTGTTTCTGGCAGCCTTTACAAAATTTCAGCCCTTTCCAGCGGCGGTGACGCCGTTGCCGCCATGTTGGGCGGGGAGCCGATCTTTGCCGATGGTGGTGATCCGGATCAGCGCAAGGTGATCAACGTGGTCGAGGAGATGGCCATCGCCGCTGGCACCCCGGTGCCCCAGGTCTATCTGCTTAAGGAAAGTGGTATCAACGCCTTCGCGGCCGGATTCTCCAGTAGCGATGCGGTGATTGGGGTGACCAGCGGGGCGATCCACAACTTGAATCGCGAACAGCTCCAGGGGGTCATCGCCCACGAGTTTAGCCATATCCTGAATGGCGACATGCGCTTGAATATCCGTTTAATCGGTATCCTCCACGGCATCCTCCTGATTGGTCTGATCGGTTACCGGATTCTGCGGGGAACCTCCAATTCCAGTGGCTCCCGGAAAGGCGGGGGTCCGTTGCTCTTCATGGGCATGGGGTTGATGGTTATCGGCTACGCGGGCACCTTCTTTGGTAAACTGATCAAGGCGGCGGTATCGCGGCAGCGGGAGTTCCTGGCCGATGCGGCGGCGGTGCAGTTCACCCGCAACCCGGACGGGATCGGCGGGGCGCTGCTGCGTATCGGCGCCAGCCCGGGCGGATCGTTGATGAAAAATCCCAAGTGTGCCGAGATCAGCCACGCCTTTTTTGGCCAGGGAGTGGAGGTGTTTTTTGAATCGTTGTTCGCCACCCATCCGCCCTTGCCGGCAAGGATCAAGCGGATTTTGCCCGGCTGGGACGGGAATTTCCCCACTGGACCTGCCGTTGGCGCGGCCAAGGACAGAGTTGGGCAAGGCAACGAGGAGACCTCGGCCGGGGCGGAGATGGGCCTGACTGGCGCGGCCATGGTCGCCCAGGTTGGGCAGCTTAGTGAAGCCAATCTGGGTTATGCCCGGATTCTGTTGCGGGGCATCCCCGAGGTTTTGCAGAAGGCGGCGCGGGATCCCTTTGCGGCCCGGTCACTGATTTGTTTCCTGGTGCTGGATGGGGATGAGGCTATTCGCGCTCGTCAGCTCCAGTATCTGAAGAGCTCGGCCGACCGGGGTGTCCATCTCGAAACCCTGAAGCTGATCCGCGAGGGCGGTGCTCTCCGGCCCGAGCAGCGCTTGCCCTTGGTGGACCTGGCTTTGCCGACCTTGCGTCGCATCACCGAGCCGCAGTATCGGTTATTTCTTACCAATCTTGACACCTTGATCGAGGCCGATGGCCGGATCAGTCTCTTCGAGTGGTGCCTGCGGCGGATTGTCCTGCATCATTTGGCCAAGGCCTTCGACCGACCCGCCGGAAGCGGGGCTGCAACTGGCGATCTTACTCCGGTGGCTGGTGCCTGTGTGGTGCTGCTCTCGCTCTTGGCCCATGCGGGAAACCCCCAGGAAGGCGGGGCAGTGGCGGCCTTTGCCGCCGCCCGGCTGGAACTGGGTCTGGAGATCGAGTTGGCCCCGGCGGATCGAGTTGGTTTGGCCGCGCTCGATCGGGCCCTGGCCGATCTGGAGCGCCTGGCGCCGCAACTCAAGGCCCGGCTGCTTACCGCCTGCGGCGCCTGCGTCACCGCCGATGGGTTGATCGCCCCGGTGGAGGCGGAGCTCTTGCGCGCCGTCGCCGCCACCCTCGATTGTCCCATGCCGCCACTGGCTATCTGATCTGTCTCTACCCTTGGGTCATTGACAACTGCACTCCGGCTCACTACTCTGTCGGCAGTCGGGGAAAATTACCAACCGTTTATCAGTGAGGCTGAAATGAAAAAATTGCTCCTGCTCCTCTCTTTAATCCTCATGGCCACCGGCCTTTCCGGCTGCGGCTACAATACCATTCAGCAGTATGACGAGGCGGTTATTGCCGCCTGGGGTGACGTGGAGGCCTCCTACCAGCGGCGGGCCGATCTGATCCCCAATCTGGTCGAGGTGGTGAAAGGCTACGCCGCCCATGAGAAAGAGACCCTGACGGCGGTCACCGAGGCCCGGGCCCAGGTGGGCAAGGTCCAGATTGGCAAGGATGTACTCAATAGCCCCCAGGCCATGGCCAACTTCCAGCAGGCCCAGGGGAGCTTGACTTCCGCCCTGTCCAAACTGATGGTGGTGGTGGAGAAGTATCCGGATCTCAAGGCCAACCAGAACTTCACCGACCTGCAGAACCAGCTGGAGGGCACCGAAAACCGGATCAACGTCGCCCGGGTTCGCTTTAATGAAGCGGTCCGGGTCTTCAACACCTCGATCCGCACCTTCCCCAATAATCTGACCAACAACTTTATGCTGCACCTGCCGCGCCGTGAGCCCTTCAAGGCTGAAGCCGGGTCGGAGAAGGCGCCGAGTGTGAAGTTCTGATCCTGCCCCATTGAACCACTGCCGCCGCTCTAACCGGGGCGGCAGGGTGTAGAGGAAACAAGTTGCCCCAGACCAGATTGAAGATAACCCTCCGGCTGCTGATCTTAATGCTGGCGCTGTTCGGCGGGATTGGCGCGGCCTCGGCCCTGGAAGTTCCGGCCTATCGCGGCTATGTCAACGACTACGCCGGGATGCTCTCCCCTGAGGCGGTCGGGCAATTGCAACAGGCCTTGGCCGGGTTCGACAAGAGCGATTCCACCCAGGTGGCGATATTGACCATTCCCTCTCTGGAGGACGAGGCGCTGGAAGGTTTCAGCATCAAGGTGGTCGAAAAATGGGGCGTGGGGCAGAAGGGCAAGGATAACGGGATTCTTCTGCTGGTGGCCAAGCAGGAGCGGAAGGTCCGCATTGAGGTGGGCCGCGGGCTGGAAGGGGTGCTCACCGACCTGGTGAGCGGCAGAATCATCGCCCAGGTCATAACCCCGGCCTTCAAGGCGGGTCAAATCGATGAGGGTTTTCTCTCCGGGACGGCGGCGATCATCCAGGCCACCCGGGGCGAGTTCAAGGCCGAGGCGCGGGATTCCCGACGCCGGGACGAGCCTTCGCCACTCTTTAAGTTTGCCGTACTGGCCATCATCGCCACCGTCTTTATCGGCCGGATTTCCCGCCCGTTTGGGGCCGCGGCCGGTTCCGCCATCTTTCCCCTGGCCGCCATCTTTGGACTGGCTACGGGGTGGAGCTGGTTGCTCTTACTCGTGCTAGTTCCGCTGGGTGGGCTCCTTGGTTGGTTGCTCTGGCCCATACTCGCTGCTTTGGCCAGTGGCGCCGGTGATCATCGTGGTGGTTACGGCGGCGGTGGTTTTGGCGGTGGTGGCTTTGGCGGCGGTGGCGGGGGAGGTTTCGGCGGCTTCGGCGGCGGTGGTTTTGGGGGCGGCGGCGCCTCGGGGAGCTGGTAGATGAAGGCGGAAGAATTTTTCAGCGCGCAAGATAAGGCCCAGGTTGCTGAGGCTGTTCGCCAGGTTGAGTTAAAGACCTCCGGCGAGGTGGCGGTGATGCTGGTGGACGAGAGCGACACCTATCCCGAGGGGCGGATTCTGGCTGGCGGGGCCTTGGGTGGGCTTTTGGCTCTGGTGATCAGCGACATCTTCCTGGCGGATTCGCTGTGGTGGTTCGTGCCTCTGGCCCTGGCCTTTACGGCCCTGTGTGGTTGGCTCATTGTCTATCTCCCGGCTGCGCAGCGGCTCTTCGTGCATCCGGCCAAGCTGGCGGAGCGGGTGGCCGAGCAGGCCCTGCTCTCCTTTTATAAACAGGGCCTCCATCGCACCAGGGACGCCACCGGCGTTCTCTTCTTCATCTCGCTATTCGAACGCAAGGTCAGGGTGATGGCTGATAAGGGTATCTACGAGAAAATCTCTCCGGAGATCTTGCAGGCTTACGCCGACCATGTCGCTCTTGGGGTCAGGAACGGCACTGCCGTTGCCGCTCTCTGTGGCGAAATCGAGCTGGTCGGGTTGATTCTGGCCGAGCATTTTCCGATTAAGGCTGACGACACCAACGAACTTTCCAACGAAGTGATTGTCGGCCGGTAAGGTCGTCCATGGCAGTTTTCGCCCAACTCTTTAGGACGTTTGTTCGTTTTTCCTAAAGAGTTCCTATAGCAACACCCCCAGACCGAGAAACACCTCCACCAGATATAGACAGAGAATACCCACTCCCAGGCGGAAATGGGTATTACGGTATGGGCTGTTGCTGCCCTTGATCTTCCGGGAGACCAGGAAGGTGGTGAGCAGCAGGCTAACGATGGCTACCCCGACCAGCAGGTGGGCCGGATATTTCAGAATATTGCCGGTGTCAAGCAGCACCAGGGTGAGCCCGGCCGCAAAACCCAGCCCGCCCAAGGGTGCCAGAATCGGCCCCAATTGGCGATGACGTCGCATTGCTGGCAACGGCAAGGGCGCGCTATTCTGTCTGGCGCGGCGGATCTTCCAGCCGAGACGGGCGGTGTAACAGAACATCACCAGCATCGAAAAATTAAAGCTGCCATGTACCAGCCGTAAACCGCTCAGAAGCTCTCTACTGATCAGTGGGTATTCCATATCGCTCCTTCCTTTGCCCTATTCCACGACCTCGATCACGCCTTCCATGCCTTTTTCCCGGTGACTGGCCATCCAGAGCAGGCTTTTGTCGCAATACATGGGGAATTTGCCGGTCTTGGTCGGGGTGAACTTGATGCTCTGGAAGTCGTTTTTTAGATCAATCTTGAAATCTATTCCCGCCTCCGGGTTCTTAACGAGGAGATTATGGGGGATGAAGCCTCCGGCCTTTTTGACCTTGAGTTCCACGGGGGTATTCACCTTTACCACCATAACATTTGGTTCAAAGTAATATTCGCCGCCGGTGATTTCCAGTCGTTGCACGCCGTCTGCGGCAACGGTAGCGACGGCCCGGTTGATTTTGCCCAGGGTATGATCGTGGGTGGGGGCCGTATCGGCAGCCCGGGCGGTCCAGGTGGGAAGGATGGCGGAACTTGCCACGGTCAGAAGCATTACCAGCATTTTGAAGTTTTTCATTTTGCTCTCCTTTTGTTGTTTATTCCTATTGATAAGATAAACCACCACTTTCTCAGTCTATTTGCCTCCAGCCTGAGCGCTGTTCGGCAAGGCGCAGGTGATGCCGGGGTTGCCAACACGGCAGGCTGTATCGCCCCGGCCTTCTTTAAGGTCGTGGCTCTCTTCGATCTGGATTGTGGTGTGCTCGATCCCGAAACGGTGTTGGAGCGCCGCGACGATTTCCGTCAGCAGCTCCTGGCGACGATTGTACCCGTCCGGGACCACCACGTGGGCAGTGACTGCCTCTCGACCACTGGCAATAGTCCATATATGCAGGTCGTACAGGCAGCAGACCCCCGGATAGCCGAGGATCTCCTGCTCCACCTCCCGGTAGCTGATATGGCTCGGCACCCCCAACAGGAGGGCGTGGACTGCGTCCCGGATAATTCCCCAGGAGCTCCAGAGGATCAGAAGGCAGATACCCAGACTGATAAGCGGATCGATCAGTCGCCAGCCGGTGGTCAGCATGATCAGGCCGGCGGTTAGCGCCCCCACTGAGCCCAGCAGGTCGGCCAGGACATGGAGGAAGGCGCCACGGACGTTCATATTGTCATCTTTATGGCCGTGCAACAACCGGATTGAGATCAAGTTGACCAGGAGGCCGATGGCGGCCACCGCGAGCATCACCGGCGCCTTGACCTCCGGCTGGGTGTGCAGGCGGGTATAAGCCTCATGCAGGATCACCCCGACGATGGTCCACAGGGCCAAGCCGTTGCCGAGGGCGGCCAGGATCTCGAAGCGGCGGTAGCCGAAGGTCTTGGTGGTTGAGGGCGGCAAATCCCCAATTTTCAGGGCCAGGAGGCTGAAGGCCAAGGCGCCGGCGTCGGTGAGCATGTGGCCGGCATCGGAAAGCAGGGCCAGGGAGTTGGTGTACCAACCGCCCACGGCCTCGACCACCATGAAGCTGGCGACCAGCAGAAAGGATAGGAACAGGCTACGGCGGGTGGCGTCGTGTTGATGGCTGCAAGTATGGCCGTGCTGATGGTCGTGGCTGTTATCCATAGTTCTGCTCATTTTTTTACAGTGTACACAGGCGAGTCTTTGATGCCTATTGGTAAAAGCGGCGGGCCGAAAAAAGATCAAAGAGCGCTTGTGATATTCAAACAACTGTTTTAATCTCCTGGTCCATCAGGATTGCAAGACGAGGTAAGATGCAGGCCAAGAGTAAGAAAAAAACCGAGACCAGGATGAGGTTGCTCCAGGCCGGTGGCGAAATCTTCGCCCAATATGGCTTCCGGGGCGCCACCGTGCGACGCATCGCCCGGCGGGCCCAGGCTAACGTGGCGGCGGTGAATTATTATTTCGCCGGCAAAGAAGGGCTTTATCTGGCCGTGCTGGAGCATACATTTGCCACCGCCAAGAGCAAATACCCCCCGGACCAGGGGCTGGACGACAACGCCAGCGCCGAGGAGCGGCTGCGGGCCTTTATCGGTTCCCTGATCTTGCGGATTTTAGATACCGGGCGCCCAGCCTGGCATGGCAGGCTGATGATCCGGGAAATCGCTGATCCCTCGCCGGTTCTCGACCGGGTGGTTGAAGAAGCGATCCGGCCCATGTATGACCGCTTGGCCGGAATTGTCAGTGAACTCATGGCGCCCGGCACCGACGCCAAGGTGATTCGTCTTGGAGCCATGAGCGTCATGGGGCAGTGCCTTTTTTACCACCATGCCGGGTCGGTTATTTCACGGTTGCATCGAGAAGAGCTTGACGTCGCCGGAATTCAGGCGGTAGCTGACCATATCACGGCCTTCTCCCTGCTGGCCTTGCAAGGCTGCGAGGCTGGTGGGAGCGGCGGGTGTAAATAAACAAAGTGGCTCTAAACAATTTTCAGCCAAGCCGGTAGGAGCGGGCCATGCCCGCGATCATGTGTGATTCACGGGCATGGCCCGCTCCTACCGCACAGAATTGTCGGTGTACATTAAGGTAATCCAGCAAATCTAGCTGAGACTCCTTATTAGCCACAATGAAATTGTGAATCTTTAGGCACTCTTAGATGGATATTATGATGAAAATAAAAGGCCGTTGCCGCCGTTTCGCCGGTGGGATGATTGGGGTGGTAATCCTGCTGGGTTGGGGGGCTGCGCTCTTCCTTTCCGGTTGCGCCCCGGTCGGGCCATCCTACCAGGCGCCCCGGCCGGAGCTGCCGGTGGCTTGGAGTGATTCGGTCGCTGCTCCTGCCCCTCTGACCGGGAGCGATTTGCTGCTGGGCCACTGGTGGACCTTGTTCAACGATCCTCAGCTTGATTCCTTGATCCAGCGGGCTATCGCCGCCAACCGGGATATGGAAATCGCCGAGGCCCGAGTTCAGCAGGCTAGGGCCCAGTACCGGCTGACCACGGCGAATGCGGCCCCGACCCTGGGGGTATCCGGCGCCTACGCAAATAGCCGTAAAAGTGAGAACGCTGGCGGTAGTGGCGGGGGGGAGACCCAGGATCTCTTCCAGACCGGCTTTGACGCGGGCTGGGAGCTCGATATTTTTGGGGGTGCCCGGCGCGGGGGTGAAGCGGCCGATGCCCGTCTGGTTGCCATGGGTGAGAATAGTAACGATGTCCTGGTTTCCCTGACGGCGGAGGTGGCGCGTAACTATTTGGAGCTGCGGGGCAGTCAGCAGCGGCTGGTCACGGCCCGGGCCAATCTGGCCGGTCAGGAAAAGACCCTGGCCCTGGCCCGGGGGCGTAGGGAGGCGGGGCTGGGCAATGAGCTGGAGGTGGCCCAGGCTGAGACCCAGCTGTCTCTGACCCGCGCCCAGTTGCCGCCGCTGGAGAATAGTGTCGGCCAGTCGAGTTATCGCCTTGCCCTGCTCTTGGGTTTGTCGCCCCAGGCCCTGCTTGCAGAGCTGGCGCCTCCGGTGGGGCTACCCTTAATGCCAGCGGGTTTACCGGCGACTCTACCCTCTGATCTTCTGCGGCGGCGTCCCGACATCCGCAGGGCCGAGCGGCTTCTAGCCGCCGCCACTGCCGACATCGGCGTGGCCACCGCCGAACTCTTCCCGCGCTTTTCGCTCACCGGACTGGCCGGTTTGCAGAGCCTCAATCTCAGCGATCTGCTCAGCACCTCCAGCCGTTTCTGGACCGTTGGTCCGACGGTGCGCTGGGCCATTTTCAACGGGGGGCGGGTGCAGGCCAATATCGACCTCAACCAAGCCCGCCGCGAAGAGGCCCAGGCCGTTTATGAAAAGACGGTGCTTACGGCCCTGAGCGAGGTGGAGACCGCTCTCCTGGCTTTGGCTCGGGAAGAAGAAACCCGGCGGACTTTTGTTGAGGCAGTGGCCTCGGGCCAGCGCGCGGTGGAGCTGGCCTCCGGCCGGTATCGTTCCGGGCTGGCGGGGGTTCTCGATGTTCTGCTGGGGGAGCGCGCCCTCTATCAGTCCCAGGACCAGTTGGTCCAGAGCGAGCAGCGGCGGGGGGTGGCCCTGGTCGCTCTCTGCAAGGCCCTGGGTGGCGGCTGGGAATTGCCTGTGACTTCAAGCGGAGCGGCAAGCGCTGGCGCCGTTACCCCACAATTAATGCCAGCGGGAGATGTAAAATAATGAACTATTATTCTGCCCCAGTCGGGAGCTCCCGACTGAGATTTCGGGCGATGATTTTGGCGCTGCTGGGAATTTGTCTGCTTCTTATCCTGTCGGCTTGCTCGGGTTCCAAGGATGGCAAGGGCGCCAAGGGGGAAAAGGGCGGCAA